>LNFM01011536.1_pt1 | contig 11964 bp, 11 predicted proteins | sample 596031 | NCBI WGS metagenome assembly LNFM01 (sample SAMN04254537, study PRJNA301005) | activated carbon metagenome | isolation source: dual media filters at the Ann Arbor, Michigan drinking water treatment plant | place: USA: Ann Arbor | reverse complement strand
CGCTCGCCACTGATGGCTTCCATGCGGATGCAGTCCACCGGGCAGACCGGGATGCACAGCTCGCAGCCGGTGCAGTGCGGTCCTATCACGGTGTGCATGCGTTTGTTGCCGCCCAGGATGGCGTCGGTGGGGCAGGCCGCGAGGCACAGTGTGCAGCCTATGCACCAGTCCTCGTCGATCACGGCCACGGTCAACGGGCCCTCAATGCCGAAGGCGGGGTTCAGCGGCAGCAAGGCCTGGCCGGTCAGTGCCGCCAGGCGGGCCACGCCTTCATTGCCACCGGGCGGGCACTGGTTGATGGCCGCCTCACCCGCGGCGATCGCCTGCGCATAGGCCGCACAGTCCGGGTAACCGCAGCGTGTGCACTGGGTCTGGGGCAGGGCGGCAAGGATCTGGTCGGCAGTCGCGGGCATGGCGCCAATTATGGCGGCATGCCCCGCCGGCTCAGGCGGCTGATTTTGCCGTTTTCCTGCCGCCGGACTTGGCCGGCGTGTTGTGCTGCAGGATGAAGGCCTTGACGGCCGGGTAGACGATGTCGCGCCAGCGCCGGCCCGAGAAGATGCCGTAGTGACCGGCGCCCTTGGCTTCCAGGTGCTGCTGGCGGGCCTTGGGCACGCCACTGCAGATCTCGTGCACGGCTTCGGTCTGGCCCGAGCCGGAGATGTCGTCGAGTTCGCCTTCGACCGACATCAGCGCCGTGGTCTTGATGTCCTGCGGCTTGACGCGCTCGGTGGTGCCGTCCACGCCCTTCACATCCCAGCTGCCCTGCACCAGGCTGAAGTCCTGGAACACGGTCTTGATGGTTTCCAGGTAGTAGTGCGCGTCCATGTCCAGCACGGCGTTGTACTCGTCGTAGAACTGGCGGTGCGCCTCGGCACTGGTGTCGTCGCCCTTGATCAGGTGCTCGAAGTAGTCGTAGTGGCTCTTGGCATGGTGCTGCGGGTTCATGGCCACGAAGCCTGCGTGCTGCAGGAAGCCGGGGTAGACACGCCGGCCCGCACCGGGGAAGTTGCTCGGCACGCGGTAGATCACGTTGTTCTCGAACCAACTGTGGCTCTTGGTCATGGCCAGGTTGTTGACCGCCGTGGGCGATTTGCGCGCGTCGATCGGGCCACCCATCATGGTCATGGTCAGCGGCGTGGGCTCGCCCCGGCTGGCCATCAGGGACACGGCCGCGAGCACCGGCACCGTGGGCTGGCACACGCTCATCACGTGGCAGTTGCCGTATTCGGCCTGGAGGTGGCGGATGAATTCCTGTACGTAGTTGACGTAGTCGTCCAGATGGAACTCGCCCTCCGACAGCGGCACCGTGCGGGCGTTCTTCCAGTCGGTGATGTAGACCTTGTGGTCCTTGAGCATGGTGCGCACGGTGTCGCGCAGCAGCGTGGCGTAGTGGCCCGAGAGCGGCGCCACGACCAGCACCACGGGCTGGCTCTTGAGCTTGGTCAGGGTGGCGGGGTCGTCGGTGAAGCGCTTGAAGCGGCGCAGTTCGCAGAAAGGCTTGTCCAGCTCCACGCGTTCGTGGATGGCCACGTTGACGCCGTCCACGGCGACGGTGCGGATGCCGAATTCGGGTTTTTCATAGTCTTTGCCCAGCCGTTGCAGCAGCGCGTAACCGGCGGCCATGCGCTGGGCGTGGGGCAGGTGGGCCAGCGGCGACAGCGGATTGTTGAAGGCCTTGGCCATCGACACGGCCAGATCGGTATAGGGCTCCATGATGGAGCGCTGGGCTTCGTAGAGCTGGTACAGCATGACGGACTCTCTTTCAGCAGATTGCTGCAGTGCAATATAACAGTTGCCCAGCATTCTGATTTGGGTAATTGAGCCTAATTTGATCGGTCGTGTGCCGCCAAGGCGACAATTGGTTCATGCCTGTGCCCATTCTTACACCCGGACCGCGTTTGCCCGTGCTTTTCATCGGCCACGGGAGCCCGCTCAACGTCATACAGCCCAACGAGTTTCGCCCGCAGTGGGAAGCCCTGGGGCGCGAATTTGGTGTGTCCAGGCCCAGGCCACAGCTCATCCTGTGCATCTCGGCGCACTGGCTCACCCAGGGCTGGTGGCTGACTGGCATGGCGCAGCCCCGGACCATCCATGACTTCGGGGGATTCCCGCGTGAGCTGTTCGAGCAGCACTACCCGGCGCCCGGGGCGCCGGCCGTGGCGCAGGCGCTGGCGGCCGAGCTGCGCCAGCCCGGCACCGACGGGCCGCTGGGGGTGGACGGGCAGGCCTGGGGCTACGACCACGGCTGCTGGGGCGTGCTCAAGCCCATGTTCCCGCAGGCCGACATCCCGGTGATCCAGCTCAGCATGGACTATGCGCGCCCGCCCGCCGATCACTACGCCCTGGGGCAGCAGTTGCGCGGCCTGCGTGATCGGGGTGTGCTCATCGTGGCCAGTGGCAACATCGTGCACAACCTGCGCACCATGCGGCGTGAAGCGGCGAACCACGAGGCCTACGACTGGGCCATCGCCTTCGACCGTCAGGTCGGTGAGCAGATCGCGCAGGGGCAGCTGGACGAGTTGCAGAACTTCCAGCAGGGGGGCGCGCGGGCGCGCCTGGCCCATCCCACTCACGAGCACCTGCTGCCCCTGCTGTACGCAGCGGGCGCTGCGGATCCGGGCGAACCGGTGCGCTTTTTCAACGACAGTTTCCAGGGGGCCTCGATCGCCATGCGCTCGGTCGTCTGGGGCTAGGCCATCGTCGGCACAGGCCCCGTCTGTAAGCCTCTGTAAGGCAGTGACAATGCCATGGCTCTCCACCAAAACAACAGAGGAACCCATGCGACGAACCCTGAAAGCCTTGCTCCTGTGCACCCTGGGCCTGCTGGTTTGGCCGGCCCAGGCCCGCGAGGTCAACGGCGTGAAATACGAAGAAAGCATCGAACTGTCGGGCGCGAAACTGCAGCTCAACGGTGCCGGCACACGCTACAAGGCGGTGTTCAAGGTCTACACCGCCGGCCTGTACCTTGGCAAGAAGGCGAGCACCACGAACGACGTGCTGGCGGTGCCCGGCCCCAAGCGGATCACGCTGACCATGGTGCGCGACGTGAATGCCGAAGAGCTCGGCCGCTTGTTCATCAAGGGCATCAAGGCCAACACACCCAATGAGGAATATGGCCGCATCCTGGGCAGCGTGATGCGCATGAGCCAGATCTTCTATGACTACCGCGTGATCAAGGTGGGCGAGGTGATCAACATGGACTGGGTGCCCGGCACCGGGACCGTCATCACCATCCGCAACACTTCGGTGGGGGCGCCGTTCCCCGAGCCTGAGTACTACAACGCCCTGCTGCGTATCTGGCTGGGCCAGGACCCGGCCGACTGGATGCTGAAAGAGGCGCTGCTGGGTCAGCCGGCAAGCCGCTGAGCCGTCCGCTCAGAGCAGCGAACGCAGGAGCAGGCTGCTGCCCGTGAGCAGCAGCACGCCGTGCAGCACCAGCAGGAAGCGCCGCTTGTCCAGCCGCAGGCTGACATGGTGGCCGATGTACAGGCCCAGCGCCACGGCCGGCAGCAGGCACAGCACCAGCCACAGCAGCTTGGGGTCCAGCAGGCGGCCGGCCAGCAGGAACAGCGCCACGCGCACCACCGAGCTGGCCATCAGCACGGCCGTCTGCGTGGCGCGGATCTGCTGCACATCGTCCAGGCGGCGCATCAGGTAGAGCGAGTAGACCCAGCCGCCGGCGCCGAACAGCGCGCTGAACACGCCGCCCACGCTGCCGTACCACCAGGCCCAGCGCGGCGACAGGGTTGTGGTCGGGGTCGTCCTGGGCCGCAAGCCGTTGAGTGCGTACAGCACCACGAAGGCGCCCAGCAGCGGCATCAGCAGCGTGACGGGCAGGGTGAACAGCAGCCAGGCGCCCAGCGCACTGCCGGCCAGCAACGCCGGCACCAGGCGCCAGAGTTCGCGCCGTGCCACGTGTTCACTCAGGCGCCAGCCGTTGGACCAGGAGGCCACCATGTCGGTCAGCGCCAGTGTGGGCACCACGGTAGAGACGGGCAGCAGGTGGGCCAGCAACGGTGCACTGACCAGGGTGGAGCCAAAGCCCACCAGGCCGAAGACCACGTAGGCCACGGTGATCACGGGTTCCGCAAACAGCAGGGTCAGCAGATCCGGCATGGCCGCGCCGCTCATGCACCGCGTGCGGCGGCGCGCAGCTTGTCTTTCTTGCTCGGGCGTTTGCCTTTGATGCCGCCGGTCCCATCGCTGGCGGCTGGCGCTACCTCGGTGGGCTCGAACCCGGGTATGACTTCGCGCGGCAGCTGCAGGCCCTGGCGTTTTTCGATCAGGCGGAAATGCGCTTCGGTCCCGGCGCTGACAAAGCTCACGGCCAGGCCGCTTTGTCCGGCACGCCCGGTGCGGCCGATGCGGTGGGTGTAGTCGCTGGTCGAGCGCGGCAGGTCGTAATTGACGACCACCGGCAGCTGCGTGATGTCCAGGCCGCGGGCCGCCACATCGGTGGCGACAACCACGGTGAGTCGCTCGGCCTTGAAGTCGGCCAGCACCTGCGTGCGTTTGCCCTGGCTGAGTTCACCATGGAAAGGCTCGGCATCGATGTCGGCCTTGCGCAGCTTGTCGGCCACGATCTCGGCGGCGTGTTTGGTGGCCACGAAGACCAGCACCCGGCGCCAGTGCTCCTGGGTGATCAGCTGGCGCAGCAACTGGGTCCGTCGGCCTGTATCGACACCGATGGCGCGCTGCACGATTTGGGGCGCGTCTTGCGGCGCGGGCAGCACGTCGATGCGCAGCGGATCCTGCAGCAGGGTGTGCGCCAGGGCCTGGACGGCAGACGGGAAGGTGGCCGAGAAGAACAGGTTCTGGCGTCGGGGCGGCAGCAGCGGGAGGAGGCGCGCCAGCTCTTCGGCAAAACCCAGGTCCAGCAGGCGGTCGGCCTCGTCCAGCACCAGCGCCTGCACGCCGGCCAGGCTCAAGGCCTTGTGGTCCAGCAGGTCCAGCAGGCGCCCGGGGGTGGCCACCACGACGTCGGTACCGCCGCGCAGGCCCATCATCTGCGGGTTGATCGATACACCACCGAACACCACGGTGACTTTCAGCGGCCGGTCCAGATGCTGCGCCAGGCTGCGGAACTCGTCGCCAACCTGGGCGGCCAGTTCACGCGTAGGCACCAGCACCAGCACGCGGGCACGCCGGATCGGGTCTGTGGCTGCACCGGCGAGCTGCTGGAGCAGCGGCAGGGCGAAGGCCAGGGTCTTGCCCGAGCCGGTCTGTGCCGAGCCCAGCACGTCGCGGCCCTGCAGCACCGCCGGAATGGCAGCGGCCTGAATGGGGGTGGGGGCCGTGTAGGCCCGGGCGCTGAGCGTACGCAGCAGGGCGGGCGACAAGCCCAGGGAGGAAAATGGCATGAACAGTTTCGGGGAGGGGCGCCCAGTTTAAGCGCTACGCTGCCGGGACCGGCTGGTGACGACGATAATCGAGCCCCTCGCGAAATTTACCAAGGCCCATCGTGCGCAAAACCTATCCGCTCCACATCGAGGGCAAAAACCCGGACCGCGTGCTCGACGCCGTCAAGCACGACATCCGCAAATACGTCAAACGCCAGCGGCGCGTGGCCCTGCCCGAAGGGGTCGACTTCTGGGACTTCGATTGCCGCTTCGGCCTCAGTGCCGAGGCGGCTGCACCTGTTCATTTCGGCAACCTCATCGAGCAGATCGATGCAGCGGCCAAGGACGGCGCCACGGCCGTGTATGTGGAAGTGCTGGCCAGGGACGGACATCGCAAGGCCCGCCCGCAGGCGGACAGTGAAGAGGGCCAGGACTGAGCGATGGCCGCCAGCCCGGGCATGCCCCCGAAACCTCCACGCATCGGCCTGGCCCTGGGCAGCGGCTCTGCGCGTGGCTGGTCGCACATCGGCGTGATCCGTGTGCTGGAGCGCGCCGGCATCGTTCCCGACATCGTCTGTGGCACCTCCATCGGGGCCCTGGTTGGCGCGGTGTACGCGGCCGGTGAACTCGATCGCCTGGAGCCCTGGGTCAAGCGCCTGACGTGGAAGTCCGTGCTGGGCCTGATGGACTTCCGCATGGGCGGTGGCCTGATCGAGGGTGGCAAGCTCAGCGAGTTCTTCCGCAGCCACTATGAAGACCGCGGCATCGACGGCTTGAAGAAAGCCTACGCCTGCGTGGCCACCGAGCTCTACACCGGGCGCGAGATCTGGTTACGTGAGGGGCCGGTGATCGACGCGGTGCGGGCTTCCATCGCCCTGCCGGGCCTGTTCACCCCGGCCCAGCACGAAGGCCGCCTGCTGGTGGATGGTGGCCTGGTCAACCCGGTGCCGGTGTCGCTGTGCCGCGCCATGGGAGCGGATGTTGTCATCGCCGTCGACCTGAACTGGGACATCATGCTGCGCCACAGCCGCGTGGCCAGCCACGCCCAGGCGCCCGAGATCGAGGCCGAGGCTTCTGCCCAGGGCGGCCTGATGCAGGCCATCGTGTCGCGCCTGCGGCCCGCCAAGGCGGGCAACGGCCGCGACAACGGGCCGCCCATGCCTTCCATGCTGGACGTGCTGACCACCAGCCTCAACATCATGCAGATGCGCATCACGCAAAGCCGCCTGGCCGGCGAGCCGGCCGATGTGGTGATCCGCCCGCGCCTCAACGACGTGGCCGCCATGGACTACCACCTTGCTGCGTCCACCATCGCCGAAGGCGAACGCGCAGCCGAATATGCGCTGCCGCACCTGCGCGACGTGCTGGCCTGAGATGACCCTGCAGTACCTGGACTTCGATCAAAGCGAAGACGCGCATGGCCACGGCAGCTTCGAGGCCATGGCCTCGGTGCCGGCCGCGCGCCTGGCCGCCCTGCAGGCCGAGATCGCGCAGGTGCTGGACTGGGCCGAGGCGAACTTTCCGGGCCAGCGTGCGCCGCTGGAGGAGGGCGGGGAGTGGGACTACCTGCTGCAGGCGCAGCAGGAGTGGAGTGCCCCCGAGGTCTGGACGTATGACGAAACGCAGCGACGCTTCAGCAGCCGGCTGGGTCCCGCGGGGCCACCGAGCCACACGGTGACGCTGGTGCTCAGTGGCAGTGCGTCGTTCTGCGACGCGTTCTGGCACAGGTTCGCGCTTGAGAAATGAGTGTGAACAGGCCCTAGCCCGCGCATGAAAAAGCCGCCCTTGGGCGGCTTTTTGTTTCAGCCCAAATCGGCTCAGACCACCTTGGCAATCGCCTGGCAGACGTAGTCAATGTTCTTGCTGTTGAGCGCGGCCACGCACATGCGGCCGGTGTCGGTGCCATAGATACCGAACTCGCTGCGCAGGCGCACCATCTGGTCCTTGCTCAGGCCCGAGTAGCTGAACATGCCGATCTGGGTGGTGATGAAGCTCATGTCCTGCTTCACGCCGGCGGCCTTCAGGCCGTCGACCAGTTTCTGGCGCATGGCCTTGATGCGTACGCGCATCTCGCCCAGCTCCTTCTCCCACAGGGCGCGCAGCTCGGGGTTGTTGAGCACGGCAGCCACCACGGCGCCGCCATGGGTGGGCGGGTTGCTGTAGTTCGTGCGGATCACGATCTTGAGCTGGCTCAGCACGCGGTCGGCTTCTTCCTTGCTGGCGCACAGCACGCTCAGGGCCCCCACGCGCTCGCCGTACAGGCTGAAGCTCTTGGAGAAGCTGGTGGAGACGAAGAAGTCCAGGCCGGCAGCGACGAACTTGGCGATCACGGCGCCGTCTTCCTGGATGCCGTTGCCGAAGCCCTGGTAGGCCATGTCGAGGAAGGCCACCAGGTTTTTCGCCTTGATGGCGGCAATCACCTGGTCCCACTGGGCGGCGGTGATGTCGTAGCCGGTCGGGTTGTGGCAGCAGGCGTGCAGCAGGATGATGGTGCCGGCCGGGGCGGACTGGAGGTCGGCCAGCATGCCGGCGAAGTCCACGCCGCGCTTGGCGGCGTCGTAATAGCGGTAGCTCTCCACGGTGAAGCCGGCGCTGGTGAACAGGGCGCGGTGGTTTTCCCAGCTCGGGTCGGAGATCAGCACCTTGGCGCTGGGGTTGAGCTTCTTGAGGAAGTCAGCGCCGATCTTCAGGCCACCGGTGCCGCCGATGCCCTGCACGGTGGCGACACGGCCGCTCTTGACGGGCTCGCTGTCGGCGCCGAAGACCAGGCCCTTGACGGCGGCGTCATAGGTGGCGATGCCGTCGATGGGCAGGTAACCCCGTGCCGTGGGCTTGTCCATCATGGCTTTTTCGGCGGCCTGCACGCACTGCAGCAGGGGCAGCTTGCCGTTGTCGTCGAAATACACGCCCACACCCAGGTTGACCTTCATGGGGTTGGTGTCGGCGTTGAATTGTTCGTTCAGACCCAGGATGGGGTCGCGCGGTGCCATTTCGACGGCGGAAAACATGGACATGTCGGGTTCCTTGAGAGAGTAATGAAGTTGCGGATTCTTCCCACACCGGTAAGGGGCGACGCACGGTACCGGAATGACGTATTCTTTCGGGTTGGCCCTAATTTTACCGGGCTCCGCAAACCGTCCTTCATCAGGTTGACATGCCAGACGTATCAGCACTCCCAGCGCCCGAGGCGCCTGTCGCCGACAGCCCCGCCGAAGGCCGTTTTGTCAGCTACCCCGGCTCGCCCTTCGAGCTCTACCAGCCCTACCCGCCGGCCGGCGACCAGCCCGTGGCGATCGACCAGCTGGTGGAGGGGGTGGAGAACGGGGAGGTGTTCCAGACCCTGCTGGGGGTGACCGGCTCGGGCAAGACCTACACCATGGCCAATGTGATTGCCCGCCTGGGGCGGCCGGCCATCGTGTTCGCCCCCAACAAGACACTGGCGGCCCAGCTCTACAGCGAGTTCCGCGAGTTCTTCCCCCGCAACGCGGTGGAGTACTTTGTCAGCTACTACGACTACTACCAGCCCGAGGCCTATGTGCCGCAGCGCGACCTGTTCATCGAGAAGGACAGCGCCATCAACGAGCACATCGAGCAGATGCGCCTGTCCTGCACCAAGAGCCTGCTGGAGCGGCGCGACGTGGTCATCGTGGCCACGGTCTCGGCCATCTACGGTATCGGCCAGCCCGAGGCCTACCACCAGATGGTCATGACACTGCGCGCCGGCGACAAGCTGGGCCAGCGCGACGTGATCGCCCAGCTGGTGCGCATGCAGTACCAGCGCAACGACATGGAGTTTTCACGCGGCAAGTTTCGCGTGCGCGGCGACACCATCGACGTGTTTCCCGCCGAGCACAGCGAACTGGCCTTGCGCCTCGAATTGTTTGACGACGAAATCGAGAGCCTGCAGCTGTTTGATCCGCTGACCGGCCGCGTCCGCCAGAAGATCCCGCGTTTCACGGTCTATCCCAGCAGCCACTACGTGACGCCTCGCGAGCAGGTGCTCAACGCGGTGGAGTCCATCAAGATCGAGCTGGCCGAGCGGCTCAAGGAATTCGTATCCATGGGCAAGCTGGTGGAAGCCCAGCGCCTGGAGCAGCGCACGCGGTTTGATCTGGAAATGTTGAGCGAGGTGGGGCACTGCAAGGGCATCGAGAACTACACGCGGCATCTCTCGGGGGCTGCGCCGGGCCAGCCGCCCTCCACCCTGACCGACTACCTCCCCAAGGACGCCTTGATGTTCCTGGACGAGAGTCACGTGCTCATTGGCCAGTTCGGCGGCATGTACAACGGCGACCGCGCGCGCAAGACCACGCTGGTGGAGTACGGCTTCCGCCTGCCCAGTGCACTGGACAACCGGCCGCTGAAGTTCGATGAGTTCGAGACCAAGATGCGCCAGGCGGTCTTCGTCTCGGCCACCCCGGGCAACTGGGAAAACGAGCACAGCGGCCATGTGGTGGAACAGCTGGTGCGCCCCACCGGCCTGGTGGACCCGGAGCTGGAGGTGCGCCCGGCCACGCACCAGGTCGACGACGTGCTGCAGGAGATCCGCATCCGCGTCGAGAAGCACGAGCGGGTGCTCATCACCACCCTGACCAAACGCATGGCCGAGCAGCTGACCGATTACCTGACCGACAACGGGGTCAAGGTGCGTTACCTGCACAGTGACGTGGACACGGTGGAGCGCGTGGAGATCCTGCGCGACCTGCGCCTGGGGGCGTTCGACGTGCTGGTGGGCATCAACCTGCTGCGCGAGGGCCTGGACATCCCCGAGGTGTCGCTGGTGGCCATCCTGGACGCCGACAAGGAGGGCTTCCTGCGTTCCGAACGCTCGCTGATCCAGACCATAGGCCGGGCCGCGCGCAATCTGAACGGCCGCGCCATCCTCTATGCCGACCGGGTCACCGACTCGATGGCCAAGGCCATCGGTGAGACGGATCGCCGCCGCCAGAAGCAGATCGAGCACAACCTGGCGCATGGCATCACGCCGCGTGCCATCGTCAAGCAGGTGCGCGATCTGATCGACGGGGTCTACAGCGAGAAGGCCGGCCGCGAGGCGGAACGCCTGGAGCAGGAGGCCATGGCCCGCGCCCAGGTGGAGGAGATGAGCGAAAAAGACATCGCCCGCGAGATCAAGCGGCTGGAAAAGCAGATGCTGGAGCACGCCCGCAACCTGGAGTTCGAACAGGCGGCCCGGGTGCGTGACCAGCTCGGTTTGCTCAAGACCCGGGCCTTCGGCGCGGCGGTACCGGACCATCCCGCCGGCTTGCCGCCAGGCCGCTGAGCAGCAATAGTCCTTTGGCGACAGGCACTTACGCCGCACAGTGGCTATCCCGAGCGCGCCGCTTGGTTTCTGGGTATACTTGAGCCAATTACTCGGAAAAGGAGCTTGCCATGCGCCTCACGACCAAAGGCCGCTTTGCGGTCACCGCCATGATTGACCTGGCCTTGCGCCAGAGCAATGGCCCTGTGACCCTGGCCGCCATCAGCCAGCGGCAGCAGATTTCCCTGTCCTATCTGGAGCAGCTCTTCGGCAAGCTGCGTCGCCATGAACTGGTCGAATCCACCCGCGGTCCGGGCGGCGGCTACACCCTGGCGCGCAAGGCGGCCGAGATCACCGTGGCCGACATCATCCTGTCGGTGGACGAGCCCATCGACGCCACCCAATGCGGTGGCAAGGAAAACTGCATGGGCGAGGGCGGCCGCTGCATGACGCACGAGCTCTGGGCTTCCCTGAACACCCGCATGGTCGAGTTCCTGGACTCGGTCACCTTGCAGAAGCTGGTCGACGACCAGCTGGCCAAGGGCATCACCATCGAGGACAAACCCACCGTCAAACGCGCCATTTCCAGTGCCCCGGTGGTCAAGCCGGTGCGCGTGAACGCGCCCAATTCGGTATTTGCCCTGGGTAATGCGTTTTCCAAGTCCTGATCCGGCCGCGCCAGCGCCATTTCACTTTATTGACCATTCGTTTTTTTAGACCTGTATGGACATGACGCCCCACTTTCCCATTTATATGGATTACGGTGCCACCACCCCTTGCGATCCGCGCGTGGTGGATGCCATGATTCCCTGGTTGCGTGAGCATTTCGGCAACCCGGCTTCGCGCAGCCACGCCTGGGGCTGGGAGGCCGAAGAGGCCGTCGAAAAGGCGCGTGTGCAGGTGGCTGAGCTGATTGGCGCCGACCCGCGTGAGATCGTCTGGACCTCCGGCGCTACCGAATCCATCAATCTGGCCCTCAAGGGTGCGGCCCAGTTCTACAAGGGCAAGGGCAAGCACCTCATCACGCTGAAGACCGAGCACAAGGCTGTTCTGGACACCATGCGCGAGCTGGAGCGTCAGGGTTTCGACGTGACCTACCTCGACGTGCAGGAAGACGGCTTGGTGAATCTGGATGCGCTGAAGGCGGCCGTGCGGCCCGACACCATCCTCATCAGCATCCTTTTCGTGAACAACGAAATCGGTGTGATCCAGGACATCCCCGCCATCGGCGCTTACTGCCGGGAAAAAGGCATCCTGCTGCATGTGGATGCCGCCCAGGCGACAGGCCGGGTCGAGATCGACATGGACAAGCTGCCTATCGACCTGATGAGCATGACGGCCCACAAGACCTACGGCCCCAAG
>LNFM01011535.1_pt1 | contig 11964 bp, 9 predicted proteins | sample 596031 | NCBI WGS metagenome assembly LNFM01 (sample SAMN04254537, study PRJNA301005) | activated carbon metagenome | isolation source: dual media filters at the Ann Arbor, Michigan drinking water treatment plant | place: USA: Ann Arbor | reverse complement strand
AGCGGGTGATCTGAGCGTTTTTGATCGATTTGCCGCTTTTAAAATCGGCAGGGGCTGAAGTCAGCCAGAAATACACAACTACTTCAGACCATCCTTAAGTGACTGCTCAGTCAAACAAGCGTTTGGCTTGCTAATTGCTCTTAACAACCCATTCTTGGTTCGGTCGGGAGCGACAAACACGCCGAAACCTGCGAGCCAGAGTGCCTGAGGGCTGCAAATCACACTTTAGAGGGATCATGCAGCAGTACCCGCTGGCTATAGTCCGCACCATCCATAACAAAAAACACATGGAGTAGCGTCGATGACAAAAACTAAACAAATCTGGCGCCTGGCAAAACTGCCACTGGCCGTCAGCCTCGCATCCACCCTCGCCGCACCTGCATTCGGCGTTACTTTTAATATCGGTGAGATCGAAGGTCAGTTCGATTCTTCGATGTCCGTTGGCTCAAGCTGGTCAGTGAAGGGTGCTGATAAAGACCTGTATGGTAAGAACAACGGTGGTGATGGCCTGTCGCAAACTTCTGATGACGGTCGCCTGAATTTCGAAAAGGGTGAGACGTTCTCGAAAATATTCAAAGGTATTCATGACCTTGAATTGAAATATGGGGATACCGGCGTCTTCCTTCGTGGTAAGTACTGGTATGACTTTGAACTTAAAGACGAAGGTCGCGAGTTTAAAGACGTAAGTGATAGCAACCGTAAAGAAGGCGCGCAATCTTCAGGTGCTCAACTTCTCGATGCGTTTGTTTATCACAATTATGCCATTGGCGAGCAGCCTGGCTCTGTCCGCTTAGGCAAGCAAGTTGTTAGCTGGGGTGAAAGCACCTTTATTCGTAACAGCATCAACGAAATTAACCCGGTCGATGTGTCTGCATTCCGTCGTCCCGGTGCTGAGATCAAAGAGGGCTTGATCCCAGTCAACATGTTCTATGTGGCGCAGAGCCTGACTGAGAATCTCTCTGCTGAAGCTTTTTATCAGCTTGATTGGGAACAGACAGTTGTCGATAACTGCGGCACCTTCTTTTCGCAGGCCGATATCGTAGCGGATGGTTGTGCGAACAATCTGAACGTACTTAGTGCTACGCCGGCTCAAATAGCTGGCGTTAATGGGCTCATTACGGGTGCTGGGCCTTTAGCTCCTTTTGGTGTTAACGCCATTTCTGGGACGAGCGAGGGGGTAATTGTTCCTCGTGGCGCAGACCGTGATGCTCGTGACGGTGGTCAGTGGGGGTTAGCCTTCCGTTACATGTTTGAGCCGCTAGACACCGAGTTTGGTGCCTATTTCATGAACTACCACAGTCGCGCTCCATTTTTTAGTGCAACTGCCGCAGGTCAAAACGTTTACAGTGCAGCCGCTACTGCAAGTGCTGGTGCCCGTGCTGCTGCTGCCTTTGCAGCTGCCAATCCAGGTAATGCTGCTGCTGCTGCTGCTGCCCGTGCTGCTGCTGCTGCTGCTACTAGTCCGCTGTATGTTGCAGGCAATTCCGAATACTTTATGGAATATCCTGAAGATATCCGACTGTACGGCCTGAGCTTCTCAACCACTCTCCCTACTGGTACTTCTTGGGCGGGTGATTTGAGCTACCGTCCAAATGCGCCGGTCCAAATCAACTCGACTGATGTTCTTTATGGTGGTGTGAAGTTGTTGGGCGGGGCTTTTGCTAATGCATCCCTTCTAAATGGTACAGCTGGTAATGATCTGCATGGTTATAACCGTAAAGAGATCACCCAATTCCAGACTACATTCACCCACTTCTTTGACCAGGTCATGGGCGCACACCGCCTCACACTGGTCGGTGAAGTTGGTGTGGTTCATGTAGGTGGATTGGAAAGTACTGATGAAGTTCGTTATGGCCGTGATCCTGTATTTGGTCCAGGCCCACTGCCGCCTACGGTAGTAGCTGTTGGTCCTAGCGGCCCTGTCTTTAGGGAAACCTGCTCCCAGATCCTTAACGGTAACTCTGGTAAGAACGTAAGCCGCTATTGCGAAGATGATGGTTTCGTGACCTCCACCTCTTGGGGCTACCGTGCTCGTGCTATCTGGGACTACCCGGACGTATTCGCCGGCGTAAACCTGCGCCCAAGTGTTGCCTGGTCGCATGACGTTGACGGTTATGGCCCGAACGGCTTGTTCACTGAGGGTGCTAAGGCTGTGAGCCTGGGTCTGGATGCGGACTACCAAAACACCTACACCGCCAGCCTGTCTTACACCGACTTTTTTGACGGTAAATACAACACTTCCACTGACCGTGACTTCGTTGCGCTCAGCTTTGGCGTGAACTTCTAAGTAAGCGGACGAGATTTTGAGGACGACTATGACTATGAAAACAACAAAAAGTCTGCTGCAAACCGGTGCGCTGGCCCTCTCGCTGCTGGCCAGTAGTGTGATGGCAGCCGTATCGCCGGATGAAGCGGCCAAGCTCGGTACTACCCTGACGCCAGTGGGTGCTGAGATGGCGGGTAACGCCGATGGTTCGATCCCGGCCTGGACCGGTGGTCTGCCTAAAAATGCCGGTGCTGTAGACGCGGCTGGCTTCCTGGCCGATCCATTCCCAAGCGAGCAGCCGCTGTTCGTTATCACCGCGCAGAACGCAGAGCAGTACAAAGACAAGCTGACCCCAGGTCAGTTGGCGATGTTCAAGCGTTACCCAGAAACTTACAAAATGCCGGTGTTCACCACACACCGTTCGGCCTCCATGCCGGATTTCATTTTGGAAGCTTCCAAGCGTAATGCGCTGAACACCAAGATGGTCGAGGGCGGTAACGGTCTGGAGAACTTCGAGCAGGCTAACCCCTTCCCGATTCCGAAGGACGGTCTGGAAGCGATCTGGAACCACATCACCCGTTATCGCGGTGGCAGCGTGAAGCGTCTGGTTACCCAGGCAACTCCGCAGGCCAATGGTTCTTACAGCCTGGTTTACTTCCAGGATGAGTTCACCTTCCGTGGTGCGCTGAAAGATGCTGATGCCAGCAAGCCAAGCAACGTGCTGTTCTACTTCAAGCAGCGTGTAACTGCTCCGTCGCGTCTGGCCGGTAACGTCCTGCTGGTGCACGAAACCCTGAACCAGGTAAAAGAGCCACGTCTGGCGTGGCTGTACAACGCCGGTCAGCGTCGTGTGCGCCGTGCTCCGCAGGTGTCGTATGACGGCCCAGGTACTGCAGCTGATGGTCTGCGTACTTCAGACAACTTCGACATGTTCAACGGTGCTCCAGACCGTTATGAGTGGAAACTCAACGGTAAGAAGGAAATCTACATTCCTTACAACAGCTACCGTTTGGACTCGCCGAAGCTGAAGTATGACGAGATCATCAAAGCTGGCCACATCAACCAGGACCTGACCCGTTACGAGCTGCATCGTGTATGGCACGTAACTGCAACCCTGAAAGCTGGCGAGCGTCACATCTATGCCAAGCGTGACTTCTTCCTTGACGAAGACACTTGGCAAGCAGCCCAAATCGACCATTACGACGGTCGCGGTACCCTGTGGCGTGTAGCTGAGGCTCATGCTCAGTACTACTACGACAAGCAAGTACCGTGGTACAGCGTAGAGACTTTGTATGACCTGCTGTCCGGTCGTTACTTGGCTCTGGGTATGAAGAACGAAGAGAAAAGTGCTTACGAGTTCGACTACCCTGCTAAGGAAAGTGATTACACCCCAGCGGCCCTGCGCCAGGCGGGCGTTCGCTAAACCTGCTTGATGTTGCATAAAGAACCGGCCTGTAAAGGCCGGTTTTTTTATGGCTGTGTTTTGTTGAAAAAAGCGTCACGCAATTACTGCGGGTTATTTGCCAAGCGATCTCAGGGCTTCAAAAGCCAGGCTTAAGGCGCTAGGCTGCGCAAGTAGGTAGTGCCAATGACGGGTAACTACATGAAACGGGCTAATGACTGATTTGTCTCCAATACCTGTTTTAGATTCGGCGGCCAACGCGCTAGGCGGGCACTTTTTCAGGCCGCCGCTGCCCGCCAGTTACATTCCGCGCCCGCGCTTGTGTGAGCGCCTGCTGGAGGGCTTGACCGGGCGTCTGCTGCTGGTCAGTGCACCGGCGGGCTTCGGTAAAAGCTCGCTGGCCATCGAGTTTTGCGAGCATCTCCCGGCCCACTGGCAGAGCTTGTGGCTTGGCCTGAGTGCTCGCGACAGCGATCCTGGGCGGTTTCTTGAACGTTTGCTTGCCGGGCTGCAGCAGTTCTACCCTGGCGTTGGGCAAGACGCCCTCGGGTTACTGCGCTTACGCCAGCGCCATCAGCCGTTTGCTTTCGAAGAGTGGCTCGACACGTTGCTAGATGAACTGGCCACGCGCCTGGATCCGCGCCAGCCGTTACTGCTGGTGATAGATGATTACCACTTGGCGCAAGGAGCGGTGCTCGACCGCTGTTTACAATTTCTCCTTAACCATTTGCCGCCCGGACTGCTGATGCTGGTGACCAGTCGCCAGCGCCCGGATTGGCACTTGGCGCGTTTGCGTTTGTCGCGTCAACTGCTCGAGTTGCATGAGCATGATTTGCGCCTGACCGATGCGGAAAGCGCGGCGCTGCTTAACCTGCAAGGGGCCGAGTTGTCAGCCGATGAGCAATCTGTGTTGCTGCTGCGCAGTGAAGGCTGGGTGGCCGGTTTACGCTTGTGGTCGCTGGCCGCGCGCGAGGCGCAAGATGCCAGTGCCTTAAGCAGCATTGCTCAGGGGGCCAATGGCCTGATCCACGACTATTTGCTTGAAGAGGTTATCGAGCGCCAGCCCGCCGACGTTCAGGCATTTCTCTATGAAACCGCCAGCCAGGATCGCTTCTGCGCCGAGTTGTGCGATGCCCTGCGCGACGGCCATGACAGCGCGGCCATTCTGCGTCACTTGCAGGCCCATCAGGTCTTTCTTGTGCCGCTGGACGAGCAAGGTAAGTGGTTTCGTTATCACCACCTGTTTTCGGATTTATTGCGCAGTCGCCCGCAGCCAAGCACTGGGCTGCATTTGCGTGCGTGCCGCTGGTTTAGCAGCGCCGGGATGCTGGACGAGGCGATTGAGCAAGCCTTGCGCGCCGGTCAGCCGGATGTGGCCGCCAACTTGGTGCAGAACCTCTCGGAAGAGCAATTGCTGGCCGAGCAAAATGTGGCGACTCTGCTGCGCTGGAAAATGGACTTGCCCGACAGCCTGCTCACCAGCACGCCACGGCTGATCCTGCTCTACGGTTGGGCCTTGGCTTTGGCTTGCCAGTTGGATGCCGCCGAAGAGTTGCTGGCGCAGTTGCAACGGTTTCTACCGGCCAGCAGCCGCAGCGAGCAGGAAGGTTTGCTCGCGCAATGGCTGGCATTGAGTGGGGTGATTGCCCGTGGTCGTGGCGACAGCGTCAACGCTCAGGCGTATTGCACGGAGGCGCTCAGTTGTTTGCCGCTCGACCGCTACGGCCAGCGCTTGATGTGCCTGTCCAGCCTTGCCAACCTGGCCATCGCTTATGGTGATTTGTGGCGTGCGCGTGGTTTGAATCGCGAAGCCCTAGAGTTGGCCCAGCGCGTGGGTAACCCGCTGTTTGAAGCTTTAGCCCACTACGACCGTGCGCGGGTTTTGCAGGCGCGCGGTGAGGTGATGCGCGCGCTGGATGAGGTGCGCCAAGGTCAGCAACGGCTGGTGGGCCTCTCTTCACAGCGTCATTACGCCGCGCGCGGTCGCCTGACATTGTATGAAGGGTATCTGTTGAGTTTGCGTTTGCAGCCGGAGCAAGCCCGGCAGCGCCTGCACGCCGGTATTAATGAAGCGCGCGCCTGCCGTGATATCAGCGTGCTGATTGGTTACTGTGTGCTGGCCCACCTTGAGGGACGTGCCGGTAACTTGTCCGAAGCTTTTGCCTATTTGGCTGAGGCTGAGCGCTTGATGCACATTTGGGACATTCCGCCCATTTACTACCTGGCAATGATCACCCTGATCAAGTGCGAGTTGTGGCTGCGTCAGGGCCAGACGGAATTGGCCGGTGTCTGGCTTGATCGCTTGTTGCAAGCCTATGGCGGCGAACAGGCAGCGGCCGCGCCGGAATTTCATCCGCAGCTACCGCTGCATATTCAATTGCACCTGGCCACCCTTGAACGCATGCGTGGTGAGGATGAACTGGCCGAGCGCCGCCTGCGCGGGCTGAGCCAACTGGCACAAAACGCCGGTGGCCAGTTGTTGGGCGCTATTGCCCAAGTGCAGTTAACCGAACTCTTGCGCGACGCTGGGCGTGAGCGTGAAGCTCAGCAACAAATGTGCAGCGCCTTGCAAACGGCTGCCGGTGGCGGGTTGTTGCCGTTTCAGGGGTTACTGGTCAAACAACCTGAGTGGCTGCGCCAGCAATTGCTGCTGCAGGAGTCGAGCCCACTGATCGAGGCCTTGCAGCAACTGTTGCCGCAGGTTGAGCCGCTGCTGGTGCAGGACGACTACGCCAGCGTGGTTGATGCCCTGAGTGCGCGTGAGTTGGCGGTGTTACAGCTGATTGCTCAGGGGTGTTCCAATCAGGAAATCAGCGACAGCCTGTTTATCTCCCTGCACACGGTGAAGACCCACGCCCGCCACATCAATAGCAAACTGGGCGTGGAGCGCCGCACTCAAGCAGTGGCGCGGGCCAAGGGCTTAGGGCTGCTGCGCTGACTCCTGCGGCACGCTCAAGTCCAGGCTGGGTGTGGCCGCCTTGCGTGGTTGCGCCGCCGTAGCGGCCAGTTTGCCTTGTATATCCTCTTCAATACTGGTCAGCACCGGCAGCAACTCGGTCATGGTGATTTGCACATCACTGTTGGGATGCTGCTCAGCCAACTGGCTGATGCGCGCGAGCAGCAGCGCGCGCACATCGCCACTCAAATGCACAAAAAGTTCGGGCAACTGTTTACTCAGCTCGGCGCTGTAAAGCAGCAATTCGTCGCGACCAAATTGTTTGGTCAGCCCAAGGTAGTCGAGTGCGCTGGACGTCAGCATCGCAGCGGCGGCCTTGGTTTCATGCAGGCCTTGCAGGCGCACCGGGTTGCTTTGCTCAGCAGCGGAGAGTGTCATCCAAAACTCCGTGGTCAGGGTGAACAACACGGCCTGCTGGCGCATCGAGTAACTCATCAGCCCCAATGCCTCCGCGGCATAGGGCTGTTGCACCGCGCGAAAATCAAAGTACAGGCGCATCAGCTCTTTCAGGCGGAATAAAACCTCGCGGGCTTCGTTCTGCCGTAGCTCCAATGGCGAATAAATATTGAGCTGCGGGCGGAAGTTTTCCTCGCTGACCATGCGCTCATAGATCGGCCCGGTGAATTCGCCGCTGCGCCGGGGCAGGGCATTGAGCTGGGTGCTGTCGACCTTGCTCAACGCCTCCAGTAACTGCTGGTAATCGGTGCTGTTCCACGGCTTGTGAATGTCGGGGATTTTTTGCCCGAGGTAGAACAACTGCGCCGCTTGGACGGGGCTGAACAAAACCAGCAAAAGGATGGCCAGCGCAAGGATGTAGCGGGGTGTTAGCGTGTGCGGCACAAGAATAATCCTGCGGACAGAGCGTGGTCGGGGGCTTTGACGCTGTCGCGTATTGCCAATACCGCCAGCGTACTCAGCTACGCGCCGCGCGTCACCCGCGCCTTGGTTGGGACATGCACAGATGCAGCAGGCGTTAGCAGAGTTGGGAGCCGTTCGTGCGGTGTTTGAAGACCTCGGCGGCTACGGTGCCGTGGCTCAGCAGCAAGAGCAGGACGGTGAAGGGCCGCTGATTGGTCACCTGCAACGGACCAATATCCAGCTGGCGGCGATTGCCGTCTTTGCCCGCAAAGGCGTGGCCGAGACCACGGTCAATGACTTGCTGTTGGCGGCGAATGTCTCGCGGCGCACCTTCTACAAATACTTCGAAAACAAGATGCAGGTGCTCGAAGGCATCTACCAAACGGCCGTGGCCTTGCTGCTGACGCGCTTTCGTGAAATGCAGAGCATCGCCGGTAGCCCGCAAGCCTGGTTGCAGGCCATGGTCGGGCGCTACTTCGACTATCACTTAGCCGTTGGCCCGATCATCCGCTTGATGCAGGAAGAAGCCCTGCGCGGCGATTCACCGCTGGCGGCTCACCGGCAGCGGGCGCACAGCGAAATGGCGCGCCTGCTTGCTGAGCGTCTGCATGGCGACACCCCGGCTGCCGAGCCGTTGACCTATCGCGCACTCATCTGGGCCATGGAAGCAGCGTCACTCGAGTTGCTCGGTCGCGCCGCCCGCCGCGATGAAATCGAGCAAGCCAAACGCATTCTTAGTGATTTGTTGATCGCCTCGCTGTGCCCCTTGCCGCGCTCAACCTAGGTTAGGCGTCAGCCAGCGGTGAGCGTGGTTTGATACACGCTCATAACAACAATCAAGAGGTGCCTGCATGTCTGCTTCCAGTCTTCCGCTGATGCCGCCGCTGTCGGCCGGCTTTGCCCGTTTGGGCTTCGGTGCCTTGCCACTTGAGCAGCTCAAGGCACGTTACGGCAATGCGGCCAACGGTTCGCGCTATATCGAGCTTGATGGCTTCAATGTGCATTACCGTGACGAAGGCAGCCGCGACAAGCCCGTACTCGTGCTGATCCACGGCGTGGTGGCTTCACTGCACACCTGGGATGACTGGGTGCCCGCTTTTGCGGCGGATTACCGGGTTATTCGCTTCGACGTGCCGGGCTTTGGCCTCACCGGGCCGGCGCGCGATGGCGTCTATTCCGCCGAGCGCATGATCAAGGTCTTCGGCCTGCTGCTCGACTACCTAGGCGTTACTAAAGCCTCGCTTGTGGGCAACTCGCTGGGTGGTTACATCGCCTGGAATTTCGCGCTGGTGCAGCCGCAGCGCGTGCACAAACTGGTGCTGATCGACCCCGCCGGTTATCACATGCAACGCGTGCCGTGGATGATTGCCGCCGCCGCTTTGCCTGGCGCCACCGTCGCCATGCCGGTGTGGATGCCGCGCGCGCTGATCGCCCAAGGCATCAAAGAAGTGTACGGCGAGCCTGCGCGGATCAAAGCGGGTGTGGTGGATCGTTACAACGACCTCAGCCGTCGCCCCGGCAACCGCCGCGCGATGATGGATATCTTCCGCGTGTTGCTCAACGTCAACCGCACTGAGCTGCATACGATCGGCGAGCGCGTGGCGCAGATTCAAGCGCCGACCTTGTTGCTCTGGGGCGAACGCGACCGCTGGATTTCCCCCAAGCATGTGCCGCTGTGGCAGCGCGATTTACCCAGCATTCAGGTGAAAACCTACCCCGGCGTCGGCCACATCCCCATGGAAGAAATCCCCCAGCAAAGCGCTGCTGATACCCTGCGTTTTCTCCAGGCCTAACGTCGCCGCTAAAGCGCCTCCCACAGAATGGCGGCACAGCCGATGTGCTTGTGGGAGGGGCTTTAGCCGCGCCGCTTTCAACAGCCGAATGTCGCCGCTAAAGCGTCTGCCACGAGAGTGACTGCACCGCTACGTAGCCCGGATGAAATCCGGGACGGTCTACTGGAGCGGCGCAATGCCCCGGATGACATCCGGGCCACAGGATGGGCATAAAAAAGGGAGCCTGCTGGCTCCCTTTTTCGTTGCGCTGATCAGCCGTGTTAAGCCGCCTGGCTCTGCACCGGGGCATCAAACTCAGGGCGGGTTTGATAGAGCAGGTCAAGATTGTTGTGCTGCCAGGGATGGAAGTCGGCTTTGAAGAAATCCCGGTAGCTGCTAATCAGCGGGCGGAATACACCTTCCTTGCCCCACATCCACTGAATGCCGTCGCGCCATACGCGCCAGTTCCACAACAGGCCGTCGCGCTGCAGCATGTGGGCCAGGCCGCGTGTGGTGTCGAGCATAAAAAAGAAGGTGCCCATCACCATCGCCCGGCGCAGCAGTTTGCGGCTGCCGCACACCTGGTTGTACACATCAAACGCCACGGCCTTATGCTCAGTTTCTTCCAGCGCATGCCAGCGCCACAGGCGTTGCATCGTCGGGTGGGCACCGGCCAACTGTTGCGGATCTCTCAACAGACCGTCGGCCATGATCGCGGTGATGTGTTCCAGCGCCGCCGTAGCAGCCAGTTGTCGCTGCGGTGAGAACTTTTTCTGCGTGTAACGAATGCGTGCCTGCGCGCGTTTTTCGATACGGGTGATGTCGTAGCCCAAGTCTTTCAAGCGCTGGCTGTATTCCAGGTGTTCGCGGCTGTGATGGCCTTCCTGGCCGATAAAACCGCGAATCTGCTCCTTCAGCACCGGGTCTTCGATCTGATCGCGGAAGTGGCGCACCGAGTCGATAAAGAAGCGTTCGCCATCGGGAAACAACACCGACATGGCATCAAACAAATGGGTTTTGAACGCATCGCCGCTGTGCCAATGGCGTGGCAGCGGATTAGGGAAATCAAAATCCATATGCCGAGGGCGAATCTGCAAACCTTCCGGGGTGGTGCTGGCCATGATGACTCCCTGAGTCTGTGACTGAAGCGTGCCTCACTATGGAGGCGCTGCGCCTACCGGCAAAGGTTCACAACAGCCAAAATTGCAGTCATTTATGGCCATTGCGGTACGTCTGTACCAGTCGTCGGGCGCGGTTGTCGCCCGTCCTCGCACGCCCAACCTTCGGCTGTGGTGATCACTGTGACAAGTGCCGAGTATGAGTGCACATATATGCACCCGATTGGGTTGCAGGTTGGTACTTTCGTACCTGTCAGGCCTTGTCGCGTTTTGCCCAACAGGGGTATCGTCGCGGGCAGTGGTCATATCCGGCCAGATAATAAGAATGCTATGAAGCCATCACTAAATTTCTCTGCCGAGTTGGTGCCGGTGGCCTATGCCGCCGCTTTGCTCGATCTTGTCGAAGCGCTCGGCTTACCGCGCGCGCAACTGTTTGCCGAGGCGCGGGTGCGACCCGAAGTGCTCGGTAACCCGCAAGGGCGCTTGTCGTTTATCGATTTCACCCAACTCACCAGCAGCGCCCTGCGCCTGTGTGACGAGCCCGCTTTGGGCCTGCTGCTGGGGCAACGGCTGAATGTCTCAACCCACGGCATTTTGGGTTATGCGGTGCTGTCCAGTGCCAACCTGGGCAAGGCCATCCAATTCGCCCTCAAGTACTACCGCGTGCTGGGGTTAACCTTCGAGCTGGAATTGGTCGAGCAGGGCGAGCGCATTGAACTGCGCGCCAGCGAGACTATGCCGCTGGGCCCGCTCAGCCGCTTTGCTGCCGAAGGCTTGCTCACCAGCTTTTACACCATCGCCCGCTTTCTGGTGGGCGAGCGCTTGCAAGCGCTTGAAGTGGGCTTTTCTCATGCTGCGCCGCACTATGCCGAGCGCTATGAGCGTTTGTTCGGCGTGCCTGTGGCCTTCGAGCAACCCTATCACCGCATCAGCATGCCGATTAGTTACCTGGAGCGGCCCATGGCCTTGGCCAATCCGGCCACGGTGCAAATGTGCGAACAGCAATGTGAAGCGCTGCTGGCCAGCCTGGATGTGCAAGACGGCCTGCTGACCCGCGTGCGCCGCCTGCTACTAGCGCGCCCCGGCGATTTCCCCGACCTGGCCAGCGCCGCTGAAGCCCTGCACACCAGCGGCCGCAGCCTGCGCCGGCACCTCTCCAACATGGGCACCAGCTACCAGCAAGTGCTCGATGAAGTGCGCAAAAGCCTGGCCCTGCAATACCTCACCACCACCCACCTGCCGCTCTACGAAATCGCCTACCTGCTGGGCTTCAGCGACCCGTCGAATTTTCGCCGTGCGTTCAAAAAATGGACAGGTAAACTGCCCAGCGACTACCGCGTTGAGGAGTAACCATGAGTTCAGCCACACAACTTGCGCTAATCCGCGAAACCTTCCCCGTCGGGCCTTTGCAGTGCAACTGCACGATCATCGGCGACCCGCTGACTAAGAAGGCGATTGTGGTCGATCCGGGTGGCAATCCTGATCTGATCATGGCGCGTTTAGGGAAACTCTGAAAAAGACTTCCTGATTTTGGCAAAATACCCGGATTCCACCCGCTGAGTTTTCCGATGAAGCAGATGACCTTCGCCGAC
>LNFM01013310.1_pt1 | contig 11967 bp, 12 predicted proteins | sample 596031 | NCBI WGS metagenome assembly LNFM01 (sample SAMN04254537, study PRJNA301005) | activated carbon metagenome | isolation source: dual media filters at the Ann Arbor, Michigan drinking water treatment plant | place: USA: Ann Arbor | reverse complement strand
GGGAGCCGAGGATTTCGAGGTAATCCTTGATCTTGGCGGCAAGCTCTTCCAGCTCGTCCGTCACTTCCTTGACGCCGAGCGCGGTGAGGCGCTGCAGGCGCAGGTCGAGGATCGCGCGGGCCTGGATTTCCGACAGGTTGTAGGTGCCGTCTTCGTTGACGGTGTGCGACGGATCATCGATCAGCTTGATGTAGGCGATGATGTCGTGGGCGGGCCAGCGACGGGTCATCAGCTTTTCGCGGGCTTCGGCGGCATCGGCCGAGGCGCGGATGGTGCGCACCACCTCGTCCACGTTCGAGACGGCGACGGCGAGGCCGCAGAGGATGTGGCTGCGTTCGCGCGCCTTGCGGAGTTCGAAGGCGGTCCGGCGAGCGACAACTTCTTCGCGGAAGTTCAGGAAATAGCTTAGGAAATCGCGCAGCGTCAGTTGTTCGGGGCGACCGCCGTTCAGGGCCAGCATGTTGCAGCCGAACGAGATCTGCATGGTGGAAAAGCGGAACAACTGGTTCAGCACGACGTCGGCGGTGGCGTCACGCTTCAACTCGATCACCACGCGGACGCCGATCCGGTCGGATTCGTCGGCTATGTTGGCGATGCCTTCGATGCGCTTTTCGCGGACCATTTCGGCGATCCGTTCGATCATCGTGGACTTGTTCACCTGATAGGGAATGTCATCGACGATGATGGCGTAACGGTCCTTGCGTACCTCTTCGATATGGGTGCGGGCGCGGATGATGACCGAGCCACGGCCTTCAAGGTAGGCCTTGCGCGCGCCGGAGCGGCCAAGGATCAGGCCGCCGGTCGGAAAATCGGGGGCGGGGATCAGGTCCATCAGCGCTTCCATGCTGATGTCGGGATTTTCGATCATCGCAAGGGTGCCGTCGATCACCTCGCCCAGGTTGTGGGGCGGAATGTTGGTCGCCATGCCGACGGCAATGCCACCGGCGCCGTTGACCAGCATGTTCGGAAAGCGCGCGGGGAGGACGGTCGGTTCCTTGTCCTTGCCATCGTAGTTGTCCTGGAAATCGACGGTTTCCTTGTCGATGTCCGCCAGCAGGAACGCGGCGGGCTTGTCCATGCGGACTTCGGTGTAGCGCATCGCAGCCGCGTTATCGCCGTCCATCGAGCCGAAGTTGCCCTGACCGTCGAGCAGCTTGAGCGACATCGAGAAGGGCTGCGCCATGCGCACCAGCGCGTCATAGATCGCACTGTCGCCGTGCGGGTGGTATTTCCCCATCGTATCGCCGACCGGGCGAGCCGACTTGCGATAGGATTTGTCGTGCGTATTGCCGGATTCGTGCATCGCATAGAGGATGCGGCGATGCACCGGTTTCAGGCCGTCGCGCAGGTCTGGAATGGCGCGCGACACGATCACGCTCATCGCGTAGTCGAGATAGGCGGTCTTCATCTCGGCCGCGATATCGATCTGCGGGCCGCTGTAGACCGGACGATCCGGCGTTTCTTCTTTTTTTTCAGTGTCTTCCGGGGTATCGGCCACGATGGGATCGCCTTCGATCTTGGGTCAAGATTTAGTTGTGGGGAGACTACACCATCCAAGCTATGGGGTGCAATGGCGGGTTGCGGCGCGCTTGGCAGCCACGGCAGATAAGTGCCAACATATTGTTATCATTGAAATTTAACCGATCTGTGCCACCATTTGACTGAGTGGGATTGCAGGCGGGGCGCAGTATGCCGAAAACCGAGACGGAACTGATGCTGAAGGGCTACGGGCTGACGACAGCCGAGCTTTACTACCGGATGCCGGATTATCGAAGTGTTATCAACAGCTTCATCTGGCAGGACTATGATCTGGCGCCCGATTATCCGGAGTTGTTCAGGTTCATCGAATTCTGGCAGGGCAACATCGAGGGGCCGCTGCATTCGGTGCGCTTTACGCATCGCAAACTGATTGCGCCGGGCGAATGGCGCAACGTGGTCGGCGAGCTCAGGCTGCACTGATACGCGCCGTGCGGCGGGGAACAAACTTCGGTGGCCGGAGTTGGTGAGCAAGGCAGGGATGAACCCCTGTTTGGACCCAACTCAGGAGATTACCATGGCCAACCAAGGTAATGACACGTCGAAGCGGGGCTTTGCCTCGATGGATGAGCAAAAGCAGCGTGAAATTGCCAGCAAGGGCGGCAAAGCCTCGGGCGGCAATTTCAAGAACGACCCCGGGCGCGCAGCGGAAGCCGGCCGCAAGGGTGGCGAAGCGTCGGGTGGCAACTTTGCCAACGACCGTGAGCGCGCCTCGGAAGCCGGCAAAAAGGGTGGTCGTTCCTGACCTTGCGCCGCTGATGAGTTGAGAAATTGCAGTAACGCGTAAAAGGGGGCTTCGGCCCCCTTTTTCATGCCGCGCGCAGGAGCATCCCGAACAGGTCGCGCGGATCGTCGGGGTCGGCGATCATGTCAAGCTGCTGGGCAAGGCCGGTGGCGGCAAGCTGGCTGCGGATGTAGCGCAGGGCCGAGAAATCCTCGATCGCGAAGCCGACGCTGTCGAACAGGGTGACCTGATCGGGAGAAGTGCGACCGGGGGCCAGACCGGCAATGACCTGCCACAGTTCGGTGACCGGGTGGTCGGGGGAAAGCTGCTGGATCTCGCCCTCGATGCGGGTCTGCGGCGGATACTCGACGAAGATCGACGAGCGGAGAAGGATGTCGCGGTGGAGTTCGGTCTTGCCGGGGCAGTCGCCGCCGACGCCGTTGATGTGCACGCCGGCGCCGACCATGTTGTCGGTCAGGATGGTGGCGAGTTGTTTGTCGGCGGTTACGGTGGTGATGATCTGGGCGCCCAGGATGGCGTCTTCGGGGCTGCGGCAGGAGGTGACGGTCAGGCCGCGCCCGGCGAGGTTGCGGGCGCATTTCAGCGTCGCGGCGGGGTCGATGTCGTAAAGGCGGACGTGGGTGGTGCCGCAGATTGCCTTGAAGGCGAGGGCCTGGAATTCGGCCTGGGCGCCGTTGCCGATGATCGCCATGGTGGTGGCGTTCGGCGGCGCGAGGTGGCGCGCGGCCATGGCGGAGGTGGCGGCAGTGCGCAGCGCGGTGAGGATGGTCATTTCGCTGAGGAGAAGCGGGTAGCCGGTGGCGACATCGGCCAAAAGGCCAAAGGCGGTAACGGTTTGCAGGCCGCGGCTCATGTTAGAGGGGTGGCCATTGACGTATTTGAAACCATAGGTCTCGCCATCCGAGGTGGGCATCAACTCGATCACGCCCACGTCGGAGTGGCTGGCGATGCGGGGGGTCTTGTCGAAATCGGGCCAGCGGCGGAAATCGGCTTCGATCTCGGCGGCGAGATCGGTCAGGACGCGTTCGATGCCGATGTGATGAACGAGTTTCATCATGTGGTCGACCGAGACGAAGGGGACGAGGTTCAGCATCATTTGCTCCGGCCTATTTGGATCGGGTTGGGCGGTCGAAGACCTTTTTGCCCATCAGGCTCCCGACGAGGTCGACCATCAGGCGGGCGGTCATGCCGCGGTCGTCGAGGAAGGGGTTCAGTTCCACGAGGTCGAGGGAGGTGACGAGGTCGGATTCGTGGAGGAGTTCCATGACGAGATGCGCCTCGCGGAAGGTGGTGCCGCCGGGGACGGTGGTGCCGACGGCGGGGGCGATCAGGGGGTCGAGGAAATCGACGTCGAGCGAGACGTGCAGCATGCCGCCATCGGCGCGGACGCGGTCGAGGAATTCACGCAAGGGGGCGATGATGCCGCGTTCGTCAAGGGTGCGCATGTCGTTGATCGCGATGTCGTGCTGGAGGAGGGCGGCGTGTTCGGCGGGGTCGACGGAGCGGATGCCGAACAGGCAGATGTGGTCGGGCGGCACGGGTGCGGGGAAGGGCGGGAAGGCGTCGAAGCCGTCGCGCCCGGCGATGTAGGCGAGCGGCGTGCCGTGCAGGTTGCCGGAGGTGGTGGTCATCGGAGTGTGGAAATCGGAATGGGCGTCGAGCCAGATGAGGTAGAGCGGGCGGCCGTGGCGTTCGGCGTAGGCGGCGGCGCCGGCGACCGAGCCCAGGGCCAGCGAATGATCGCCGCCGAGGATGATCGGAAGGCCGCCTTCGGAGAGCGCGTCGTCGACCTTGTCGGCCAAGGCGTCGGTCCAGTAGAGCGTTTCGGCCAGCGAATGGACGGTGGGGTTGGGGTGTGACACCGGATCAACCTCGGGGATCGGCAGATCGCCCCAGTCCTGCACCAGATGGCCAAGGTCGCGGATCGCCTGCGTCAGGCCTGCCACGCGGAAGGCGGCCGGGCCCATGAGGCAGCCCGGGCGGCGCTGGCCGCTGTCGACGGGGGCGCCGATGAGGATGGTCTTGGACATGGGATCACTCCTTTTGCCGGAAGATTGGTTCCGGCTTGCGGCAGATCCTAGCCGCGTTATTGTCGGTTCGGATAGCGCGTTGTGCGAAATGGCGGGGATCTTGCGCATGATGGACGATACCGACCTTCGGCTGATCGCTGAGCTTCGCCGGGATGGGCGGGCCGCGCTGTCGGATCTGGCGGAACGGCTGGGTCTGAGCCGGGCCACAGTGCGGGCGCGGATGGAGCGTCTGGCGGAGCGCGGTGAGATTGCCGGGTTCACGGTGGTCACCCGCGCCGATGTGAGTGCCGCCCCGGTGCGCGGGCTGATCCTGATCGGGATCGAGGGGCGCGGGGCAGAGCGGATCATGGCGCGGTTGCAAGGGATGCCGACGGTTCAGGCGGTGCATTCGACGAACGGGCGCTGGGATCTGATTGCGGAGCTTGGCACGCAGACGTTGCAGGAACTGGACGAAACGATCATGCGCATCCGCAACATCGAGGGGGTGACGACGTCGGAGACGAACCTTCTTTTGAGCACGCGAAAGGCGGGGCGGCGCTAGCGGGAAGGGCTGCGGGATATGGCTCGCTGACATCTGCGCGACGGAAGGGCGCAGCACCTTTCAACTCGGTCTCTGAAAGCCTATCATCACGTCAACATTGGAGATGTGCATGATCGTCGAACTTGGACACTTCGCGCTGGTTCTGGCGCTTTCGGTTGCTATCGTCCAATCCACCCTGCCGATGTGGGGGGCCTGGCGGCGGGATGCGCGGATGATGGCGGTGGGCGAACCCGCGGCGATGATCCAGCTTTTGCTGGTCGGTTTTTCCTTTGCGGCGCTGACCTATGCCTTTGTGGTTTCAGACTTTTCCTTGAGCATCGTCACCGCGAATTCGCACACCGACAAGCCGATGCTGTACAAGGTGTCCGGCGTCTGGGGGAACCACGAAGGCTCGCTTCTGCTTTGGGTGCTGATCCTTGCGCTTTACGGGGCCGCAGTGGCGCGGTTCGGTGCGAACCTGCCCGATACGCTTAAAGCGCGGGTGATCTCGGTGCAGGGGATGATTGGCGTGGCCTTTCTTCTGTTCATGCTGTTCACCTCGAACCCGTTTTTGCGCCTGGAAGTGCCGCCCATGAACGGGCAAGATCTGAACCCGTTGCTGCAAGACCCTGGCCTCGCGTTTCACCCGCCGTTTCTGTACCTGGGCTATGTCGGGCTGAGCATGGCGTTCAGCTTTGCGGTGGCGGCGCTGATCGAGGGGCGGGTCGATGCGGCCTGGGCGCGCTGGGTGCGGCCCTGGACACTGGCGGCCTGGATCTTCCTGACGATCGGAATCGCCCTGGGTTCGTGGTGGGCCTATTACGAGCTTGGCTGGGGTGGATTCTGGTTCTGGGATCCGGTGGAGAACGCCAGCTTCATGCCGTGGCTTCTGTCCATCGCACTTCTTCACTCTGCGATCGTGGTGGAAAAGCGCGAAAGCCTGAAAGCCTGGACGATCCTGCTGGCGATCATGGCCTTCGGGTTCTCTCTGATCGGCACGTTCATCGTCCGGTCGGGGGTGATCACGAGCGTGCATGCCTTTGCCAATGACCCCGAGCGGGGTGTCTTTATCCTGATGATCCTTGGGGTGTTCACCGGGGGCGCACTGCTGCTGTTCATGCTGCGCGCAAGTGCGATGGAGGCGAAGGGGCTGTTCGCGGTGGTCAGCCGGGAAAGCGCGTTGATTGCAAACAACATCCTGCTCGCGGTGTCGGCATTTGTTGTGTTTATCGGGACAATCTGGCCTCTGGTCGCGGAAATGTTGCTGGGCCGGACGTTGAGCGTGGGCGAGCCGTTCTTCAACGCGGCCTTCACGCCGTTCTTCGTGGTTCTGTCGCTGATCCTGCCCTTGGGTGCGATGCTGGCGTGGAAGCGGGCGGATGCAAGGCGCAACCTGCGGACGCTTTGGGGTGCTGCGGTGCTCGCGGTGGCCTTGGGGGCGCTGGCCTTTGCGCTGCAGACCGGGCGGTCGGCGCTGGGCCCGGTTGGCCTAGCGCTGGGGGCATGGGTGGTGTTCGGCGCGCTGACCGACATCTGGTCGCGCACCGGGCGTGGCGATGTGGCCGGGCGGCTGGCACGGCTGGCGCGGTTGCCGCGGGCCGACTGGGGCAAGATGACCGCGCATGCGGGACTTGGCGTCACGGTGTTTGCGGTGGCGGCGCTGAATGCGTGGAAGGTCGAGGACATCCGGATCCTGCAGATCGGGGAAAGCTTCCCGCTTGGCAGCTATGAGGTCACGCTGAATGCGGTGAACGAGGTGCAGGGGCCGAACTACGTCTCGACCATGGCCGACATGACGGTGACGCGGGGCGGGTCCGAGGTGGCGCGGCTGTTCCCCGAAAAGCGGATCTATCCGGTTGCGGCGATGCCGACGACCGAGGCCGCGATCGACTACGGCTTTCTGCGTGACATCTATCTGGTGATCGGCGATCCGCAGCGCGACGGTGGCTGGGCTGTCCGAAGCTATATCGAGCCGTTTGCCAACTGGCTGTGGGGCGGGTCACTGCTGATGGCGCTGGGCGGCCTGTTGTCGCTGAGCGACCGGCGCTACCGGGTGGCGGCGGGCGCGCGCAAGGAGACCGTGGCGGCGGTGCCTGCGGAATGAAGCGGCTGGTGCTGGCGTTCCTGCTGCTGGCCGGCCCCGCGCTGGCGGTGCAGCCGGACGAGATCCTGCCCGATGCCGGGCTTGAGGCGCGGGCGCGCGAGATCAGCCGCGATATCCGCTGCCCGGTGTGCCAGGGCGAAAGCATCGACGACAGCAATGCGCCGATCAGCCGGGACCTTCGGATCATCATCCGCGAGCGGCTGGTGGCGGGCGACAGCGACGCCGAGGTGGTGGACTACATCGTGGCGCGCTATGGCGAGTTTGTGCTGTTCAACCCGCGGCCCGAGGGATCGAACCTGATCCTGTGGGCGGCGGGTCCGGCCTTGTTGCTGGCGGCGCTGGGCATTGCCGTCGCCACCCAGCGGCGGCGGGTCGGCACGCCGGAGCCGGTGCTGAACGAGACCGAAGAGGCGCGGCTGCGCGAGATCCTGAAGGAGTGACGCCACGTTGCGGTTGGCCACTGGCGGGCCGCGGCTATGGTCGGGCAAAGCGGGGGGCGTGGCATGTACCAGACGATCCGGGTCAGCGAGGCGGGCGGGGTGACGACGATCACGCTGAACCGGCCCGAGGTGATGAACGCGCTGTCGGCGCGGATGCGGGCGGAGCTGACACTGGCGCTGACGGCAGCTCATGGCGGACGCGGGATCGTGCTGACCGGCGAGGGGCGGGCGTTCTCATCCGGGCAGGACCTGACCGATGCGGGCGCGGGCCTTGACGTCGAGGCGGTGCTGCGCGACGAATACGTGCCGATGCTGATGGCGATCACAGAGGCGCCGGTGCCGGTGATCGCGGCGGTGAACGGCACGGCGGCCGGGGCAGGGGCGAACCTTGCGCTGGCCTGCGACGTGGTGATCGCGGCGGAAAGTGCGAGCTTCATCCAGGCCTTCACGCGGATCGGCCTCATTCCCGATGCGGGTGGCACCCATGTGCTGCCGCGTCTTGTCGGCATGGCGCGGGCGATGGGGGCTGCACTGTTTGCCGACCAGATCAGCGCAAGGCAGGCGGCCGACTGGGGCATGATCTGGGAAGCGGTGCCGGATGCGGAGTTCGCGGGCGTGGTCGCGGCACGGGCTGCGCATCTGGCAAATGGCCCGACTGCCGCCTACCGCGCAGTCAAGGCCGCGCTGAAGGGCAGCTTCGAGCGGGATCTGACCGCCCAGCTGGCCCTGGAGGCCCGTTTGCAGGGCGACTGCGCTGCGACGGATGATTTCCGCGAGGGAGTCGCGGCCTTTCTGGCAAAGCGACCGGCGCGTTTCAGCGGGCGGTAGGGAACCGTTGCGACAACGGCAAGTTGCGCGTAGGCTTGGCCAGTGCGGCCAGATCACAGCGAGGCTGTCATGTGGGACCGGATTTTCGTGGAGTTCCTGCGGCTCGGTGTGCGCACCGGGTCATTGCACCTGACGATGCCGGACGGTGCCACGCATCACATCGGCCCCGGTGGCGAACCAGAGGTGGCGGTCACGATCGATGATCCCGGCTTTACGCGCCGGTTTTTCTTGCGGCCCGACCTGACGATGGGCGAGGCTTATATGGACGGCCGCCTGACCATCGCCCACGACGACATTCGCGGCTTCATCACCTTTGCGTTGCGCAATGCACGTGGCCGCAAGGTGCCCACCCCGTTTCGCCAGATCGGCGCGCTGACCCGGCACACCAAATCCTGGGCGATCTGGAACCACATGGGCATCGCGCGCCGGAACGTGGCGCATCACTACGACATCTCGCCCGAGCTTTATGACCTCTTTCTCGGCGAGACGAAGCAATATACCTGCGCCTACTTCCGTCGCCCCGACATGACGCTGGAAGAGGCGCAGAGCGCCAAGATGGCGCATATCGGCGCCAAGCTGTTGCTGCGCCCGGGGATGCGGGTGCTGGATATCGGCTGTGGTTTCGGCACGCTGGCACTGACCCTGGCGCGCGATAATGGCGTACAAGTGGTAGGGGTTACCCTGTCAGAAGTGCAACTGGCCGAAGCGCAACGCCGCGCGGGCGAGGCCGGGCTGGCCGAACAGGTGGAGTTTCGCCTGCAGGACTACCGCGCGGTCGGCGACAGCTTCGACCGGGTGGTGTCGGTGGGCATGATGGAACATGTCGGCCTGCCGCATCTGAGGACATACTTCCAGAAGGTGGCCGACATTCTGACCCCGGACGGTGTTGCCTTGATCCACTATATCGGGCGCTGGTCGCCACCCAGCACGATCTCGCCGTGGTTCAACAAGTACATCTTTCCGGGGGCCTATTGCCCGGCGGTGTCCGAGGCGATGCGGGTGGTGGAAAGGACCGGGATGATCCTGACAGACCTCGAGGTGTGGCGCGGGCATTACGAGCGCACCTTGCAGGAGTGGCTGAAGCGGTTTGACCGCAACATCGACCGTGTCCGCCAGATCCATGACGAACGCTTTGTGCGGATGTGGCGCTACTATCTGCAATCGGCCGAGCTGAGCTTTTCCGAGGCGCATCTGGTGATCCACCAGCTGCACCTCGCCAAGGGGCGCTACACGGTGCCGACGACCCGCGACTACCTCTATCCCGCCCGCAACACCTAAACCCCGCGCGACAGGGCCGCGACGCCGGTCCGCGCGATCTCGATCAGGCCCAGCGGGCGCATCAGGTCGGCAAAGGCGTCGATCTTTTCGGGCGTGCCGGTCATCTCGAAGACAAAGCTTTCCAGCGTGCTGTCGACGACATTGGCGCGGAAGATTTCGGCCAGTTGCAGCGCCTCGACCCGGGCGGCGCCCTGTCCGGCCACCTTGAACAGCGCCAGTTCGCGCTGCACGCTTGGCCCTTCGGCGGTCAGGTCATGCACGTCATGCACCGGCACCATGCGGCGCAGCTGCGCCTCGATCTGGTCGATCACTTGCGGTGTGCCACGGGTGACGATGGTGATCCGGCTGCGGTGGCCCTCATGGTCAACCTCGGCGACGGTCAGGCTGTCGATGTTGTAGCCGCGCCCGGAAAAGAGACCGATGACCCGCGCCAGTACGCCGCTTTCGTTGTCGACGATCACGGCCAGCGTGTGCTGTTCGATCACCTCGGCATTCGGGTCACGCAGGTCGTAGGCCGAGTGGCTCGACGAGCCTTTCTTGATATTGAGCGGCGCCATCGCCTACCCCTTTCTTCTGTTCACAAATATCCCGGGGGGTGCGGGGGGCTGGCCCCCTGCTTCTCCCCGATCAGACCAGAACCGCGCCCTTGGAGCCGATCACGCCCTGGGTGTCGGCATCGCCCAAAAGCATCTCGTTGTGCGGCTTGCCGGACGGAATCATCGGGAAGCAATTTTCATGCTTTTCGACGAGGCAGTCGAAGATTACCGGGCCGTCATAGTCCAGCATCTGCATGATCGCGTCATCGAGATCCTTCGGATCGGAGCATTTGATGCCCTTGCAGCCGAAGGCTTCGGCCAGCTTGACGAAATCGGGCAGGCTTTCGGACCAGGACGATGAATACCGCTCGCACCATGCCGAGGCGTTCGTTGTTCAGGATGAACTGCTTGACCGGGGCGCGGAACTGCATCGCGGTGCCCATTTCCTGCATGTTCATCAGCCAGGACGCCTCGCCGGCGACGTTGATCACCAGCGCGTCGGGGTGGGCGATTTGCACGCCAATGCTGGCGGGCAGGCCGTACCCCATGGTGCCGAGGCCGCCGCTTGTCATCCAGCGGTTCGGGTCCTCGAAACCGAGGAACTGGGCGGCCCACATCTGGTGCTGGCCAACCTCGGTGGTGATGTAGCGGTCACGGCCCTTGGTCAGCGCTTCCAGCCGTTCGAGCGCATACTGCGGTTTGATCGTGGTGGTGGAGTTCTTGTAGGTCAGGCACTTCACCGCGCGCCACTCGTTGATCTGGCGCCACCATTTGGCCAGACCGTCCTTGTTGGTGCGGCTGCCGCGGGCCTTCCACTGGCGCAGCACTTCGGCCAGCACCTCGCCCACGTCGCCGACGATGCCGACGTCGACCCGCACCACCTTGTTGATCGAGGAGGGGTCGATGTCGATGTGCGCCTTGCGCGAGCGGGGCGAGAAGTCCTTGATCCGGCCGGTGATGCGGTCGTCGAAGCGCGCCCCGATGTTGATCATCAGATCGCAGCCGTGCATCGCGAGGTTGGCCTCGTAAAGCCCGTGCATCCCCAGCATCCCGAGCCAGTTCTTGCCAGATGCGGGGTAGGAGCCGAGGCCCATCAGCGTCGAGGTGATCGGAAAATCGGTCGCGGCGGTCAGTTCGCGCAGAAGCTGGCTCGCCTTCGGGCCGGAGTTGATCACGCCGCCACCGGTATAGAGGATCGGGCGTTCGGCGGTTTCCATCATCTCGACCAGACGGGCGATCTGGTCGGGGTCGCCAACGGTTTTCGGCTGGTAATGCGGCACCTTGACCTTGTCCATCGGGGTGTAGTCGGCGGTGGCGAACTGCACGTCCTTCGGGATGTCGACCAGCACGGGGCCGGGGCGGCCCTTCATGGCGACGTGGAAGGCCTGATGGATGGTTTCAGAGAGCTTGGCGGTGTCTTTCACCAGCCAGTTCATCTTGGTGCAGGGGCGGGTGATGCCGACGGTGTCGGCCTCCTGAAAGCCGTCGGTGCCGATCATGAAGGTCGGGACCTGACCGGTGAGGACCACAAGCGGGATCGAATCCATCAGCGCGTCGGTCAGGCCGGTCACGGCGTTGGTGGCGCCGGGGCCGGAGGTCACCAGCACCACGCCGGGCTTGCCGGTCGAGCGGGCATAGCCTTCGGCCATGTGGACGGCACCCTGTTCGTGGCGCACGAGGATGTGGCGGATGTCGTTCTGCTGGAAGATCTCGTCATAGATCGGCAGCACGGCGCCGCCCGGATAGCCGAACACGACCTCGACGCCCTGATCCTTGAGGGCCTGAACCACCATCCGTGCACCGGACATCGATTTCGACATTTCGTTCACTCCTTCGCGCAACAAAAAGCCCCCGGGTTTCAATCGGGGGCGCATGGGAACCTGAATGGTCAAACCGTTACCGGCCCATGCGCATCCTTCCTACGATGACAAGAATCCGGACCATTGCCCG
>LNFM01011532.1_pt1 | contig 11968 bp, 7 predicted proteins | sample 596031 | NCBI WGS metagenome assembly LNFM01 (sample SAMN04254537, study PRJNA301005) | activated carbon metagenome | isolation source: dual media filters at the Ann Arbor, Michigan drinking water treatment plant | place: USA: Ann Arbor | reverse complement strand
AGGACCGCCGAGGACGCGCGCAACGCGATCCTCGACGCGGCCGAGCAGCGGTTGATCGACTCGGGGCCCGCGAGCATACGCCTGCAAGAGGTCGCTGCGGACGTGGGCGTCGGGCACCCGACGGTGCTTCATCACTTCGGCAGTCGCGAGGCGCTCGTCGACGCGGTGGTTCAGCGCGCGCTCGACAGCGTTCATGGGCAGGTGCTGTCGGCGATCGCCGAGAGCTCGACGGACGACGGTGGGTTCGCGACGCTCTTCGACAAGGTTGCCTCGTGGCTGAGCGACTCGGGGCGAGGAAGGCTCTTCTATTGGCTCGCGCTCGAGGGGATCGCGGTGCCCGATGACAGCATTCCCCTGCAGCAGATCGTGGCGGCCGCGCACGACCAGCGGCTGCAGCGCGCGCGCGAGCGCGGCTGCGAAGGGGCCCATCCGCTCCTCGAAGACACGCGCTTCACCGTGGTGCTCACGGTCCTCGCGATCACCGCGCAGGGGATCCTCGGGCCGAGGCTGCTCGAGCGCGTCGGCGTCGGCGCGGACGAGCGCGCGCAGAAGCGCTTTCGCGCGTGGCTCGGCGAGATGATCCTGCGGCACCTCGATCGCTGAGCGCGCGGCGATCGAAGCAGCCCGAGCACCGCTGCGCTACAGGGCCGCGCCGATGCGCAGGCCGAGGTTCGCGACAGGAAAGGGCGCGACCCTGCCGGACTGGTCGCCTCCGATCAGCACTCCGCCAGCGAGGAAGGGCTCGATGATCGCTCCACGTCGAGTGACGATCGTGGTGTGCAGGTCGCCGTCGACCTGATGAAGAAACCCCGCGCCGCGATCAGACGCCACGAACGCCGGCGAGTAGCCCCCCCTCACGCCGAGCGCGACGGTCGAAGAGACCGAGCCGCTGTAGCCTGCGCGGACCGAGGGCTGCACCTGGATCTCCAGGCAACTCCAGCGGGGGCAAGGCGTGTTCATGATCAGATCCAGGCTCGTGTCGAGCACGAACCCGCCCCACACGTTGCGCACCGTGAACGACAGATTGATTCCGGGGTTGAAGTACGGATTGATCCCCGGCGTCACGCCGTAGCCGAGCGCCGCGGTCGCGAACAAGACGATGGCGCGCTCGTGGTAGGTCCGCGCGTCGAGCGGCGGCAGCGCTGCGGGGGCGCTCGGCGCGGCGTTGGAGGCAGGGCCAGGCGCGGGCGAATCCACGGCGGCATTCGCCCGAGGCACCTCGCTGTCGAGCGACTGTGCAATGGCGCTTTGCGCGCAAAGCGTAAGGGCGAACGCGGCGAGGGTCGCGAGCGAATTCGAGGTCATCTCTTTGGGTCCCTTGGTCTCGAGCCGTAGTGAACCGCGACGCGCGGCGCTGCGCGATCAGCCTACACGCGGATCGACGACGTGACCGATGAACAGCGGCGCGCCCGTGGGCACGTCGCGGATCACGAACACGAACGGACGATCGACGTCGAACTGGCGAAGCGGCGCGATCGAGGTCGGGCCGAAGGTGATGCCGGTGGCGGCTGCGGCCTCTGTTCCCTTCTCGTCGACGGCGACGAACGTGCTGTGCACGACGCGCTCGATGCGCATCGGCGAGCTCGTCGAGATGCCCGAGAAGTCTGCGTCGCTCGAGAACGCCGCGCCCGCGCCCATCTCCGCGAGGCGCGAGGCCAGCTGCGCCTGATGCGTGAAGCGAAACTTCGGAAGCGACAGCTGCAGCTGCGAGGGCGAGAGCCCCTCGAGCCCACGCGTCACGTCGGTCCATCGCCCCTCTTCGAGCGCTCGTTCGAAGCTCGCCACGTCACCGCTCGACGGGACGATCACCACCATCGAGAGCGACTCGTTGGCGTACGGGATCTCGATCGCTCGCCATCCGTCAGCCATCGCCGCGCGGGCGCTGAGCACGCGGTTCATCTTGGGCAGCTGCACCGTGGTGCCGTCGCGCAGCACAAAGGAGCTGGGCCGCGTGTTCGCGGCCTCGAACGCGTTCTTCCACGGGCCGTAGAAGTACGTCGCGTTGACGAGTACGAGCCTCGTGTCGCGGTGGATGACTCCAGCCCCGAAGAGCTCTGGGATCTTCTCTTCTGTGACCGCCGAGACCCATGCGTTGATCGCGAGCCGCGACTCCTCTGGGCGCGCCGCGAAGTCGAGCACGCTCAACCCCACGGGAAAGTGCGCCGCCAGCCCATCGACGAACGGCTGCTCGAACGTCAGTCCTCGCGGCGCGAACACCGCGTTGGCGCTGCGCAAGATCACGCCGTGGGTCCTGCGCGCCCTCAGCGCCTGATCCACGGCGTTGTACGCGTCGAGCGCTCGCTCGCCCATCGCCGTCGTTCGAAGCACCGAGCCCAGGCCCTCCGCGGTCGCGCCCCGCGCTCCGAGGTGCGCCATCGTCAGCGCTGTGTGAATGCTCCAGGGCGAGATCATCGCGTTTCGCTCGGCCGGCAAAGCCGCGGCCCCCAGCGAAAACCCCAGCGAGAGCTGCGCGCGCGTGAGCTCGCGCTGATCCGCCACGGGAACGTTCGCCGCCGACTCCCGGCTCACCGCGGTCGCGATGCGCTCGCCGGGCGCGACGGGATCCGGCTCGGGCGCGCACGCCGAGAGTGCGATCACTGTCAAAAGGGTCGTGAGCGCGCGCGTCGATCGACTGTGGTTCTTCATGGCAGGTCCTCCGTAAGGCTCGATGAGCGCTCTTCACGCGGAGTGCCATCGCGCTGATAAGCGACGAAAGTCCTGCAAATCAACGGGCCGATCTCGCTGACGTCAGCGCCTCGAACCGTGTGCCACTCGCTGGCACAACGCCTCGTACCCCGACGAACGCGCCATCGATGACAGCGATGTCAGCGATGGCAGCGGTGTCAGGGCGCGGTCTTCGCTCGGTCTTCGCGCTGCGAGAGCGTTCTGCGCTGCGCTCGGCGAAGAGTCGCGCGCTTCGCTGTCAGGTGCTCTCGCCGTCGCGCGCGCGCAGGATCGTCCGCACCGCCTCGTCGAGCGAAAACGGCTTGCGAAGCAGGCATCGAACGACGCGCGGCGGCAGGTGCTCGACCGTGGGCGCGCCGGTCATGAGCAGCACCGTCGTCGAGGGATACCGGTCGAGCAGTTCTTCGACGAGCGGAGCGCCGCGGTCCGTCGCGCCAAGGGTCTCGTCGACCAGCGCGACGTCGAACGGTTCGCGCGCGAGGATCAGTCGCGCGGCGTCGGAGCTGGCCGCGGCGCTCACCGACGCTCCTCGCAGCGAGAGCGCGGTCACGAGCAGCTCGCGGATCGACGGCTCGTCGTCGACCACGAGCACGCGCAGCCCCGCGGGGAGATCATCCGTTCGGCTGCGACTCGGCGCCGGGGCGCTCACCACCTCGCCGCGGGGCAAGACGAGCGAGATCTCCGATCCTCGGCCCTCTGTCGAGCGGACCCGAAGGTCGCCGCTCATCGCGTGCGCGAGCGTGCGCGAGACGCTCATGCCGAAGCCGCTGCCCGCCTTGCGCGCACCCTCGGCGCGCGGGTGGGTCGTGAAGCCTGTCTCCCAGAGGCGCGCCAACGTCGCGTCGCTCATCCCGACGCCGTCGTCGCTGACAACGAACTCGCTCGCGTCGTCGGTGGCCCTCGCGACGAGCGTGATCACTCCGCGGTCCGGCGTTCGTCGCGGCAACGCCTGAATGGCGTCGAGCGCGTTGAGCACGAGGTTGGTGAGCACCTGCACCACCCGGTCGGCGTCGCCGAAGGCCTTGGGATCTCCGCTGGACTGCACGATGAGCTTCACGCCGCTCGACTCGCAGCGCGGCCGCAGCAGCGCCGCGAGCTCTTCGACGATGGCGCTCATGCGCAACGTGGAGCACTGCACCGAGAACCGCAGCGCGGGATCCGCGAGCGCGGTCATCATCGAACGAGCGCGCTCGATCGTGCGCTCGATCGTCGCGAGGGCCCGTGTCCGCTCGGCGATATCCGTCGTTCGCCGCGCCACGTCGACCGAGAACAGCGCGCTCGACAGCGCGTTTTGCACCTCGTGCACGACGATCGCGACCTCGTCTCCGCTGCTGATGGCCCGCTGCTGATGAGATGACACGGACGTGTGATCCTCGGGCGGAGGGCCGTTTTCGCCGTGCGTGTCGAGCGCTCGACGCATCTTGTCGTAAGTGTCGTCGATCCGGTGGCACTCGGTCAATGCAGGCGTCGCGAAACAACGGACGCAACCCTCCGCGTGGTATGGTCGCCGACGATGAGCCGCGACGATCTGCGCGGGATCGATGCCGCGAAAGCTCAGCGAATCGCCGCGCTCGCGGCGATCGAGTTGCTCCCCGACGAGGCGGCAGCGCTCGATTTGCAGATCGATCGAGTGCTGGCTTGCATCGCCACCCTCGCTGAACTCGACCTCTCGGGCGCGGCTCCGACGACCCACGGGAGTGTCGCACACCTTCGTCTCGAGGACGACATCGCCGCTGATTCGCTGGCGAAGCGAGAGGTGCTCGCAGCATCGCCCGAACGGTTCGGTGATTTCGTCGCCGTCGCTGCCTTCGGAGCAGGACGCTGATCGATCGCGCGCGAGCACGGGACGTCGCGCGCCTCGTGCGGCGCGGTGAAACGACGGCGGTCGCCGTCGCTCGGGCGGCGCTCGCGCGCATCGAAGCGCTCGATCACGCGCCAAATGCCCGTGAATCAGGGCTCGGGGCGTTCGTCACCGTCGACGCCGAAGGGGCCCTTGCGGCGGCGAGCACCGTCGATCGCGCGCTCGCTCGAGCTCGGGGCGACAGAATGTCCGAGCGAGAGATCGAAGAGTTCTTTCCGCTCGCGGGCGTCGTGGTGGGCGTCAAGGACGCCTTCTGTACGCGGGGGCTTCGTACGACGTGCGGCTCGAGGATGCTCGAGCGCTACGTGCCTCCCTACGACGCGCGCGCGGTCACGCTCCTGCGCGCCGCCGGGGCCACCATCGTCGGAAAGTGCAACATGGACGAGTTCGCGATGGGCTCGTCCACGGAGAACAGCGCGTTCTTCGCCGCGAGAAATCCATGGGATCCGACGCGCGTGCCCGGCGGCTCCTCGGGAGGCAGCGCTGTTGCCGTCGCCGCGGCGATGACCCACGTCGCGATCGGCTCGGACACTGGCGGATCCGTTCGGCAACCCGCAGCGCTCACGGGCGTCGTCGGGCTCAAGCCGACGTACGGAAGGATCTCTCGCTACGGACTGGTCGCCTTCGCCAGCTCGCTGGACGTCGTCGGCCCCATCGCTCGAGACGTGCGCGACGTCGAGCTCGTGTATGCGTCGCTCGCCGGGCGCGACGCGCGGGACGCCACGAGCCTCGATCGCCCGGTCGATCGGGCGGACTTCACCGCGCCCGAGCGCGCGCTCAGCCAAACGCGCGTCGGCGTCGCGCGCGAGTATCTCGACGCCGCGAGCCCTTCGGTGAGAGCCGCGATGCTCGCGGCCCTCGCGCGCTGCGAGCGCGCCGGCGCGACGCTCGTCGAGGTCTCGATGCCCCACACGCGCTTCGCGCTCCCTGCGTACTGCGTGATCGCCGCCGCAGAGTGCAGCGCGAACCTCGCTCGCTTCGACGGCGTTCGCTACGCCAGGCCCAGCACCGACGCGCTCGACGAAGATGCTCCGCTCGACGAGCGCGTGCGACGTTGGCGGGCCGCTGGCTTCGGCCCCGAAGTGAAGCGCCGCATCCTCCTGGGGACGTTCGTGCTGTCCGCAGGGCAGCGAGAGGCGCACTACGAGCGGGCGCAGCGCGCTCGGACGCTCGTCGCGAGAGACTTTGCTGCAGCGTTCGAGGTGGTCGATGTGCTCGCGACCCCGACGACTCCCACCGTCGCCTGGTCGCTCGGCGCGCGTGTCGATGACCCCCTCGCGATGTACGAGTCGGATCTGTTCACCCTGCCAGCGTCGCTCGCCGCGCTGCCTGCGCTGAGCCTTCCGTGCGGAGTCGTGCAGGAGAACGGCGTGGCGCTCCCCGTGGGATTGCAGCTCGTCGGCTCGACGCTCGGCGAAAAAACGTTGCTCGAGCGGGCCTTTGCGATCGAGCAGGTCCTTGTCGGTCCACCATCCGGGCGATGATTTTTCGTCTTTCTTCAGCAGTTCCTTGCGAGCAGGGGTTTCACTGCGAGACAACTGCGGAGTAATGACAGCCGCACATTCCGGACGCGCGATCGTGCGCGCAAGCCTCTTGGCCGCTGCTGTGGCCGCGGTCGCAACCACCACAACGACCGACGCGTCTGCGCAGGTCCGCTTCGGAGTGCGCGCCGAGGGGGGCGCGGGAGCGATGTTGTCCGACTGGCAGCGAACCACGCTGCGAATGGACTCCGTGGGTTTTCAAGGGACAGGCCGGCTGTTCATCGCTCCGATCGACCTGTTGTCGATCCAGGTGTCCGTCTCCAACTGGCTGTTTCTCAACGGCGCGCAAGATCGCCCGATGGGACACGTGCTCGGGGTCACCGGCGGACTTCGCTTCGAGCCGATGCTCGGGCGCGTCGGGCGACTCTTCGTCGACGCCAACGCGGGCGTGGGCTTCACCGGCCCCGCGCCGTTGACGCGCTTCAACCTCGACGCGGGCCTCGGCTTCGAGTTTCAGGTGCACCGCCTGTTCGCGATCGGACCTTCTGCGCGCTTCGGCTACCTCATGCAGCCCGACGAGGATCCCGCGCCCGCGGACGCGATGTGGGTCATGGGCGGCATCTCGATGACCCTCGCAACGCCGCGCGCAGCGGCAGAAGCAGCCCCCGCCGACACCGACCGCGACGGCGTGCTCGACCGCGACGATCAGTGCGTCAACGAGCCGCAAGGCGACACGCCGGACCCCGCCCGCCCAGGTTGCCCCGACGGCGATCAGGACAGCGACGGCGTGCGCAACTCTGTCGATCAGTGCAGGGACGTCGCCGCAGGAGCGCATCCCGATCCGAGCCGCGCGGGCTGCCCCATCGCGGACACCGATCGCGACGGCGTCTTCGACAACGAAGATCAGTGCGTCAACGAGCCGCAAGGCGACACGCCAGACCCCGCCCGCCGCGGCTGCCCCGACGGCGATCGAGACAGCGACGGCGTGCGCAACTCTGCCGATCAGTGCAGGGACGTTCCCGCGGGACGACACCCGGACCCGAGCCGCCCTGGTTGCCCGACGTCCGATCGCGACAACGACACCGTCCCCGACGCTGTCGATCATTGTCCTGATCAAGCTGGAGCACCGAGCACCGACCCCAACCGCAACGGCTGCCCCGGCCAGGTGCGCGTGACAGGGACGACCATCGAGATCAACACGCCAGTGTATTTCGCGCACAATCGCGACACGATCTTGCCGCGGTCGTTTCCGATCTTGCAGGCGGTCGGCGACGCGCTCCGCGCGAGTCCCGACATTCGCCGCGTGTCGATCGAAGGCCACACCGACGACGTCGGCGGTGACCAGGAGAATATGGATCTCTCCAATCGCCGCGCGCAGAGCGTGCTGCGCTGGCTCTCGGAGCACGGCCTCGAAGCGAGTCGCCTCGAGGCGCACGGCTTCGGCGAGTCGCGTCCGCTCGACCCCGTGACCTCGTCGATGCCCCGCCGCGCGCGCCGCGCTGCACAGGCCCGCAATCGCCGCGTCGAGTTCAGGATCGTCGACCCCGCGCCCGCCGCGCAACCGACGAGCAGCGGAGCCGCCACTCCTGCTACCGTGCCGCCCACCTGAATGAACGAGCGCGCGCAACGAGAAGACCTGCTCGACGCTGGCTCGCGCCTCCTCGGACTCGCGCTCGAAGACGCCGCCGGCCCCGCGCTCGTCCTCGACGCCGAGCTGCGCATCGTCCACAAGACTCCCGCTGTCGAGCGGCTGCTCGGGGCGACCGTCGCGATCGGCCAGATCGCGCCTCGCGTGCTGTGCGGCGCGGCCGTCGATCGCCCGATCGCCGAGGCGCTCGCTGCGGGCCGAGCGGTCACTGGGCTCGTCCATCGCCCCGCGCCCGGCGGCGGTGAGCGCGTCCTTCGCGTGCGAGCCAACCCGCTGCTCGAGGGCGAAGGGTTCGGCGCCCGTCGAGTCGGCTGGATCCTGCTGATCGACGAAGAGCGCTCGGACCCGAGCGAGGCCAGCGCTCCCGTGTTGTTTCACGGGATGTGGACGATGGACCCCGCGATGAAACGCATGTTTCACGTGATCGAGCGCGCGGCCCGAAGGGACGCCAGCGTCCTCGTGCGCGGCGAGACCGGCGCAGGAAAAGAGCTCGTCGCGCGGGCCATTCACACGCTCTCGCCCCGCGCCAAGGGCCCCTTCGTGGCCATCAACTGCAGCGCGTTGCCGGCGTCCTTGCTCGAGAGCGAGCTCTTCGGGCACAGCAAGGGAGCGTTCACCGGCGCGGTCCGCGACCACGTCGGCTTCTTTCGCGCTGCCCACCATGGGACGATCTTCCTCGACGAGATCGCGGAGATCCCCGTCGAGCTGCAGGCCAAGCTGCTTCGCGTGCTCGAGACGCGCACGGTGTTGCCGGTGGGCGGTCGCGAGGCGATCGCCGTGGACGTGCGCGTGGTCGCCGCGACGCACCAGTCGCTGCGCGCCGCGGTCGAGCGAAACACGTTTCGCGCGGATTTGATGTATCGGCTCCGCGTCGTTCCGATCTTTTTGCCGCCGCTCAGGCAGCGGATCAACGACATCGGGCTGATCGCCCAGCGGCTCATCGAAGAGCTCAACGAGGCGGGCGACCGACGGGTGGCCCGGATCGCTCCCGGCGCGCTCGCGGTGATGCAGCGGTACCCGTGGCCCGGCAACGTGCGAGAGCTGCGCAACGCGCTCGAGTACGCGTACGTCGTCGGCGACGGGCCTGTGCTCACCGAAGGCGAGCTGCCGTTCGAGCTCACAGACCCCAGCGCATCGGGCGATGCGAGCTCCCCCGTCGTGAGCGCGCCCCCGGCGCCATCGGACCCGACCACGACCGACCCCGAGAAGTCCCACGAGGCCCGGCGCATCGAGCGCGCGCTCGAGCGCGTCGGGGGCAACCGCGAGCGCGCCGCGCAGGTCCTCGGGATCTCGCGGGTCACGCTGTGGCGAAAGATGAAGGCGCTCGGCCTCGAGACGTAACGCGCACTTCGACCGCGATGAAACGATGTTTCAGTGGTGTTTCATTGCCCCGAGCGCACCCCCCAAACCTCTCGCGTCGAACCCGTCGGCGTCGAGGCTGGCTCTGTTTGTGCACTCGAGCTCGCCGTGTTGCCGAGGGTTTCGTCCGTAGCTCACGGCGGCGACCCTCGCGAGCGACCTCGAGATCCCCCATCGTCCCACGCAGGAGTGTTGAACCCATGACGCAATCGCTGTTGTTTCGCCCGCTCTTCGACCCCGAGAGCTCGACGTACACCTACCTCCTCGCCGACCGAGCGAGCGGCGCTGCGGTGCTGATCGACCCCGTGCTCGAGCAGGCTCAGCGAGACATCGGGCTGCTCGAGGACCTCGGTCTGAAGCTCGAATGGGCGCTCGACACGCACGTGCACGCCGATCACGTCACGGCGATGGGCGTCTTGCGCGAGCGCACAGGCTGCAAGACCGCCCTCTCTGAACGGGCAGGAACGGGCTGGCCCGACGTCCTGCTTCGTCACGGCCAGCGCGTCGAGTTCGGCGGGCGCTACCTCGAGGTGCGCGAGACGCCGGGGCACACGAGCGGGTGCATCTCGTTCGTGCTCGACGACCAGAGCAAGGTGTTCACGGGAGACGCGCTCTTGATCCGAGGCTGCGGACGCACCGATTTTCAACAGGGTGACGCCAGTCAGCTCTTTCAGTCGATTCACGAGCAGATCTTCGCGCTGCCCGACGCGTGCGAGGTCTATCCCGGCCACGACTACAAGGGCCGGCTCGTCTCGAGCGTGGGCGAAGAGAAGCGCTTCAACCCCCGACTCGGCGGCGGCAAGACGCAAGAGCAGTTCGTCGAGATCATGAACAACCTCCACCTCGCGCACCCGAAGAAGATCGCCGTCGCTGTTCCCGCGAATTTGTACGGCGGCGCGACGGGCGGACACGCGGATCCCGAGCTGCCTGTGAGCGACCCCTGGGCGCCCATCGAGGTGAGCTTGTCGGGCATCCCCGAGGTCGCGCCCGAGTGGGTGCTCTCGGCGCCCGCCGCGATCCGACTCGTGGACGTGCGTGAACCCAACGAGTTCGACGGTCCGCTCGGACACGTCGCCCGCAGCGAGCTCGTCCCGCTGGCGACCGTCCCCGACGTCGTGCGCGGCTGGGATCGAGACGCTCCCGTCGCGCTCATCTGCCGCTCCGGTGGTCGCTCGGGCAAGGCCGCGATGCAGATGCTCAAGATGGGCTTTCGCCGCGTTGTTTCCATGCGAGGCGGGATGACCCTCGTGCAGGAGCTCGCGTCCAAGCGCGACGCGCAAGCGCGTCCTTCGCTGTAGCCGACGCCGTTGGCGCCGTTGGCACCGTTGGCGCGGCGCTCGCAAGAGAGGGATGTGCTGTGAAGAACATCACTCGATCGACCGCTTCGCTGCTTCTCTCTCTGTCTGTGGGGTGCGGGAGGGACGCTCCCCGAGACGCGACTTCTCCGGCGAACCCCAACGCTGCCGGGTGGAGCGCTTGCGACGGTCGCGCGCCGTCCGTGCACGTTCGCTTCGATCGCGCTCCGAGCGGGGCGCACGAGGTGTCGGTCGCGTGGCTCGCGGCGAACCGCTGCGGAGTTCGCGTCGTCGATGTGCGCGAGATCGACGAGATCGAAGAAGAGCGGGTGCCCGGATCCGAAGCGGTGCCGCTCTTGGATATCTCCGCGATGGCTGAGCGATGGGACCGAGGCGCGCCGATCGTGTTGGTGTGCCGATCGGGGCGACGGTCCGCGCGGGCCGCAGAGCAGCTCGAATCCCTCGGGTTTCGCAACGTCGCGTCGCTCACCGGAGGAATGCTCGCGTGGCGCGCACGCTCGCTGCCCATCGCGCGCGGGCCGCTCGCGGACCTGTCGCGCAGCGGTCGAAACATCGCGTTGCAACACTCGACGTCCGCCGCGATCCACGTTGCATCGGACGTTGCGACGGATGTTGCGACGGCTGTTGCGACGCAGAACGCGCCAGAGGCGTTGGCCGCGAGCGCCCAGCAGCCGGAGTCACGGGCTCCCTTGACTCGAGCAGAGCTCGAAGAGCGCATCGCGCGCCCGGGCGCGGTTCGATGGACGACGGCGGCCTCCGTGCTGAGCGCGGGAACCGAGTCGTGCATCGATGGCCGCGCGTCCGAGCACGTGCTCGGGGCGCCGGGCGGAGACGTCGGCGAGCTCGTCCTCGCGTTGAGCGCGCTCGAGCGAGTCTCTCGCGCGCCCGCGCGGGAAGCGTCGCTCGACGCGATGCTGCTCGAGTACGCGGACTCTTTTGGTCGGCTGTACCTGCACGGCGACGAGCACACGTTTTCGAGAATGGCCCGCTCGATCGCTGCCGATCCCAGGGTTCCGCCCGATCGACGGCCCGCCGACGCGCGCGGCGCGCTCGCGTTCGTGCGCCGCCCGCCGCCCGGACTCGAGGAGGTCGCGCTCGACCACGGGACGCGCGTTGAAAACGTGGGCTGCGGTCACCTCCGCGCGATGCTCGAGCGACCCGAGGCGTACCAGACGCGGGCGCCCCTCGTTCGCGCGGTGCTGGGCGCGGTGTACAGGCTCGGCTGGCGCCGGCCCGAGGCGGTCGACCTCGAGGTGCTCGAGGGAGAGCACCACGAGCGCGCCGTGCTCGAGGTGAGGGTCGAGCGCGCGGTGCACGCGCACACGAGGGTGCCGATGGTCTCGCCGACGGCCGTGGGCGGAGGGGCGTTCGTGCTGCACCCGCAAGTCGAGGCGTGGATCCGCGAGGAGAGCGCGGACTTTCTCGCCGAACACGCGCCGAGCATCGTCGGAACGTCCGTGGACACCGGGCACCTGGCTCGCGAGATTCAAGCCGTGGGCGCTGTGCAGGTGCGGCAGACCCTGGGTCGACTCGCGCGACACCTGCCCGCGTACGAAGTGCTCTTTCACGCCGACGGAACCGCGAGCGTGCGGCTCGCGCGACCCGCCGCCGCTGCTAC
>LNFM01011530.1_pt1 | contig 11968 bp, 8 predicted proteins | sample 596031 | NCBI WGS metagenome assembly LNFM01 (sample SAMN04254537, study PRJNA301005) | activated carbon metagenome | isolation source: dual media filters at the Ann Arbor, Michigan drinking water treatment plant | place: USA: Ann Arbor | reverse complement strand
AGCAGGTGCCGCAGCTCACCACCACGGTCTTGATGTCCAGGTAGTTCAGCGTGTTGGCCACGCGGTGGAACAGCACCCGGTTGTCGGTGATGATTTTTTCGGCCTTGTCGAACTGTCCGCTGCCTTTTTGCGGATAACCGCAGCACAGATAACCCGGCGGCAGCACGGTCTGCACACCCGCATGCCAGAGCATGGCCTGGGTCGCGAGGCCGACCTGCGAAAACAGGCGCTCGGAGCCGCAACCGGGGAAATAAAACACCGCCTCGGTCTCGGCCGTCGTACTGGCCGGATTGCGGATGATGGGAACGTAGTCCTTGTCCTCGATGTCCAGCAGCGCACGCGCGGTTTTCTTGGGCAGCCCGCCCGGCATCTTCTTGTTGATGAAGTGAATCACCTGTTCCTTGACCGGCGCACTGCCGACCGTGGCCGGCGGCTGGGCCGTCTGCTTGCGCGCCACGCGGCGCAGCAGGTCGTTGGCCAGGCGCTGCGCCTTGAAGCCGACGTCCACCATCGCGCCGCGCATGAACTTGATGGTCTGCGGGCTGGTGGCGTTGAGGAAAAACATGGCGGCGGCATTGCCGGGGCGGAAGGTTTTCTGGCCCATCTTGCGCAGCAGGTTGCGCATGTTCATGGACACATCGCCGAAGTCGATGTCCACCGGGCAGGGGGAGAGGCACTTGTGGCAGACCGTGCAGTGGTCGGCCACGTCCTCGAACTCTTCCCAGTGCTTGATGCTGATGCCGCGGCGGGTCTGCTCTTCATACAGAAAGGCCTCGACGAGCAGCGAGGTCGCCAGGATCTTGTTGCGCGGGCTGTACAGCAGGTTGGCGCGCGGCACATGGGTCGCGCAGACCGGCTTGCACTTGCCGCAGCGCAGGCAGTCTTTCACGCTGTCGGCAATCGCGCCGATGTCGGACTGCTGCATGATCAGCGACTCATGGCCCATCAGGCCGAAGCTCGGCGTGTAGGCATTGGTCAAATCCGCAAACAAGGCCTCGTCCACGCCCATTTTGTAGGCCTTTTTGGCCTCCAGCCCTTGTCCCGCGGTCGTGGGCAGCTCCTGATTTCGTAGCAGCTTGCCCTTGTTGAAGCGGCCTTCGGGATCGACCCGCAGCTTGTAGTCGGCAAAAGGCTGGAGCTCGGCGTCGGTCAAAAATTCCAGCTTGGTGATGCCGATGCCGTGTTCGCCCGAGATCACGCCGTCCAGTGAACGCGCCAGCACCATGATGCGGGCCACCGCCTCGTGCGCGGTCTGCAGCATCTCGTAGTCGTCGCTGTTGACCGGCAGGTTGGTGTGCACATTGCCGTCGCCGGCATGCATGTGCAGCGCGGCCCAGACCCGGCCCTTGAGCACCTGTTTGTGGATGGCGCTGCATTCGGCCAGGATGGGCGCAAAGGCGGCGCCCGAAAAAATCGTTTGCAGCGGCGCGCGCAACTGGGTTTTCCAGCTGGCGCGCAGCGAATGGTCCTGCAACTGCGGAAACAGGGTGTCCACATCACGCAGCCAGCCCGACCACAGCTCGCGCACGCCGGCGATCAGCGTCACGGCCTGGCCGACGCGGTCTTCCAGCAGCTCGGCCGACGGAATCTCGCCGGCATCGTCCGACTTGCCCAGCGGCAGCTTGCCCTTGAGGAAAAACGTTTCGAGCGCGTCGCAGAGCTTGACCTTGTTGGCCAGGCTCAGCTCGATGTTGATGCGTTCGATGCCGTCGGTGTATTCGGCCATGCGCGGCAGCGGAATCACGACGTCCTCGTTGATCTTGAAGGCGTTGGTGTGGCGCGAAATCGCTGCCGTGCGCTTGCGGTCCAGCCAGAACTTCTTGCGCGCGTCCGGGCTGATGGCGATGAAACCCTCGCCGCGCCGCGAATTGGCGATACGCACGACCTCCGAGGTCGCGCGCGCCACCACATCGGCGTCGTCGCCGGCAATGTCGCCGAACAACACCATCTTGGGCAGGCCGCCGTGGGTTTTGGACTTGGTCGCGTAACCGACCGCCTTCAGGTAACGGTCGTCCAGGTGTTCGAGGCCGGCCAGGATGGCGCCGCCGCGCTTTTGCTCGGCGAACATGAAGTCCTTGATCTCGACGATGCTGGGCACCGCGTCTTTCGCGTTGCCGAAAAACTCCAGGCAGACGGTGCGGGTGTGCGCCGGCATGCGGTGCACGATCCAGCGGGCGCTGGTGATCAGGCCGTCGCAGCCTTCCTTCTGGATACCGGGCAGGCCGCTGAGGAACTTGTCGGTCACGTCCTTGCCCAGGCCCTCCTTGCGGAAGGTCTTGCCGGCGATGTCCAGGCGTTCGGTGCGCAGCGGCGTCTTGCCGTCGGCCGCAAAATATTTCAGTTCGAAACTGGCCCGCTCGGCGTCGTGGATCTTGCCGAGGTTGTGGTCCAGCCGCGTGACTTCCAGCCACTCGGCCTGCGGCGTGACCATGCGCCAGGACGCCAGGTTGTCCAGCGCCGTGCCCCAGAGCACGGCCTTTTTGCCACCGGCATTCATCGCGATGTTGCCGCCTATGCAGGAGGCTTCGGCCGAGGTCGGGTCCACCGCAAACACATAACCGCCGCGTTCGGCCGCATCGGCCACACGCTGGGTCACGACGCCGGCTTCGGTCCAGACCGTGGCCACCGGCTGGCTGATGCCCGGCAGCGTCACCATCTCGACCTCGGTCATGGCCTCGAGCTTTTCGGTGTTGATGACCACCGACTTCCAGGTCAGCGGAATCGCGCCGCCGGTGTAGCCGGTGCCGCCGCCGCGCGGAATGATGGTCAGGCCGAGCTCGATACAGCCCTTGACCAGCGCGGCCATCTCGGCCTCGGTGTCGGGCGTGAGCACCACAAACGGGTATTCGACGCGCCAGTCGGTCGCATCAGTCACATGCGAGACACGCGACAGGCCGTCGAACTTGATGTTGTCCTTTTGCGTCAGCTTGCCGAGCTTGCGCGCGGTCAGGCGGCGCAGGTCGTACATGTTCTCGAACGACGTGGCGAAATCCGCCACCGCCCGGCGCGCCGCGTCCAGCAGCTCGACCACAATGGCGTCGCGCTGGCTGTCCTGCTCGGGCGTGCGGCGTTTTTCGACCTCGCCAAGGCGGTGCTGCAGCGCTTCCACCAGCATGCGCCGGCGCTTGGGATTGTCAAGCAGGTCGTCCTGCAGATAGGGGTTGCGCTGCACCACCCAGATGTCGCCCAGCACCTCGTACAACATACGGGCCGAACGGCCGGTGCGGCGTTCGTCGCGCAACAGGTTCAGCAAGTCCCAGGCGCGCGCGCCCAGCAGCCTGATCACCACTTCCCGGTCGGAAAACGAGGTGTAGTTGTAGGGAATCTCGCGAATGCGGGTTGCGCCGGGACCGGCCTCACCGGCCAGGGCGCTTAACTTTTGAAGGGATTCAGGAGCGTTCATCGTGGGAGGCCGGGGGCGAAAAGGCCTGTGGGCCTGGTCCGGCGCGTTGTCCCTATGTTACCGCAGTGCAACATTGACAAAGGCGTGACGCAAGGCCTGCGTGGAAACCCGCTTGTGGGAAAACTGTCACACGATTTAAATCGAACTGTCATAAATCGTTCGTAAACTCGGCGCTTTATTTGTTCGAACAGATGTTCCATCCAGGAGTTGAAATGAAAAAGAGCTTGACAGCTATCAATCCCTGGCGGCCTGCGCACTTGTCGCGCCCGTCGCCAGCCATGCCCAGACCGAAGTCCAGTGGTGGCATTCCATGGGCGGCGCCCTCGGCGAATGGGTCAATGACCTGGCCAGGGACTTCAACGCCAGCCAGAAGGACTACAAGGTCGTGCCGACCTTCAAGGGCAGCTACGCAGAATCGATGACGGCCGGTGTGGCCGCCTACCGTGCCGGCAACGCGCCGCACATGATCCAGGTGTTCGAGGTGGGCACGGCCACCATGATGGCAGCCAAGGGCGCCACCGTGCCGGTCGGCAAGGTCATGAGCGACGCGGGCCTGAAATTCGATCCTGCCGTTTATGTGCCGGCGGTCTCGGGCTACTACACGGCCCCCAACGGCCAGATGTTGAGCTACCCTTTCAACAGCTCCACGCCGGTGTTCCACTACAACAAGGATGCGTTCAAGGCCGCCGGCCTGGACCCCGAAAAACCGCCGACGACCTGGCCTGAAGTGGCGCTGGCAGCGGCCAAGCTCAAGGCCTCCGGCCACAAGTGCCCGTTCACCACCAGCTGGATCAGCTGGACCCAGCTGGAGAGCTTCTCGGCCTGGCACAACGTGCTGTACGCGACCAAGAACAACGGCTTCGGCGGCACCGACACGCGCCTGGCCTTCAACAGCCCGCTGCACGTGCGCCACATTGAAAACCTGGGCAACATGGCCAAGACCGGCCTGTTTGTCTACAAGGGCCGCGAGAACAAGGCCGACGCCACCTTTGTGTCGGGCGAATGCGCCATGGCCACCGGTTCGTCCGCCCTGGCCGGCAGCGTCAAGCGCAACGGCAAGTTCGGCTACGGCACCGGCACCCTGCCCTACTACCCTGACGTTCAGGGTGCGCCGCAAAACACCGTGATCGGCGGGGCCAGCATCTGGGTGATGTCGGGCAAGAAGCCTCAGGAATACAAGGCCGTGGCCGCCTTCCTGAACTACCTGTCCAAGCCGGAAGTCGCGGCCGCCAGCCACCAGCGCACCGGCTACCTGCCAGTGACCAAGGCCTCGTTCGAACTGACCGAAAAATCCGGCTTCTACAAGCAGAACCCCGGTGCCGACGTGTCGGTCAACCAGATGATCCGCAAGACCACCGACAAGTCGCGCGGCGTGCGCCTGGGCAACTTCGTGCAGATCCGCACTATCATCGACGAGGAACTCGAAGGCGTGTGGCAGGGCAACAAGACTTCGAAGGAAGCCCTGGACAATGCGGTCAAGCGCGGCAACGAGCAGCTCGAACGCTTCCAGAAAGCCAACAAGGGCTGACGCGAGAAGGGTCTCGCGAGGCCCTTTTTTTGGATTGAATAGCCCCGCAGCCCGCGCCGAACAAGCGCGGGCTGCTTTTATTTTTATAGCAAGGTATGGAAAAGAGAGTCCTCTTCAAATCGTCCTGGCTGCCGTGGGCGCTGATTGCGCCGCAGATGGCGATCATCCTGGTCTTCTTTTTCTGGCCGGCCGGCCAGGCGCTGTACCAGAGCGTGCTGCTCGAGGACGCCTTCGGCTCCTCCAGCGAATTCGTCGGCCTGGACAATTTCCGCCAGCTGTTCTCGGACCCGGCCTACCTGGACTCGTTCCGCGTCACCGCCATCTTTTCGGCGCTGGTGGCCGTCGGCGGCATGTCGCTGGCGCTGCTGCTGGCGGTCATGGCCAACCGGGTGGTGCGCGCCGCCGGCATCTACAAGACCCTGCTGATCTGGCCCTACGCGGTGGCCCCGGTGGTGGCCGGCGTGTTGTGGCTGATGATGTTTGCCTCGCCCTACGGCGTGATCCGTTACGCGCTGATCGAGATGGGCTTTGACTGGAACCACGTGCTCAACGGCCGGCATGCCATGGCGCTGATCGTCATGGCATCGATCTGGAAATACATCTCCTACAACTTCCTGTTTTTCCTGGCCGGCCTGCAGTCGATCCCGCATTCGCTGATCGAGGCTGCCACGATTGACGGTGCCACGCCGTGGAAGCGCTTCTGGAGCATTGTCTGGCCGCTGCTGTCGCCGACCACCTTCTTCCTGCTGGTCATCAACGTCGTGCACGCCTTCTTCGAAACCTTTGCCATCGTCGACGCCGCCACCAGCGGCGGCCCGGGCAAGGACACCTCCATCCTGGTCTACAAGGTGTATTACGACGGTTTCAAGGCCATGGACATCAACGGCTCGGCCGCGCAGTCGGTGGTGCTGATGGTGATTGTTGTTGTGCTGACGGTAGTCCAGTTCAAGTTTGTCGAGAAGAAAGTGCACTACTGAAATGATCCAGCGCAGCCCCATCCTCGACTTCATCTCGCACGCCATCCTCATCCTCGGGGTGGTGATCGTGTTTTTCCCGATCTACGTCACCTTCATCGGTTCGACGCAGACCGCCGAGCAGATCCTGTCGAGCAACCCGATTTCGCTGCTGCCCGGCAGCAACATCGTGGAAAGTTACCGATTTGCCCTGTTCGGCGGCAAGACCGAGGCCGGCGCCACGGTGGCCCCGGCCCTGCCCATGATGGGCATCAGCCTGGCCAGCGCATTGATCATCGCCATCGGCAAGATCGCGATCTCGCTGCTGTCGGCGTTTGCCATTGTGTACTTCCGCTTCCCGTTCAAGAACCTCGTGTTCTGGATGATTTTTGTCACGCTGATGCTGCCGGTGGAAGTGCGTATCGGCCCGACCTATGAGGTCATCTCCGACCTGCGCATGCTCAACAGCATGTCGGGCCTGACGATTCCGCTGATCGCATCGGCCACCGCCACCTTTTTGTTCAGGCAGTTCTTCATGACCGTGCCCGACGAACTGGTCGAGGCAGCACGCGTCGACGGCGCCGGACCGATGCGCTTTTTCAAGGACGTGCTGCTGCCGCTGTCCAAGACCTCCATGGCCGCGCTGTTCGTGATCCAGTTCATTTACGGCTGGAACCAGTACCTGTGGCCGCTGCTGGTGACCACCGATGAGTCGATGTACCCCATCGTGATGGGCATCAAGCGCCTGATCTTCGGCGAGGTCTACATCGAGTGGAACGTGGTCATGGCTACCGCCATCCTGGCGATGCTGCCGCCGGCCATCGTCGTGATGCTGATGCAAAAATGGTTCGTCAAGGGCCTGGTCGATACTGAAAAATAAGAGAACGTTATGGCTTCAATCCAGCTCAAAAACATCGTCAAGAAATACGGCAAGGGCAAGGCCGAGTTGCAGGTGATCCACGGCGTCAATGCCGACATCGCGCACGGCGAGTTCATCGTCATCGTCGGGCCCTCGGGCTGCGGCAAGTCCACGCTGCTGCGCATGGTGGCCGGCCTCGAAGAAATCTCCGGCGGCGAAATCTGGATCGGCGACCGCGTGGTCAACCAGCTGGAGCCGGCCGAACGCGACATCGCCATGGTGTTCCAGAACTACGCGCTGTACCCGCACATGAGCGTCTTCGACAACATGGCTTATGGCCTGAAAATCAAGAAGATGCCGATTGACGAGATCAAGCAACGCGTCGACAAGGCCGCCGGCATCCTCGAACTGGGTCACCTGCTGGACCGCAAGCCGCGCCAGCTCTCGGGTGGCCAGCGCCAGCGTGTGGCCATGGGCCGCGCCATCGTGCGCCAGCCCCAGGTGTTTCTGTTCGACGAGCCGCTGTCCAACCTCGACGCCAAGCTGCGCGCCCAGACCCGGCTGGAAATCCAGAAGCTGCACCGCGAGCTCGGCATCACCTCGCTGTTCGTGACCCACGACCAGGTCGAGGCCATGACCCTGGCACAACGCATGATCGTCATGAACGCCGGCAACATGGAGCAGTTCGGAACGCCCGAAGAGGTGTACCACACCCCGGCATCAACCTTTGTGGCCAGCTTCATCGGCTCGCCGCCCATGAACCTGATGAAGAACGCACCCGGCGGCAAGCCCGGCACCATCCTGGGCATACGACCGGAACACCTGGACGTGCGCAGCGAGGGCTGGGAAGTCAAGGTCGAGACCGTCGAACTGCTGGGCGCAGAACGCCTGATCTACGGCCGCGTGAACGGGGAACAGCTGATCGTGCGGGTCGAAGAGGGCACCCATTCGCCGGCCCCGGACGCCATCATCCACGTGGCGCCCCGCCCTGACCGGCTGCACTGGTTTGACGCGGAGACTGGAAAACGGCTTTGAAGCCCTGGCCCTATCCGCGCTGGATCGCGCACCGCGGCGCCGGCAGGCAGGCGCCTGAAAACACCCTGGCAGCTTTCCGGCTGGGCGCGGCCCACGGTTACCGCATGTTCGAATGCGACGTGAAGCTCAGCGCCGATGGCGTGCCTTTTCTGCTGCATGACGCCACGCTGGAGCGCACCAGCAATGGCAGGGGCACGGCGGGCGACCAGGCCTGGCACGCGTTGTCGCTGCTGGACGCCGGCAGCTGGCACTCGCGCGCCCATGCGGGTGAGCCGCTGGCCAGCCTCGACAACCTGGCGTCTTACTGCCGCCACAACGGCTACTTCCTGAACATCGAGATCAAGCCCACGCCGGGCGCCGAAGTGCTGACCGGCCAGGTGGTGGCCGATGCCGCCGCGCGCCTGTGGCAAGGTGCCGCCGTGCCGCCGCTCCTGACCTCGTTCCGGCCCGAGGCGTTACAGGCCGCGCAGGCCGCCCAGCCGCAGTTGCCGCGCGGGCTCTTGCTCGACAGCTGGTGGGACGGCTGGCTGGACATCGCGCAGGCACTGGACTGCACGGCGCTGGTCTGCAACCACGCGCTGTGGGATGCGGCCAGCGTGCGCGCAGCGCAGCAAGCCGGATTCCGGACGCTGAGCTACACCGTCAACGACGAATGGGCCGCGCAAAGGCTGCTGGACCTGGGCACGGACGGCATCATCACCGACCGCACCGACCTGTTCGCGCCGGACGCCTGAGGAAGCGTTGAACAAGTCCTTGCGGATGTGCGGCAGTCGGATCGGGATGGAATGCAAGGCGGATGTCGCAGCCAATAGCTGGCCTCGGCAAGACTTTCAACGCAGCAGGCCGCCCGAGTCCGGCTGATCGCGCGCCGCAGGGGCTTGTTCAGCGCTTCCCTGGCCCGATTCAGGCCTTGCCGCCGCGCAGCAACAGCCACTGGCAGGTGGCGGCGCCGACGGCCAGCATGGCATAGGTGGCCATCTTGCCGTCACGGCCGAACAACACCAGGCCGACCAGCAGCAAGCCCACACCCGCTATGAAAACAATAGCTGCTTGCGCACGCCAGCTATGGGCTGGAGGCCTTTTTGATCTGGAAAATCCGGCAAAAAGCCGGGCTGACAACACCAGCAGCAAGGCCACAAAGGCGGCCGGTGCCATGAAATTGAGCAGCTGGTTGATCAGGTTGAATGCGGTCATGGCCTGGTGGATGGTCGGCCGGCTTGCCGTGTATCAAGGAGATTGAAAGAATGTGAGCACCGGCTCATGGCTTCAATTTTATAATCAGCGGATGTCAGTCTGGGCCCTCGGCATCAACCATACCACTGCACCGCTGGATTTGCGGGGCCGGTTTGCGTTCGCCATCGACCAGGTCGAGCCGACGCTCAAGGGTTTGCGCAGCGCGCTGGCGCGCCAGCCGGAAGCGACGCTGCTGTCCACCTGCAACCGCACCGAGATCTACTGCGCCAGTGATCGTTCCGACATTGACCACACACTGGACTGGCTGGCGCACCACGGCGGCGTCTCGCCGGCCCTGCTGCGCTCGCATGCCTACACGCTGGAAGACGACCAGGCGGCGCGCCACGCCTTTCGTGTCGCCAGCGGCCTCGACTCCATGGTGCTGGGCGAGCCGCAAATCCTCGGCCAGATGAAGGAAGCCGTGCGCGCGGCCGAAGACGCCGGCGCCATGGGCAGCACCCTGCACCAGCTGTTCCAGCGCTCGTTTTCGGTGGCCAAGGAAGTGCGCAGCAGCACCGAAATCGGCGCCCACAGCATCAGCCTGGCGGCGGCTTCGGTGCGGCTGGCCGGCCAGCTGTTCGAGGACCTCGGCGACATCCGCGTGCTGTTTGTCGGCGCCGGTGAAATGATCGACCTGGCCGCGACCCACTTCGCCGCCAAGAACCCCAAATCCATGACGGTGGCCAACCGCACGCTCGAACGCGGTGAAAAACTCGCCGGCCGCTTCGGCGCCGAGGTCATGCGCCTGGCCGACCTGCCCAGCCGCCTGCACGAATTCGACGCGGTGATCAGCTGCACCGCGAGCACCCTGCCCATCATCGGCCTGGGCGCCGTGGAGCGCGCCGTCAAGCTGCGCAAGCACCGCCCGATGTTCATGGTCGACCTGGCCGTGCCGCGCGACATCGAGCCCGAGGTCAAGGACCTGCCGGACATCTACCTCTACACCGTGGACGACCTGGCCCATGTGGTGCAGACTGGCAAGGACAGCCGGCAGGCGGCGGTGGCACAGGCCGAGGTCATCATCGACGCCGGCGTGCAGAACTTCATGCACTGGTTGGGCCAGCGCAGCACCGTGCCGCTGATCCAGCAGCTCAATGCGCAGACCGATGCCTGGCGCGCCGCCGAAATCGCCCGCGCCAAGAAGCTGCTGGCGCGCGGTGAGCCGGTGGACACCGTGCTCGAGGCGCTGTCACGCGGCCTGACGCAAAAAATGCTGCACGGCGCGCTGGCCGAGCTGCATGCGGGTGATGCCGAAAGCCGTGAAGTCACGGCGCAGACGGTGTCCCGCCTGTTCCTGCGCGGCAACCTGCCGGCAGACGACAAAGAGCGTTAGCGGCGCTGCGCCGCTCGCGGGCGGCACGCGCTGCCCCGCTTCCCTGCCGGCCCCGCCGGAAGCCTGTCCCGACTGTTTTGCCCACCAGCGCTTTTTCGCTATGAAACCCTTTCTCCGCCAGACCCTGGACCGCCAGATCTTCCGCCTGCATGAGCTCGACGCGCTGCTGTCGGCCACCGACGTGGTCAGCAACATGGAGCGCTTTCGCAGCCTGACGCGCGAACACGCCGAACTCAGCACCGTGGTCGGCCAGTACCAGCGCATGACGGCGCGCGAGGCCGAGCTGGCCGGCGCGCAGGCCATGCTGGCCGAGGCGAAAGACGACCCTGAAATGGCGGCCATGGCGGAAGAGGAAATCAGCGCCGCGCAGGCCGACATCGCCGCCCTGGACGCGGACCTGCAGCTGATGCTGATCCCGAAAGACCCGGACGATGCGCGCCCGGCCTTCATCGAGATCCGCGCCGGCACCGGCGGCGACGAGTCGGCGCTGTTTGCCGGCGACCTGCTGCGCATGTATTCGCGGTTTGCCGAGCGCAAGCGCTGGGCGGTCGAAGTCATCAGCGAGTCGCCCAGCGAGCTCGGCGGCTACAAGGAGGTGGTGATCCGTGTTGATGGCGCGCCCGACCCCATGGGTGTGGGCGTCTACGGCAAGCTGCGTTTTGAATCTGGCGGCCACCGCGTCCAACGTGTGCCGGCCACCGAAACCCAGGGCCGCATCCACACCAGCGCCTGCACCGTCGCGGTGCTGCCCGAGCCGGATGAGGCGGTCGCGATCCAGATCAACCCGTCCGACCTGCGCATAGACACCTACCGCGCCAGCGGCGCCGGCGGCCAGCACATCAACAAGACCGACTCGGCGGTGCGCATCACGCATCTGCCGACCGGCATCGTCGCCGAATGCCAGGACGGCCGCAGCCAGCACAGCAACAAGGCGCAGGCGCTCAAGGTGCTGACCGCCCGCATCCATGAAAAGGACCGGTCCGAACGTGCCGCGAAAGATGCCGCCACGCGCAAGGGCCTGATCGGCAGCGGCGACCGCAGCGACCGCATCCGCACCTACAACTTCCCCCAGGGGCGTCTCACCGACCACCGCATCAACCTGACGCTGTACAAGCTGCTGTCCATCATGGAGGGCGACATGGACGACGTGGTGACCGCGCTGCAGGTTGCGCGCGGCGCCGAATTGCTGGCCGAACTCGAATCAGCCTCGAATGGCTGAACCATGCAGTTTTCAAGCAAAATTGGCCTCCAGCCCATGTCCGGCATGGGCTGGCAGCTCCTGATTTGGTAGCAAACCATGAGCACCCCGGCCTTCCCGGATAGCCTCAGCCTGGCCCAGGCGCTGGCGGCAGCGCAAGCGCTGGGCCTGGAGCGGCTGGACGCGCAGCTGCTGCTGCTGCATGCGCTGGACCGCCCCGACAGCGACCGGGGCTGGCTGCTGGCGCATGACGGCGATGTCCTGCCCGGCGACGCCGCCGGCCGGTTCCGGGCCCTGAGCCTGCGCCGCGCCGCCGGCGAACCGCTGGCCTACATCGTGGGCAGCAAGGCTTTTTACGGCCTGCAGCTCCAGGTCGATGCGCGCGTGCTGGTACCACGCCCGGACACCGAAACCCTGGTCGACTGG
>LNFM01011529.1_pt1 | contig 11968 bp, 15 predicted proteins | sample 596031 | NCBI WGS metagenome assembly LNFM01 (sample SAMN04254537, study PRJNA301005) | activated carbon metagenome | isolation source: dual media filters at the Ann Arbor, Michigan drinking water treatment plant | place: USA: Ann Arbor | reverse complement strand
TTTTTATGAAGAGGAGAAAATTTATTATAACTGTTTTGAGGTTAATATGTATGAGCTTGCAGAAATAATTTTTTCTAGCCCACACAATATGATGTGCTTTGCTAGGAACCTAACGACCCATAAACGACTTGCAATGAAAGCAAGCGAAATGGGGTCATTAACATTCGCCTTAACTGAAGACCAGAAACACTATTTGACCGAGAAAGAACAATATATGCTCACCCAAAATATGGTTGAAGTGTTTTGCAAATATCCAACCCACAAAGTCCAAGAGCTAATTCAAGAAAAAGAGTATTTATTAAAAAATCTTGGATATTTAGATGAGGATTTAATTGTTATTTATCCAAAGCCCTAATTGGAAGCTGGGTCTTTAAGGCTCGCCTGTAGATCGTCCTTAAGAGGTGCAGGAAGACCAACACCATAGTAGCAATTATCTGTCCCATTAAACTCAATTCGGCATTTTTTCCAGCCAAGCATATTGATAAAAACGACTGTTCCAGAAGTGAGTTCAACACTATCATAAATATTGTTTTCAAAAATTATTGAAAATCTCTCGGTCTCTTTACTGAATTTTAAAAGTCCAATTCTGTTGTCCAAAAAAACTCCTTTGTTGAAAATAGCAAGATCCCAAGGAAAAAGGAAGCCCCATTAAAGGGGCTTTTTGTTGGCAAAAATAGCTTTTACGAAATTCTCATTAAGTGAGATCGCAGTTTGATTGTTTAGAAATACCAAGAGATTTCTATTTCCTTTCTTATTAGGCTTTGAAACCTTGATTTTATGAGCCTTGATAAAGGTCAGCAGAAACTCTTGAGAAATTTCTTTGGTTGCTTTTTTCATTTTATAACTCCTTGCCAGTTTTGGCGGTTGGTTTGTTTGCACAAAGCCTTGGGACAAAACAACCAGCCAAATAAGTGAATAAATCCAAAATAAATGAATGAAACATAACACTTGGTGGTCAAATCGCCTGACAGTTCTCTGGCAAAGATTTGATTAAACCAAGAAACATTACTTTTGGATTTAGAAACGATCACAGAAGGAGTGAGCTAACAGAAAAAGGCACTTCAAAATAATACTCTAGATTTTTAATCTTTTTCCAAAAAAAGCGGTATTTGAAAAATGAGAAAGGAGAAATGAAGATGGAATTCTATGTAATGGGAAAATCAATACAGGTATTAATGTGGTTCATTTTTTTAATATTGGTGAGCAGAGAAATTAAAAATTAAATTTGTGTATTAAATTGGGACACAATTATCCTTTTAATAAGGATTTTAGAGCTTCAGTTGCCCTTAAATTTATTCCCACAGAATTTCAATTTTAAGGATAATTTTTTATTGAAAATATATTTGAATTATGGGTGTGAAATTGGACTTTTTTCAATGTATAGGTTAGAATAAAGAAAAGGTTAATAACAAAAACAGAAAGGATTTACAGAGAGAAAGTGTTGGTGATTAGAATGAACCCGATAAATTCAATCTACCACCAATCAAAAAAAGCACAAAGCAAAAAATAAAAATTTTAGTGAGAATGAGACAAAAGTTTTTCTAGATAAACTTTAAGGCTACTGCCTTGTCCAAAGCTCACAACTAACCCAAAAGCCCAATGGCAAAAGCATTATGAAAGTAATGTTGTGTGGCTTTGTATTGCCAAAAATTTGAAAAAAAATATTAAACAATTTAACAAAGGAACTTTTATGAAAACAGTTTTAAAAACCGATGTCCCCAAAAATGTAATCTCTTGTATCAATGAAATGGTCTTGGACTTTTCTACTTTTCTATCGGTGGCACATCCACCAAAGAAGGCTAGAGAAGAAATCCAAGAGAAAATTGATTGTTTAAACAAGGTCCTACAAGCCCAAGAATGGAAGATAAATCACTTTGGTGTTCTTGTAGAGCATTTCTTTGAGAGCAAAATTAATAATACACCACAAGCTAAAAAAGATATTTTAGCACAACAAATTCTTAAAGAGTGTGAGTTGGTTCTTAGTTATTGTGAGCAACATTTTGAAATCACATATTTCCCAAATGGAACTTTTTTGATGTCTCAAAAAATTGGAAAGGTTGGGTAGTTATGAAACTCAACCAAGAACAACAAGAAACAATAAAAGAGCAATTAAGAAAATATATATTAAGTGGTCTTATTGATAGAGACCAAAGGACTCCTATTTTAGTTGGCTCAAAAAATGGTGATTTAATAATGGAGAATGGGGAGTTTTTTGATGCTTTAAAAGATTGGGTTGAAAATATAAGTGGCAAAAAAACAGATTGGGTGTCTGGTATTGATGGCAGAGAAACATTTCTTGGACTTTGTTTCGTTAAAAATGCGACCAACCCAACAAGTAATCCTGATTTGTATAGTGTTAAAGAGTTTAGATTTGTAATTGAATTAAAAGGGGTAAGAGTATGATGAATATTAAAATAGATGAGTTAAGCGAGAATGTAAAAGTTGAGATAGACACAAAAACTAAAACCATTAAGTTTGGAATAATTTTTGAAAAGCGAACAAAAGAGGACACTCTTTATCGTTGTGGATTTGGACTGGTTCAATATGAAGGGTCATACACAGAGAAAGAAATTGCGGATTTAAAAACACTCAACAAAAAAGGGAAAGCTATTATTGAGGGGTTGCTCCTTGATAGAAAAATTAAGTTTGAGTTGAGCTATTCACTACCAACCAAAGTCCTGAAATAACCCATTTTTAAGGTCAAAAAATCCTTTATTAAATATAGATTTAAACAAGGATTTGACCACAGCATTTTTAGTGTGATCCACTTAAAAAATGGAACTCACTAGACCACCAAAAAATGAACTGTTAGTTTATAAAGCCAAAAAATCCACGAAATCAGTTTTTGAAAATTGGCTTTTAAACCAAAACCCATCATCAAGACGAACCTATAAATCCATTTTAAAGAGCTTTTTTACTTTCCTTGAGAGCCAAGGTCTTAAAATAAAAGACCCAAAAGAAATCACCACGAAGCAGATTTTAATTTACAGGGATTTTTTAAGTTCTAAGGGCTTTAGCAACAAATACCAGAACCTTCATTTAAGTGTGTTGTCGTCAATGCTTCAAAGTTTTGTATTTGACCAGATTATAGAGGCAAATCCTTGTGCAAGAGTTAAAAGACCGCCAAGCGATACGAAAAGAATTAAGCACCATTTAACTGATAGAGAAATTGAAAGGCTACTTGCCACATTCACAGAGAAACAGGCGACATTAAAGACCTTATTTGTGGTTTTGTATTCCACAGGGCAAAGAATTAGCTCAATATTAAATCTCAAAAGAGGTGATATTCAATTCTTAGAAAATAGAATGATTTTAAGTCTTAAAATAAAGCGAAATAAACAGCGACTTCTCCCTATCCCTAGTTCCGCAGAAGTTTTATTAAAAGAGCTGATAAAGGATAAAAAAGAGGACGAGTATCTATTTGTCGGAAGAAACCAAACAAATAAGCCATTGAGTGTTGCTTCTTTTAACGAGACTTTAATGGTTAAAGCCAAAAAAGCCCGAATAAAAAAAGAAATTAGCTCCCATACTATGAGGCGAAGTCTCTTGCATAAGCTCATTGTCGTTAAAAAGTGTAGCTTAGATGTAATTAAAGACTCGGTGTCCTTTCACTCGTCAGTTCAAACTTTATATGAGTATAGGGGCAACCAGTCTTATGATTTAAAATCAAACCCCATTTTAAATCTAGATGGAGTAAATCCAGATCGTGATATTTGGACTACTCCTAGGTGGCTCATAGAAAGACTTGAAAGTGAGTTTTGGAAATTCACTTTAGATGCTTGTGCAGACGAAAAGAATAGAGTCTGTGAAAAATTCTTTAGCCAAGAACAAAACTCACTTATTCAAGATTGGGATTGTGAGGGGCTTGTTTGGCTAAATCCTCCATACTCGGATAAGATTAGTTTCATAGAAAAAGCCCATACTGAAGCCAAAAAAGGGCGAAAGATAATTTTATTAGCTCCAGCTTTTACTGAAACAAGATGGTTTTCCGAAATGAAGGCAAAGAGTGATTGGTTGTTATTTTTGAGTGGTCGCTTGGTTTTCAACGAACATAAACAAAAAGAAACAGCCAAGTTTAGTTCAGTTCTGGCTTTTTTTAATATAGAGAAAAAGGAGCTAACCGATTTAGGTTGGACTGTTTGAAGGGGCTATTTTTTCTTTTCTTTTTTTGAACTAACTCCATTTGGCTCTCGCTCACTAGTGCTACTAAAAGTAATCCCTTCACTTTTGTAAAAGCTACCGCTTGGAGAGGCTGAAAAGCTAGGGATATCTAAATCAAGTCTATATTTGTTTTTGTGCATCATTTTTTTAATTACATGCATTAACTTATCAAAAGACTCAGGGTCGCTTTTTGTTATGTCCAAAAAGAAATATGAGTCAAAAGGAGCTTCTTTTGCCTGTAGTTTCAGTTGAAAATTATCTTTCCCTGTAATCACATTTAATATTTTCACATCTTCTAGTCTAGCAGCCGAGGCAACACTTGAAGCTAATAAGAAACTAAAAATTAATGTTTTCATTTTTCTCTCCATCCTATCTCACCCCTCTGCTTTCATTTGAGGCTGGTACATTCTTGGGAATGTTTCCACCACGAGACATCTCTTCTATAACATCGTCAATGCTAGCTGTCTCTCTAAACTTACAGTCTTTGCACCTAGGCTTAATATCCTTGTATTGCCCAGTATAAGGATAAATAAAATCCTTATAGTTGAAGTCGGCAATTCCCTTGCTATATGCCAATACATTACAATTTCCATCCAATGAGCCAGTAATACTCCTCAAAACACAGGCACCACCATTTGCCCCTGTGATTACTAAATTACCCACATTGTTCTGTTTTAAATAACTGACCAAGTCGTTCTTGCCCTTATTATAGCTCTCAAACATACCATCTGAATTCTTTTTAAAGAACTTCACTGTACTGTAGTTTTTGATCGCCTCTTTTAGAGAACTATTTGTGTCCCCATATGGACCCTCATACTCAAGAAAGATAATTGGAATGTTATAGCTTCTAGCTTTTTTGATTGCTTCAACTTGTGCTGCAATAATTTCTTCAACTTTTTTTACATTGGCTGGATCTTTGTCGTTTCCGCCTCTAGTAATGAAAACAGGTTGCATATCTATGACAACCAATGCTGTCTTGCTCACATTGCTATCACAAATTACTTCCTGTGATTTGTTTTGAGCAAAAGTGATATTTGGCGACAGTGTTGAAAATACGATTAAGAATAAGAGCAGTTGTTTTCCCAAGCTAAGCTTAGGGCTATTTGTTTCTTTCATATATTTATTATTATGAAAGAAAGTCTTTTAGTTCTCAATATACCTATAAATAAACACGACCAAAATCTTACTCACAGTAAGTGTTATTATAAGTAAGACATCTAGATAATTTCTTAGTGAGTTCAAGAGTTGATAAATTACCTTATAAACATAGAAAATTTGTGGAGAGCCAGTTAAATCGGATCTCAACGACTGTTCAGGAAAAAAGAGAAAAGGCAGGAATAACACAAGAGGAACTAGCCGAAAGGCTTGAGGTTTCGGCTATGACTATTCAGTTTATTGAACAAAGACGAAGGTTTCCAAGCCTGCCAGTTCTCTTCAGCATTTGCAAAGAACTGGAAATTCCATTTAAAATCGGTGAATAAAATTTTAACTAACCTTAGCTTTTTGGATTGGTTCTACTGTAAAACGAAGACCCATGGCTTGGATAAGTTGAGAGATTGTTTCAAATCTTGGTTTAGCTTCTTTGTCCTCGTCTAAAATTTTATAAAGTGCTTTTTGACTTAATCCAGCCTCTTTTGCCAAGTTCTCATATCCACGAGCTTCTGCGATTTCACGAATAGCCATTAGAATAGCTTCTGGCATGTCAAAATTTTCTTCAATTGAGGCTTTTAGATATTCTCTTTGGAATTCTTCGCTAGTTTTTAATTTTTCTATCAACCCATCTTTGTGTGGGCGACCAGCTTTAATTTTAAGCATTGTTTCTCCTTTTAAAATCAGCCCAATAGTTTTTAGCCAATTCAATATCATCACTTTGTGAGCCTTTATCCCCACCACAAAGAAGAACAACAATTTCTTCTCCATATTGGGCAAAATAAACTCTGTACCCAGCACCAAATTTAACTCGTAGCTCGCTTATGCCCTCTCCCACTGGTTTCACATCGCCAAAGTTTCCAAGAGCTACTCTGTTTAGGCGAGCCTCAATTCTTAGAGAGACCGAGAAATCCAGATCGTTCAGCCATTCTCTAAAAGGCTTCTTCCCATTTGTGGTTTCATAATCAATGAGGTGCTTCGGTGTTGCTTCCACTTCCCTTAAAGTATCCAATTGGCTACCAAAAAGCAACTGTTATTTTAAGGCACCGCAACATAGCGAAATAACTTGTTTATTGAAACTTAACAAAAAAGTGGTTCTAATTTCTAAAAGATAAGTTTGGAGAAAACATATGGAAATGCCAGTAGCTTACAAGGTTAAAGAATTAAGCCAGATACTAGATGTATCCACTCCAGCGGTCAGCCAGAGGCTTAAAAACACCACAGACGAGCTTTTAAAGAGCGATAAGAACCGAACAGTAGGCATTCCCAGAGAGACGATTTCAAAGATCTTAACAGAAAATGGATTTAAGTATTTTTACCGAAAAAACATATTCCTTGCCCATACGATAGTCGGTGGTTCAGCGAAGACTTCAGCCATTTGGAGCTTTTTTAATGGGTTTTTAAGAATTAGCTCCAAGCAAAACCCACTTGTTATCATTTCTAGCGATAGTCAGGCTTCAATTGACGACATCGCTCTCGGTAAAATTCAAAGTGCTGACCAGCAACGAGTATTAGTTGATTATTTTAACGAGCAAGCGACTCTAGACGACATTTTAATCCCTCTTGATAAGAAGGAGAACACTTGGATTGTACCCAGCCACTTGAACAATGTGTTCCTAGATAAGGCTCTACAAAATCCAAAAAAAATTAAGACTGAAGCTTTAAGACTCATTCGGGACATTTACAAAAAATTCCCGAACACTAACCCCTCTATTTTTATTGATACAATGCCAGCTCTGTCAGCCAGCACAGGCTCATTTATCTTAGCAATGGCTCAACTAATGAACGAATACAGCCCAGAACAATATAATCCAGTGGTTTGTATTCCATTGAGAAGCGACTCCACTTCTCTTAAGGGTTGCCAAATTGCTTTTGACGAGATGAATACGATTATTGAGACCTTTGGTGTTGATAAAAAGCCAACTGTGAAGGTCTTTTTGGCGAACTATGATAAAAGGCTTTCTCTTTCTAGTGAAATTCTAAAGAGCTTATTTGGCGACCCTGTTTTGAAAGATTATGTTGCAGATACGATCATAAGAACAAGTGCAGAGATGCCAAAGACTAGTTATATCAATAAGTCCGTTTTTCACGACAAACTCACTTCTGTTGGAAGTGATTATAATGACCTACTCCTTGAGCTTCTTGGATACGAAAAACAAGGGGCTAATGGATAATGAAGTTAGAGGATATTGTTAAGCAAAAAGGTCTGGAGATAAATAAAGAGGAGAAGAAGGCAAAACCTTCAAGCTCCCCTTCTAATCTTGGTAGAAGATACTTCTGGGACGAGGAAGCCCAAGAAGAGAAAACAAAGAATAACCTACTAAAAGCCACCGAAGCACACTTCATTAGCCAGCCATTGGACAGCAATAAGCCAGCAGTTAGACAGGAGAATGTTTCATTAGCCAGCCAATCTCCTCTTGATAAGACAGTCATTAGCCAGCCATTGGACAGCAATAAGCCAGCTAATTTTAATGAATTAGTAGGGGACGAAAAACAGTTCATTTTATATATTTTTAAGCACTTAGAATTTCAAGCTAGCCGAGAAACTCAACCAATTACAACAGACGATTTGAAACAGTCCTTTAGCAAAAAGACCAAAGCAATCAGTAATTTAATTGAGCGATTAGTTGGTAAAAAAGTTTTGATAATAAAAAAGTCAGCTAGGGGTAATGCTTCTTGGAGGATTTTTAGTTTAGCAGAAAAAACTTTCAGCGAAGTAAGAGAATTTAACTCCATTAGCCAGTCATTAGCCAGCAATTATCCTTTTGATAAGCCAGTCCATAGGACAGGAAATGAGCCTTATAGTAATAGTTCTTATTTAATAAAGAATAATAACAATAGCGAACCAACCGAACCTGATTTTGATATTCCCGAAAACATATCAGCTTTGGGTATTTCCCAAAAATCACTTCAAGCGATTGTGAGAGATAATTTTTTAAGCAGGGAAGAGCTAGAGGGTTCTTTAAAACATTATAGCCACGATCTCCAAAAGAACATTGTTAAGCTTAAGTCAGCTCAATTTTTTATGGGTGTTTTACGAAATAAAACTCCCTACATCAGCAATCAAGTGGCTCAAGACGAAGCCAAAACAGTTCAGGCAGAGATTGCCCGAATAAAGCAAATTCAAAGCGACAGGGCAGAACTGGCAGAATTACAGCTACGAGAGCAATTTGAAGACTACAAATTGAAAAATCCAAATTTTTTAGATGAAATTAAAACTGGAAACCAATTTTTAAAATCTTCCAGCCCTAAGATTTTGGACGAAATTGCTTTTGGAAAATTCAAAGAGATAATTAACCCACCGAGTCAAAACCCAACCCCTTAAAACTCTCTAAAATTCGTTTTAAGCAATCCTGTGTTTTACCAACCCAATCCCATAGACCCACCATTTTAGAAAGCCTAGCGAGGCGACTGGGTGGCAATAATAGGGCTTCAAAGATTTAGTCTTAGCCTTTCCCATTGATTTTCAAATAGGAACCCTTGCGGGTGGTATGTAATACCCCCGCAAGGGTTGAAGTTTAAACATTCAATAAGTCATTAAAACCAACCCTATAAAACCGCCCGAAAACCTTTTTTTAAAAGTTCTAAAAAATTTCTCCCATTTAGCTTTCAGCAACAGAGATTGGCTCTGGAGCAAAAAACTAAAAACAGCTCTTAACCAAGAGCAAGGAGAAATGAAAATGAAACAATATGTAGAGGCTAAAGCAACCAAAGTAGAAGAGAAAAAAGACCCAGAAACAGGAGCAATCACCTACCGAGTGGTTTTAGAAATAATTGAAAATCTCACTGTGAATAGTTTGGTGAAACCAGAGCTAAATAAAAGCCAGCTCTTTGAGGTTTCACACTATGATTTTACAGACGACAAAGGAAAGCGAATTAAAGGCTTCAAAATCCTAGGGACAGCAAAATAACTTTTATGAAAAGTCTTATTTTAGCTATCAAAAAAATAGGATTTCTAAAAGCTTTGGCAGGAGGGGCAATCATTGCTCTTCCTGTTTTGCTTTATGTGGCAAAAAAAATCTACGACCTTGTTTATTTAAAAAAACGAGCCTTGCTAGCCACAGATTTAGCTTTTGAAGAATACGAATGGGTTGAAAATGAGAGAGATAAATTCCTAAAAAGAAAATTAGCCAAAAGAAGCATTAAAATAAAAAGACGAAAAAACTATATTGAGATTTTAAAATTTAATCCCAATTTAAATGCTCAAAATATATCAACTCATATCCCGACCATTGAGCGAATTTTTAAAAGAAAAGTCATAGCAGTTGAATTTAAAAATTATGGACTGTTTAAACATAAAGAAAAAATCATTTTTGTTTTTGAACATTTTAAAAAATTAATCACTGAAAAAGATTTTAAAGAAAACTTAGAAGCTGGCTCTTACTGGAAAGGGCAAGATCCAAGTGGAGCAAATCTAATTAACTCAAGAAAAAGTCCTTTTTGCCTATTGGTTGGAGGGCAAGGGTCAGGGAAATCTGTAGCAGGTTCAAGTTTTATTATTTCTTTAATTGGTAGCTTCACAAGAAACAACAGACCTCAGCCAAAACTCATTCTGGTGTCTTCTCAAAAACAGAGCGAATTTGTGCCACTGATACAAACTTTTTCTAAAACAGGCGATGTCTTAACTTTCAATGCGAATTCTTTAGAAGAAATAAAAAAATTAAATGAGCTTTTAAAAGACCACTTAGACAGTTGTGGAAAGTTTTTTGAAACTATTAAACAAGAGGGTCTAGTTGTAAGGCACTGGTTTGATGTTGAACACAAAGACAAGCCCGAGCCGAAAATTTTTCTTTTAGATGAAGCCCCAGAATATCTGGGCGAGCAAATGAAAATCAAAATTACAAAAGACAGTAGTCCAGAAGAGATTGAACTTCACTCTATCAATCAAGAAAAAGCAAAACTTTGTTATTACATTGACCGATCATTTAGAATTTTAAGGGAAACAGGCACTTTTATTTTTATTCTATCTCAAAGTGCCAATGCCAGCGACCTAGAGGGTATTTCATTTGCCAACCTACGAGGTAATGTTCTTTTAGGCAGAGGAATAATCAAACAAGTTTTTAGCCTTTATGGAATACCAGCCGAGCTTCAAGAGCAAAAGCTTGGTGAGGGAATGTTTGTCTATGCCACCAATGGAGAAATTGGGGTTTTAAAAACTCCATTTTTATCTCTTGATCAAAAAGGGGATAAAAAATGATTTTAGAAACACGAGTTGATATGCTCACCCTAGTTATTCAACGAAAAAGGCAACAGACAATAAATTTAAAAGAGGGTGGCTATTTAAATGTAAAGTGTGTTTTAGGTTTTGAAATTGCCGAGCTTCTTGGAGTGCAAAGACGAAAAGAAAAAAGAGACCCTGATTTTGGATTGGAAGGAGGGTTGATTTATTTTGTTAATGACGAGGAAAAGCTAATACCCCAATTCAAGGCTTCTTTTTTTATTAAATTTCCCAACTACCAAGAAAAGATAAACCAGATTTTAGAGTTGTTGAGATCCAAAGGCTTTAAATATCATTTTACGAGGATTGATTTTTTATATTTGTTAGACGAGCCAATTTTTAAAGAACTTGATAAAAGTGATTTTGGCAGGACAGACACTTTGCCAAAGAAAAACAAAGGCGAGATTTATTGGTTTTCAGCATTCAGCACCCAGTATGGTGTTGTTTCTTACGATAAACAGAAACAGCTCAAGAAAATTAAAAAGGCACAGCCAGAGTACTACAGCCATTATATTGAAAAATATAACAAGAAGCCCATTTACCATTTTGAATTAAGGTTTTTTGATTTTCTAAAAAAGAACCGAAAGACCCAAATCATTACCAAAAGAATTCCTAGCATTTGGGAAGACCAAATTGATTTTAAAAAAATCAAAGAAGAGGTCAAAAAAGAAATTTTATCACGAGTCAAATTTAAGCGAAAAATTCTCCATTTAATAAAAAATGAGGAGGATTTGATATGAGGCTTACTGATTTGGAACCAAAAATAAAACCTGAACCAAAGAAATTAGGAACTAGGGAGGTCAATTTAGAAACCAAGGACATTGTTCAGCAGTTAAAAAAAGACAGCTCTCTAGCAATGGATAAAATTAAAGAAATCCCACAAGCCACAAAGGACGAGCTAAAGCCTTTTTTTAATCCAGCTTTTTTTAAAGAGGGGACAGCCTAATGGAAAAAAAGATTATTCTACTTAAAGATTTAAACCAAGCAAAGTTCCCAGTGGTTGATATTTTGAAATCCGATAGCGAGGAAAGACTTGGCTGTGCGACGACGAGCCTGATTAACTTCACTCAAATGCTAGGGGTATTTAACTCTGATAAGTTTTCTAACATAAGTGAGATGGCTCTTTTCTACGAAATTGAGTTCGGTAAAGACGACAATGGTGGAGTAAGTGCCAAGAAGTGCTTTGAAGTCATTGACGAGTTTTTAAACGAACACAAAGAGACCCTTGAGCGATACATTTACAGAGCCGACCTAGTGAAATATGAGACCATTTTATTTCTTCTTCTAAATGGATTTACAGGACTTATTGCAAGCGATACCCCAGACTCTGGACATTGCGATATTGTTTTTTATGAAGAGGAGAAAATTTATTATAACTGTTTTGAGGTTAATATGTATGAGCTTGCAGAAATAATTTTTTCTAGCCCACACAATATGATG
>LNFM01011528.1_pt1 | contig 11969 bp, 10 predicted proteins | sample 596031 | NCBI WGS metagenome assembly LNFM01 (sample SAMN04254537, study PRJNA301005) | activated carbon metagenome | isolation source: dual media filters at the Ann Arbor, Michigan drinking water treatment plant | place: USA: Ann Arbor | reverse complement strand
AATGCCAGGTTAAATTAAATAACATGGCTAAGTATGTAGAACTGTCTGTAGAGGGCTTGCGGACGCGGGTTCGATTCCCGCCGTCTCCACCAATTAACTATCCAACTAAATCCAAACACATCCAACAAACCCGCGTAATAGCGGGTTTTTCATTGAATAACTGTCCAAAATAGTCTAACTAGGTATATTGACATCCAGGGGCAACTAGGGGCAACATTGGGGATAACTGAGTTACCTCAATAATGAGTTGCCCCAAATGTCTTTGACCGATACCGCAGTTCGAAATATAAAGCCTGGCGTCAAATCAATTAAGTTGTTTGACGAGCGGGGACTATATTTAGAAGTCTCCCCCAGCGGGGGAAAATGGTGGCGCCTAAAATATCGCTTCGATAATAAGGAAAAAAGAATTTCACTGGGTGTTTATCCAGACGTAAGCCTGAAAGATGCTCGAGATCGTCGAGACGAAGCTCGCAAGCTGCTCGCTAACGGTGTTGATCCAAGTGAAAATCGTAAAGCGATAAAATCCACGAGAATGGATCGAGCCGCGAATAGCTTCGAAGTGGTAGGACGCGAATGGTTTGCCAAATATTCACCTACTTGGGCATCGAATCATGGTGATCGTATTATTCGCCGTTTTGAGCGCGATATCTTTCCTTGGATTGGAAGTAAACCTATAGCTGAAATAACCGCACCCGAACTACTAGCAGTTATTCGTCGCATAGAAAGTCGTGGTGCGTTGGAAACAGCGCACAGAGCACTGGGTAATTGCGGACAAGTTTTCCGCTATGCCGTAGCAACAGGACGTGCTGAACGCGACCCTTCCGGTGATTTAAGAGGCGCATTACCGCCAGTCAAAGGCACACATTTTGCCGCAACAACTGAACCCAAAAGAGTTGCAGAAATTTTGCGTGCAATGGATGGTTATGAAGGCACTCTTACTGTTCGCTGCGCCTTACGCCTCGCTCCACTGATCTTTGTCCGACCTGGTGAATTGCGTAATGCTGAATGGGCTAATATCGATTTTGAAGCAGCAGAATGGCGTTACACAGTAACAAAAACCAACACACCGCATATCGTTCCACTTTCTCGTCAAGCTATAGAAATATTACGCGAACTGCAACCACTCACTGGGAGGAGTCGCTTTGTTTTTCCAAGTGCAAGGAGCTATAGCCGTCCCATGAGTGATAATGCCATTCTCGCAGCCATGCGCAGACTGGGTATTGATAAAGAAGAAATGAGTGGTCATGGCTTTCGTGCGGTTGCACGAACTATTCTTGATGAAGTCTTGGGTGTTCGCCCTGATTTTATCGAGCATCAGCTTGCTCATGCTGTACGTGACCCTAATGGGCGTGCTTATAATCGCACAGCTCACTTACCTGAACGACGCAAAATGATGCAGCAATGGGCTGACTATCTTGATAGACTAAAAGCAGGCGCAGAAATTATATCGATACATCGAGAAACTTAATTTAGGCTGAGCACATAGAATCAATAAAATAAAACACTCCTCCGCAAGCAGCGGGGAATTGAACCCATAGAGATTAAATTCAATAAGCGATCTAATTAGTCACCCCTGCAAAATTCACGCAATCATGACACTATAAGGTCTTTTTACGTAAAAGCTATTGATCAACTGAAGCAACGCAAGCCGCGATAAAGCATACTTTAGATTAGACCTAAACGGCGTATTACTCTCATCAGCCAGCGCAAGAGTTATAGTCGACTGCATATACTACAGCGTGCAATGCATCACCCGACTTGCCCGGTAACCAACAGTGATCCGATTTCAGAGTCCAATTGCAGGTTCTACGGCCTGTCGGTGCTTGAGCCAGCGGCGCTGCGGTTTCGTTAGCGACTTGTACTTGCCGCGATGGATGATTTCCAGCAGCCGGCTAATCATCGGACGCGCAATCGCCTTTTCCTGGGCTGTCTGTCAACAATCACTCGTTTGAATTCAGCCAGCTTGATCGCATGGGTGTACGCTGCAGTATCAATCGCCGCCTTCAGCACCGCTCTAAAACTGACTTCACCAATGGCTGTGCGAAAAGGACCGATCTATATGGCGTCGCAGGACAATTTCAATGTGTGGTACTCCTGGCAAACCTGATGAGCTAAAGTGTCTCTTAATTAAGGCTATCATGTGCCCGAATTGTTTTGGCAACATACAATTTGTTATAATACCTTTGCTTTTAACTCTTGAAGCTTTTCCTCAATTCTCCTTGTTTGTAAGTTAATGTACTCATCAACTTTCGATTCTGCAACATTAAGTTCTTTTAAAAACTTTGCTTGTGATTCAGATTTACCTACAAATAATGCATAAACCAGCATAAAAGGTAACGACACTGTAAAAACTGGAACTTGGTACCAAGTGAGATTAAAGTCAATAGGCTTTTTATGAAAATTATCCGACCCACTTACTGAGCTATCAGCTTCAAAAGGAGGATAGCCAAGTTTTTTTGAAAAATCCCTATACATTTTAATCGTCGATTCAATTTCTTTATTTACTTGAAGTGTAAGTGTTTTGTATAACTTTTCTGTACGCTCGTTCATTTTGTTTCTTATTTCGTCATCACTCCAACTAAAGCGAGATACGTCATTGATATAGGTGTTAATATCATTTAGCCATTCTTTTTTTATTTTTTTCATGACATAGTTGCATCGAAGTGGCAATCGGTTAATTAACGAATCAAAAAAATCAGAAAATGCCTTTCTCTCCACATCAATTTTTCCAAAAGGCTTTGATTCGCCAGAACGAGTCTTTTTTTCTTCACTACAAACAGAAATTACTGAAATCCCTGGGATAGCCTCCTGTATTGTCTGCTTCATGGTATTTTTGTCGTCTTCGCTAATTTGATCACATTTTGTAAGTATTACAGATACGTTATATTTATTTTCAATAAATTTTTTAATTATATCTATATCACACTCCTGGACTCTATTTCCTCCTGCGTGAATACAGTAAAAAACAGAATGAAACCATTCAGTAGCAGGCTGATTGATACCTCGTTTATCAAGCTCTGTGCTTAGCTCTTTCAGCCATGCATCATGCTTCCCAACTTCAAGCCCCCAAGAATCAAAAAGGGTAACTGGTAAACCATATATTTCCATTTCTACCGGATGAAATCCATTTTCCGTCACTGGCTTTCCATTTCCGGTTTTTACTACTTTTTCGCCGTAGAGATAGTTTATGAATGCACTTTTCCCAGCGCCTGTTCGGCCTATAATAGCAACATTATAACGGCGCTTATCCGGTTGTCTCCCAAAACTACTAGCAATAGCATTAATATTAAATTGAAACATACTACATATTGTAATCTTGGGTGCTAGCCGGATACGCACGATTATAACTAGTATTCATTTTTCTTATCCCTGTTTGTTCTTAAGGTTATTTTTAAACAATTGTTCGAAGAATAGAGGAAGGTTGTTAGTAAAATTAATTAGTTCATCAATATTTCCTTCAAGCCCTTTTTTTATCATTGCTTCGCATAATTCTAAAATTGACAAACCTAAAGCATAAGTTATTGAAGATGCAACAGATGCAGTTATAAGTCCGCCAACGATAGTTCCACCCCCGGGAAAGTATTTAAATAATTGCCCAACAACCCAAATTCCACTACTAGATATGACTCGACCAATAATGGGTATCAACATTGAATCTTTAAGTATGTTTGAAATATTATTAAGGTTGTAAACGAATAATATCCTAGCAGTCATGGCAACCTGATTTCCTAAAAGCAACGGTGCATCAGAAACAGGGATTGGAGTAAAACCAATCACCACAGATCCAGTAACGTGTTGATTAATTATTTTTTTTGCTTCGTCGCGTTTAATACTCAAATTTGGTTTTTGAGCGGATGCAAATGCAATCTTCAGCGCTTCTGGTAATTTTTCAATCGACCACTGTAATAAACTATCAAAATCCCATTTTTGCTTAGTGTTTATTGCACTAGTTTCAAATATGGGTATATTGGTTAGTGAACTTTTTATTACCTCTTTAAATTCAATCGACTCATTCTCTGACACCAAATCAGCTTTTGTAAGCACAATTGCTACAGGAATACCGCGGGCAGTAAGCTTTTTAATCGTTTCGATGTCGAAACCTGAAATACGACTACCTGACGCTTGAATACAGTACCAAACCAGATGAATAGAATTATCGCGTTCTGACGAGCTAAACTCCTTAGCGGCGTATTGAACAACATCCTCCCAAAATGCTCTCTCATTTTTAAAGCCTACTTCATAACCTTTAGTATCAAAAAGGACAATCGGAACTGTTTCAGAAGAAAAAGAATCAATGGATTGAGTTACCGGCTTTCCCGTGCCGATCCTGGCCAGCTCTTCGCCGAAACAATAATTTATTAGCGAACTTTTGCCGACACCAGTTCCACCGATGAGCAAGATATTTGGTTTTCTTACCTCCCCTTTGAAATTTTCAAATTCAGTACTGAGAGATTCTTCAAAATCAATTATCGTCATCTACTATCCCCTCTTCTTTTATTTATTCAGAGTCTCTTTAAATGCTTGCCAAATAACTTAGGGCGAGTACGTAGGGGCGATTAGGCTTCATCTTTCCAAAGCATTATCCCGCCATGTTGCGGCAGAAATTATAATATTCTTGAGGAATTAAGTATCGCTACTAGCGAGATACAGTTTTACTCCATCCACATGAATGCCAAGTATAGAAGAATGATTTAAGTTTGCTCACTATTTCTTTCAACAAGAATCACTATTAAACTTTTCTGAAATCAGTTAGGCTTCACTGAACAGCACATAACCTTTTGTCATTAAACCTTTAATATATAGCTTCGATATCAGATACTGGAACGTCTTTGCTACATTGTGCATGAATGGTACTCATTAAAGTTTTCGGAGTGAAAGGCTTTGATACTTTCCGTTCGATGAGGTCATCCACAGTAGCATCGATCCATTCTTCGACCGCAGTCCTAATAGAAGATATTCTGTTGCAATGTTTTTACTATCTGCTCTATTTTCGTTAATTACCGCTGGGACAAAATCCAGAGTTTTTGGAAAATTACTTGCTCCATCGAGTAGGTATAAAATACCTACTCGATGCATTGATTTTATTTAATAATCACATGATCTAAGGTATTGCCATCTCATGCTGCTTGCTTTTCACCGGTACAAATGAGCAACTTATCTTCTCCCGCAGTGTGGTCCTAGGTGCTCCACGTTTTTTTGCGGTCTCTTTCGGAAAACTTTTACGTAATAATTTCATCTTCGGGCGAGTTCTCGGTTTAAGATATTGCTCAGATTTACAGAAATATCCTACAATACCATGCAAATTTCGTTTTTTCCCAACTTCATTAACATGAATGTCACCGATGCCCAAACGATTATTAATTTCGTATTTCGCTTTATGGGCATTGCAGTTCCAATAAACACCTCGGCCATTCGTTATCTGATTAACCCAATATTCACCAATTTCTTTAGCGAAGTAAACATCACTATCAGGTCTTCGTTTCGAGCCATCAAAAAAAAGAAGCACATGTGCATGCATTCCTTTTTCCAATCCATATTCGATCTTTATAATGTAACCTACCAAATGATCAAACAGTTTGTTATGTCGCTTATTTCCATGAATATGTTTGATGTCTTTTACAAGATCTTCAATATTTACATTTTGCCCTTTTTTGTAACCAAAATCGATTCTCAACACAACTAATCGTGCATATCTTGCATAAATTTTTTGGATTTGACGGATACATGCTTTAAAATTTTTTTGTACTGCTCTTTCTCTATCAAGAATTTTTCTTTTTGTTTTTGGATCACGGAGTTTTTCGTATAGATCTCTGAAGAATCCGTTAATCATTACCCTCATTTCATTGTAAGAAATTTTACAATTAGAAAAAAGATAATAATTGTCTGGATCACGACAGAAATCGGTTAAATTTTGATCATATTTAGGAATCGAATAATCATTACAAACCGATAAAAAGGTTTCGATCCTTTGACTATAAATACATTCAGGAGGTAGATTGCGAGCATAGAAAATAAATTTTGGCAGACACGATAGATAATCACTGCGCCACGAACGTCTTGTTCTTATGATGCGGTTAAATTTATCAATACCCGGCTTTAAGACCATATCTCGATACCTGTATTTCACAAATCCTTTAAGAAAAATTTCCAGGTTCTTAATGTTTTGTGCATAATCAAGCGCATGTCCATATTCAGAATCATAACCCTCTAAGTTTGTTCTCCCAGCATCGCTTTGACTCTCTACTAAACTGTAAATAGCTTGGGTATATATTCCTTCTTCTGAAAAGTTTTTTTTATTTATAATTTGTTTAACCATTTAATTTTAATTTTAAAGTTTTAACAACGCTTGGTATTTCTAAAGAATATTGGAGAGAAATACTCATTGCATTCTTCCCTTTCATTCTTGATTCAAGTTTCATTTATGAAATAGCGTAACCATACCAAAAGCTAAACATCCGAATGTATAGATCTTATGATAATGATGATTTACATATTCAAAATTAATTTACATATAAACATTCTTGATATCTCTATGTTATTAAACTATTAATTTAATTAATGTTAATTGTTAATAACATAAATAACCTGAAAGAGCTCCAATAAGAAATCCCATGCATACCTGTGAATTACAAAATCTAACTTCAATGATTCTGAGGTATTTTAAGAAGTTGACTTTGTGCAAATTTATGCCACCAGAACTTTAATCTGGTGGCTTTATGGATTTATCCTTAATCCTTCGAACGATTATTAAGACGAGCGCGAATCCAATCAACTATTTCTTCGCGGGACCACGCAGAAGCTCCTTTAACCCCCTTTGCAAGTTTCACTTGCCGTGGAAAATCAGGATCATAGTATGGAGAACTAGGCTGCAATCGCGCATAAATAGCACTCCTAGAGAGGCCGGTCATCAATTGGACTGTGCTAATTCTTACTAAAATTGTATCGAATGATTGTGTATTGTTTTTGTCTAGAAACATATACCTCCAACAGACAGAATTAATTAAGATTTTTTAAAACAAGTAAATCTTGTCGTGTACCAAAACAATATAAAATTTATCTGTGGGGAAATCCCACTATTATCAAAAAAGCGAATTCGAAATTCAATCGCTCCGCATCAATTGTATTTCTGATGCTCTTATCAGAAGCACAGCGCACTTAATTAGTCCACTGCCATTTGTTTCGTGTGCGTTTGTGCATTTTTATCAATGCACTAGCATCTATATAGATAGGCCTATTAACTACAGCCTAAAAGGTAGGGTGATCCTAAGAAAAATAGCTTATCGAATAGGCAATCTCCTGTTATTTATAAAACACTCGCTCCAAGGGACAAGGAATTGAACCCGCAGAGATAGAAAAATATTAGCAGAATCTAATTCAACCTTCAAGATGCAAAAGCAAAATTAAAAATTCAAGTACTACCTCAATCTAATAAATGTTTGCACTTTATTTATGCTATGCCAAAAATAAAATTTAACTATTATTTGGATACTAAATTAATAAGCCGAACGATCATTAATATCAGCAATAGAAAGATATTTTTTATCCCAACCTATTAATCGCTTGTTCAAAAATAATCAAACAGTAATTATTTGATTAATTATGGATATGGTTTAACTTTGTACATACAGGTGAATTAACTTCGTACAGTTTTTTAATCATAAAATTAAGTCTTAACAACGAATATTATGTACTCCTATTAGGAGTAGCAAAGTAGATACAATTAATTTTGCTCACGGATAAAAATATAGACAAATAAATTGTATTTTGGGACATATGAATGCTCAATAAAAAAATAGCAAAGCTGTATATCACTACTAGCCAATTTTGGATATTGAACCCAATATTGGCTAGAATTAATCTCGACAATGTTTTTTTTGTTACATCTTTTGTTTTTCTATTTCATGAGAATTATTAATACATTTTGTTTTGTGATTCAGTTTTGCCATTAAATCCAGGTTATTTTCTTGACTATCCAGATTAGGAGGTGCTATAGCACCAGTATCATCAAGATAAAATTCCTCAACAATTGCACAGCCCTCTTCCTCCGATTCCTCAAATGCCCCATTATCAAACCCCAATCTCGCGGCTTCATCCAAGGCGGCTTGATCAAAGCCTGATGTTTTTCTATCATCAGCTAGCGTTCTGGCTTTGGCGATGGATTCAGCCATCGTCATACCCGTCCTGATGGTCAAATCAACGTAATAAATCGGTGCTCGATGAGATTGCGTAGTCGATTTACCGCGCAGACGAAGTTCCAATGGAAGAGTCGACAGTAGACCACCGGATGCCGCAGTAAAGTACCGCAATCGGGTCGAAAGAGTTCTAATGCTGTTAAACCCAGTGGTGCGAAACACAAAACTTCCCAATTCATCCTCATCGTCGATTCGAACGTTCAAACGGCCATAAGGTTTGCAGTTGCCGCCCTTTGCCAATTCGCACGCTTCTGGCGCTGGACAAGAAAGTGATTGAATACCCGTTTTGGTTGCCCGTCGGCATGTTTCACCATTGCCCACACAAACAGGTCTGCCGGTTTGTCGATCGAACAAAGTGTAATTGGCGCGTAAATTCAGATCCGGATCGTTAAATAGCAACCTTACTGGTATGTTGCGTAACTTGTTGCCATGCTCTTTACGCAAGGTTTCATTCAAAGGATGATTGATCCAACCGTCCTTGTTTTGTATTTGGCTGGTAATCGTGAACTCGTCGTCCTTTTCAGGAAGCCGTTTGCCATTCTTTTCTATGACTTTCCCGATAGTAATCCGGCCAATCACCGGTGGGGTTAATGCCAATCCTTTAAGCATGATGGTTCCTTTAGATAGCAATTAGATTTAGGAGAGTTTAGGTTAAAGCGTGTATCAAAAAACGCCTTGAGCCTGGCTTAGTATGGCAATAGCGTTGCAGCAAATCAGGCTGCTCTTTGAGTAGTCGATCAATATCCAGATCTGTTCTGTCTTTGCTGCGTTTCCAGGAGACTTCGCCCGTTTCAAACACCGCTTTTGTCATATCTCCCAAGCGTTGTTGTATGCGTTGCTTTAATTGGGATTCGAGTTGGTTTTGACTGGTGAGTAATTGTCGAACTGCCAGCAAATCCGAGAATGTCTGTGACATTTCCGAATCACGGCTTAAATCGAGTGTTTTTCCGTTATCGTGCGGATACAGGCATCGCAATGCCACATCAGCAGAATCCGAACCATCGGCTGGCGGTGCTTGATCAAGTTCTACAAAACGCCAGAATTGCCGCTCCAGCTCTATCAAACGTTCGATCATCGTCTCATCCCGATCAATGCGGTGTAGTTGCAGCTCTTGGCCGCAAATCAGCACCGCAACGTCAGCTGCTTGTTTACCAGTGACTGCCAGTTGATGCATGACCTGGAGCTGAACATATTCCGGCACGCCTTCTTTCCAGAGTCGTACTCCGTTTATTCCAGTGGTTTTGCATTCCAGTATTTGCACATCCGGTGCACCGATCACTTCTCGGTCTATATTGGCCAGCATCCAAGGTTCAACGGGATGCTGCAATACCGCATTGATGCGCCTGACCTTGTTGCCGGTGCGCTTGGTGTAATGCGCCGCAACAAAAGGTTCCAATAAAATCCCCCAGTACATCGGACTTGATTCGTCATTGGGATCGGTTTTCGGCAAATTGCCATCGCGACCTGTTTTTTCCAGCCACAATTCGAGTTGCGATTTATAAGGATTAAGACCAACAGCCGCAGCAGCATCCGAACTGCCGACACCACCTTTGCGCACTGTTAACCATTGATCCCGGTTGAAATCATTGGTTTTGACGAGTTTCAAAGCAGGCTGAAGCCTTGTTCGCTTTTCAGTGTTGAGAGAGTTGCTCATGGTTTTTCCTATTCGGTAGAGGTTTTCGTTTCAAAATGAAAAAAACCCATCCAATGCAATATTGGATGGGTTGTAAGAGAGAGTAATGCCAGATGAATTAACAGATAGGGCGCTCAGTCAACCAGCTGCAGAGCATAATCAAGAGCGCGTTGTTTGAGATTCGCGCCTTGACCGAACCATGCGCTATCGAGTCTGTGTCCTTGGCTCCTGGCTCTTTTTTCATGATCGACAAATTCGGTGACTGCACAAAGCAAACCCCAAGCCGTACCGTTGGCGGCTGCCAGTTGTGCGCCTCTGCCGTGACCGTCATAAAGCGACTGAACGGTTTTCAATGCGCGTTCGTTTTTGAGACCAGGGGTTTGATCGTCATGATTGCCGGTTTGACATAGGACTTTGAGGAAGTAATTCAGCGATTCATGGCTTTTGACTTTACGTTCTGACAGGGTTTTCATGCGGTACATGAAGCTATCCCATTGTGATACGGCGATTCCCAGCTGCTTTTTGACGGCTTGCGCGTCGAAGCTTGTACTGTGCGGCACCTTGATAGCACTGCTGGCGCCATTCAATGCGATAGATAGCGTGTTGTTGCAAACTACGCGGATTGTGGTCGGTGTTGCGGTAGTGGCCAGGGTTCCATCACAGGATGTGGCGAGCAAAATGTAGCCATTGATGACATCATCGCCTTTGAGCTTCGCTTCTTTGCCAGTTTTGGCCAGAGCCCAGAATTTCTTGCCTTCCTTCAGAACTCCCGCTGTTTCAAGTTCGAAACCGGATACTTCCGTGAGATCACGATAAAATTCTAGAATTGTTTTGGGTTGGACGACTTGGTAGCGTTCACTGACCACGGATAACGGCGCTTTGGTATCGCTGCGGTATAGCACCTTTTGTTCGTCAAACGACCTGAGCGAACCTAATGAGCCGATTTGTTCCGTCATGTAACGCACCGGTGCTTCACAGATGCTCCAATCCATCCCGGCTTTCTCTGCCCAGACTTCAATCGGTTGTTTGGCAGGTAATTGATTGCCCAGTTGATGCCAAGGGGTTACGCCTGTATAGGCCATGTTTTGAACAAGGTGTGACATTGTGTTTTTCCTTATGTGTAAGTGTAAGATGCACGTGAATAGGCCACCGCGCAAAAGTGAGCGACAGATCGATTCGTGCGCGGATATAAAAAAGAGAGAAAAAGGGAATAAAAGGAAGTAAAAGAGACATGCCGAAAGATTTAGACTCAATCTATCCTGAAGACATGCTCGCATTGCAGGCATTCGTAGTTATCCAGTACGCGATCGTCAATCATTTCGCCGATCTTGGCACCTGCAATGCCACCAGAGGAACCGCCGATCATGGCACCAAGCAACACACCGGCGAACTTACTTAGAATACCGGAATAACCAAACAAAGCGCCGATTTCAGCGCCGATTCTGGCACCTTTAAGCGCATTGGAAACGCCTTGTGCCCCGCCAGCGACGATACCGATGCCACAACAGGCTTTCTTTCCCATATTACGGGTTGTGATCAAAGTTGAGCGGCATTTGGGACATTGAATAGCCATATAAAAGCTCCTTAAAAAGAATAAAGAAACGAGCATCTCAGCGGGATAACTGCTTGTAAAGCCAGTCCAGCCTTTAATAGATAGACGGTATAAACCCTTATCTGATCCGAACACTTACGTGATCGAGCCTGATAGAAGATATTTAGGAATAAATAATGAGAAGAATCGTGAAACGAGCGGAAATTCTGGTGAAAAAAACCTAGAAACTATGTGCAATAGCGGAATTGAAGCTAATGATTGCGATCAAGCTGCTTTGGCTTTACTGTTGCTAGGATTCACAGGAAGTATGTATGACTGAAAGGTTTTAGGAGGGAATTTGTTCGTGCTCATCAATCTGGCACTAATTGAACTGATGCGAACTGAAATAGTGGAAAGTAAATGCAAACGAGAAGTTGCACGTTATTTTTGGAATACACCATGTGACTTTTAATCCGTTGGTCGCGAGTTCGAATCTCGCACGGCCTACCAAAATGAATCAAGGGGTTACAGACTTATGTTTGTAATCCTTTTTTCTTTTTATTGCTCTGTGTAGCCATCATGTAGGAAAATAAATTCAACATTAAACAATAAA
>LNFM01011526.1_pt1 | contig 11969 bp, 13 predicted proteins | sample 596031 | NCBI WGS metagenome assembly LNFM01 (sample SAMN04254537, study PRJNA301005) | activated carbon metagenome | isolation source: dual media filters at the Ann Arbor, Michigan drinking water treatment plant | place: USA: Ann Arbor | reverse complement strand
CCGATGGAGTGTCTCAACAGCCTGCCCCGGACCTGATCCGGGGGCGAGATCAAGCGCCGCACCGAGGTCGTCGGCATCTTCCTGAATGACGCGGCGATAACCCGCCTCGTCGGCGCAATCCTGCTCGAACAGAACGATGAATGGGCTGAGCAGCGGGTCCGCTACATCACGCTGGAAAGCATCGCGCCGATCAGCGATGATCCCATCGTTAGCCTGCAAGCCGTGGCAGCCTCACAAGCCCGGCCAAAGCCGGCATGCAGGTGGCTCCCAGAAGCTACACCACTATCAGGGACGCGACCCGACAGCTCAGGGCGTACCCGTAGCTGTCGCGCCCTTCGACGAAGGCGAGCTACTTTTGGAGCATCGTCTCTGATGATCGCGGCCGGCGGGCTGTCGCACACTGCCTCCTCACATGGAGGTGAGTTGCGTGCCCGGCCGCCACGTCACCGATCACCAGATGAGGCTCTTCATGAAGTTTCGACAGGACGACGCCGTCGCGATCGCGGGGCGATGGCTGGATTCAGCACCGCGACGGGGTATCGGATCTCGGGCGATCCGGGCCTTCCCTCGCAAAGCGACCGGCCGCGTGGGCGCCGTAGGCCCGATCCTCTCGCCCAGATTTTCAACGACGAGATCGTGCCGATGCTGCGTTTAACACCGGGCCTTCGTCCGAGCTGCCGCGCCAGGCCGTTGACCGTCCGGAAGTCGTCGGTATTGATGAAAACGTCGCGCAGCGTGTCGAAATCGGGGCAGGTGCGATGATAGCGCACGTCGATCTCGCGGGGATCGCACCGGAACGCGAAGCGGACGGCGATCCGCACCTCCTCCTCGCTGAGCGGCATTCGTTCGTCCATGGGACATGTTGGCGGATCGGCGGCACGGCATGGCGGTTAAGATGCGGCCGCAGGGGGGATGGCGCGCGGATTGCCCCGCCGTCAAGTGCGACCGCGCTCAGAGCCCGGTCACGCCCCGCGAAACGGCCTCCTCGCTCCCGAGCCAGGCCTTGATCGCCGCCGTCCGGCCGATCTGGCCGACATGGCGCACGTGCCATCCGTCGTCATGCCAAGGATGGTAGGGCCGGTCGAAGAGAAGCGGGAACGCGGCCTCGACGAAGGCCTCGTCGGTGTCGCAGGCGGTGGCTAGGCCGGCGAGATCGACCACGCGCGGAACCGGTTCGCCGAGGCGCGCGCGTTTGAGGCCGCCCAGTCCCCAATCGAGGCCGACCACCGCGCGCAGCGGCGCCATCGGCGGCTCGGGACGCACCTCCCCACTCATCACCGGCAGCCCGAGGGCGCCCGCGACCGCTCGCCAAGGCGCGACCGCGCGCACAGCGTTTCCCGGCAGCGAAACGGTCGCAGCGAACCCGAACTCGGCCTTCCAGGGCGGACGCAGCAGCGCCGTGGCGCGCACGCCGAAGCACTCGGCCTCCGCCAGGAGCGAGGACGAGAGCGCGATCACCTCCGTCACCCGCCCGTCCGCGATCAGCCCGTATGGATTGAGTCGGCTGATCATGCCGCGCCCGCCGAGTTCGGCGAGCAGGGCGCGCTCGGGCTCGCCGGCATCGCCGCCAAGGGGATGGGGCGCTATGATCGTGAACGGCGCCGCGCGGCAGCGCGCGAGCAGCGCGGGCCACTCGTCGCGCAGGGTGAGGAACCGGCCCCGCGCGACCACCGAGCCGTCGGCCCCCAGCTGCCCAGCGACGAGCACCGTCCCTGACGGCAGCCAGTCGGGCAGCGACACGCGCATGGCGGCCATGGCGATCGTCTGGTCACGCGCGGCCTCGACCTCGGCCGGCCGCAGCGCCCAAGGCATCAGCGCCTCGATCGCCTCCGGCCGGTTCGAGCCGACGACCGTCCCGAGATCGTCCAGGAACCGGTAGGGATGGTTCATCAGCGACAAATAGGCGCCGCCACGGGCATCGATGTGGCGCAGCGTGGACGGGGCCAGTTCGAAGCCGATCACGAGCGCGCCGTCGGCGGCCTCGAGCAGGTCGGCCACGCGCGACGGATCGCCCTCGTGGTAATGGCGCACGAAGGTCGGATAGGCCCGGTCCGCCGGAGACGCCTCTGGCGGAAGCCGCGCGAAATCCTCGGCCCCGTGCGCGCGCGAGAGCCGATCGTGGTCCGTCCGCGCAACTGAGCCGAGCCCGAGCCCCGTAGCCGCGGCGACCGGGCCGCGCAGCAGCGCGTGCCAGCATCGGCGGTTGGGCGACTGCGTGTGGCGCACGAAACCCCTGCCGCCGAGCGGATGGTACTCGAAGCGGGTCGGCTCGCAGGCGAACACGACGCGTGCCGCCTGGCGACGCGCTCCGCTTGATGCGCCCTGCGCGCGAGTGTCGTGAGAGGTGTCCATTTAATTGGGCGCACGCCTAACACCGTACCGGCCCTACGGTCAAACAGGATGGGCTGCGAGTGCGCGCTGCCGTCTCCTCTTGCCGATCATTCCAGAGACCACCCTATGACCGTCGACCTCCAGCAGATGGGACCGGAGCTGAAATTTCGGGCCTCAGGAACTGCTCTATTTGTATGTCGGGCAGTCCCACGCCTGGAACGACATGAACAAGATCGTGCAGGAGAAGAGCCAGCACGAGGCCCAACACGTCGCCGCGATAATCGAGCTGAAGAGCCACGACGTCGTGAGCGACATGGGCAGCGGCTTCGGCCACGTCGCCCTGGGGCTGGCGCCGCATGCGGGCGCCTACGTCTGCGCGGACATCCACGGCGAGCGATAATGCCGGCGTAAGGCCGGATTGATCCAGCGCCGATGCCGTCGCTGCCCTGAGAGACGGTCAACTCACCCCATGTCGGACGTACGCCGGCCGATGAACACCGGCGAGGCCAGTCTCAACGGCGGACGGCCCTCAGCGCGTGACCACCCTGTCTCAACCGACGAGCGTGGGGTCGACGTAGCAATCGTCGATCTGGAGGTCCTTGGCATACACCATCCCGTGCGCCTCCAGAATCCGTCTGACTTCGGGGCGATGGTCGTGATCGATTAGGACGTCCCCCGCGAAGAACCGCGTTTCCACGGTGATGGCCCGGATGCGCCGCCGTCCCCATGGGAAACCGTTCAGGGCGAAGACCTCACTGCCCTCGACGTCAAGGCTGAAATAGTCGATGATCTCGGGCGCATCGATCTCGTCGAGGAGCGTCGACAACGTGCGGGCCTGTAGAACGCTACGTTTCGCAGGCGTCTGGTCGGCGTCGAGCTTGTAGTTCTGATGGTTGTCGATGCTGAGTCCACGGGTTTCGAAGATACGGCGCACCTGGTCCGGCGCTGCGCCGAAATAGCCCGCTTCAATGAAATCGATCTTGCCGTCGCGGTCCGATAGGACGCATCGCCTACAATGGGCGGTTCGATGGCTGCTTAGTATGTCGAAGAAGCGCCCATTGGGCTCTACTAGCAAACCGGTCTATCCGTATGTGCGTTCGAGAACTAGCGTGTTGCTGTCCGTTCCGCCGTCGGCAGCGCCTGCTTCGATGAAGGAGCCTTTCATGCCCGCCTCGAGTTGCGTTTTCAAGACCGACGAGATGACGCAGTCGCCCTGCGCTAATGTACCCAGCGCCATATCTTCTTCGGCTTTGAGAAATTGATTAGATTTCTGCAGGCGGGTCGCGGACGATCGATCACGCTCGCAGCATAAGAATCATGTCGTCGCCACGGTCCGACGGGTCGTAGCCCGCATCGGCGATCAGCTTCAGCAGGGTCCCGCGGTCTGCGCCCGGGAGTGCGTTCCACGAGAAGAAGGTGGTGGCGAGCACAATCTCGAAGCCAGCCTCGCGCGCCAGCTCGGCCACGTCGTCGGGGGCATACTCGCGCACGTGCGGCGGATACTGGAAGGGATGGCGCTTGAGCAGGACGCGCCCCAGCGCATCGACCGAGATGGCGTTCGGCGTCGTCAAGACGCAGTGGCCACCGGGCGCGAGGATGCGCTTGACCTCGCGCAGGCAGGAGCGCGCGCCCGATCCGGTGAACATCGCGATCTCGCTGATCACGCTCTCAGCGGTGTGGTAATCGTTGAGGTGTTCCAGCACCTCGAGCATCAGCACCACGTCCTGGCTCGCGTTGGGCACCGCCAAGGGCTTGCGCAGGTCCTCGGTGTACTCGGCCACCGCGATGCCTTCGTGCTCGATCAGGAAGCGCGAGAGCAGCGACAGCCCACCCAATTCCAGTACGCGCACGCCCGGCGTGAACAGCTGCTCGCAGCGATGCAGCGTCTCCGACAGCCGCACGGCATGCGTCGCGTCGTATTCCGAAAGCGGCTCGGCCTGGAGATGGGCGCCGAACCGCTCCACGAGGCTCTCCGTCGCCGCAGGCGGAGTCGCGCCTTGAGCCTCAGACGAACGAACGGAGGTCGGTAGCTTTTTGCCCATGATGCAGTCCTGTAACCGGCCGAGGACACCGCTGCGGCGACCCGAGACAACGCTTCGTGCGAGATGCCTAGACCCAGCGACCAGCCCCGATACGTGTAGCGATGTGCGCCTGTCAAACGCCAGTGTCAATCTTTCATCGTCCGGCCGACCTTTGAAGTGACGTTGGCGCAACGACAGCACAACAAAGCTGTTGACTGATCAACAAGCACCAGCTCTAAGCTCTATTGACGGTTATGGCACCCGCGACCGCGCATTCCTATTAATAGAGCGATAAGGCGCAGGCTGTTGTTGCCCCTCAAAGACCGGACACGTCCTCTGCAGTTGAACGGTCTGCGATGAACTCTCGCGGTGAACGGTATCCCAGCGCCTTGTGCGGGTGAAGCCGGTTGTAGTGCTCGAACCATGCTGGAAGCTGACGCATGACGATTTCGGCGTTCGGCATCGGATTGACCCTGGCGTAGTCGCGCTTGATGGTTCGCACGAAGGCCTCGGCCATGCCGTTGGATTGTGGGCTCTGAACCGGCGTCGTCAGAGGTTCGAAGCCGATCTCGCGAGCAAAGCGCCGGGTTTCGCCGGCGATGTAGCCCGAGCCGTTGTCGGTCAGCCATTCGATCACGTCGGGCAGGCGATTGACCGGGCCGAAGCGGGTTTCGACGGCCACCGTCATCAGGTCGCGGACATCCTCCCCTTTGATGCCCTCGGTCGTTGCGACGAAGCTGATCGCCTCGCGGTCGCAGCAGTCGAGCGCGAAGGCGACGCGGACCTTTTCGCCGTTGTCGCAGCCGAGTTCGAAGCCGTCCGAGCACCAGCGCAGGTTGGATCGATCGACGGCGATACGGCCATCATGAAGACGCGCCTCGACACCGCCGGCATGACGCTGCAGGAGCAGACCATGGGCCTTCATGACGCGGTAGACTCGCTTGTGATTGGGCGCGGGCCGGCAGTCAGCCTGTGCCGCGCGGCGTAGCAGCGCCCAGACGCGGCGATAGCCATAGCTCGGCATGTCGGCGACGATGGTCTGGATCGCCACGACCATCTCGTCGTCGGGCAGAGCAGGCCGCCCCGGACGAGGCTTGCCAAGGGGAGATTTGGCACGAGCGGCGATGTTCGACCGGGCCACGCCCAGAACCTCGCAGACGGCTTTCATCGTGAACCGTCCCTGGGCCACGACAGCGAGCGCAGCAGGTGTTTTTTTGGGCCCGCCGTAGCGTCGAGCGCTTCCTTCAGGATCTCGGCCTCGAGCGTCTTCTTGCCGAGAAGCCGATGAAGTTCGCGGATCTGGTTTTGCAGCATCCGATAGTCCGACGCCGGGACGACCTCTTCCTCCGCCCGCGTCGCCGTCAGCGCACCCTGGTTCGCCAGCCGACGCCAGGAGAAAACCTGGTTGGGCGCGATCCCGTGCCGCCGGGCAACCAGGCTCACGCTCATGCCCGGCTCATAGGTCTCCGCGACAATCGCCAACTTCTCGGCCGGCGCCCACCGACGCCGCCGCTCGGGCCCCGAAAGGACCTCACTCTTCGATATCGAACCAGTCATAGACACGACATTACTCCTACCCCTTACGGAAGTGGGAGGCCGTGTCCGGTCAATTAGGGGGCCGCTTCACAGGCATTCATCCTGTGTGTTAAAACCTCAGTGAGCCGATGCCGGATTTGGCAGAAAATTTACGAACCCAGGTTGTAAAGTGTGCGCCGGAGTGCCGTGCCAGATGATGCTGTGTCATTGCTCGCCGCTGCCCCCGCGTCAGAACGGCATCGCCGACTATGCGGCGAAAGTTGCCGTTGCGTTGTCCAAATCCTTCCCCACCATCGTCTGCGACGCGGGCCCGTTCGTCGACGTGCCGGCCGGGATCACCGTGCTCGATCCTGCCCAGGCCTTCCGCCTCGATCCGGACGAGACGCTGTTCGTCCACCACATCGGCAACAATGCCGACCACGTCCACGTGCGCAAGCTGGCGCTCGCGCGGCCGGGCATCGTCGTCATCCACGACCTGCGCCTGCTTTGGCTCTACAACCACTGCGGGCTAAGCGATCCTGAATTCCTCGCGGCCCTGGCGCGCTCGAACCCGCCGGCGGCACCGGGGCGCCTGCCCGCGATCCAGCGCAAGGGGCTGCGCAGCTTCGATTACCTGCTGTTCGACGTGCTCGACGAGATCGTGCGCTCCGCGCGCGGGATCGTCGTCCATTCCGAGTTCGGCCGGCGCCAGATCGCGCTGCGCTTCGGCGCTGAGGTCGCGTCCCGCGTCAGCGTGATCCCCCATTTCGCCTTCGACCCGCCGCGCGAGACCAAGGCGCAGGCGCGCCTCAGGCTCGGGCTCGAGCCGGACGCGGTGGTGGTCGCCACCTTTGGCTTCGCCGCGCGCGCCAAGCGCTACGATCTCGTGGTCGACGCGATCGCGGCCCTCGCGCCACTCGAACGCAACCTCGTGTGGCTGCAGGCGGGACCGGTGCGCGCGGACGAGTACGATCTCGAGAGCGCCGTGCGGGCGAAGACCGCGGTCGCGCGCGTCACGCGGTTCACGGGCTACATCCCGGCGCATGACCTGGACGGCTACGTCGCGGCCGCGGACGTCGCGGTCAACCTGCGCTATCCCTCGCTCGGCGAGAATTCGGGCAGCCTCTCGCGCCTGCTTTCCGCCGGCGTGCCCTGCGTGGTGACGGACACGGCCGCCTATGCCGAAATGCCCGACGACGTCGTTGTGAAGCTGCCGATCGACGCGGACGGGCGCGATCTGGCGCGGGTGATCGCCACGCTGCTCGAGCACCCCGAGGAAGCGGTCGCGATCGGTGCCGCCGCTCGCCGGCTGGCGGAAGGGCCGCTGGCCTTCGACCGTTACGTCGAGGCGTTCCGCGCGGTAATCGCGGCCGCGCGCGCGCGCCGGCCGATCGACCGCGGGGCGGGACACGCCAATCCCGAACTCCACATCGACCTCGATGGCGCTTCCTTCGGCTTCGAGGCGCTCGCCGACAGCGCGATGCCGGTCGATGTGGAGTGCCTCGACGTCGAACTGGTCGGCGGCGATCCCGAGCGGGTTCGGCTGCGCCTGGCGGATGCGGGCGCGCGCCGATGATCCGCGCGCTCCGATCCGTCATGGGCGCGCTGCGGGCGGCGCGCCCCTCCGCCGACGAGGCGCGCGCCACCGCGGCGGTCGTCGCGGAGATCGCGCGGCGCGATCCGGACGCCGCCTTCGCCGACGCGACCTTCCCCGCCCATCTCGCGCATTGGTGGCCGGTCCACGCCCGCGTCACCGCGCTCGACTGGACCGCGCTCGACCTGTTCTTCGGCACGTTCCGGCCGCCCGACTCCGCGCAGCCGATGGCCCTTCTCGGCCGCCGCCTGCTGCGTCCGCTGATCACGTCGGGGCATGGCTGGGTCCATGTCGGCGACGCCAACGCCGCGCGCCGGAGCCTCGATCTGGTCGAGGCGGGCGTGGCTCTCCTGTACCGGCTTCCCGAGGGCGGTCGCGATCACGAGGACGATCCGCTCGCGCGTCATCGGCGGCTGGTCTTCGACGGGCCAGCGCCCGCGATCGGCGCGCTCCTGCCGGCCACTCGGCAGCATGTCGGGCTGCCCGAGGTGGGCGACGAGCGCAGGGCCGGCGCGGGTCAGGGCGGTGAGCCGCGGCGCGTCGCGATCGTTTCGCCCCCTGCCAGGCCGAAAGGCGTGCTGGTCAAGGCGACCGCGCTGATCCACGATCTCGCGCAGGCCGCCGAAAGCGACGGCGGCAATTCGTGGCTGTGGACGGGCCCCTCGCAACTGACGCGATTCGCGCTCGGCCGCCTCCCCGCCGATCATCGCGCGGTCGCGGTCCGACTGATAGACAGCGAGCACCATCGCGATCTGGAAAGCGCGTTGCGGTTCCAGGTCAATGGCGTGTCCGTGCCCCATCGCTTCGAGGCCTTCGGGCAGACCGCTGGGCGGTGCCACGTCGTCGTCCCGTCGACGGCCGCGGACGCCCTCGTGCTCGGCGTCGCCTATCGCCATCTGGCCGAGGTCGAGCACCGCACGATCGGTCTGTGCGTCGAGGCGATCGAGATCGGAGACGCGCCGTGAGGGGGCGCGTGCTCATGGTGGCGCCCGTGTTCACGCATCCGCCCATACAGGGTAACGCGGCGCGCATCCTCGCCTTCGGCCGGCAGCTCAAGCAGCGCGGATTCGAGGTCGACCTGATGCACTTCAAGCTCGACGGCGGCACCGGCGAGACCGCCTCCGCGATGCGGACCGAATGGTCGCGCGTCGTGCAGATCGAGGCGGTGCCGCACGCGCGCATGGCGTACCCCGCCCATTGGGGGCTGGACGACTGGTGCCCCGAGTCGGTGGTTGAGACGGTGGGCGACCTAGTGCGCGCCTCCGACTACGACGCGGTGGTCGTGAACTACGTCTGGATGTCGCGCGTGTTCGAGGGGTTCGACGGCCCGCTCAAGATCCTCGACACCCACGACGTTTTCGGCGACCGGCACCGCCTGAGCCGCGAGGCCGACATCGACCCGAACTGGTTCTTCACCAGCATCGCCGAGGAGGACCGCGGCTTCGACCGCGCCGACGTGGTGATCGCGATCCAGGAGACCGAGGCCCGTCAGATCGCCGCGCGCACGCGGGCGCGCACGATCGCGGTGGCCCATCCGGTGCCGCCCGTCCTGCTGACGCGCGCAGACTCCGATCACAAGGCGGCCATGTTCGGCTACATCGGGAGCGCCAACCCCTGGAACGAGAAGTCGCTGCTCGACTTCGACGCCGCCGTGCTGCGCAAGGGGCCCGTCGACTGGGCCGTGGCCGGCACGATCTGCCGATCAGGCCTTTCTCTGGCGAGCGCGCGCTACAGTTTCGGCGTAGTCGACGATCCCCGCGAATTTTACCGCCACGTCGCGTGCTGTTTCAATCCGATGGCGAGCGGCACGGGGCTCAAGATTAAGACCGTCGAGGCCATGGCCCATGGTCGCGCCATCATCGGCACGCAAGTTGCGTTCGAGGGTCTCGATCCGCGCCACGACTTCCACCGGGCCGGCACGGTCGACGAGGTGGTGGACGCGGCCCATGCCTTCGCGGCGTCTGAAGCCTCGCGGGCGAGCGTGATCGAGGAGTCGAGGCGCCTCTATCTGATTTACATGGACGGCGTCCGGCGGCAGTACGAGCAACTCGCGGACGACATAGAGAAGGCAGCCGCATGAAGGACATCAAGCGCATCGGAAGTCCCGTGCTCGCCGTGGCCACTCCCCTGAGGCCCGACCCGGCCGCGATCCGCTTCGACGCGACGCGGCTCGAGCCCGGCGCGCTGCTGCTCACGGCCGGCGACGACTTCGACGCGGACACCGAACTCGTCGCCTGGGTCGAGGGCATCGAGCTCGGCCGTGTACGCCTCCTGGGCTTGCTGCGCGCGGGTGAGACGTTCAGCCTTCCCTGCGGGTATTTTCCGCATGTCGCCCTGCCCTGCGAGGTCAGGATCGGCACGACCGACGAGACGTTCGACGTTGCGCCAGGCCTGACGCTGCACTCGGCCGACGAGGTCGAGTTGCTGGTCGGCCCCGGCCGCCTCGAGGACGTGCGGCTTCGGGTCGTCAACGGCTACCTCGAAGGCAGCGCCGACAACCTGAGCAACGGGCTCGGCAGGCCCGCGCTCCTGTGCCGCGTCAACGGCCGGCTCTACCGCGCTGTCGAGCATGTCGGCGCACGGCGGCGCAGCGCGGGCGGCGCGCGCCTGACGTTCAGGGTCAAGCTCGAGGCGACCGACTTCGTCGAGACGGGCATCGGCTACGAGATCGTGCAGATGCCCGCGCACGACGTGCTCGCCGCGCTCGCCTTCGCGCCGGGCACGCTGCCGGAGCTGTCGCGCGGGGTGGTGCGCCTTGAGGCCGGGCTAGAGGGTCTCGGCCGCCGGCTCGATCTCGAAGTCGGCAAGCTGCGCGAGGAGGCCGCGCGGCGCGAACGCGAGGCGGACGCGACGATGGAGGGCGTGCTCGAATACGTGCTCGCGCTCGCCCACGACACGCTGATGAAGCCTGCCGACCAGCGCGGGGCCGCGGCGGCCGGCATCTACCGCCGCATCGTCGAGCGGGCCGGCCGCCTGCCGGAGCTCACCGCCGACCGGCACATCCGCCCGAGCTCGCCCTATTTCGTCGACGGGTGGCACGAGGTCGAGGTCGATCCGCGCGGCTACGACTTCCGCTGGATGGGGCTGAGGGCGAGCCTGCTCAATCCGCAGCCCGCGATGCCGGTCTCCTCGCTCACGCTGACTGTCAGCGCGACCGCGGGCGAGGGCCCGCCGCAGATTACGGCCACGTTCGACGCCGATCCGGTGCGCGTGCGCGTGGTCGCCTCGGCCAACGGCACGCCCTACACGGTCGAGATCGAGCCCGCCCGACCCGGCCCGGCGACCGCGCACGTCGTCTATCTCGGCTGCGGCCAGGTCGTGCCGCTGGAAAAGCACCTGGAGGAGCGTCGGGTGCTGACCCAGGCGGTGATGGGCGTCACCTGGCGCTATCGGCCGGACGGCTGAGAGCGGCGTATCCGGCCCGTTCGGAGCCGCACGCCGTGGTCGCCCGACCGTCGCGCGATCAGCTCTCCGCCGCGATCGTCACGGCCGCGACCCGGAGCGGCAGCGTCGATGCCTGATGGCAGCGGAACTCGACGCGGTTGTCGCCCCCGTCCGGCCACTCGAAGGCGAGCGAGAGGCCCGGCGTCGCCGCGATCGCCGCCGCCTCGATTTCCAGCGCCGCCACCACCCGGTCGAGGCTCGGGCTGTAGACATCGAGCGCCACGGTGCCGGCGGGCTTGCCCCGGCCGGTGCCCGCCGACAGGTCGACGTCGATCCGGTAGCGGCCCGGGGCGAGGACGCGGTAGGGACCGAACAGCGCGGCCCCGCCTGAACCCGCCTTGACGGGTGCGATCTCGATCGCATCGCCCGTTTCCCGACCGAGCAGCCGGTCGATGCGGAAGCCGTACAGCGTGAGGGGCGCACGCAGCGTGCCGGGCGCGAGATCGTTGGACAGGAGCGTAGCGATGTCGAGCCGGCCGGGATCGATCGGCACGCGCAGCCCCGCCGACAGGACCTCCGCCATGCGCCGGTCGACCGAATCGTCCGTCTCGACGACGATCGCGCCGCGCGCGAGCACATGGCCCAGTTCCCCGACCACCTGGCGGTAGATGAGGTCGAGCCGCTGCTCGAACAGATCGATGGCGGCGTTCAGCCGCTCCGCGCCGCCGCGCGCGAGCTGTTCGGCCAAAACGAGCCGCCGGCGCGCATCGTCGAGGTCCTCCTCGACGACGCGCAGATGTCGCTCGAGCCGTTCAAGGCGTCCCTCGTCCGCCGGCTCGTCAGGTGATGGAGGCGGGGCGCCGGCGCGCGCGCGATCGGATTTAAGCCATTTCAAGACAGTGTTTCCGCTTGTTCGGTAAGACGTCGGCCGACGGCGCGCGCGGTGAGTTCTGCGAGGATCAGGCGTTCGACGCCGGCAATCCCCGACGAGGGGCGCCGTGGTGCGCTCGTGCCAGCCTCAGCGCCCGCGCGCCAACGGCCGAAGGTGTCACACACGGTGGCGGCGATTTCAAGCGGCTCGAACACCGGCAGCGTGCCGACCGAGCCCGCGAGGGCGTCGAGTT
>LNFM01011523.1_pt1 | contig 11970 bp, 10 predicted proteins | sample 596031 | NCBI WGS metagenome assembly LNFM01 (sample SAMN04254537, study PRJNA301005) | activated carbon metagenome | isolation source: dual media filters at the Ann Arbor, Michigan drinking water treatment plant | place: USA: Ann Arbor | reverse complement strand
GGCCCGCGCACGGTGGCACCGGTACGCTTCGCGGTGAGGACCAAACCACCGTGGACGGCGAATACCGCAGCGGCGCATGGGCGCATTTCCACGAGCTGCCCGAGTTGCCCCGCCAGAGCGTTGTCGTCGGCTACATCACCGCGCTGCACCCGAATCCCACCATCCTCGACCTCGGCTGCGGCAGCGGCCGGCTTGCCCAGCTGTTCCAACCACATCCTTTCCGGCGCTACCTCGGTGTGGACCTGTCGGCCGAGGGACTCCGCCTGGCCCGCGCGCTGAATCTCGCCCGGTGCGAATTCACGGCGGGCAATTTCGAGACCTGGCGGCCTGCGGGAAAATTCGACATCATCATCTTCAGCGAGTGCATCGGCTACGCCCACGATCCTGGCGCGCTGGTCGCCGCGTTTGCGCCGTTTCTGGAGCCGGGCGGCACGGTCGTCATCTCGCACTTCCGCTTCGGCCACTGGGCGGCTCATTGGCGCCGCGTCGCGGCGCACCTGAAGGCTTTTGAGGCCACGACCGTGGCCAACGACCGTGGGCAGACCTGGGATATCAAGCTGCTCAAACCAAAGGCTGAAGGACTGAAAGGCTGAAGGAAAGCCACGGACTACTGCCCTAAACCACCGACTACAGACTACGGTTCACCGCCCATGATCATTCTCGTTCTCTTAAGCTTTCCCGTTCTCTCACTCCACCTCCCTCACGCCCCCCCTCCGCGCCCTTCAGTCCTTCAGCCTATCAGCCTTTCCGCCTTTCCGTGAAGCGCGTCCTCATCGTCAGCCCGCATTTCCCGCCGGTCAACGCGCCGGACATGCAGCGGGTGCGCGTGAGCCTGCCTGGTTTTGTCGCCGCCGGCTGGGAGGTGACCGTGCTGACCGTCGCCGATCCGACCCCCACGGCGCCACTCGAACCGGAGCTGACCGCCACCGTGCCGGCCGCCGTGCGGGTCGTGCGGGCGTTCTGCCTGTCGCGGCGCTGGACGGGGGTGCTCGGCGTCAACAATGTGGCGCTGCGCTCATTGCCGTTTTTATTCCTCTCCGGTTGCCGGCTGCTAAGCGGCCGGCGCTACGACGTGGTCTATTTCTCAACGACCATGTTCATCGTGCTTCCGCTCGGGCGGCTTTGGAAAGCGCTCACCGGCGTGCCCTACGTCATCGACCTGCAGGATCCGTGGATCACCGACTACTACGAGCGCCCCGGAGCTCCGCACCCCCCCGGGGGCTGGAAATACCGTTTTGCCCAAGGCCTGGGTCGCGCGCTCGAAGGCTGGACCATGCGCGGCGCGGCCCACCTCATCGCGGTCTCGCAAGGCTACATCGACACCCTGCGCGCGCGCTATCCGGCAATGCGCGCCGCGCCGGCCACCGAGCTGCCCTTCGGTTCGCCCGATCCGGATCTCGAACTGGCGGCGGCCCGGATGAAATCCCGCACGCCGCTCCTGCCCGCCGGCGGATTGCGGCTGGCCTTCGCCGGCGCCCTCGGCCCCGGCATGCTCGCGGCAGTCGAGGTTCTGTGCGCCGCCATGGCGGAAGTGCGCAAGACCGGCGTGCCGGTGTCGGCCCATTTCTTCGGCACCAGCTACGACCCGCAGGCCCGGCCCGCGACGCTTGCGCTCGCGGCGCAATATGGTTTGCAGCACTGCGTGCATGAATCACCCGCCCGTCTCCGCTACTTTGATGCCCTGCAGGTATCGCTCGAGGCGGACGCTAACCTGCTGTTCGGCTCGACCGATCTGCCTTTCACCCCCTCCAAAATCCTCGCCGTGCTGGCCACCGGCCGGCCCGTGCTGGCCCTCGCGCCCACCGGCAGCGCAATGGTGACCCGGCTCGCCCAGCTCGGGCAGTCATGCGTGATTTTCCCTGCCGCGGGATCGACGGCGACGGCGAGAGATGAAGCCGCCTCCCAATTGCGCAACCTGGCCGCCGGCCAGGCCGCGACGGTCGATTTGGCCATGTTGAACCGGCACAGCGCCGAGGCAATGGCCGCGCGGCAGTTGTCCGTCCTTCAGACAGCCGCCACCGGCTGAACCAACGCCCATGGAATTCGTCCACCCCAACCCTCTGCCCCACGAGACCCCGACGGATTACGGCATGCTCGGGGCCACCGACGCCGAACGGGGGCGCAAGCTTTTCCTCATGGGTGTCGCCGGGTTGTGCGGTCTCCTCGTTTATCTGGCCTATTCTGCCAATGTGGACGATCCGCTGCATCTTATCCTGGGCCTCGTGATGTTTGCCCTCTCCGTCCTTCCGTCCCTGCTATGGGCCCGGTCGGGAGGCAGCCGTTTCCCTGTCTTCGAGACGATCCTGATCCTCTGCGCCAACGCCTATGCGCTGCCGGTGCTGAACTCCCACGAGCAGCTTGCCACTTACGCGCCGGAGGTCATCACCCGGTCTTCGGTCACTGTCATCCTCTATCAGCTGAGTGCGATCCTAACCTACCTGACGGTGCGCGGGTTGCCCGGCCGAAGCCGCTTCTGGCGCGAATCGCTTATCACCCGGGAATTGGAGAAATTCATCATCTACGGTCTGATCCTTTCCACCCTGTATATTTGGGCCAGCATCTTCACCACCTGGGTGCCCCGCGACTTCGAAAGCGTCTTGCGGGCGATCTGTTACGGGATCGGCATCCTCTGCACGTTCATCAGCACCCAACGCTGGGGACGCGGGGAACTGACCCGGACCGACAAGACTGTGCTGGTATGCACGCTGCTGCCCCAGCTCTTCATGATGAGCGTCGGCTTGATTCTCATCGGCGCCATCAGCCTGATCGGCATCGGCCTGCTGGGCTATGTGTCCGGCGGCAGGCGCATCCCCTGGCTTGTGCTCGGCCTGGCCTTCGCGATCCTTGCCGTGCTGCACACGGGCAAGACCCAGATGCGCACCAAATATTGGGAGGAGCGCCATCCCGCGCCGACCTTCAGCCAACTGCCGGCCTATTTTGGGGAGTGGTTCAATTACGGCCTGCAGCCCACCAGCGGCGGCAAGACTGTCAGCCAGAAGATGCTCGAGCGCACTTCGCTCATGCACATCCTTTGCCTCATCGTTGATAACACGCCCGCCCGGCAGGACTACCTCTACGGCAAAACCTACGGCTATGTGCTGCCCCAGTTGATCCCACGTTTTTTCTGGCCCGAAAAACCCCGCTCCCATGTGGCCACTTATGAGCTGGGCGTTTACTACGGGCTGCAGGACGAAGCAGCCACCACCACCACCACGATTGCGTTTGGCCTGCTGGCCGAGGCCTACGCCAATTTCGGCCTGTTTGGCGCGATGCTGCTGGGAGTTTTCTGGGGGTTTTGGCTCAAGAAGTTGCAAATCTGGTCCACGTTCAGCCCGATGTTTTCTTTCGCGGGACTCCTGATGGTCCTGCTGACCGCCTGGTCCTTCAACGCCGAGCTCACCATGGCCGCCTGGGTGTCCTCACTGCAACAGGCGGTCGTGGTCGTCCTCGGCGTGCCGCTGGTTCTGCGCAGTCTCTTCGGCCTCTGATTTTGGCATGCGTCGCCTCGCCATCGTTCTTTCCCATCCGGTGCAGTATTACAGCCCGTGGTTCCGCTGGCTGCGCGCGCATACGCCGCTTGAGTTCCGGGTGTATTATCTCTGGGAATTTGGCGCCACGGCCCGGCGCGATCCGCAATTCGGCACCACCTTCCAGTGGGACGTGGATCTGCTGGGTGGTTATGAGTCCGAATTTGTGCCGAATGTCGCCCGCGACCCCGGCACCCACCATTTTGGCGGCCTCGACAATCCGACACTGACTACCCGGCTCGCCGCGTGGCGACCCGGTGCCCTGCTGCTCTTCGGCTACAACTGGCGCTCGCATCAGCGCGCCCTCTGGTGGGCCCGCTGGCACGGGGTGCCGCTGCTCTTTCGCGGCGACTCGCACCTGCTCGGGCGGACACAACTGCCGCTTCTTCGCCGTCTGTCGCTCCGGTTTCTCTACCGCCAATTCGCGGCTCTCACCTATGTCGGCGCCGCCAACCGCGATTACTTCCGCGCCCTCGGCGTGCCGGAGGAAAAACTCTTCTTCGCCCCGCACTCGGTGAACACCGAGCACTTCAATCCCGCCGATCCGGCCTCTCGCGCCGCCGCGGCACAACAGCGGTCGGACCTCGGTCTCGCCGGCAAGCGCGTCATCCTCTTCGCCGGCAAGTTCACCGCCGCCAAGCAGCCGGTGGAACTGCTCCAGACCTTCTTGCAGGTCGCGACATCGTCCGATGCCCTCGTCTTCGTTGGGGAGGGGACGGAGAAGTTCCGGCTCACCACCCTCGCCGCCGCGCATCCCGCCACTTGTGTGCGCTTCCTGCCCTTCGCCAACCAGAGCGAAATGCCCGCTCGCTACCTGCTCGCCGATATCTTCGCTCTGCCCTCGCGCGGCAGCTACGAGACGTGGGGCCTGGCGGTCAACGAGGCCATGCACCTCGGGGTGCCCTGCCTAGTTTCCGACCTGGTCGGCTGCCAGCGCGACCTCGTCATGCCCGGCGAGACCGGCTGGGTTTTCCCGGCGGAAGATCCGGCCGCCCTGGCGGCCGCGCTGCACACCGCACTCCGCGCCCCGCCGGCTGAGCTGGCCCGGCTGAGCCGCAATGCCCTCGCCCTGATCGCCGGTTACACCTATAAGCAGACCAGCGATGGTCTGCTCGCCGCCCTCGCCCGCCTGCCTTCCCGCTGACCAGACCATATGGCCGATGTAAACTATTAGTTGACATCACCTGATGCCACCCGACCCCATGCGCATTACCATCGTCAACGGCTTCTTCCTGCCCGTGCCACCGGTCAGCGGCGGCTCCACGGAGAAATCCTGGTATCACCTCGGGCGCGAGTTCGTCGCCCGCGGGCACACCGTCACCATGCTCTCCCGGCGCTGGCGTGATTTTCCCCACGAGGAGATCAGCGAAGGCATCCGGCATGTGCGCCTGCCCGGCTGGGACCATCGGGGCAAACTGCTCCACAACCTGCTGCTGGATTTCCTCTGGAGCTGGAGGGTTTTTTTCGCCCTCCCCACCGCCGACATCGTCGTGGTGAATGCCGTCGCCCTGCCGGTCTGGCTGGGCTGGCTCAAACCGCGCGCCGGCCGCGTTGTAATCATGACCGGCCGGATGCCCAAGGGTCAGTATCGCCGCTACCGCAACATTGCGCGGGTGCTCGCGGCCAGCACTTATGTCCGCGACCGCGTGCTCGCCGAAAATCCCGGTCTGGCCGGGGTCACCCGCGTCTGGGGCTATCCGATCGGCTGGCGGCTCCTCAGCATTGAGGCCGGGGTGGCGCCGGCCGGCCTGCCCGAAACTCACGCCGGCGAAGTCGTGCTTGGGTTCGTGGGGCGCATTCACGAGGAGAAGGGGCTCGGGCTGCTGGCGGATGCCCTGAAATTGCTGGCCGCCATGCCCGGCCTGCCGCCGTGGCGGCTGCTGCTGTGCGGCCCGTCCGACATCGCCCGGGGCGGCTCCGGCCTGGTGTTTCGCGGTCAGCTGCTGCAGCGTTTATCGGCGGCGATGAATGCCAGCCGCTTCAACCTGCTCGATCCCCAGTTCAACGAGCGCACGCTGGCCGGTGTCTACCAGCGCATCCAGATATTCTGTTATCCCAGCCTGGCGGAACAGGGTGAAACCTTTGGCGTGGCCGTCGCCGAAGCCATGGCGGCCGGCGCGGTGCCGGTCGTGTCGCGGCTCGCGTGCTTCACGGACTTTGTGCGCGACGGGCACAATGGCCTCGTCTTCGACCACACCGCAGCCGATGCGGCGGCCCAGCTGGCCCACGCCCTCGGCCGCCTGCTGAATGAAGCCGGATTGCGCGAGCGCCTCGCCACCGCGGCGCGGGCTGACTCGCAGCGCTACGACTACGCCGCCTACGCCGAACGCCTGCTCGCCGACTTCGCGCAGTTGACCGCCCCGGCCAAGCCCGCATCCTCCGCCCCATGAGCGCTCCTTACCTCGGCCAGAATTGCACGACCCCCTACCCGGCTTCGGCTGTGGTGGGGCGGTGGCTGTGGTTGGTAGTGCAATCCACCCTCTTCCGCTGGAGTCCGCGTCCGCTCCACGGCTTCCGTGCCGCGCTGTTGCGCCTCTTCGGCGCCGACATCTCGGGTCCGGTGGTGATTTTCCCGACCGCCCGGATTGTCTTCCCGAAAAATCTCTCGCTGGCCTCGCACAGCATGGTGGGACCTCATGTCAATCTCTACAATCTGGCCGCCATCCGCCTCGAATACGGCGCGAACCTGAGCCAACACTGCCATCTTTGCGCCGGCACCCACGATATCACGCAGTGGTCCATGCCGCTCGTCACCCGCCCGATCACCATCGGCCGGAACGCCTGGCTCGGAGCGGATGTCTTTGTCGGTCCTGGCGTCACCATCGGAGAACTCTGTGTCGTCGGAGCGCGCTCGGTCGTGGTGAAAGATCTGCCCGCGCGGAAAATCTGCGCCGGTTCGCCCTGCCGACCGATCAAGGACCGCCCCGAGCCCGTCTGACTCAATGTCCCTCCTGCGCCGTTGCCTTGAGCGTGTCAGCCGCCGCGTGGTGCTGACCCGCCGGCTGCCGGCCCGCCTCGGCGGGCGCCGGCTTTGGGTGACACCCGGCGCCGCTCTCGCCTACTACACACGGCTCGAAGGCCCCCGCTGGCGTGATCTATTTGACTTTGCCGAACACGGCGTAGCTCCGGGCGACTGTGTGTGGGATGTGGGTGCCAACCTCGGGGTGTTCGCATTCGCCGCGGCCCATCGCGCCGGGCCGGCCGGCGAAGTGCTGGCCGTCGAGGCCGATCCCTGGCTGGTGGACTTGATGCGCCGCACCGTAGCCGAGCCGGCCCCGGCCTCCGCTCCCGTGCAGGCCCTGTGCTGTGCCGTCTCCTCCGGTCCGGGACTGGAGGAATTTGTCACCCCGGTGCGCGGCCGTTCGGGTTCCCATCTCGCCTCCTCGTCTGGAGCCAGCGACACACTGGTTGGCCATTCGACCGCCTCCCATCCGGCGCTCACGGTCAGCCTGGACTGGTTGCTCGAGCGGCGGCGCAAGCCCGATGCAGTCAAGATTGATGTGGAGGGAGCCGAGCTGGCCGTGCTGCAGGGTGCGCTCACCCTGCTGCGCACCCACCGTCCCCGCGTGCTCATTGAGGTATACGAGGCCAGTGCCGACGCCGTGACCACGCTGCTGCACGACGCGGGTTACGCGCTGTTCGACTTCGGCGCGGGCTGGCCGGCCCGCCGCCCGGTGGAACGGGCGGTTTATCAGACTCTCGCCCTGCCCCGGACCGACTGACATGCGCGTCTGCCACATTGTGCCCAGCCTGGAGGAACGCCACGGCGGTCCCTCAAGATCAGTCCGCGCCCTCGCCAGCGCCCAGGCTGCGCTCGGCGAATCGGTTGAGTTGCTCGCCACTCGCGAACCCGGCCAGGCTTCACCCGACACGCGGTCCGACACGGCAATCGTCCGCACCTTTCCGCGAGTCGCACCCCGCTGGCTTTCGCGTTCGCCTCAATTGCGACGTCACCTGCTTGGGGCCGCCATTGAAGTTGTGCATAATCACTCGCTCTGGCTCCTGCCCCTGCATTACGCCCACGAGGCGGCGCACCGGCATGTCATCCCGCTGGTGATTTCCCCGCGCGGCATGCTGAGCGGCTGGGCTTACCATCATCGGCGCTGGCGTAAGTTTCTCGCCGAACTCCTGGTGCATCCCGGCGCTTTTGCCGCCACCACCGGCTGGCACGCCACCAGCCCGGAGGAGGCGGACGATATTCGCGCCCTGGGCTTCAAGCAGCCGGTGTGCGTGTCTCCTAACGGCGTCGCCTTGCCGGGCGCCCGCGACCTCGCCGCCGCCCGCGCCGTGTGGCATGAGATTTGTCCCGCCACGAAAACGCGGCCGGTGGCGCTCTTTTATTCGCGCTTTCACCGCAAGAAGCGGCTGCGCGAGCTGATGGCTCTTTGGCTCTCGGCCCCGCGCGGCGACTGGCTGCTGCTCATCGTGGGAGTGGCCGAGGATTACACCGCCGCCGAACTCACCGCCGAGGTGGCGGCGGCCGGGGCCGCCGGCCGCATCGTGGTGGTTGACGGCGCCGGCCGGCCGCACCCCTACGCGGTGGCGTCGCTTTTCGTGCTGCCATCGCACTCCGAGAACTTCGGGCTCGTCATTGCCGAGGCGCTCGCCGCCGGGGTGTCGGCGCTCGTGACCGACACCACCCCTTGGTCGGGACTCGCCTCCCATGGTTGCGGCTGGTGCGGCCCATGGGAAAGTTACGGGGCCAATCTCGCCACCGCCCTTTCGACCCCGCCGGAAGAGCTGGTTGCCATGGGCCGGCGCGGGCGTGAGTGGGCGGCACGCGATTTCTCCTGGGCCCGCGCAGCCGGGTTGCTCAATGAATTCTACCGTCATCTTCCGCGATGAGCGCCATTGATTTCCCGGACTCCCTCCGTCGACAGCCCCGCATCGGCCTGCTGGGCAAGTTGGTGCTGCTGCACTTCGGCAGTCTGCTCATCTTTACCACGTGGGCCTTCGGCGGGCAGGCACCGTGGGCGCGCCAAGGCATCGCCGCCTGGGGTGCCGTGGGGGTGTTGCTGTTCATCACGGCCTGCTGGACCCGGGATAAATCGTCGGACGACAACACCTGGCCGGCTTTGCGCTATCTCTGGCCGCTTTGGCTCTACGACCTGCTGGTGGTCGTCAGCTGCTTCAATCCCGGATTCCGGGAAATTGTGGTGGCTGGCGAGCGGTCGCTGGTGCTGGGCGACCCCCACCCGTGGCTGCCCAGCGCGGCGCGACCGTTGCTGGCCGCGAAGGAGCTCTGGCAATTCAACGTCATCGTGCTTTCCTGCTTCACCCTGTTCCTCGTGCTGCCCGGCCGTCGGTTTGTGCGGGGCGTGCTGTTCCTCCTCGGCGCCAACGCGGTCGTGCTCGCCGTGTTCGGCACTTTCCAGAAACTGGCGCACACTGATGGCCTGTGGTTCGGCCTCGTGCATTCACCCAACGCCCGCTTCTTCTCCACCTTCATCTATCCCAACCACTGGGGCGCCTTCACGCTGCTGAACACGGCGGTGTGCCTCGCGCTGCTCTTCCACGCCCTGCGCCGCGGTGGGACCCGCGATGCCTGGCACTCGCCCGTGCTGCTGGGTGCCGTCGTCACGCTCTTGCTCGCCGCCTCGGTGCCGTTGAGCGCCTCGCGTTCGAGCACCGCGCTGATGGGCCTGTTGCTGGTGGGTGCCCTCACTCACTTCCTCGGCCGGTTGATCCGGCGGCGCCGGGAGCAGCGTGAATCCGCCCTGTTGCCGGTGGCCGGCATCGTGTTGGCCGTGCTCATCGCCACCGCCGCCGTCGCTTACATCAGCCGTGACGTCATCACCCAGCGCGCCCGTCTGACCTCCGAGCAGATCGCCAAAATCGCCAAGGAGGACACGCTCAACTCCCGCCTCACCCTCTACCGCGACACTTGGCGGATGGCCGCCGAGAAACCCTGGTTCGGCTGGGGGCTCGAGAGCTACGCCCATGTTTTCCGCGTCTTCAATACGCAGCGGGCCGCTGAGCTGTGGGTCTGGATACCGTTCTACGCCGAGGCGCACAACGACTGGCTGCAGTCGCTCGCCGAGACCGGCTTCGTCGGCACCGGCCTGCTCGTCCTCCTCATCCTGCTGCCACTGCTCGCGGTGCCCTGGCGGCGCGTGGATTCGGCCGTGCCGCGCTACCTGCTGACGGGTTGCTTCCTCGTGCTGCTCTACGCGTGGGTGGAATTCCCCTTTGCCAACCCCGCGGTGCTGCTCACATTCTGCGCGACCTTCTCCTGCGCCCTCCGCTACGCGAAGCTCGACCTGCGCGCCCAGCAGGAGAAAATCCGCTGACCATGGCCGTTTCCGCCCCCATCTCCGTCCTGATCCCCGCCAAGAACGAGGCCGCGAACCTGGCGGCGTGCCTCGCCTCGGTCGCGTGGTGTGACGAGGTGGTCGTGGTTGATTCCGGCAGCACCGACGGCACAGCCGATATCGCCCGCGCCGCCGGGGCGCGCGTGGTCGATTTCAGGTGGAACGGGGATTTCCCGAAGAAAAAAAACTGGGCGCTGGCGAACGTGTCGTGGAAAAACGACTGGGTGTTCATCCTCGATGCCGACGAGCGTGTCACGCCGCCGCTGGAGGCCGCCATGCGGGCCGCGCTCGGGCAGTCGCAGCATCAGGGCTTTTATGTGAACCGCCGCTTCTGGTTCCTCGACGGCTGGCTCAACCACTGTGGCTATTACCCGAGCTGGAACCTGCGCTTCTTCCGCCATGCCCTTGGCCGTTACGAGCAGCCGGCCGGTGGCACGGAAGGCGCTTCCGGCGACAACGAGGTGCATGAACATGTCGAGTTGCAGGGCTCGGCGGGATATCTGGCCGGCGAGATGGAACACTACGCTTTCCCCGACATCGCGACCTGGGTCGAAAAGCACAACCGCTACAGCAACTGGGAGGCACGCCTTCAGGTCGAGGCCGCCCGCGCCGATGCCGCCGGCCTGGATGCCAGCCTCGCCCGCAAGCGTCGCCTGCGCCGCCTCGCGTGGTCGCTGCCCTGCCGACCCGGGCTGCGTTTTCTCTACCACTATGTCTGGCGAGGCGGCTTTCTTGATGGCCGACGGGGCTTTGTTTTTTGCCGGCTGATGGGTTGGTATGAATTCCTGTGCGCGACGAAAGCCCGCGAACTGCAGCGCAAACTGTAGCGGCGCTCTATGAGCGCCGTCCGGCGGTCACAGACCGCCGCTACAAAATCTCCCTTGCCCTCTCCGCGCCTCATCTTCCTCAACCGGGTTTACTGGCCCTCAACCGCCGCCACGGCGCAGTTGTTGACCGACCTCGCCGAAGGCCTCGCGGCGAACGGCTGGACAATTCACGTCATCGCCACCGGTGACGGTCCGGCCTGCCACAACGGAGTGTCCATCCATCGCACCGGCGGCAGCGACCAACATGGCGGGTTGTTATCCCGGGCCGTCAATTACGGCCGCTATCGCCGTCAGGCCCAGCGCCAGCTTGCCGCGCTGGTCCAACCGGGTGACGTCGTGGTGGCGATGACCGACCCGCCGATGCTGGGCGCGGCGGTCACGGCACTGGCCGCGCGCCGCGGAGCCAAGATCATCCATTGGATCCAGGACATCTACCCCGAGATCCTTGCGGCCCACCTTGGCGCCTTCGCCACCCTGCCCTTGTGGCCGCTGCGACGCCGCCGCGACACTGCCTGGCATGCCGCCCACCGCTGCGTGACGCTCGGCGAGGACATGGGGCGGATGTTGGAGTCCCGCGGAGTGCCACCAGACCGAGTCGCGCTCGTGCCGAATTGGGCCCCGCACGAACTGCAGACCCCGGCCTCCGCGGAGGCTGTTGCCGCCCGCCGGGCCGCGTGGGGCTTGAGCGGCAAGTTTGTCGTCGCGTATTCCGGCAACCTGGGCCGCGTGCATGAGTTTGCGGCCGTGCTCGCGGCCGCCGGGCAGCTGAAACCGCGCCGCGATATCGTCTTCCTTTTCATCGGCGGCGGTGCGCGATCCGATGAAGTCCGCGCCACCGCGCAGTCCCGCGGGCTGGACAATGTCCGCCTGCTGCCCCCCGAATCACGCGCCGATCTCGCCGCCGCCCTCGGCGCCGCCGATATCCAGCTGGTGACACTGCGGCCGGGATTCGCGCGGCTGGTGTATCCGAGCAAGCTGGCCGGTGTGCTCGCGGCCGGGCGGCCGGTGCTGTTCGTCGGCCCGACCGAGGGGGAGATCGCCCGCTTGCTGGCCCAGGAGAAATGCGGCGCAGCTTTCGGCCCGGCCGACGGCACCGGGCTGGCGGCCACGATAGTCACCTGGCACAATGATCAGGCCCTTTGCCTGCAATTGGGCCGGCGGGCCCGGGCGATCTACGAGCGCCGGTTCACCTTCGCGACCGCGCTGGCCCGGTGGAACGAGATCCTGCGCCGGACCGCGGACGGGAGCTAGAGCCTATCCGGATATCTGACCGACCCAGCTTGCGGCTGTAGCGGCGGTCTATGA
>LNFM01011522.1_pt1 | contig 11971 bp, 15 predicted proteins | sample 596031 | NCBI WGS metagenome assembly LNFM01 (sample SAMN04254537, study PRJNA301005) | activated carbon metagenome | isolation source: dual media filters at the Ann Arbor, Michigan drinking water treatment plant | place: USA: Ann Arbor | reverse complement strand
GCCTCGTCCTGCGCGCGCCCTTCCGTATGCCTCATCCTCACACTCCTCAGTCGAACCCATGCACCGGCCTAAACCGGAGATTATGGGAGCTTCAGAGGTGTTGGATAGATTTTTTCCTATTATTAGGAATTTTTTCCGCTACTCGCCACGACGGGCGTGCCCGAGACCCATGCGCTTGGCCAGGTTCGAGCGCTCTTTAGCGTAGTTGGGCGCAACCATCGGATAGTCGTGAGGCAAGCCCCATTTGGCCCGGTACTCGTCCGGGGTCATGCTGTACTTGGTCCGCAGATGGCGCTTTAAGCTCTTGAATTTCTTACCGTCTTCAAGGCAGACGATGTAATCCGGCGTGATCGATTTCTTGACCGGGACCGCCGGCTCCTGGGCGCTGGTGATGGCGGCCGGTACCGGACCGGAGATTTGCTGCAGCGAAGCGTACACGGTGCGGATCAGCGCCGGGATTTCCTGCGGTGTGACCTGATTAGCCGAGACGTATGCCGACACAATGTCCGCAGCCATCGCTACCAAGTCATTCCGAGTTTCCATTAGAGCACGCTAGGATTGTTAAATAAAATAAGGCTCTGCAACGCCCGAGTGAGAATAGCGCAACTGTAATTAGAACTCAAATATTTGCGCAAGTTTTACAATAGTCGAGAGAGTGCAGTTCTCGCTAACTATAGAAAGCGCCAAACCAAGGCTACGGCAGCTACCGTGATCAGAGCGGCGAAGGATGCGAGCCCTGAAGCGCCGCTATATGGACGGTCGCAGGCGCGAACCGCCCGCATGACGAAGCGGCCCAATTCAGCCGCCTGCCGTTCCGTGAAAGCCTGCACCGTACCGTACACACGCAGCAAAACCACACCGAGCCAGCGGCCTGCCCCCGCCAATGGGCCGCGATAGAGCGCATCGACGTCGCGTAACCTCAGATGCTGCTCTGCCGGCGCGAGCCTCAAGGCGCGAGCAGCCAGAAGCGTCACACCTGCCGCGCCCAATAACGCCAGGTGCGGCGCAAGGCGATCGATCGCAAACGGCGCGAACTCGAGCGTCGTTGGAAGCAGCCCGTAAAGCCAACTCGGCGCAACGCCCACAGAGAAGCAGAAGAACGCCGCAAGTGCCGCGCTCAACAGCATCGGGAACGGAGCTTCTTCGATCGGCGTGCGTTGCGCCACGCCATCAAAGGCCGCGAGCGACAGGCGTAGGCAGAGTGCTGCAAACAACCCTGCGGGTACGCACGCCAACAGCGCCCATGCCCATTGCAGCTCCCATTGCGCCATTGCCTCCAGCGCGATGGTGATCGTCGTGTAGGACGCAAACAGCGGCGCGCCGGATGCCGCGAGTGCAGAGATCAACAGCAACGTCGCCGTCAACGGCATGGCGCGTGACACGCCCTCCAGCGCCGAGACATGCGCCGCACCGCGCCGGACAAGGATTGCGCCAAGCACTAATTGCACACCGCAGAACGCGAAGATGGTCGTGAACGCATGTCCCTCCGCCGCCGCCATGGCGAGCGGTGAGCCGAGGCCGATCAGGGCGACGCATACACCCGTCTGTGCAGTCAACGCGCTTGCGCCAACGCGGCGCGCATCATCTTCGGCCATCGCGTACGCGAGCCCGATCACGATCATGCCCATGCCGATGAAGATGAGCAGCGGCACCGCTGGGAAAAGCCGCGCCAGCGCATAGACGCCTAGCATGGTCGAGAACACGCTCAGCGCCGACGCGCCAACCGGCGAAGCGTGCGTAATTGCGTCTTTCAGCCAAACATGCGCCAGCGGCGCACCCGCGCGGATCAAGAGCGCCACAAAAATGAAGCCGCCGCCGATCGTATTCACATCGAGCTGCGTGAAAATCGAACTCGCCGCCCCCGCTGAAAGATGAAACGCGACGCCAACCAGAAAGAGCAGCCCTTCAAGGCCCTGCCAAATCAGCAATCGCACCCCGCTCTGTGCGGCGTTCGCAACCGGCGAAGCGAACACAATCCAGGCTGAAGCAAGTCCGGCGAGCGCCGCGGCGCCGACAAAGCTGATAAGATCGCCGACGAACAGCGCCGACACCGCGCCGCCCGCCATAAGCAGGATCGCGGCGTCCTCTGATCGATTGCGACGCGCGCTCGACGCTATGGCGATGATGATGAGCGCGATCAGCATGGCGATGCCGAAGATGCGATTGAGCGCATCGAGATCGAGCAACACGACCGGAACGCCCATTTGCGCATCCGCCACCGCCGCGCCGAATTCACGGTCCAGCATGAGCCAAAGCGCAGCAACCGCCGCACCGGCCATGATCGGCGCGCGTGCAACACGCGGCACGGCAAGCACGATCAGCGCAGCCAGGATGCAGACAAAGCCCGGATTAAGTGTGATCTGCAGCATCGCCACTCCCCCGTTCGCGCGTCGTCAGCAAAAGGCGCATGCCGTGCGCCAACAAAACCAGGATCACTACGACGCCGACGCCAAGCACCGCGCGCCCGCCGGGTTGGGCGACCACGCTGAAGCGCGGCGGCGTATCGTTCAAAAACTCAAAGCTCAACCCCGCGACCAGCGCGACGACGCAGAACAAGAGCATCATCGCAGCGATGCCGCGTTTCGGCGGAGGCGCAGGTTTGATCATCGCGGCGTCCACACAGGTGAAAGGAATGAAGCGAGCGGATCAGCGAGGACGAGCAAGCCCAACGTCGCCGCCGCGCCAAGGATCACTGGCGCCACCAGCAGGATCGACGCGCCGTCTGGCCGTTTGAATGCGTCGGTCGGCGCGCGCCCGGCGAATGCGTTGGCGGCAAGCGGGCCCAGATGCGCAAACGTCAACACTGCAGCAACGCCCACTAAGCCTGCCGCCCAAATCACGCCCGTGCTGGCCGACGCTGTAATCAGCCAAAGCTTCGACCAAGCGCCGGAGAAAGGCGGCATGCCGATGATGCTCGCGCAGGCAATGGCAAAGCCGGCAAATGTCCAAGGCATCACGCGCCCAAGGCCCGGATAATCCGCCACGTTGTTTCGACCGGTTACCGCAGCGGTGGTGCCGACGGCCATCAGCAGAGTCGTTGCAGCACAGCTCGTCGCAACGATCTGCAGCGCCGCCGCGAACAGACCGGCAGGTGCGGCGAGCAAGCCGCCAATGATCGCAGCCAACGCCTGCGCCCACAGCGAATAGGCCAAACGCTCGCGAATGTCGGTCTTCGACAAAGCGATCACTGCCGCCGCGCACATGATCACACCGCATAGGCCGAGCAGGATCTGCGCTGCCAAGATTTGCCGCCCGGTCTCCTCCGCGATCAGCGCCGGGCCGAACACGTAGGCAAAGACTTTGAGCAGCCCAACGCCGCCCGCCGGCAGCACCGCCAAGGCTTGGACCTTCACCAAGGCCGGATACGGCGCCGTGAACGACATCGTCAGCCAGCGATGCATGGGCGGGGCCGCCGCTGCTGCGATGCCAAGCACAAACAAAACCAGCAGCGCGTTCGCGCTCAATGGATCGATGCGCCCCGCAAGGACGCCGCCGACCTGAAACTCAAGTGTGCCAGAAAGCGTGTAGGTCCAGATCATTGCCGGCAGCAGCAGTGCGATCGAGGCGCCGAGCAGCATGGCGAGGAAAAGCCGCGCCGATGTCCGCGCCTCGTCATCGCCCACGTGCGCCACCAATGGAAACGCAGCCAAAGCGAGCGCCTGATACGCGACGAAAAAACTGAACAGATTGGCGGAGAACATCACCGCCATCGCCGCGGCAGTGGTCAACGCCGAGAACGCCATCAGCCGCGCTGGCGCTTTCTGGTCGATGGCGCGCACCATGCCTGACGTGTGGATCGCGTGCAGGAAGCCCAAGCCGCCGACAACGGCGGCCGCCAGCGTGCCAAGCGGCTCCGCCGAAAACGCCAACTCCACATTCGGCAACGGATTGGCAAGCACGATGCGCGCGCTGGCGCCCTGGGAGACGGCATGGACAAGATATCCCGCCAGCGCAGCGACCGCGCCCGAGCCCAACACGTGCACGAGGTCACGCAATCCCGGCGGCCGAGAGAGCGCGAGCACAAGCAGCGCCTGAAGAAGCGGCGCTCCCAGCAACGCGGCCAGTGCAAACTCCGGGCTCATGTGGTGAGCCCCAGAGCAAGCATTGCGGCGCGTTGCGCCAAGTCGAGCATCCAAGCCGGCGCAACGCCGCAAGCGACCGCCATTATGGCCGCAACCATCACGGGCGCGCGGGCCAGACGCCAAGCATCGACATCAAAATTGGAAGCTTCCGTCGCCCGGCGGAAATACAATCGCTCGATCAAGCGGCCGCCATAAAACACCGCCGCAAGCGACGTGATGATCGCAGCCCCCGTCGCCCACCACCAGCCGGCGCCGACGCCCGCTTCAATGAGCCGCCAACGCCCGAGAAAACCCAAGGTCAGCGGCGCGCCCATGAAACTCAGCGCGCCGATTGTGATGGCGATGCCCGCGAGCGGCGCGCGCCGCCCAAGACCATCGAGCGCAGCCAAAGTCGTGTCGCGCGATGCGGCTATGCCGGCCAGCAACGCAAACGCGCCGACGCCCCACGCCAGCAGCTGCACCAGCGCAGCCGCCAGACCGGCGGGGGACTCGAGCGCGATCGCGACGAGCACACATCCCGCCTGCGCGGCGCCCGCATACGCTACGAGGCGGCGCACGTTCACCGCGCCAACCGCCTGCAGCGAGCCGATCAACACACTGGCCACACCTGCGCACACGAGCGCCGCGGCCACCCCGTCGGCCAAACCAGGCGCGGTTGTGGTCGCGGCGACCGCTGCCAAGCGCGTGACCACCGCGAGAGCGCTGATGGAGGCAACAGCAAGCACTAGGCCCGCATCGGAGCGTCCGTAAGCTGGCCCCGCCCACGCATGCAGCGGCGCCGCGCCCGCCATCAGCAAAAGCGGCGCGATGAGCAGCACATAGCCCAAAGTCGCCATCATGGGCGCGCTGATCATCGCATCGGCCGCGCCAGCCACAGCGCTGCTTCCGGTCGCGTAGATCACGAGCGCTGCGCCCAGCAGCATGAACGCAGCGCCAGCGCCACCGCTCATCACCATGCGCAACGCGCCATTGAGCGCGCCGCGGTGCGCCGAGACCGCCACAAGCGCCGCCGTGGCGAGCCAAGCCGCATGCACGGAAACGACGATGCCAATGAGATCACGCGCAAACAGCGCCCCGACCCATCCAGCAGCCACAGCGAGATGAAGCGCTACGACATAGGCCTGCGCGCGCTTAGGCTTGTCAGCGAGCGTTGAGCCGCCGGCGAGAAGTGCCAGAAACATCAGGACTGCAATCAGAGGCGCCGAAAAAGCGGCGACGCCGTCGATGGCAAGCAGCGCACTTGTTTCCAGTGCGCCGCCCGCGGCGAGCAAGCGCCATCCCATGTCAGCGGCGACAGCAGCAGCCGCGGCCATGGCAATGAGTGCAAGCACCCAACTCGTCCGCCCATGTGGCGTCATCAACGCCACGGCAGCGCCGCCAAAGAGCAGCGCCAGCGCTGGCATCGGTGCGTGTGCACGAAGCAAATCCAGAACCGCGCTCACGTGCGTGGCTCCTGCGGTTCATCACTGCGGTCGCCGTCGTCGATCGCCTGGGTTTCGATGGCGCCGTAGCTCTCCTGGAAGCGCACGATGAGGCTTGTCCCAAGAGCGCAATACGCCAAGGCGATCGCAACAGCGGCGATGAGCATCGCCGCACTCGCGCCGAGAGTGGCCAAGCCTAGCATCGCGCCCGTGAGTGCAGCGATCACGCCGGCAACACGTTTGACCAGATTCGCGCCCGTCAGCGCGGTCGCAGCGCCGCCGAAGACGAGCGCGAACGCCACCGCCAGCAATGCGCCGTTGGCGATCATCACCGCGCTCATTGCGCGTCTCCATCGCGCAAGGTTGGGGCGCGACCGATCAGCACCGTGAACACCAGGTGCAACGCCGCCACGGTGATGCAGAAGAGGCCCGCTTCGCCGAGTTGTGGCGCATAAGCGGATTGTTTTGCGGCGGCGCCGGCAAGCACGGCGAGCGCGCCCAAACCAAGAAAAGCGCGCGCTGCGATCGGCGGGAATGCGCGCCTCGCTTCCGCTGCGCCAAACACCAGAACGTGCGCCGCCAACGCAAGCGCCGCCACCAAGCCCGCCATGAAGCCCACACCGCCGCCCGGCGCGCGCAGCACGAGAAGCGTCGCAGCGGACAGCACAATAAGCGGTGCATAGAGACGCACGCCCGCAAGCAACGAGATCAGCGTTGCACGCATCAAAGATCCGCGCCTCTCTCTTGACGCTCAAGCACGCCGCGCTCGCCGTAGCCAAGCACCGCGACGCAGCCGACTGAGACCGCGAACAACAGGAGCGCCAGCCAGAACGGCATCGACTCTTGCGCTGCAACCGCGCGCGCCTGAGAGGCCCATTCCGGCGCGATCATGGCGGCAGCACCAATCGCGGCCGCCAGCGCAATTGCATGCGCGATCCATCCCCTGCGGCTTCCTTTCGCCGTACGCGCGCTCAGCAGCACAGCGCCCAGCAACACGACCGGCGCAACGCCAACGCCAAACGCCGCGAGAGTCAGCGCGCCATCTCCGCCGCCCAAGAGCAGCAGCACGCCAGCCGCCAGCGCCGACGTGCCCGCGGTCGCTGCGGCCGTGATAAAAAGCGACCGCGCGCGCAACATCGCGACGGCGAGAACGGCGACGCCAAGCGCCAGCGCCACTGCGAGCCACGCCGCCAGATCAGCATCTGCGCCGCTCATGCCTCGTCCTCGCTGCGCTTGCCGCCCGGACGCGGGGCCGTGTAACGCCCCGAAAGCGGCGCCAACCCGCCGACATGGGCAGCGTTTGCGATCAGTTGTGCGATCAACGGCCCAATGGCGCCGATCAGCAGAGCCAACAGCACAAGGCGCAGCGCCACAGCGCCGTCGCGCGCCATGATCGCCAGCCCCAGGCATACGAGAACCGCGCCGACGCCATCGCTAACGCGCGCCGCGTGCAGGCGCGTGTAAAAGTCTGGGAAACGCAGCATGCCGAGCACACCGCCCGCGATGAACACGAGGCCCAACGCTGCGACCAACCCACCGACACCGGCACGCACGAGATCGAGCGCTGCATCCATCAGAGCCGCTCCTCACGCCGTGCGAGCGGCGCTTGGAAGGTACGAGCGCGGAAAAACTTGACCGCCGCTGTGTTCAGAACGAAGAGCGCGAAGACGAGCACGATTGCGGTATCGGCGCCGGCCACGCTGCCTAAGGCTGCAGCGGCTGCTGCGCAGATGAGCGCCGATTGCAGGACAATGGTGTTCAGCGCCAGCGCGCGGTCATAGAGCGTCGAAGCGGTGAACAAGCGCATGCTCACCAGCGCGATCGTCACTGTGAGCAGCGCGGCGATGACAAGCGCAATCACGGCTGACGCCCTCCATCCAGAGCGGCCAGCACACGCGCTTCAAGCGCGCCCAGATCGTCCGCGTCGATCGCGTCTTCATCGGTCACGTGCACAAGATCGCCGTCGGCTTCAGTCTCAACGACGATCGCACCAGGCGCAGCACTCACGAGATCCGCGATGACAGCGCGTGCAAGGCCTCGCTCGCCGCGCGCACGCACGCGCACCAAGGCCGGCTTCAGCGTCACATCGGCGGCGATAGCGCTCCGTATCGTTCGCACTGCGCCGCTTAAGACTGCACCGGTGCGCGTCAATCCCAACACAAGCACTTGCGGCGCGCTCCACAGCGTTGCGCCAACACCGCCAAAGCGCGCTGCGAACAAAACGCACGCAACCGAAACCGCCCCCGCGAGCATCACTGCTTCGGAGAGAGAACGTTGCGAAAAAACCAGCAACGCCAGAACGAATAAGCCGATCAGCATCGCTGCGGCGTGAAGCATGGAATCAGCCTCCCCGCGCCGCCGGCGCGCGCCTCACGGGCTTAACGCCGGACTGCCGGATTCGCCAGTTTCCAGCGCTGTGAAAGCTCAGCCGTTACGGTGAAACAATAATGCGGCGTTTCGGCGCGCGAGCCTTAATTCCATGTCTGGATCATCAGCAGACACGCGCTCGATCCCGACGGCATCGGCGGTGAAGGACCAATTCCAATACCGCAGCACGGTTTGCGCTTTCGCCGTCGCCAATGTGTCGAACACGTAAACCGTGCGGCCGAGCGGATTGTTGGTGGCGTCTGGATCGCCAGCCGGGCGGCGCAGCGCTTTCCACAGGGCGATGAGCGAAGGCCGCTTCAGGCCAACGGCCTTGCACAGCACGCCGATCGCCTCACCACCCGCATCGGCGAATATCTGCGACGCTGTCGTCGGCTTAACGCCAGCGAGGTGCGCGATTTCGTTCAGCAAAGTGCGGTCCAAGCCGCGCTCGGCGGCCGCCAATGCGCCCTCAAGCGACCCGTACGGGCTTTTTGCAGCGGCCGCGCGATTGCGCTGCCGGCGTTCGATCACTTGCAGCGTCTTACGTGTATCCGCATCGGACCACCCTTCCGCCGCCGCCATCGCGAATACATCGCCTAGCTCATGCAGCAGAACGTTTCGATCGATGGCGAAACGACGGAGGATTTGCACGCGCGCGGGAAACTCCGCCCACCAAAACAGCATCAAGGCCTGGGTCGGACGCAATTCCGCACGCGCAACAAGTGAAGGCGGCAGGTGCGGCGCCTGCCGCGCCCGCGCGACCGCCATATCGATCGCTTGCGTTGAGAGCTTCGCGCCATTGTTGCGCAGCACGAGTTCGATGACTTCCACATCCCCTGTCTGCAGAAGCGCGTCGGAAACCGGCTCGGTCAACGCGCGTCTGCGTGCAATCGCAAGCCAATGCGCCGAGACACCCGCGCGCACCGTCGCGATCAAATCGGAATCATCAAAGCCGACGCCGTTTTCCAGCAGCGGCTGCGCCACTGTGATCTCATCGCGGGCGAGATAGCGCAGCAACGTCTTCGGCGCGTCGTTCACGCGCACCAAGCCTTGCGCGCACTTCTTGCGCAGCTCGACATTGCTGGTGCGCAACAAGCCGACGAGGATGTCGGCCGCCAACTGCCGCTCGTGCCCCGGTATCCGGCTCTCGGGCCAAGACACCAGCTCGCAGAGACGCTGGACGAGCGCCTCGCGTGCGCGCGGCTGGTGCGCGCCCGTGAGCTCTAGCGGCTCGATCAGGTCATGATTCGCCCGAGACATAATCAACTGGACGGGAGCACGCCCGGCGTTAACCGGGCGTCAACGCTGGCGCGAAGGGTCTGGACGGCGCGGCGCTCTCGCGGCTTATGGCGGATGATGGACGATCCGCAGGAACAGACTGAGGAGCAGGCCCGGCCCGGCGACGTCCCGGAGCTCCTGTTCTACTACGGCCTGGTCGCCTGTTACTTCTTCGCCTTCGGCATGCAGTTTGTGCTGTTTCCGTCTCTGGTGACGTTCTTCCTCAGCGCAACCCCGCAGGGCGTGGGCCTGGCGCAATCGGCAATATCGGCGCCGATGTTCTGCTTTCTGCTGTTTGGCGGCCTCCTCGCCGAGCGCGCCAAAGCCGGCCCGACCTTGGCTCAACTCAACGTTATCTTCGCACTCGCATCGCTCGGGCTTTGCGCGATCATTGTGATGGAGGCGCTGACCTATCCCATACTCATCGCGTACGCGATGCTGGTCGGCGCGTGCGCCGCTTTCATGATGCCGGTGCGCGACGCTGCGCTGAACGGCATTGTCATGCGCGAATCCGCGCGCGGCAGGCCGACGTCAATCGCAACCGCCGCAGCCACCACGACGGCAGTGCAGATCGGCGCACAGATTGCGGGCATCGTTGTTGCCGCCAACGCCGGCAGCGATCCTGCGCCCTACCTTGCGCTTCAAGCCGTCGCGCTCACCCTCTGCGGCGCGGTGGCGCTTTTCCTCCAAGCGCCGAAACCGACTGGTCACGAACGCTCGATCTCCGGCGCGTTCCGCGACATGCGTGACGGCCTCACCTACGCATTCCGCAATCCTGTGATGTCGCCGATGCTGCTTTCGGCCGCATACACCGGGGTGTTCGTCATCGGCTCGTTTCAGGTGCTCTTCCCGCTCATCATACGCGATGCGTATGGCGGAGATTCAGACACCCAAGCCGAGCGGCTCAGCACGTTGTTCGCGTGTTTTTGGACAGCGTCGTTTGTGTCTGCCGTCATCCTGAGCCGCGCCAAGCCGCTGCAAAAACCAGGGCGCGCGATGATCGTCTCGCACCTCATTGGCGCCGCCGTTCTCTTCACCTTCGCGGCCGACAAACCATTCCTGTGGTTCATCGCCATCACTGTAGTTTGGGGCCTCGCAGCCGGCGTTGCGATTTCGATGAGCCGCACGATCGTGCAGGGCGCGGCGGGGCAACGGTATCTCGGGCGCGTGCTGGCCGTTTACTCGATGGGCTTCATGGGCGGCGCACCGATTGGCTCTGCGATTGTCGGTTTCACCGCCGCGGAGCTTGGGCCGCGCACGGCGGCGCTAATCCCGGCCACGGGACTGGCGCTCGCCGCTATTGCTTTGGCGGTCTTTACGCCGATCTGGCGCTTGGACTCTTCAACGCATCAGTTCGATTGACGCGGACGGCGCGTGCCAGCGGCGCTCGGCGCATCGGTGTTGCCGCGCGCGTTGTACTCGGCGACTTCCGCTTCCCACGACGTGTTGCTCTCGTTGAGGCCAGTCGCCGCGGCGTTGTACTCAGCGACGCGCGCTTGCCATGTCACGCGCGCATTGTCCGCTTCAGTGCGGCGGCAGGTCAGATTGGCGTGATACGTCTGGGACCACGCCGTGTAGGCAGTGTTAGCGGCATCCATTTGCTCGCGATTGGCATTGGCGCCATCGGGCAATGTCGGACGCGCCGGAAGCTCGCCGCACGTTGATGCGGCCGCCGTTCCTGCGCTCGTTCCTTCGGTCTGCGCGTACGCTGAACCAGCCACCAACAGCGCCATCGCCGCGCCCGCCAACAGAATTCGCATCGTCGAAAATCTCCTGCGTCCCCAGTGTGTCCCAGTGGACCTAAACTTAGCCCTCTCAGGCCGCATGTGCGAGCCAAAGAGGGCTAAAATGTGATCCGCTCAAAACACGAAGGCGTCACTCAACGCGGAAGGGAACCCGCATTCTGTAACGTCCTTCAACAGGGAGGCCATCACGCGTCGCCGGGCGCATTTGATGGTCCGCAGCGATGCGCAAGGCCGCGTCCGAAAATCCCTGTCCCGCCGGCGTTTCCGACACCACGCTGCAACGTAAGAAGCCCGTGGTCGTGACGCGGCAATCCAACAGCACGTCCCCTTCGACGCCCCGCTCTAACGCGCGGCGCGGATAGTAGATGTCGAGATCGGTGGGGCGTCGCAGCCAGTGTGGCGATGTCACGTTTTGCACGGCCGGCTCGCCCGTTCCGAACGGACTTGGGGGCAGCGGCAGATCCGCCACTTCTGTCGTGGCGTCGAAATCGATCGTGTCGATCGGCTCAGCGATTGGATCACGCACGACCTGTCGCTGCGCTGGGCGCTCTACCGGCGGCGGAGGAGGAGCTTCTTGTTCGACGTTCACGATTGGGCCGTTGGGAAATGGAATGTCCGGCAATCTGAGTTCGTAACTGAATGTGAGCGCAACCATCACTGCAGCGCCGAGGAGCGCCGCGGAAGCAGCCAAGGACGTTGCGCGCATGCCAGCAGTTTGCGCCATGATTCAAACCTCCCGTTTGCCGCGTTGACGCGGTCTGATGCGGGAAGCGTGCGCGTGATTTGTGGTGTTCGATATTCACAGCCGCGCGAGGCGCGATCACTTAAACGCGACATCACAAAAGCGAGAAGCCGCAGCGCTCTCGCACCGCGGCTTCCCTCATTCAATTCGCAACTGAGCGTTAACCCAGTCGGAACGTGATCGGCACGCGTGTCCGGCCACCTGTCGTGGCGCGGCCGTCCGAGGTTTGAGCAGCAGCGCGGAAGTTACGCGAGATGCGCAACGCCGCTTCACCGAAGCCCCACCCTTGCGGGTCCTCCGACGCGACCGAGCACGAGATGCGCCCGTCACCCGAGA
>LNFM01011521.1_pt1 | contig 11972 bp, 12 predicted proteins | sample 596031 | NCBI WGS metagenome assembly LNFM01 (sample SAMN04254537, study PRJNA301005) | activated carbon metagenome | isolation source: dual media filters at the Ann Arbor, Michigan drinking water treatment plant | place: USA: Ann Arbor | reverse complement strand
TGCGACGATCGCGCGGCGCTGCTCGCACAGGGGTTCGCGGTGCGGAGCTTCGCCTACCCGTACGGCGCGAACGACGCCACCACCCGCGCGATCGTGCGCGAATGCGGGTACACCAACGCCCGTACCGTCTCCGGGCTGGGATCGGCGACGTGCGCGACCTGCGTCGCGGCGGAGCGCATCCCGCCGCTCGACCCGTTCGGCACGCGCACGCCGCCGGGTGTGAACGCCGGCACGACCCTCGCGGACCTCCAGGCCGTCGTCACCCGGGCCGAGGCCAGGGGCGGTGGATGGGTGCAGATCTTCTTCCACCAGCTGTGCGACGGCTGCGGCACCTACGGTGCGCGCGCCTCCCTGCTCGCCGACCTGGCGGACTGGCTGGCGCCGCGGGCCGCGTCCGGCACGGTGGTCCGCACCGCCGGCGAGGTGGTGGGCGGGCCGGTGGCGCCCGCGGTGCTGGGCCCGCCCCGCACCGGCAACCTGCTGCCCAACCCGTCGCTGGAGGCCGACGCGAACCGCGACGGCGTGCCGGACTGCTGGCAGCGCACCGGGTTCGGGGTGAACACGTTCCGCTGGACGCGCACCGCGGCCGCGCGGTCGGGCGCGTTCGCGGAGCTGCTGCAGATCACGGCGCTCACCGGTGGCGACCGCAAGCTGGTCACCACCATGGACGCGGGCGTGTGCGCTCCCTGGGGAACCCCGGGCCGCACGTTCACCATCGAGGAGTGGTACACGGCGACCGCACCGGTGCGGTTCGTGCTCTACACCCGGTCCACCGGCGGCGTGTGGAGCTTCTGGAGGACGGGGCCGTACCTGCCCGCCGCCGGCACCTGGACCCGCGCGAGCTGGACGACGCCACCGTTGCCGCCCGACGCGAACGCCCTCAGCGGGGGCCTCGCCCTGGGCCGGGTCGGCACGGCGACCTTCGACGACGTCAGCCTGGTGGAGCGCCCCTGACCGCGGACCGCCGCGGCTCCGGCAGGGAATCCAGCCAGCGGGTGACCGCCGCGCGCACCTCCGGGAGCGCACGTCGCAGGGAGTGGTCTCCGGCGACCCGCACCACCGTCCGCTCCGGGGCCTCCGGCGGCATGCCGAAGGGGTCGCGTTCGCCCTGCACCACCAGCACCGGAACCGAGACCCCGTCCAGCTCGTCCAGGCGCCCGGGTGGCGGCTGGGCGCCCGCGCGGGCGCGCGGCTGCAGGGGGAACGCGAGGCACAGCACGCCGACGGCGCCCGTGGCCTCGGCGGTGCGGCACGCAACTCGGGCACCCGACGACCGGCCGCCCGTGACCACCGGGATTCCCGGGAGCACCTCCGTCGTCAGGTGGTCGACCACCGCGGTCCACACCGCGTCGAGGGCGGGCGCGCGATCCGGGGCCCGGCGGCCGGCCACCCGGTAGGGCTGCTCCACCAGCGCGACGGCGACCCCGGCGGCGAGCGCCGCCTCCGTGGCCGCCACCAGGTCGGGTGCGCCGGTGCCACCGCCCGCGCCGTGGCCCAGCACCACCAGCGCCCGCGGCGCATCGGGGAGGTGCAGGTGCGCGCGTGCCGGTCCGCGCGGCGTGGGGATCTCGAGCGATGCGGGCGGGCCGGTCACGGGCGTTCCGAGGAGGCCGGGCTACCTGGGCAGCGCGCCGGTGCGGGCGACACCCGCCACCATCGCCATCACGGCGGTGGGCGTCCGCCCGGACCCGTCGTCCAGGTAGTGGTCCAGGCCGCGGATCACACGAACGCGCGTGGGCCGGCCCTCCGCCGCGCGAGCCGCTGCCAGGCGGCGCACGTCACCCACCGGCACCACGCCATCCGCGGACCCATGGACGTGCAGCACCGGCTGCCGCACCGCGGCGGCGTCACGCCGGGGGTCGGCGCGCAGCAGGCGCCGGGCGGTCGCCTCGCCCACCAGCACCCGCAGCAGCACGCGGCTGCGGCCGTCCAGCTCCGACAGGCTCCCGAGCGGCCGTCCCGGTGAGCTCAGCGTCACCGCCGCACGCACCGGGGCGCCGATGACGGCGGCCCGCAGGGCGAGGTTGCCGCCCTGGCTGTGCCCCACGAGGGTCAGCTGCTCGGGGCGTACCTCGGGCCGCGCCCGCAGCGCGCGCACCGCGGCCGCCGCGTCGACCGCGAGCAGCCGGGGGTCGAGCCATGCCAGGTTCGGGCCCGCCGACTCACCGATGCCGCGCTTGTCGTACCGCAGCACCGCGACACCCCGGGCGGCCAGCGCGTCGGTCCAGTCCGGGTAGACGCGGCGCCCGAACACGCCGATGGCGCCGTCGCGGTCGCTGGGTCCGAAGCCGCCCACGAACACCACCCCCGGATGCGGTCCGGGGCCCGACGGGAGCGTGAGCGTCCCCGAGAGCGCGGGGCCGCCGGGCGCGGCGAAGGTCACCGGCACCTCGCGGGCGGCGGAGGCCAGCCCGGCGGGGATCAGCAGCGCCGCGCACGTGAGCGTGATGGTGGACCGGGTGGTCATCGTCCCGACGATAGCCCGCCCGCGGCGGGTGGGGCGCGACACCGGGGCGGGGGAGCACCTCCTGGAGAGCGGGGATCCCCCGGCGGTCCCGCCTGTGGCATGCTCGCCCGGTTCGACGGACGGTGGCCGGCCTGCGGCCCCGCACGAGCCCTGGGGACGGACGCATGCGGATGGCGAGCGCGGTGACGGCGGCGGCGCTGGCGGTCGCGGCGGTGCTGACCGGCTGCTCGGGCGGTGGCGAGTCCGACCGGGCGTCCACGGTCCCGACGCTCAGCGTGCCGTCACCGTGGCGCGGCGCCGACGGCGCCACCGTCGACGTGCCCGCGGCCCCGGAGCGCATCGTGTCGGCCGACCTCATCGCGACCGAGCTGCTGGTGCGCTTCGGCCATGGCGACCGCATCGTCGCCATCACCGATCCGGAGGGGGCCGCCGGCCCCGACGCCGCGGATCTGGCGCGGTACCCCACCGCCGGTTCCGAGCGCGAGCCCGACGTGGCGGCCATCGCCGCCCTCCGGCCGGAACTGATCATCGCGTTCGACGGCATCGCACGGCGGGATGAGCTCGCCGCCGTCGCCCCGCTGGTGACCGCGCCGTACGACCGGAGCCGCCCGGGGGCGGCCTACGGGTGGCGGGAGTACATCCGCGGCGTCGGGGACCGCCTCGGGCTGGGCCCCCAGTCCCGCGGTCTGGTGGACGGGATCGACCGGCGCATCGCCGCGGTGCGCGACGCGCGGGCTCCGGGCGCCACGATGGCGGTCGTGCGCGTGAGCACCGACGGGCGCTTCGGCGTGCTGCCCGGCGCGTACCCGTCAAACCTGGTGCGCGACCTGGGGCTCGACCCGGTCGGCACCGCCGCGGCCCACTTGCCGGGCGCCACCGTGGCCGACTGCTGCCGGACCCTCTCCGACACGGAGCTCGCGGGGCTGCGCGGCGTCGACGTGATCCTCGTGGCCGACACCCCCGACGATGGGGTCGACGCCCTGGAGGTGGCACGCGGGAACCCGGTGTTCGCCGCCCTGCCCGCGGTCACCGCTGGGGACGTCCACGGCGTGTCGGCCCCGGTGTGGACCGTGTGGACCCCGGGGAACCTGACCCGGGCGATGGACGACGTCGACCGTCTTGTCATGCCGGCGGTCGCCGCCGGCGGCTGAGGCTGCGCCCCCGGCGGCCCGATCAGGCTCCCGGGGCGGCGATCACGGACGTGAGCGGTGAGGTCACCGTCGTGGTGCCCGCGGCGTTCGTCGCGGTCACTCGGATTTGCAGCCGGTGGCCGCGCTCGGCGGGGCGGACCCGATGGCGCGGGCCGGAACCGGCACGCACACACTTCCGGCCGTTCGGCGCGCACCGCTCCCAGCGCACGTCGGTGGTGTGTGTCGGCGAGGACAGCCCGCCGCGTCCGGTGCCCGCGATCGGCGTGCCACCGTCGAACGTGCCGTCGCCGGCACCCCGGAAGACCGTGGCCGGGTTCGAGTTCGTGGTGCTGTGGACCATGTCGAGGTGCCCGTCCTCGTCGAGGTCCGCAACCGCGATGTTGCCGTTGACGAACGGCGTCGACAGCGTGGCGCCCGCGGTGAACTCCACACCGCCGACCGCGGTGTCCGGGGCGAGGGCCGCACAGCACGCGGCGAGGACGAGCGCGGTTCGTGTCATGGCATGTGTAGCACCCTCTGGCGCGGGAATGTGTGCCGAGAGGACCCTCGGGGCCGGGAGGAACGGTGGACGCACCGGAGGCGGGCCGGAACGTGCGGCGCTGGCTGGAGGCGCGCGAGCGGGGTGACCTGGTGTCACTGCGGCGGCTCACCGCGGAGGACGCCGAGTGGGTGAGCCCGGTGAACGGCCCGGTCACCGGGCGCGACCGGGTGCTCGATCAGGTTGCCGCCGCGTTCACCGACACCGACCGGTTCGCCACCGAGACCATCTCGGTGGAGGTGCGCGGCGACCGGGCCGTCGCGGTGGTGCGCAACACCGGCCGGCGGGGAACCCGCGAGCTCGACTCGCTGCAGACCCTCTTCGTCACGCTCCGCGCGGGGCTGGTGGAGCGCGTCCGGATCGCGGTCGACGAGCCCGACCAGGTGGAGGCCTTCTGGTCGTCCGGCTGACCGGCGGGACGCGGCCCCCCGCATGGTGAGACGTGCCACCGGCGCCGTGTGCGCCCGTCCGCGACCGGCCTAGCGTGGCCCCCGTGACCCGTCGACTGCGCATCGCCGTCCTCGCCGCCGTGCTGGTGGCGCTCCCCTCCTCCACGGCGGTGGCCGGGACCCTCAGCGTGGCCCTCGACCCGGCGTACGGGGAGGCGACGGGGGCCAACGGCTGGTACCGCACGCCGGTCACCGCCACCTACACCTGCGCGCCCGCGCTCCTGGAGACCGTCGTGTCGTGCCCACCGGGCGAGGTGCTCGGCGACGGGGCGGGCACCGCGCCCGACGGCGCACCGGCGCCCGTCACCCGCACCGCCGTCTTCGAGCGGGTGGGCACCGGCACCAGCGAGGACACCGTGACGCTGGAGAGCGCGCCCGGTGTCCCCCTGCGCATCGACGCCCAGGCACCGCCCCCGCCGGTGATCACCTCGCCCGCGGACGCCCTCGTCGTGCGGCCCGGGGCCCTGCTGACCGCCGCGTTCACCTGCACGTTCACCGGCGACCGCTCCGGGGCCGCCCCGGTGGACGCCTGCACCGGCACCGTGCCCGCCGGGCAGCCGCTCGACACGGGGAGCGCGGATCCCGCGACCTGGGGTGCGCGGGCGTTCGTCGCGACCGCCAGGGACGCCGCCGGGAACGTCTCCACCGCGACCGCCGGGTACCGCATCGAGGCCGAACCCGTGCCCCCCGCGCCGCCGCCCCCGTCCGCGCCGCCCGTCGCGCCGGTGTCGGCGGCGGTCGCCGCGCCTCCCGCGCTCGCCCCCGCTCCCGCGAGGGCGTCGCGCCTTCCGCGCCTGCGGAACGCGCGGGCGCTGCGGCCGCTGCCGGGCGGGCGCGTGCCGCCGCGGGCGCTGCTGCGATGGCCCCGGGCCGGCGGAGCAGCGCTGTACAACGTCCAGGTGTTCCGTATCACCGGCACCCGGTACGTGAAGGTGCTGTCCGCGTTCCCCCGCGCCAACCGGTTGCGCGTGCCGGCCGGCCGCCTCCGGCCCGGGCAGCGGTACGCCTGGCGGATCTGGCCGTTCAACGGACGTCTGCGCGCCTACACCCGCGCCCCGGTGGGGGTCAGCTGGTTCCGGGTGGTCCGCCCGGCCCGGCGGTGACGCCCGGCGGGCATGACCCGGCCTGGGCCGCGGTCAGGTAGGCGTCCACGTCGATGCCGGCTCCGGGCTCGGCGAGCCCCCGGCGGCACGCCGCCAGGTAGTCGTCGCCCGGCGGCCTGCGCGGCAGGTCGCGGCAGGTGGTCACGGTCGCCGCGGGCAGGCCCTCGATGTCCGGCAGCCGCAGCACCGCGTTGTACTTGCCGGCCGTCGCACTCCCGCCGTGGGAGACCGGCAGGCGCGCCCACCCGCCCACCGGGATGTCGGTGACCCAGCCGGTCCAGCCGATGTCCCGCACGCCGTTCTCACCCTCCAGGACCCGCTCGAACTGGCCCCGCGTGAGGGCATGGGCCCGGGCGCGGGTGGTCCGCGGGTCGCCGGCCGGCGTGAGCTCGACGAACGCCACCCCGCCGTCCCAGCGCGCCGAGTGGCCCGCGAAGTACAGCGCGTGCGGGATCCACAACCAGCGGTGGGCGGGTTGCGGCGTGCTGGGATCAAGGTAGGCCAGCAGACGCGCGCCGGAGGTGTTGGACCCGTAGGCGACGTACCAGAGGTCCGGGGCGCCGGCGGTCACGGGGTCGCTCCTACCAGGGGTGCTTGGCGAAGTCCTTGAGGAAGCAGCCGTACAGGTCCTCGCCGGCCTCGCCGCGCACGATCGGGTCGTAGACACGCGCGGCGCCGTCCACCAGGTCCAGGGGGGCGTGGAAGCCCTCGCCGGCGAGGCGCATCTTCGTGGGGTGCGGCCGTTCGTCGGTGATCCAGCCGGTGTCGACGGCCGTCATCAGGATGCCGTCCTCGAACATCTCGTTCGCGCTGGTGCGCGTGAGCATGTTGAGGGCCGCCTTCGCCATGTTGGTGTGGGGGTGCCCCGGCCCCTTGTAGCCGCGGCTGAACTGCCCCTCCATGGCCGACACGTTCACCACGTACGACCGGCGGGCGGAGGTGGCGGCCAGTGCGGGCCGCAGCCGGCTCACCAGGATGAACGGCGCGGTGACGTTGCACAGCTGGACCTCCAGCAGCTCACGGGGGTCGACCTCGTGCACCACCTGCACCCAGCTGTTCACCGGATCGAGGTCGGGCACCAGGCCCCCCGCGTCGATCGCCATGCGCGCCGCGATGCGTTCGGGCGACGCGGAGCCGGCGGTGAGGGCGAGGGCGCTCACCGCCTCCGGCGTGGGCGTCCAGTGGGCGGGCGCGCCGGACTCCAGCCCGTGCGGCGCGTCGTCGGCGCCGGGGCCGAACACGCGCACCTCGGGCATGGGCCCGGCCGGCAGCTCGGCGGCCTCCGCGTCGGCCAGCAGGGCGTATGCCTGCGCCGAGCGGCGAACCGTCTGGGCGGCGTTGTTGATGAGGATGTCCAGCGGCCCGTCGGCGGCGACGGCCTCCGCCATCGCGACGACCTGGGCGGGGTTCCTGAGGTCGATCCCGATGATGCTGAGCCGGTGGAACCAGTCATCGCTGTCGGGCATCGCCCGGAACCGGCGCACCGCGTCGCGCGGGAACCGGGTGGTGATGGTGGTGTGCGCGCCGTCGCGCAGGAGGCGCAGCGCGATGTACATCCCGATCTTCGCCCGCCCGCCGGTGAGCAACGCGCGCCTGCCGGTGAGGTCCGTGCGGGCCTCGCGCTTGGCGTGGTTCTTCGCGGCGCAGTCCGGGCAGAGCTGGTGGTAGAAGGCGTCGACCTCGGTGTACCGCTCCTTGCAGATGTAGCAGGGGCGGGCTCGCAGCAGGGTCCCGGCCTTCTCGCCGTCGGCGCGGGAGGCGAGCGGCAGGCCGTTGGTCTCGTCGTCGATGCGACCCGGGGCGGCGGTGGCGGTGAGGGCGTCCACCGCCCGGTCGGCCGCCAGGACGGCGTCGCGCCGCTCGCGCCGGCGGCGCAGGCGGGCGTGCTTGAACAGCCGCGCGGTCGCGCGCTGAACGGCCAGCGAGTCTGGATGGTCGGCCGGGAGCGCCTCGGCGGCCCGCAGCACCCGCAGGCAGGTCTCGAGGTCGGCCGGGTCGATGCCGGAGGGGGTGTCGGCGTCGTCGGGATGAATCACGCGCGGGACCATAGTGGGCGTCCGCCCCGGTGGCACGTAGGGTTCCCCCGGTGAGGCTCGGATCGGTCATGGGCAGGTTGGCGCGCGTCGCCGCCGACGCCCTGCAGCAGGAGCTCCGCCGCCGGTCCCGGCGCCGCCCGGAGGCGGCCCGTCCCACCGCCGGCCCCTCCGGCGGGCGGGTGGAGGTGGGGTACGCGCCCTCACGGGACGGCGACGCCGATCCCGGCGAGGTGGTGTGGGCATGGGTGCCGTTCGAGGAGGACCCCGCTCAGGGCAAGGACCGCCCGGTGCTGGTGCTCGGCACCGTGGGTCGTGACCTGGCGGCGGTGCCGCTCACCAGCAGGCACCGTCCGGAGCGCCGCGACCAGGTGCCGGTGGGAACCGGCCCCTGGGACTCCCAGCGCCGTCCCAGCTACGCCGACGTGGGCCGTCTGCTGCGCCTCGATCCGGGCCACGTGCGGCGCGAGGGCGCGGCGCTGTCCCGCGACCGCTTCGAGGCGGTCGTCGGCGCGGCCCGGTCGCGCTACCCGGAGCTCTCCGAGGCCTGAACGGGCTCGCGAGACCTCAGGTGGACAGCTCGGCCTCGGTGATGACACCGAGATCCAGGGCGCGCTCCACCAGCTTGGCCCGCTTCTGGTTCTGCGCCAGGTCGGCGATCTGGAACCGCACGAAGAGCGCCCGCAGGGTCGCCTTCACCGCATCGATGCTGAGGAACAGCTCCGCGGCGATGTCCTGGTTCGAGGCCGGCGTCGCGAACGTCCGGCCCGCCGCGTATGGGCGGGCGAGGGCGACGAGCACCCTCCGCTGGGCCGGGGTGATGCTGACCGGGTCACCGGTCGCGCTCACCACGGTGGAGTCCTCCGTCGCGCCGCGCGGCTCCCGGAACTCCATCAGGGTCGAACCCACCCGGATCATGCGGCCGTCGGTGAGGCGCACCCGGGACGTGACGCGGTGCTGGTCCACGAACGTTCCGTTCCTCGAGAGCCCGTCGTCGACGATCGTCCACGTCGCGCCGACCCGGCGCAGCTCCGCGTGGACGCGGGAGATCGACCGGTCCCAGTCGATCGCCACGTCGCATCCGGGATCCCGCCCGATGGTGAGGACCTCGTGGTCCCCGGTGAGCCGGACGATCACCTGCTGGTCCGTGTCATCGCGAAGCACCAGGAAGGGCGTCCCGGCCCGCTCGGCGTTCTGCACGCGCATGAGGTCGCCGGGCTGACGCACGCTCCACTTCGACCCCGCCGGGCGCGGGCTTGAGCCGCTCATCGTCATCTGGCGATCCTATCTCCAGCCCCGGCAGCGCCGGATCGTCCGCCGAGACGGCGCCTAGGGCACCGTCAGGTGGCCGGCCTCGGCGAACTCCGCGAGCGACGCCCGGAAGGCGGTCTCAGCGCCGCTCGCCTCGCGTCGCGCGGCGTTCCACGACCCCGTGGAGCCCGAGGCGCCGGACAGCTCCGAGTAGGCGCGCGCGGCGGTCCCGGCGGCGCGGCTGAGGCCGCTCCGGGCCTCAGCGATCTGGGGACTCACCGGCCGCGCGGTGATGCGGTTCCGGAGGCCGGCGAACGCCGCCGAGACATCGCCCGCGGCCCCGGCCTGCGCCGCGCGTGATGTCGCGTCGCCCAGCGCCGTCAGCGCCTGCGTCCGCTCGTTCCCGAAGCGGCGGAGCTCGGTGTTGAGGAAGCGCTGGTACGCGGTGTCCACGCCCAGGGGGTACGCGCGCGTTCCCGCCCGGAGTCGCAGGGTCGACACCGCCCGGGCGCATGCCGCGCTGTGGGCGGGGAACGCCGACTCGGGCGCGTGGCACGCGATCGTCAGGACGCCCGCGGTCGTCGGGGCGACATAGACCGACAGCAGCCGGCCCGCGGGGTCCGTCACCGGGATACCGGCGTACAGCAATGCGGCGGTCCCCCCGAGGCGCACGCCGGTGGCCTGCGGCAGCCGCTCGCCCACGCGACGCGTGAACTCCTGCCGGAGCAGGCGCTCACCGGTCGCCGTGGTCATCCCGATGGTCAGGGCCACGCTGTTCTCGGATGCGGCGGGACCCACTGCTCTCGGGGTCCGGAGGCCCAGCCCCCGCAGCTCGCCCCGGTTGGGGTTCGCGGCCGACCAGTCCGCCGGGTACCGGAGCGTGGCGGCCGGTGCGGTGAGGGTCTTCGTGGCGATCACGGTCGGCTCAGGGGTCTCCGGCGCTCCTCCCAGCCCGATCGCCGCGCCCGCGACGCCGCCGACGCCCGCCAGCAGCCCGGCCGTCACGACGAGCGCCTTCCGGCTGGAGGCGGTCCCGCCCTGTGGCCGGTCGCCGGGTGCGACGGTGGGAGGTGTGTCCCCCTTCGGGGCCCGTTGCTCGGCGGGCCGCCCGGGGCCGGGCCGCGGTGTGCCCTGAGGGTCGCCGCCGATCCGGTCGCCCACGGGGGACTGCGCCGGCGCGATGCCCGCGGCGAGGGCGACTTCGGCCGGCTCGGTCAGCAGTCCCTCGCCATCGCCAAACAGCGTCGTGGGCGGCGGCACCGCGAGCGGAGGCCGTGCGCCGCCGGCCCGTGCGGGCGTCGCCGGCTCGGTCGCCTCGTTGGGCGGCGGCGCGATGCCCGCGCTCGCGCGGAGTGCCCGTCCGAGCTCGGCGGCCGAGGGGAATCGGTCGTCCGGCTCCTTCTGGAGGCCGCGCATCAGGATGTCCCTGGCCGCCGCGTCGAGATCGGGAAACTCGTCCCACGGATCGGGAACGGGCTCGATCACGTGCATGAACGCGACGGCGGGGCTGTTGGGCTCCTCCGTGACGAACGGCGGCCGGCCGCACGCCATCTCGAAGAGCACCGCGGTGAGGCTGTAGACGTCGGTCATCGCGCTCGCGCGCCGGCCCCGGGTGAGCTCGGGAGCCATGTACCCCGGCGTGCCGATCATCAGCCCGGATTGGGTCATCGAGGCGTCGGTGAGCCGCGCGATGCCGAAATCGGCGACCCGTACGGCCCCGTCGGGCTCGATGAGGATGTTGCTGGGCTTGATGTCGCGATGGATGACGTTCGCGCCGTGCGCCGCCTCCAGGGCGTCGCACACCGCCGCGCCGATCTGCGCGCAGCGTCGCCACGGCATGCGGCCGGCGATGTAGATCTCGTCCGCGAGGGAACTCCCGGGGACGTACTCCAGCACCAGGTAGGCACCGCCCTCGGGCGGGGTGAGGAAGTCGTAGACCCGGATGACGCCGGGGTGGCGCAGACGTGCGAGCGCCTGGGCCTCGCGCGTGAAGCGCTCCATGAAGCCTGGTTCGGACACCACCTCCGACCGCAGGAACTTGAGCGCGACCTCCCGTCCCAGGGTGAGGTCCTCCGCCAGGTGCACCTCGCCCATCCCGCCACGACCCACGACGCGGACGAGCCGGTAGCGGCCGGCGATCACCCGGGGCTCCCGCTCCTGCGCTTCCGGCGAGGTCATCCGCCGCCGCCGGATGGCCGCGGGGAGCGATGGCGGATGCCCGCGTGTCCTGCCGGCGGGAGGCCTCGTGCGGGGCCGTGCGTTGCGTCGGGGGTCACGTGCCTGCTCTCCACTGCCTGGTCCCATTGGAGCGCGACTGCCGGGCGATCGTATCGTCCCCCCGGGCGCTCCGCGGCATGCGGACCCTAAGCGTTCCGTGCCCTGTGGGCTACTGGACCGACGGCGGGTTGTGGGAGCCCGGGTGAGCGACACCGCCACCTTGGGTGGCTTCAGCGGCCACCGCGCCCGGAGGAGTCTTCCGGTCACACACCGGCGCCCCGCATCCCGCCGACCGGGTCGGCGCCCGGCTCGTTTCCCACGACGACTGGAATCCCCGTGTCCTCACTCCGCACACTCATGGCGATCTGCGCGTTCGCCGCCTGCTTGGGGTTCGCCCTGGCCGGTCAGGTCTCCCCGGCGGCCGCCCACTCGGGGAACGCGCCGGCCGTCCCGTCGAACCTCAACAGCGGCGGGCACTGGTGGAAGACCAACAACTGCACCTTCAGCCCCGACACCGTCTTCAAGCACGCCTGCATCCACCACGACGGCTGCTACATCCACCGGTGGAACAAGTCGAAGGGGACCTGCGACACCTGGTTCCGTGACGACATGCGCGCAACGTGCTCCGAGATTCGGGCGGGCTGGTCGTGCTACGTCCTCGCGGAGCAGTACTACGCCGCCGTCACGGCCTACGGCTGGCCCGCCTGGTGGTCGCGGGGCTTCTTCTACTAGGCCCCGGGGGCACGGGCCGATTCGCGCATCG
>LNFM01011520.1_pt1 | contig 11972 bp, 9 predicted proteins | sample 596031 | NCBI WGS metagenome assembly LNFM01 (sample SAMN04254537, study PRJNA301005) | activated carbon metagenome | isolation source: dual media filters at the Ann Arbor, Michigan drinking water treatment plant | place: USA: Ann Arbor | reverse complement strand
CATGAAGAACCAGTTCTGAGACCATTCCGAGCCGGTGGTGCTGGCATGGCATTTGAATAGCCACCAAAGTGATCGTAACGAAGTGCACTTCGACCAAATGCATTTCGACCTTATAGACCATGGCGCCGCAGGGCATCTGTCGCTGCCGGCCAACGGTGTGCAACTCTCTATCCGCGAGGACAGGATATGCTGTCGCTAGTGAAAGAACTCGTCGCCTACATGAACGCGCGGCGCAAGTGGTGGCTGCTGCCGGTCATCACCATCCTGCTGATCGTCGGCGGACTACTGGTGCTGGCGCAAGGCTCTGCGGTCGCCCCCTTTATCTACACGGTGTTCTGATTTCTAGGCGGGACATTGGCCCCCGAACAGACATCTGCTGTTGCAATGCCGCGGGGACGCCCGCGGCACAGTGTTCTGCATACGTTGTTAGCTCGAGGCACGGAACCGGCACATGCGCATTCTCGGCATCTCCGCCTTCTATCATGACAGCGCTGCGGCACTGCTGATCGACGGCAAACCAGTCGCCGCCGCCCAGGAAGAGCGGTTCACCCGCAAGAAGCACGATCCGGGCTTCCCAGAACACGCCATCCGCTACTGCCTCGCCGAAGGCGGCATCGGGTTCGACGATCTCGACCACGTCGTGTTCTTCGAAAAGCCACTGCTGAAGTTCGAACGGCTGCTCGAGACCTATCTCGCCAATGCGCCGCGCGGCTACCAGTCGTTCAAGATGGCGTTGCCGGTCTGGCTCAAGGAAAAGCTATTCCAGAAGGTCGGCATGGTGAAGGATCTCGCGCAGTTCTCCGCCTCCGGCAAGGGTATCGAGGAGAAGCTGCTGTTCTCCGAGCACCACCAGAGTCACGCGGCGTCGGCGTTCTACCCCTCGCCGTTCAACGAGGCCGTCGTTCTGACCATGGACGGCGTCGGCGAGTGGGCGACCACCTCCGTCGCTATCGGCCGCGGCTCGAGCCTCGAGACCGTGAAGGAGATCCAGTGGCCGCACTCGCTCGGCCTGCTCTATTCGGCTTTCACCTATTACACCGGCTTCCGCGTGAACTCGGGAGAGTACAAAGTGATGGGCCTCGCGCCCTACGGCGAGCCGAAATACACGAAACTCATTCTCGACAATCTCATCGACGTGAAGCCCGATGGCAGCTTCTGGCTCGACCAGAGCTACTTCGACTACGCCACCGGCCTCACCATGACGTCGAAGAAATTCGACAGGCTGTTCGGCGCGCCACCTCGGAAGGCTGAAAGTCCGCTGACCCAGCGCGATATGGACCTCGCTGCGTCCGTGCAGGCGGTCACCGAAGACGTGGTGCTGCGAATGACGCGCGATCTCGCCCGGTCAACCGGCATCAAGAACCTGTGCATGGCCGGCGGCGTCGCACTGAACTGCGTCGCCAACGGTAAGATCCTGCGCGATGGTGCATTCGAGCGGATCTGGGTGCAGCCGGCGGCCGGTGATGCAGGAGGCGCACTCGGTGCAGCCTACGCAGCCCACGCGATGCATGCCCAGAAACCACGCCATCTCGACGGCGCCATGGACGGCATGAAGGGCTCTTATCTAGGCCCACAGTTCGAGCAGGCAGACATAGAGAAGCGGCTCGCTGCCGCCGGTGCGCGCTTCACGTCACATTCCGAAGCCGATATGGTCGAGCGCACCGTCGATGCACTAGAGGCCGGGCATGCCATCGGCTGGTTCCAGGGACGGATGGAGTTCGGCCCGCGCGCGCTCGGCGCCAGATCGATCATCGGCGATCCACGCAATCCGGAAATGCAGAAGAACCTCAATCTCAAGATCAAATATCGCGAGAGTTTCCGTCCGTTCGCGCCGTCGGTGCTCGCCGAAGACGTCGGCGACTACTTCGAGCACGAGGTCGAGAGCCCCTACATGCTGATGGTCGCCGATGTGAAGCGAAACCGCCGCCGCACGATGACGGCCGAGCAGGAGGCGCTTTTCGGTATCGAGAAGCTCAACGTTCCGCGCTCGGATCTGCCGGCGATTACCCACGTCGACTACTCCGCGCGCATTCAGACCGTGCACGCAGAGACCAACCCGCGCTATCACCGGCTGATCTCGGCTTTCAAGAAGCGTACGGGCTGTCCGGTCGTCGTGAACACGAGCTTCAACGTGCGGGGCGAGCCGATCGTGCATACGCCAGAGGACGCGTTCCGCTGCTTCATGGGATGCGAGATGGAGACGTTGGTCGTCGGCAACTGCGTGTTGTCGAAGCCCGACCAGGATCCCGCGCTCAAGATCGACTACAAGGACAAGTTCGATCTGGACTGAGGCGGTCTCGTTCGGACGCGCGCATCGAAGTGCGCGATCGACACCCCTCGATCAGATCTCGTCGGCCCAGACACGAAAGCCTTCGAGCGTGTTGGGGCCGAAGGTTGTCACCATCGCGACATCAGCGGCGTCACGGCCTCGAGCGATCAGAAAGCGTCCGATCCGAGGCGTGTTGTTGCGCGGATCGAACGTATGCCATCGGCCATCGAGATAGGCCTCGAACCAGGCCGCGAAATCGCCCGGCGGGAAGGGGGCCGGCGTTCCGCTGTCGCTCAGATAGCCAGTGCAATATCGGGCGGGAATGTTGAGAGCGCGGCAGAACGCGATCGCCAGATGAGCGTAGTCGCGGCAGACGCCAGTACCCTCCTTGTAGGCCTCGGCAGCGGTGCGTGTCGCGCGGGCGTTCGCGTAGTTGAAGGCGATGCGCTCGTGCACAAAATCGCAGATCGCCTGCACGCGGCCCCATCCGGGCTTCGCCTTTCCGAACAATTCCCAGCTCATGTCGAGCAACTCGTCGCTCTCGCAGAAGCGGCTCGCCAACAAGAAAGTAAGCGCGTCATCGGGGAGTAGCTCCACAGGCACCTGGCCGGCGCCGGGCGAAGTCGGATCTGGACGACCGCTGTCGCGGATCTGCGTGTCAGCGAAGATGCGAAATGGTCCAGCCGGCGCGACCACGCGGCTGCACCAGTTGCCGAAACCGTCGCGGTATCCCGTGATGGCGGACGATGGGCTCGTCAGAACGTGGTCCGGCGCGGCGAGGTCTCCAACGCGCGCGTGATGGACGTTGAGCACCATGAGGCAAGGCGTCGGCTGCGGGAACCGATACTGGAATTCGTAGCCGATCCGGAATTTCAAAGTTCACTCGCTGACCGTTGGCGGTGCGAAGCGACGGCCAATTCCCGTCATATGGTGCGGATCGGCGAGAAAAGTAAGGACTTGGCGTGGCGCGTGCTGTTTTCGCGCGATGCGCGAAGCGAGGCTAGCCTCGCGCTCCATCGAGAGACGTATCCCTCGAACTACCTCTCTTGTTGCCTGTAGGCAGTGGCGCTGGCCAGCCTTCGCCAAAGGAAGCAAATGTCGGGACGGAACCAGTCCGAAGTGAAGTCTTCAGCAGGCGAGTGCGATCAAATCGGGATCACCAGCAGCGTGTCGATTTGTTTGCTGTCGAGGATGCAGGTGCGTTCGGCGAGGAGGAGGTGGCCATCCTCTTCGACGAAGCGGTCGGCGTAGCGGCCGCACACGAACAGCGTCATCGGGCCGGAGACCATCGTCCGGAAAACCGTGAAGTTGCTTTCCGAGCGCCAGCCTTCGCCGTCGCGGCCGATGAGCTTCGTCGCGCTCACCTGATGGCAGTAGACGTGTGGTTCATAGATGTTGGCAGTGCGCAGCGCCGTGATGCGGTCCGACAGCATGCCGCGTCCGGTCGCATAGATAAGGCTCAACGGCAATCCGCGTTCGCGGTTCTCGCGCGTGATGACACGATAGAGACCATTCTGGGTGAAGCACTGCGTCCATTCCTCGAGGCGGTCACTATCGATCGCGTTGGCGTAGTCGGCATTGAACGCATCGATGCGGGCGCGCATGGCGAGCGCTTCGGGCGAGGTGTCCTGGAATAGTGGCTTGGTGGTGGGAGTCATGAGGGGCCTTCGGCGCTTCTCGTGCTGGGTCCCCGACACTTGCGCGCCAACGGCGCAGATCGGTCGAGGATGACATGTCTGTGGGTGGGTTCCCGCCGACTAGACGTGCATGCATTCGCGCCAGGCTTTCCAGAAGCCGCGCACCGCGCTTTCGGTGACACGGCTGCCCTGGCTCGGCTCGATCGTGCGGCCGCCCATGGGCATCACTGTGCGGCTCGTGGGATCGGATTGCGCGGCGTGTTGAACCCAGCCGCCGACACAGCCATCCTCCATCGAGATGAAGCCCGCCGGGCCGACGAGGTTGTTGGTCTTCAGGCGATGCTCGATCATCTCGGCGTCGTCGTCTTCGAAACCGAGGATCGTCCAGAACAGCTCGGACTTATCCACGCCGCGCGGCACCAACTGACGGACGGCGAGGCAGTTCTGGATCTGCTGGATCACCGTGCCGGGGAATACGCTCTGGATCGAGTTCGTCACGAGATCGCCGAGTTCCAGCTTGTGGGCCATCATCGTGGGGTCGGCGAGCTTGTATTGATCCTTCAGTGATCGAACTTTCTCACGTGTGGTCGACTGGTCGTCGAGGGCGACGCGCTCTGTCCAGCTCAGGTGGTGCCAGCCGTTCGGCGAGAGCTTGATGCCGCCGCCCATCGAGGGACGCACGATGCCGAACGTGTTGTGGAATACGTGCAGCAGGCTCGCGTGGTAGCTGTCCTTGGTGTTCTCGGAATAGAGCTTCCAGTTGTTCGGCAAGATCTGGCTGTGGTAGCCAAGAACCTTCAGCGGCTTGATCATCACGCGATCGATGCAGGCCGCCAACTCGCCACCGATGTAGTCGACGAAGTCGGGCGTCTCGTCGGAGAACGTGCCGAACACAATGCCCTTGTAGGTCGCGACGCGAAGGCGTCTGAGGCCGTGCTGGGTGATGTCGAAGTCGTCGGTGAGGCCGCCCTTGCCGCCGACACCGCGCTTGAAGGCCACGCCGGTCAGCTTGCCCGTGAGGTCGTAGACCCAGTTGTGATAGACGCAAGTCAACTCGCGGACATTGCCGTGCGGCTTGTAGCAGACGAGCGAGCCTTTGTGGGCGCAGCGGTTCAGAAGGGCATTGATCTTACCCGTCTCGTCGCGCGTGACGATGACCGGGGCGTTGCCGACGTAACTCGTGCGGTAATCGCCTGGATTGGGGATCTCGGCCTCGACGCACAGCAGGTTCCAAGTCGGGCCCTGGAAGATGCGGGCCTGCTCTGCGTCGTAGATCGCTTGGTCCGTGTAAACCTGGAATGGAACGCGCGAGACGTCATCGCCGGGCCATTCGAAGCCCAGCGCGGCGCCGCCGCCCTGGTGGAATGCCGGTGTGTCCATGGCCGTCTCCTGCGCTCGCGATCACTGTGAGCAGCGACATTAGGGCGAACGATCAATCTGGGGCAACCCTATGGGCCGCGCAATTTGATTTCACCCCTCGTCGAACTCGAACCAGTGTCATTCGCAATCAATTGCCGATGGCGCGTTTCTGGATGCCTTCGAGGAATGCCCTGGTGCCGGCGTCGAGGCCGGAAGGGCCGGCTTTCTGCATGACGCGGCCGATGAGCAGCGCCAATTCGGCATCGGGCTTGATGTCGGCGTTGGCGATGATGTCGGCGAGGGTCGCCTCACCAGGGGCCGAGCGCGAGAAGACGCTCGCCAGGTTGAGATCCGGCTGGACCGTGGGTTGCTGCCAGCTACCGAACACGCGGAACGGCAGCCCGCTGAAGAACGAGGCGATGCGAGCACGTCCGCTCAGGTCGAGGCGCTGCTCCACGATCCCGATGGTGCCTTCGGCATTAATACCGAGCAGCGGGCCGCCCATCGTGACCGTCGATTCCTTCACCACGCCCTTCTCGATCCTGAGATCCGTATTGAGGCCTGTGACAGCAGTCCGGCGCGCGGGATCATACTCGCGGTTGCCTGTGAGCCAGCGGATCACGGTACCGAGCGTGATGTTGCCGAGGTCGTAGCCAAGTACATGGCCCTGGGCCATGTTCGTCCGCACGGTGCCCGTAAGCTGCTCGACGAGTTGCTTCTGCGAATTGCCGGTCGAGCGGATGTCGGCGTCGATACCGGTGTCGCCATCGAGCAGCGGCGTCACGCCGAACGCTTCCGACATCGCAAAGAGATCGACACCTTCGCCCTTGACGTTGGCAGAGATCGACGGCACGGGCTGGCGCGCATCGATGCGGGCGCGGCCACTGAGCTTGCCGTCCTTGGTGCCGATACCGTTGCCTTCGAGGGTGAGCGCTCCGTCGTCGAGCACCGTCTTCAGCTGCGGGACGGCAAACTGCATACCGCGAACATCGAGGTATTTGACGGCCCAATCGACATCGAGATCGACAGTGCGAAGGGCGGTGAGATCGAACTTCTCCTCACTCCAGGGCGACGCGGCCAGCTTGGACTTCGCGCGTGTGGCCGCGGGAATGAGTTCATCGGCGGGTATCGCCGGTATTTCCATCGTGCCGCCACGCTTCAGCGGGGCGTCGAGCATCGCGCGCATGTAGGTCTTGAAGACGTCGCTCAGCGGCGCCTCGGGTTCGATCACTTGCGGTTTGCCAGCCGCAACCGACGGCGCTCCGGGCTGTACTTTCGGCCGCGGCTTGACCGGCGCAACGCCGAGATAGGCGTCTGCGTCGAGCTTGTCGGCGGCGATCCTGCCAGAAATCTTCGGGCGCGCGCCAGCGATATCGACGGCGACGTTACCGGTCAGAACGTTGGCGCCATGACCGATGCGACCATTGGCGAGCGAGACCCGCGTCGCCGTGGCATCAAGCTCGCCGGTGAAATCGACGGGCCCCTTGACGGTCGCCGGCATGGTGACGCCGAGCCAGCTCGCGAGCGCCTCGACGGACGTCGTCGCGGCGCGTGTGCGGCCCTTGAACGACGTGGCCGCGCCGGTTTCGATACGGCCATCGAAGTCGACAGAGCCGTGGCTCGCCTTCAGCGACACGTTGGCGGGAACCGCCGGGCCTGCCGTCAGGGCTTCGGGCGAGGGCAGTTTCACCGTGCCGTTCACGCGATCCTTCTTGTGGGTGAACGCGACAGCGGCATCGACCGGTGCGCCGAACGCCAAAACAGGCGCGACGATGCTGACCTCGTCCAAACCGACAGGAGCAGAAGCAACGCCCGGTGCCCGCGTGGGCTGCACCAGGGAAAGCGACGCGCTGGTGAAAGCGAAACCCTGCAGTCGGGAGGCGGTAGCGTTCTTGGCCGCGGCCGTCATCGTACCTGCACGGATCGTGCCCGTGCCCTCAGCGGCGAAGGCGGCCGATGTGCTCTTGACGGTGACGTCGTCGATTGCCGCTGGCGTGACGGATTTCGCTGTGGCCGCGACACCGGATGCGTCGAAGCGGCCTTTTGCGGCCAGAACATAGGCGACCGTTGCGCCGTTGATCGTGAGGTCGTCGAGCGCATCGAGGCGCGCTCCCTTGGCGGTGCCGGCCAGTCCGCCGACGCTGACCGAGCCGGTCGCGGGGTGCGCGAAGGAGAACCGGTTGCTTTGGAATTTCACGTCGGCGAGCCGGCCGCCCTTCATGGAGGCTGCCGAGGTCTCGAGGTTCTCGGCCGACATCGTGCTGCCATCGGCGGGATCACGCCATTCCAGCGTGCCGCCGTTGAAGGTGATGCGGCCGGCGCCATCGAAGCCCAGTGCATCGGCGGTGGCTGCGAACTTCGTCGCCTCGATGCCGGAGGGCTGGGTGCGGTCGCGCCAGCGCACCTTGGCGCCCGATGCCTGGAGATTACCGATCCGAGCTGCGGCGACCGAGGTCGCCTTGGCGTCGAGATCGCCGAACTCCAAGCTGGTGCCCGTCGCCGGCTCGAGGAATACGGTTGCGCCGGATTTGACGACAGCTTCGCCGATCGCATCCTGTCTCACGTCGCGCAGGGCTGCGTCAGCGCGTTCCAGGCGCACGGTCATGCCGTCTCGCTGGTCGCGGTAGCTCAGCGTGCCGCCCTTGATGTCCACACGGGCAAATGCAAATCCACGCGTAGCGCGTGCCGGCGCATCGCGGGTCACTGCGACATCAGGTTGCCAAACGTAACGGCCCTGCTTGTCGGTTTCTACCGTGATGACGGGGTCGGTCAGTGCTATCCGCGCGAGCGTATGGGTTGCGCCCAGCGCGGCCGCGTAGCCCGCGTCGAGTTCAACGACCTTCGAGACGACGACCGGTGCACTGCCGGGCTCCGCCGGATTGGTCAGAACCACGCCTTCCATGCGAAGGCTCACGCTCGGCACGAGACGCAGCGTAAGCGGCCCGTTGATCTGGAGTTCGAGGCCGGTCTTGGCGCGCGCACCCGCTACCAGGAGGCGCTTGGCGAGGTTGGTCGGTGGAAACATCGCCAGGGCTGCGAAAATCGCAACCAAAAAGAGGACGAAAACGCCGAAAAGTCCGAGAGCTTTTTTCATGGAGCCTTCGCGAGGAGGAAAAAGGCGGAACCGTCCGTCGAAGCCGTTCGGTCGAGCTGCCGGTGCAGACCTTGGTCGACTGGCCACACGGCGGCCCAGCCGAGGAGCTTTCAACCCGCCCCCGGCTTGCATCTTTGCGCGCAAACTAGTGCCCGAATGTGACGAGCACAACGGGGAGCATGATGTGGATCAAGCATGGGGCATACGCGCCACACGCCCTCACCACCCGCTTCGGCCGGTTACGTCCCGCCGCATTTCAGCCGGGAAAAGCGGTATCGATGCATGGCTTACGCTAAGGGAGACGCGTTATCCGGTACGTGTGAACACGGGTGATTCGGTGCTGGGGCGGCCTGCCTCTCGGCACCTCGTGCAATTCGAAATCACAGTAGATATCGACGAGGTCGACCATGAAGTCTTTCCCATTCGGCGGAATCGGCGCGGCCATAGTCGGCATCGGGCTGTTTTTCGGCACCTATAGTGCAACCCCGCCCGCCTTCGGGCAGGCTGGCCCCGGGCAAGTCGCCCCCTCCGTTGCGGGTCTGTGGCTGGACAACGAAGGTAAGGCTGCCGTGGAAGTGAAGGGCTGCGGCCCCGAGATCTGCGGCAACATCGTGTGGCTGAAGCAGCCACTCGATCCCAAGGGCAAGCCCTGGACCGATATGCTCAATCCCGATACGGGCAAGCGCGGCCGCCCGGTGTGCGGTCTCCAAATCATCGGCGGATTGAAGCCCGATGGAAAGGGCCAGTGGCAGGACGGCTGGATCTATGATCCCGAAGAAGGCAAAAACTTCAACGTCGAGCTTTCACTGTCTGATCCGAACACATTGAAAGTGTTCGGTTATGCGGGAATAAAGCTGCTCAGTGAGACGATGCTGTGGAAGCGGCTCCCAGGTGACAGCGCGCGCTGCAAGGCCTAGGCTCGCCCCCATATCCAGCGCAAGGTCTGGAATCTGCCCGGCTTCTGACCGAAATGGACGATGCCGCTAGTTGACGGGGGGGCCGAAACCGGTACCCATCTCCTCGAAGCGATCCGGCAGGAGAAGGCCGAAGAGCGTAGCCGTAGCTACGGTCGAGGCGTTCGACGGACCGGGCGCACGGGGACTGCGACCCGGAGGGCGATCTAGGCACTCGACCGATGCGCGAGCATCGCTCGTCGTGTCGTTCCTGCCCGGCGAGCATCCTTGATCGTCATACGTGCCAGCTATTTCTGATCGCGGGTACTAGACACACCATGGTGGACATTACGAACGAGTTGAAGAACCTGAACGATCGCTCCCGCGACATCTTCCGCAGGATCGTGGAGCAGTACCTGACGACGGGCGAGCCCGTCGGATCGCGAAATCTGGCGCGTGTCCTTCCCACGACGCTATCGCCCGCCTCGATCCGCAACGTCATGTCGGATCTCGAGCATCTCGGTCTGATTTATGCGCCCCACACCTCGGCTGGCCGGATGCCGACGCAGCAGGGCCTTCGCATGTTCGTCGACGGTCTCCTCGAGGTCGGGGAACTCAACGTCGACGAGCGCAAGGAGATCGAGGCGCAGATCAAAGTGCGCCAGCAGACCTCCGTCGAGCAGGTCCTCAAAGAGGCCAGCGAGATGATCTCCGGCCTGTCGCACTGCGCCGGCGTCGTGCTCGCCGAGAAGATGGTCGGACGGCTCAAGCATATCGAGTTCGTCGGGCTTGATCCCGGGCGGGCGCTGGTCGTTCTGGTCGGCGAGGACAACGGCGTCGAGAACCGCGTGATCAACGTGCCACCGGGATTGCCACCATCTTCGCTCACAGAAGCCGCGAACTATCTCAACGCGAACATCCGCGGCCTCGACATCGGCGAAGCGCTGAAGCGCGTCGAAACGGAATTGGCGACTGCGAAGGCCGAACTCGACGACCTGACGCGCAAGGTGATCCAAGCCGGGCTCGCGGAATGGTCCGGCTCGATGGACGATCGGAAGAGCCTGATCGTTCGGGGCCAATCGAACCTGCTGACCGACGTCAGTGCGGTGGACGACCTCGACCGAATCCGGCGTCTGTTCGACGATCTCGAGACCAAGAGTGACCTGATCCAGCTTCTGGGCCTCGCCGAGCGCGCCGACGGTGTGCGTATCTTCATCGGCTCGGAGAACAAGCTGTTCTCGTTGTCGGGTTCATCGCTGATCGTCGCACCTTTCCAGGACAACGCGCGCAAGATCGTGGGCGTACTCGGCGTGATCGGCCCAACGCGTCTCAATTATGCGCGGATCATCCCGATGGTCGACTACACTGCACGGCTCGTCGGCCGCTTGCTTACTTGATTTTTGGGCAGCAACGGCTGATATGCAGGTCGAGCTTTTCGCAAAGCAAACGACGCACTTCACGGCGCAGGATCATGCGCCGCTGGGATCGACAAGACGAGGCACGATGACCGATCAGGAGAAGCAGCAAGAGGGTGGGCAACAGGCCGGGGCTCAGCATCAGCAAGATCAACATGCCGCATCGGAGTCGGTGGCCGTGCTCGAGGCACGCGTCCAGGAACTCGAGGGCCAGCAAGGCGACCTGACCGATCGGCTGTTGCGTGCTCATGCCGAGATGGACAACCTGCGAAAGCGTATGGAGCGCGAGAAGATCGACGGCGCCAAGTACGCGATCACCAAGTTCGCGGTGGATATCGTCGGCATATCCGACAATTTCCAGCGCGCGATCGCTGCCGTGCCGCCGGGAGCGAGCGATCAGGACGGGCCACTCAAGAGTATGGTCGAAGGCGTCGTGATGACCGAACGCGCGTTCCTCCAGGTACTGGAACGGCACGGCGTACGACGCATCGATCCGATGGGCGAACTGTTCAATCCGAACAGGCATCAGGCCGTCATGGAACAGGACAACCCGGAAGTGCCCGCAGGCACGGTAATCCAGGTGTTTCAGCTCGGTTACATGATCGAGGATCGTATTCTGCGCCCAGCTATGGTCGTGGTGGCCAAGGGCGGCGCCAAGCCGGCGAAGTCTGCCGACAGCGGGAATGTGCCGCCGGCGAGCAACGACAACAGCGGTGCATGAGCTTAGCGACTGCAGGGCATGAGGCGACAGATGCGTTCAACCATTCGCAACTGCGTCATCGGTTTCGTGGCCGTCGCGCTCACCTCTCAAACCGCAGCTTACGCCGTCGACCTCAACAAGAGTCGGCTCTCGACGATCGACCTGAAGGAGTGCAAGCAGCTTTCCAAGCACCGGGACGGCGGGGGATGGCTCTGTCCGGGACTTCGCGGTTATCCGATCTATCTCGCGGAGGGCGACCTGCGCCAGATGGTCGGTTTTGGTCCCGCACCGCAGAATAGGACGTCGTCCAAGCAGACTCTGGCTTCATTCAATACGATCTTCAGTGGAAAGCGCCGGCCGACGGTCGAGTGGCGCGTGGAGCGCGACGCGCGCGGGCGGGTCGTGCCATTTGCGACGATCGTCAGGTTCCACACATCGAGCGGTGACACGAAAGGTGACGTGCTCGTCATCACGAAGGTCGATCCGAAAGATTCGTGCCGGCTCGCTGTGATCGAGGCATCGGCCAATCCGGACGCGATGTCCATCGCGCGGACATGGGCGATCTCCGAGGCGAAGAAGATGCCGTGTCCCGCGGCTCCAATCGT
>LNFM01011519.1_pt1 | contig 11975 bp, 9 predicted proteins | sample 596031 | NCBI WGS metagenome assembly LNFM01 (sample SAMN04254537, study PRJNA301005) | activated carbon metagenome | isolation source: dual media filters at the Ann Arbor, Michigan drinking water treatment plant | place: USA: Ann Arbor | reverse complement strand
AATATACCGACGTGTGGGTGCCTGAGAGCGCGATCCTTGGTGAACTCGACAACGGCCTCGCGGTGGCGCAACATTTCGTCCACGAAAATCGTATCCGGCAGGCGGCGTCATCACTGGGCGCGGCGCAATTTTGCATCGACGAGGCTGTCAAATATGCCCGGGAAAGGAAACCCTTCGGTAAACCACTGGCGGTCAATCAGGCGATCCAGTTCCCGCTGGTCGAACTGCAAACCGACGCCGAAATGCTGCGGCTATTGATCTACAAAACCGCCGCTAAAATGGACAGCATGACCAAACCAGAAGTCGCGATCCGCCTCTCCGACAAGGTCAGCATGTGCAACTACAAGGCCAACCGCTTGGTCTGCAACGCCGCAGATTTTGCGATGCAGGTTCACGGCGGCCTTGGGTATTCGCGGCACAAGCCGTTCGAACATATCTACCGCCACCACCGCCGTTACCGTATCACCGAAGGCGCGGAAGAAATCCAGATGCGCAAGGTGGCCGGGCATTTATTCGGGTTCATGGGGTAAGAGATATGCAGCAAGCGACCGATTTTCTGGACGAGTGCGAAGCACTGTCGGCGCTGCTCGCGCCTTTGTCCGACGCCGAGTTCGAAACGCCGACTCAATTCAAGGGCTGGTCGATCAACAATATTATCCGCCATCTGCATGTGTGGAATATCGCAGCTGATCTGGCGCTGTCCGACGAAGCTGCCTTTGGCGAATTTATCGCAAAAATGATGGCGGGCGTTCGCGGTGGCCGGTTGCCAGATTTCGAGGCAGACTATCTGGGCGGTCTGTCGGGCCATAATCTGGCCGCAGCTTGGACCACTCAATACCGCGCGATGGCGCCTCGTTTTGCGGCTGCTGATCCCAAGCAAAGGGTCAAATGGGTTGGCCCCGATATGAGTGTAATCAGCTCGATCACAGCACGGTTGATGGAAACATGGTCCCACGCTCAGGCGATTTACGATGTGCTGGGTGTAAAGCGCATCGACGCAGACCGCATCGGCAACATCGTCCGGTTGGGCGTCAACACCTATGGCTTCACTTGGAAAAACCGGCGAATGGAGCCACCCGGCCCGATGCCGCAATTGAGACTGGGCGCACCATCGGGCGCGATCTGGGACTATGGCGAGGCATCTGACAGCGGTATCATCAGCGGCAACGCGACCGAATTCTGTCAGGTCGTGACTCAATGTCGCAACATTGCGGACACGTCACTTGATGTATCGGGCGAAGTCGCGCATCAATGGATGGCTATCGCACAATGCTTCGCCGGACCTCCACAGGATCCGCCAGCACCGGGCACAAGATTTCGCAGGGGAGTTTAATTATGAAGAAACTGGCATTTGTCTCTTTGGCAGCGTTGGCACTGGCAACCTCTCCACTTTCCGCGCAGACCGCCGAGCAGGTCACCGTCATTCATGCTGGCCAGTTGCTGGACAAACCCGGCCAAGCGCCGCGCGGGCAGTCGACCATAATCATTCGTAATGGCAAAGTCGCCGAGGTCTTGAACGGCCATCAATCCGGCCCTGCCGGCGCAACGCTGATTGACCTCAAGGACAAGTTCGTTCTCCCCGGCCTGATCGACAGCCACGTCCATCTTGATAGCGACGCTGGCGGCAATGCAGGCCTCATCGAGGCAGTGACCGATAGCCCAGCACGCGCAGCGTACCGCGCTGCAGGCAATGCGAAGAAAACCCTGATGGCTGGCTTCACCACTGTGCGTAATCTTGGCGATGGCAGCGGCGCGACTCTGGCGCTGCGCGATGCGGTAGCGGCGGGAGAGCTTCCTGGGCCACGCATCATCGACGCGGGTAAGTCGATCTCGACGACTAGCGGCCATATGGATGGCACGCTGTCGGTCTCGGAAGATCTTCACGGAAGCATCGGCCAAGAGAACTTGTGCGACGGCGTGGAAAGCTGCCGTCAGGCGGTGCGCAAGCAAATCCGGCGCGGCGTTGATGTCATCAAGATCGCGACCACCGGCGGCGTCAACAGCCGCATCGGTGCGGGGCTTGGACGCCAATTGTTTGACGATGAGGTCAAGGCGTTGGTCGACACCGCGCACCTTTACGGCAAGAAAATGGCGGTTCACGCGCACGGTAATGACGGCGTGATTGCAGCACTCGCTGCAGGGGCGGATTCAATCGAACATGGCACGATGCTCGACGATGACAGCATCAAGTTGTTTAAGTCATCGGGCGCCTACTATGTGCCCACGCTATCGACAGTAAACGGTTATATCGAACGTCTGGCCGCCAACCCCAATGCCTATCCGCCAGACGTACTGGCAAAGGTGCAGTGGCGCATCGGCGTGACCGGAAAAAGCCTCGCCAAAGCTTATCCCGCAGGCGTCAAGATCGCGTTCGGCACCGACGCGGGCGTATCCAAACACGGCAAGAATGCCGATGAATTCGAGTTGATGGTCAAGCACGGAATGCCTGCCAGCGCAGCCATTCAGGCCGCGACAATGAATGCGGCGACGTTGCTTGGGGTCGAGAAGGAAGTCGGCTCGCTGGAGCCCGGCAAGGCGGCAGACCTGATCGCGGTTGCAGGAGACCCGATGGCGGACGTGACAGTGCTGAAATCGGTGAAGTTCGTTATGAAGGATGGGCGGGTGTTTAAGGCCGAATGATAATCCCGATCTGCGGGTCAGCCTTGCCTTCCAGCGTTTCAATAAAAGCATCGGCGGCGGCATCGAGGCCATGGCGTTCGTCAATCGCGACCACGCCATCGACCGCGCCTAGGAAGTTTTTCCAGCTTCTGCCGACTGCTTCGCCAAACCCCTTGGGACCGAGTTCCTGAACCGTTGCAACTACATGGTCTGGGGCGAAGAACAGAATCGGTTTTGGGCCGGGCATCGCGCTTCCGCCGCTTCCGCCAGCGCTGTTCGCTCCGCGCGCATCGACATGTGTTGCGCCGACCAAGCAGCTGTATTTTAGCATTCCGCTCAACACCTCGTGGATACCGCGCAAAAGGCTGCTATTGCCTGCAAAATCGACTGAGACAGAAGCGGCGTGCGGAAGGCTGTCGACTTGGTCATAGGCGATGACTTCGTTATAAAGTCCCGTGCCACGCACAAAATCGACATTGCCAGCGGACGTCATTCCGACTCGCTTGATGTCCGGCGATAGGTCTTTGGCAACGCTCGCCAGCCCCATTGAAGTTTTCGACGAGGCGCTAGTCATGATCAGGTTCTGGGCGCGGAACCAGCCTTCGCGGCGGAACATCGCTTCGATCAGGAAGCCGGTTTTGAAGAGCGGCCCAAAGAGCATCCGTTCAGCCTCTTTTGCGGTGTCATGCTCAGGGTCGGAGGCGAGGCGGCTATATTGATTATAGATTGGGCTCATCGGTTGCCGGTGCGCGGCCAAGTCGGTGAAGCCGCTTGGCGAGACCTTGCCAGGCAGGACGTCAAGATGCGTGCCCATCGGCAGATAGCCGTAAACACGTTCTCCGACGCCGATGTCAGGGTGTCGAGATTCCTCTACCACCGCGTGACCCCACACCGGCACGATTCCCCAGTCACCTTCTGCCGGGAAGAAATTCCAGTAACCGAACATATCGCCGATTACGGCATACGTGATGTTGTTCGCAGTGACTGAAAAACTTTCGATTTTCAGCCGTACTTCGCCGTCGCCGAGCGTGGGTAGGGCATCAGCGTGTATTTGCGTTTCGTTCAATGCTGATTTGTTGACCCAAACAGTCGACGGCATCATTCTCTCCCACAACTTGATGTGATTCTATCTTTGACAATCACACCACAATGTGAAAATATAGAATCATGAGCACACAACTTATCACCAAACTCCGCAGCCTCGTCAACGATGGTGGCCTTTCCCGTTCTGGTCTGGCCCGCGCCGCAGGCCTTCATGCCAATACATTACGCGATTTGGATCAGCCCGACTGGAACCCCACTGCAGAAACGCTCCGCAAACTCGAAAGCTACCTCTTCGCCAACGACGACACGCCTGCTTTGGTGCCAATCGAAGAGATTATCGAGGAAGCACGCAACGGGCGGATGTATATTCTGGTCGATGACGAAGACCGTGAGAATGAGGGTGATCTGATCATCCCCGCGCAAATGGCAACGCCCGATGCGATTAACTTCATGGCAACGCATGGCCGCGGCCTCATCTGCCTGTCGATGACCAAGCAGCGCTGCGAGCAATTAGGCCTGACCCCGATGGCGCGCGAAAATCGGGAAAGCATGCAAACAGCGTTCACTGTGTCGATTGAGGCGCGCGAGGGCGTCACCACCGGGATCAGCGCCGCTGACCGCGCGCGGACGATCTCGGTTGCGGTCGATGCCTCCAAAGGGCCTGATGATATCGTGTCGCCCGGCCATGTATTCCCGCTGACCGCGCGCGATGGTGGCGTGTTGGTGCGGGCAGGGCATACCGAAGCGGCGGTCGATATCAGCCGCCTTGCGGGCCTCAATCCTTCGGGCGTGATCTGCGAAATCATGAAAGACGATGGCAGCATGGCGCGGATGGACGATCTCGTATCGTTCGCGCGGCTGCATGGCCTGAAAATGGGCACGATCCGCGACCTCATCGCCTATCGCCGCAAGCATGACCATCTGGTCGAGAAGCGTGCGGAGATGAAGTTCACCAGCAAATGGGGCGGAGACTGGACCGCGATGACTTTCTACAACAAGGCCACCGAAGACGAGACGATGGCACTTGTGAAGGGCTGGATTGATCCGGCCAAGCCGACCTTGGTGCGGATGCACACCATGTCGATGTTCGTTGATGTGTTCGGTGAGGATAATGAGCGTTCGGGTCTGTTATCGCGCTCGATGGAGGCGATTGCCGAAGCAGGCAGCGGCGTGGTGGTGGTCATCAATAAACCGATGAAAAATGTCGTTTCGCGCTTTATGCAATTGCGTGCCGAGGGCAAAAGCGCTGGCGCGCCCGAGGTCGAGGAGCTTCGCGATTATGGCGGCGGCGCGCAGATCCTGACCGAATTGGGTGTCCACGACATGATATTGTTGACCAACACCCACCACACGCTAGTTGGTCTCGAAGGATACGGCCTGTCGATAGTCGGCGAGCATCCAATACCTGGCACCAGAGGCGAATAATGGCGAAGTTCCTGATAGTTGAAGCGCGGTTTTACGACCATTTGAATGATATGCTGGTCGCCGGTGCCACAGCCGCGCTCAAAGCAAAAGGCCACGAAGTCGAGGTCATTACCGTCCCGGGCGCGCTGGAAATTCCCGGCACGATTGCGATGGCCGCAGAGGCGCAGCAATATGATGGCTTCGTCGCCATCGGTGTCGTCATTCGCGGCGAAACCTATCATTTCGAGATCGTGGCGGGTGAAAGCGCGCGCGGGATTATGGCGCTGACGATGGACGGAATCGCCATCGGCAACGGCATCCTGACCGTCGAAAACGAAGAACAAGCCATCGTCCGCGCCGACCCCAAGCAAAAGGACAAGGGCGGGGAGGCGGCACACGCTGCGATGGCCTTGCTAAATCTGCAAAATCGTTTCAATTGAAACGATGAGCGCACCGACTTTAACGACACAGATCAACACCGAAGCCGACAATTACAAGGCCCGCGTTGCCCATAACCGGGCGCTGCGCGATGATCTTTGGGCGAAGGTCGCCGAGACCGCGCTGGGCGGAAACGAGAAGTCGCGTGAACGGCATACCGCGCGTGGCAAACTCCTCCCCCGCGAACGAGTCGAACGCTTGCTCGACCCCGGCTCGCCCTTCCTTGAGATCGGCCAACTCGCCGCAAACGATCTTTATGATGGCGAAGTCCCCGGCGCTGGCCTGATTACCGGCATCGGTCGCGTTTCGGGTCGCCAGTGCATGATCGTCTGCAACGACGCGACGGTGAAGGGCGGCACTTACTACCCGATGACCGTCAAAAAACATCTGCGCGCACAGGAAATCGCCGAGGCCAACCGCCTGCCGTGCATCTATCTGGTCGACAGCGGCGGCGCGAACTTGCCGCATCAGGACGAGGTCTTCCCCGACCGCGACCATTTCGGGCGCATCTTCTTCAATCAGGCGAATATGAGCGCCAAGGGCATCCCGCAAATCGCCTGCGTTATGGGTAGCTGCACTGCGGGTGGGGCCTATGTCCCCGCGATGTCCGACGAGAGCGTCATTGTTCGCAACCAGGGCACGATCTTCCTTGCCGGCCCGCCTTTGGTAAAGGCCGCGACGGGCGAGGAGATCAGCGCAGAGGATCTGGGAGGCGGCGACCTGCACGGGCGCAAATCGGGCGTGGTCGATCATGTTGCCGAGAATGACGAACATGCGCTCACCATCGTGCGCGATATCATCAGCCATCTGGGTCCAATCCACAAACCCGACATCGATCTCAAAGACCCGCGCCTGCCCAAATATGACGCCGAAGAACTCTACGGCGTCATCCCCGACGACGTTCGCGCGCCCTATGACGTCCACGAAGTCATCGCCAGGCTCGTCGACGGCAGCGAGTTTCACGAATTCAAGGCGCTCTATGGCAGCACTTTGGTCTGCGGCTTTGCGCACATCTGGGGCATGCCGATCGCGATTCTCGCCAATAACGGCGTGCTGTTTTCGGAAAGCGCGGTCAAGGGTGCGCATTTCATCGAACTCGCCTGCCAGCGGCGGATACCCCTGCTGTTCCTGCAAAACATCAGCGGCTTCATGGTCGGCGGCAAATATGAGGCGGAGGGCATCGCCAAGCATGGCGCAAAACTCGTCACTGCGGTTGCCACCGCGAGCGTGCCCAAGATTACCGTGCTGATCGGCGGCAGCTTTGGCGCGGGCAATTACGGCATGTGCGGGCGGGCCTATTCGCCGCGTTTCCTGTTCACCTGGCCCAATGCGCGGATTTCGGTGATGGGCGGCGAACAGGCGGCGAGCGTGCTGGCAACCGTCCACCGCGACGCCGAAAAATGGACGCCGGGGGAAGCCGAAGCCTTCAAGGCCCCGATCCGCCAGAAATACGAAGACGAAGGCAACCCCTATCACGCCACCGCTCGGCTTTGGGACGACGGGATTATCGACCCGGCGCAGACACGCGATGTGCTGGGGCTTGCGATTGCGGCGGCGCTGAACGCACCGATTGAGGAGGCGCCCCGGTTTGGGGTGTTCCGGATGTGAGCAGGATGATTCAATCCCTCCTCATCGCCAATCGTGGTGAAATCGCCTGCCGTATCATTCGCACCGCGCGCGAGATGGGTATTCGCACGGTCGCGGTTTATTCGGATGCCGATGCGAAGGCGCTGCATGTGCGGGAAGCTGACGAAGCGGTGCATATCGGGGCGTCTCCGGCGCGGGAGAGCTATTTGGTGGGCGAGAAGATCATCGCCGCCGCGCTCGCCGCCAAAGCGGAGGCGATCCATCCCGGCTATGGCTTCCTGTCGGAAAATGCCGAGTTCGCGCAGGCCGTGATCGACGCGGGGCTGGTCTGGGTCGGCCCACGCCCCGCCAGCATCACCGCGATGGGGCTGAAAGACGCGGCCAAGAAATTGATGGCCGAGGCGGGCGTGCCCGTCACCCCCGGCTATATGGGGGAGAACCAGGACCCGGCGTTCCTGAGCGAGCGCGCCGCCGAAATCGGCTATCCCGTGCTGATCAAGGCGGTCGCGGGCGGCGGCGGCAAGGGGATGCGCAAGGTTGAGGACGCGGGCGACTTCGCCGACGCGCTCGCCTCTTGCCAGCGCGAGGCCACCGCATCGTTCGGCAACGCGCATGTTCTGATTGAAAAATATATCCAGCGCCCGCGCCATATCGAGGTGCAGATATTCGGCGACACCCACGGCAACATCGTCCATCTGTTCGAACGCGATTGCTCGCTGCAACGCCGCCACCAGAAGGTAATCGAGGAAGCCCCCGCGCCGGGCATGGACGAAGCCACCCGCGAGCAACTCTGCGCGGCGGCGGTGAAGGCGGCCAAGGCAGTCGATTATGTTGGCGCAGGCACGATCGAGTTCATCGCCGACGCGTCCGAAGGCCTGCGCGCGGATCGGATTTGGTTCATGGAAATGAACACGCGGTTGCAGGTCGAACATCCGGTGACCGAGGAAATCACTGGCGTTGATTTGGTGGAATGGCAATTGCGCGTGGCGAGTGGGGAGGTGCTGCCGCTGCGGCAGGATGAGCTGAGCATCGACGGCTGGGCGATGGAAGCACGGTTATACGCGGAGGACCCGGCGAAGGGGTTTTTGCCGAGTATTGGTCAGGTCGAGCACTTCGACGCTTGGACCGATCATGAAAATGATGATTCCGCTATCCGTTGGGAAGTCGCTGTCAGCGAAGGTGATAGCGTTTCACCCTATTATGATCCGATGATCGCAAAAATAATTGCGACGGGCGACAGCCGGGAGGGGGCTCGTCTCGCCTTACAACGCGTTCTCGACGAGAGCTACCTGCTGCCAATCTCAACGAATAAAGGCTTTCTCTTCGAGTGCCTTGATCACCCAGCCTTCGTCGCCGGCGAGATAACCACTGCCTTCATTGCGCAAAATGAGGCGACGCTGGTTCACGAGCTTGCGCCGAATGATAGCTTGGCAGGTGGGTTAGCTGCAGAGCTTTGGGAGGCGGCAGATTGGGCGACTATTCGTAATGGTGGTCAGCACAGAACCGGCGGCCTCGGGTTCCGACTGAATTCAGCGTCCGCAACTAAAGTAGCCTTTTACGCTCAAGGCCGGTCGTTCGTGGGTCAGATAAAACTTGATGATGCAGCTGTGTACGATGGGCCGGGGTCGATCTCCCAAGCGAGCGACGGTACTTTGATTGCGACAAGTCGCGGACAAAGCTTCGCCGTCGGAATCGCTCATTATCCCGGCGCGAATGCTGCTGCGGGCAACGGAGCCATCCTCTCCCCCATGCCGGGCCGCATCATCGCGGTCGAAGTCACCCAAGGTCAAACTGTCACCAAGGGCCAGAAACTCCTCACGCTCGAAGCGATGAAGATGGAGCACAGCCTCACCGCGCCGTTCGATGGGGTCGTCGCGGAGCTGAACGCTGAGGCTGGCGCGCAGGTGCAGGTTGAAGCGTTGCTGGTGCGGATAGAGGCGGTGGAATAATGGCAGGCAAATATTTCAACCAATGGCAAATCGGCGACACCATCGCCCACGAAATCCGACGCACGGTGACCGAGACCGATAATCTGTTATTCTCGGTCATGACTCACAACCCGCAGCCGCTGCACATCGACGCGGAGGCTGCGAAGGCCAGCGAGTTCGGCCAGATCCTCGTCAACGGTACCTTTACATTCGCCCTCATGGTCGGGCTGTCGGTGGGTGACACCACGTTGGGCACGCTGGTTGCCAATCTGGGTTATGACAAGCTCGTCATGCCAAAGCCCGTGTTCCTGGGCGACACGCTTCGCGCAGAAACCGAGGTCATCGCGCTCAAGGAAAGCAAATCGCGGCCCGATGCGGGTGTCGTCACGTTCCTTCACCGCTGCCTCAACCAACGCGACGAAGTGGTGTGCAGTTGTGAACGCGCGGCGCTGTTAAAGCGGAGCGAAAGCGCGTAACCTTGTCGGCAAGTCAATCGAAAGCCGTTGAACAATCGTTTTTCGAAAAGGCCATCACCGGTGAAACATATAAGGCTCAAACCCATGAAACTCCGCTCGCTCCTTTTCGTCCCCGGTGACCGGCCTCACCGGTTTGCCAAGGCATCGGCCAGCGGTGCCGATGCCATCATTATCGATCTCGAAGACTCAGTCGCGCTCGACCGCAAGGTGGCAGCGCGCGAGGCTGCGGCGGAATATTTGTCCGGCGACCGGCCCGTTCCGGTGTTCATTCGCGTCAATCCGCAGGATAGCCATTTGACACATGATGATCTGGCGTCGGTGCTGCCGTTTCTTCCCGATGGCATTGTTTTGCCCAAGGCGGAAGGCGCGCGTTCGGTCAACTGGCTGCGCGCCGAGGCGGCTGCGGTGGCGGACAATCCCGATGGCGAGGCTCCGCCGATCCTGCCCATTGCAACCGAAACGCCGGGTGCGGTGTTCGACCTGGGGACTTTGCGCGAGGTTTCGCATTATCTGGCAGGGGTAAGCTGGGGTGCGGAGGATTTGCCTGCAGCGGTTGGTGCCGCGACGTCGCGTGAAGCGGATGGCAGATACACTGCGCCATATGAAATGGTGCGTTCGCTCACATTATTCGCTGCACATGCGGCTGGCGTTGCGGCGATTGACACTGTGTTCCCGAACATCAGCGATGAAGCGGCGTTGGCGGCCTATGTCGCGCGGGCGGCTAGGGATGGATTCACTGGCATGCTCGCTATCCATCCGTCGCAGGTGGTGGCGATCAATGCTGGATTTACGCCTTCCTCAGCGCAACTCGCCCACGCTCAAGCCGTGATTGACGCATTCGCCGCCAATCCAGGCGCGGGTGTGCTCCAACTCGACGGAAAAATGATCGACGCGCCGCATTTGAAGGCGGCGCTGTCGATCCTATCGAGAGTTTAAGCCGCCAGCTTCCTCAGCACATAATGCAGGATGCCGCCGTTCATGAAATATTCGACTTCGTTCGCGGTATCGATGCGGCAGAGCGTATCGAAGTTGAAGGTGCTGCCGTCCTTGCGGGTGACCATGACGTTGACCGTCTGGCGCGGCTGGAGCTTTCCGACGCTGGTGATCGTGAAGCTGTCGTCGCCGGTTAGGCCAAGCGTGACGCGGCTTTCGCCTTCCATGAACTGCAAGGGCAATACGCCCATGCCGACGAGGTTCGAGCGGTGGATCCGTTCGAAGCTTTCGACGATGACCGCGCGGACGCCGAGGAGGTTGGTGCCCTTTGCGGCCCAGTCGCGGCTTGATCCGGTGCCATATTCCTTGCCTGCGATCACCACCAATGGCGTGCCGTCGGCCTTGTGCTTCATCGCGGCGTCGTAGATGGGCATGGTCTCACCGTTATAGCTCGACATTCCGCCTTCGATTCCGGGGACCATTTCGTTCTTGATCCGGATATTCGCGAAGGTGCCGCGCATCATGACTTCGTGGTGGCCGCGGCGAGCGCCGTAGCTGTTGAAGTCGGCTTTGCTAACCTGATGTTCCATAAGGAATTTTCCGGCTGGCGAGTCGGCTTTGATCGAACCAGCAGGTGAAATATGGTCAGTCGTGATGCTATCGCCCAATATTGCCAGCGGCTTTGCCTCGATGATGTCCATCACTGGCGCGGGGGTCATGCTCATGCCCTCGAAGTAAGGCGGGTTGGCAACATAGGTAGAACCGGCGCGCCATTGATAGGTGTCCGAACCTTCGACCTGAATTTTCTGCCAGTGCGCATCGCCTTCGTAGACGGACGCATAGCGCGCGGTGAACATCGAGCGGTCGATGTTCGCCGTCATGACATCGTGAACCTCTTGGTTCGTCGGCCAGATGTCCTTCAGATATACGTCGGTCCCGTCGGTCGCCTGCCCAATCGGCGTGGTGGTGAAATCTTCGGTCACCGTGCCCTTGAGCGCGTACGCCACAACCAATGGCGGCGAGGCCAAAAAGTTCGCGCGCACGTCGGGCGATACGCGGCCTTCGAAATTGCGGTTGCCCGAAATTACCGATGCGGCGACGATGTCATTGCCGTTGATCGCCTTCGAAATCGGCTCAGCCAAAGGCCCCGAGTTACCGATGCAGGTCGTGCAGCCATAGCCGACAAGGTTGAACCCGATGGCATCCAAATCAGCGGTCAGACCGGCACGGTCGAGATAGTCAGTCACCACCTGTGACCCCGGCGCAAGCGACGTCTTCACCCAAGGCTTGGGCTTCAAACCGAACGCATTGGCCTTGCGCGCCACCAGACCGGCGGCAACCAGAACGCTTGGGTTAGATGTATTCGTGCACGATGTAATCGCCGCAATCACCACATCGCCATCGCCAATGTCATGCTCCTTGCCCTCGACCGCCACGCGCTTGGCCCCGTCATGCTTGTAAACCGCCGAAAGGTCGTCGTTGAACACATTGTCGACTTCAGTGAGGATAACCTTGTCCTGCGGGCGCTTGGGGCCAGCAAGCGACG
>LNFM01011518.1_pt1 | contig 11975 bp, 7 predicted proteins | sample 596031 | NCBI WGS metagenome assembly LNFM01 (sample SAMN04254537, study PRJNA301005) | activated carbon metagenome | isolation source: dual media filters at the Ann Arbor, Michigan drinking water treatment plant | place: USA: Ann Arbor | reverse complement strand
GGGCGCAATCCTCGGCCGCCAGCTGCAGTTCCGGCGTATAATCCTCCCACAGGCTTACGCCCGTTCCGCCCGCCGCCTTCGGCAGGTTGAAATAGCCGCACGCCACCCCCGCCCCGAATTCCCCCGTTACGGCGTGCCGATAAAGCGGCAGTTGCAGATCCCGCCATGCGCGCTCCTTGCCCCGGACCATGACGCGCGCCCAGGCCGGCGCCGTGTCACCCGCCCCGACCGGCCCGAGATGCGCCGCCGCCGGTGTCACCGGTGAATCCGAGGTCTTGTAGTCCAGCAACCGCACGCGGCCATCGGCGTGCCGGTCGAGCCGGTCGATCTTGCCGCGCACCGTCAGTCCGCCGAGCGGCAGGGCAAAGCTCCACTCCACCCGCTCGATGCGCCACCCGGACGCGCACTCGCGGGCCTGCCCCGACGCGGCCGCGCGCAGCCGCTGTCGCGCCGACTCGAACTGCACGACGAGCGGCAGGGTCAGCACCGTGCCGTAGCGCGCGCGGACGTGGCGCTCGAACTCCCCCAGCAAGGCGTCACGCAGCACGGCCTCGTTCGCGCAGCCCCGCAGTTTCTCGTCCTCGCCCAGCGTCTGCAGCGCCGTGTGGAGCAATGTGCCGAAGTCCCGCGCGTCGAGCTCCGCCTTCGCCAGAGCCACCGGCTCCATGCGCAGCACGTGCTTCAGGTAAAACCGGAACGGACACGCCAGGTGGTCGCGCAAGGCCGTGACGGAAATCCTGGCCGGCGGCGGCGCTCGGCGCGGTCGCAGCGCCCAGGCGCGCGTCCACGGCAGACTGGCCTGGGCCGTCTCGATGCTGCGAAACAGAAACCCGACCCGCCGGGGCAAGTCCGCGTCCGCACAGCGCAACAACAACCGAGACGGACGCAGCGGCTCGCCGGCGGCGGACACCTTGCCCACCAGCAGGTCGAGCCGGCCGGCCGTCGCACGCATCGCCCTCAGGACCGCGAGCAGATAGGCATCGCGGCCGAAACGCATGGCGTTGGTCTTGAGCCCGAGCCGGCCCCGCAACGCCTCGGGCAGAAACGCGTCGCCGACCACCGCGTCGGGCACGCGGCCATCATTCAGACCGGCCACGACGAGGTGCGGCGCATCCTCCCACAGCAACTCAAGCCAGCCGTTCAGCTCCAGCGCGCCCGCCGGTTTCTCTTCGAACCGCACGCTTTCCGCGAACTGCGCGAGCGCCAGCTCCCAGCTCTCGGTCAGCGTCAGTCCCGGAAAGTCCGCCAGCGCCCGGCCGGTCTCTTGCATCACCTCGCGCCAGGCCTCGGCCGATTCCGCCAGCGGCGAATCCGCGACGATCCGCGGCACCGCGAAAAGCGTCCGGAGCACGCGCAGCGCGTTGGCGGGAAATGCACCCCGGGTAAGCTCGACGCGCAATTCGGCCAACGCCGCCAGCGCTCCGGCCACGGCGGGAAATCCCGCCGCGTGAGCACGCGCCGCCGCCAGGGTCGGCGGGAGGTGCGCGGCGTGCAGCTCATCGAGCTCCGCCAGCAGTTTCGCCGGAGAAAACCCCGCACCGGCGCGATGGCCCAGCCAGTCGAGCACCGCGGGACACCGCAGCAGGGCCGCCGCCGGGATAAAATCGGCCGCCGCCGCGAAGTCCGCCAGCAAGGCCAGCAGCGCGTGCAAAGCGTCGCGTTTTCGCGGACCGCCCGCCGGGTTGAACGCCGGCACACCGGCGCGAGCGAGCCCGTTTTCAAGCGGCGCGAGGATCTCAGGATCGGCCACCCCGACCGCCAGCAGTCCCTCGGGAGCGGCGTAACCTTGCGCGAGCGTCACCATCTGACCGGCTTGGGCCGCCGGATCAGGGCAGAGCCGCACGCGCTGCTCGAAATCCTGCCACCCCAGCATGCGATCGGCCCAGACCTCGGCCCGCGGCCGGCCCCATCCGTCGAAAAGACTCTCCACCGGTTCGTCCGCCGGACCGCACACGGCGACCTCGACCGGCAGGCGTTCCGCAAGACGGGCGAGCATCCCGATCGCCAGGGGCAAGGGATCGGGCGTGGCGAGCACGATGATCTTTTTGATGCCCGGCGGCAGCGAAGGCGACGACGCCTGGTCGAGCTTGCCGGTCTGGACATCGCGCAGCTGCCGCGCCGACAATTCCGCATCGTAGCTTTGCTCGAGCTGGGCGAGCTGCTCCCAGCGCGCAACCTCGGGGAAATCCGTGCCGGCCCGCGCCGCGACGCCCGCCAGGCGCAGGCCCGCCTCGGCCAGCGTGGACTGCAAATGCAGGAACTGGCCGGCCAGCCGCCGGGCCCAGGTGAAATCACGCGCGGGCGGGTCAACCGGAAACACCGCGCGAAATTCGCCGAGCGGCACGGCGCGCAAGACCGTGATCCACGCCAACTGGCTGGCCAGCCGGGAGGCGACGCCCGCGGTGGGCGCCCCGAGGGTCGCCAACGTTTCCGGCGGCACCACGCGCGGCGGGAAAACCGCCTGGCCGCGGGCGGCGGCATGGGCGGCCAGCGCCTCGCGCAGTCGCCGGCCGGATTGCCGGGTGGGCACGATCACAAGCAAATCCCCCAGACTCAGCGGCCCCTCACCGCTCCAGCCGGCCGCGAGCAAGTCCACGGCCTGCGGCAGCAGCGGTCGGTCCCAAGCCAGGAGATGCAATCGGGGATTCATGCCACGCGATCCTGATGAACGCGGACTTCCGGGCGCGGCTCAACTTGTTTCAGCGCCCGCCACCCCCTGCCAATAAAAAACCCCGCGGCAGCGAGGCGCGCGGGGCGGAGATCGATAAGTCCGGACGGATTATTTCTTCGCGAAGATCAGCTTCGCCCACTGCGACTTGTGGTTCGAGGCGGAGTTGCGGTGGATGACGTGACTCTTGACCGCCTTGTCGAGCGCGGAACTGAAAGCGATGGCCGCGGCGCGGGCGGCCTCGGCATCGGTGCCGGCGGCGGCCTTGGCCACGGCCTTGCCGAGGGATTTCAGGCGGGTTTTGATCGCCTGGTTGCGCGCGGCGTTGCGGAGCGACTTGCGGGCGGCTTTGATAGCGGACTTGGTATTGGCCATGGTGGTTGGAAAATTGGGAAGGGCGAAAGACCCAAAATCCCTCCGGTGAGTCAAGCGCTATCCTCTCGTCCGCCCCCGGTGATACCGCCTGTAAAAATGGAGCGGGGCGCGCCGTTTTCACAGCGCGCCCCGCGTATGGTCTAGTTCCGCAGCCGGTAAGCCGGATTCTGTCGGGCGCCGCGAACGGCGCCGTGATCTTCATTTCTCTAGGCGCGCCCGAAAGCGCGCCTCTCCGGGCTGCCGGTTGTGACGCCGGCGCCGCGGAATGCGACTAACCCGGGACTGTCCGACGGGCCGCCGAGTCCCCTATTTAGTCTTGCACCGGATTGGGTTTTTCGTGCCGCCGTCGTTGCCTTCGGCGCGGTGGGCTCTTACCCCACCTTTTCACCCTGACCCTGAGCGAGCCGCCTTGCGGCGAGTCGAACCGGGCGGTTTGTTTTCTGTGACACTTTCCGTCAAGGCGCCTTGAAGCGCCCCGCCCCCTCTTTCGCGGGGAATCCTGCCCTGTGGTGTCCGGACTTTCCTCTCCTGGTTCAAAGAACGCGGAGCGAAGATCTGGCTCCGAAACTAGGACGCCCAATAGACCACCCGTCCGCACTGGTCGCAAGTGGCAATTTCCGAGCCGGTCCGCGCCATCACCTCGATGTGCGTCGGCACCTTCAGGTGGCAACCCCCGCAGCGCCCGCCGTTTACGGTCACGCAGACGGGATGCCCGGGCTTGATCGCCACCCGGTCGTAAATCTTCAATTGCGGGGCCGGCACCGCCGGGCGGGCCGCGGCCACTGCCGTCTGGGCCTCTGCCAACTCGGCTTGCAGCTGCGTCGTGCGCTCGCGGAGGGTGCGGATTTTCCCCTCATGGCCGGAAATGTTCTGCTTCAGCACGGCCTCGGCGGCCGCGAAACGCTGCTTCGCCTCGTCGATCGCATACATCACCTTCAGCTCTTCCTCCTCGAAGCCGCCGATGACGCCCTCGGTGGTCTCGATCTCATGCGTGAGCGCCTTGTATTCGTCGTTCTTGCGCACCTCGAGCTGTTGCGTTCGGTATTTGGCGGCCTTGTCCTCGGCGCTTTTGACCTCCATCTCGAGCAGTTTTTTCTTCGATTCGAGCGCGTGCCACTCGGCTTTGGCCGCGTCGATGGCCGCCCTTTCCGTCGCGATCCGGGCCTCGACCGCCGCGATTTCACGGGGCGCGGCCAGCAGTTGCTGCTCCAGTGCCAGTCGCTTCGTATCGGATTCCTGGAGCGCCAGCAGCTTGGACAAATCGAGTGCAGCCATGTCGGCGACATTGCGGCGCGGGTTAGCTCGGTCAAATGAAACTTTCCCCGACTTGCGCGGTGGGTTTTTAAGTCTGGTTTTTCACTGAAAAACGGACTGAAATTAGGGTTGGTTGGCTCTTTGTTTTTTCGTCGAAATGGTGTGATTTTTAATCATTGATATAGAGTGGGTTAAGCATGTGTTTTTTACGCAAAGAATAACTCGAATAATCGCGAGAAAACCCTTGTCGGCTCGCGCGTTTTCCAAGACATTTTTTCAACCCATTTTCGACCTAAATGTCCGCCTCTGAAGAAGCCTCCCTCCTCGCCAAATCCAACGCCGCCGCCGCCGACTACGACGCCAATAAACTGGGTCAGCTCAAGGGGCTTGAGGCCGTCCGCAAGAAGCCCGGCATGTATATCGGCGGCACCGACGAGCGCGCGTTGCACCACTGCGTTTCCGAGGTGCTGGACAACTCCGTCGACGAGCATCTCGCCGGCCATTGCTCCAAGATCGAGGTCGCCATCCACGTCGACGGCTCGATCAGCATCCGCGACAACGGCCGCGGCATCCCGGTGGATCTCAACAAGGACAGCGGCCTGCCTGGCGTCGAACTCGTGCTCACCACCCTCCACTCCGGCGGCAAATACGGCCAGGGCGGCTACAAATTTTCCGGCGGCACCCACGGCGTCGGCGCGAAGTGCGTCAATGCCGTCTCCGAGTGGTTCGAGGTCGAGGTCTCGCGCGGCGGCCAGGTGCACCACATGAAGTTCGAGCGCGGCAAGACCGTGAAAAAACTCGAGGTCATCGGCAAGGCCAAGGGCACCGGCACGCTCATCACCTTCAAACCCGACGCCGAGATTTTCCGGGACACCACCGTCTACCAGGCCGACCGCATCGGCCAGCGCCTGCGCGAGCTGGCGTTTCTCAACTCCGGGCTCGAGATCACCTTCACCGACGAGCGCCCGGCCACCCCGAAAGTCGAGGTCTTCCTCTACAAGAACGGCGTCGTCGAGTTCGTGAAGCAGATCAACACCGGCAAGGCCGCCCTCCACCCCGTGCCGATCCGCATCGCCAAGGAGCTCTCGACCACCCTCGACGACAAGCCCGTCGAGATCCACGCCGAGGTCGTCCTCCAATACAACGACTCCTACAACGACCTCGTCCTCTGCTACACCAACACGATCCACAACCCCGACGGCGGCACGCACCTCTCCGGCTTCCGCAGCGCCCTCACCCGCGCCATCAACCAGTTTTCCAAGGCCAACAACCTCCTTAAGGACAAGGATCCCCAGATTACCGGCGACGACGTCCGCGAGGGCCTCGCCGCCGTCATCTCCATCAAGCACAGTGACCCGAAGTTCGAATCGCAGACCAAGGTCAAGCTGCTCTCCCCCGAGGTCGAGAGCATCGTCGGCTCCATCGCCTATGAGGGCCTGATGTTCTATTTCGAGAGCAACACCGGGATCGCCAAGCGCATCGTGGAAAAGTCCATGACCGCCGCCCGCGCCCGCGAGGCCGCCCGCAAGGCCCGCGAGACCATCCGCAAAGGCGCCCTCCACGGCGGCGGCCTCCCCGGCAAACTCGCCGACTGCTCCGAAAAGGATCCGGCCATCTGCGAGCTCTACATCGTCGAGGGCGACTCCGCCGGCGGCTCCGCCAAGCAGGGCCGCGACCGTCGCTACCAGGCCATCCTCCCGCTCCGCGGCAAGCTCATCAACTCCGAGAAGGCCCAGCTCGACAAGGTCCTCAACAACGAGGAAATCCGCACCCTCATCACCGCCATCGGCACCGGCATCGGCACCGGCGAGGACGAGTCCGCCTTCAACGCCGACAAGGCCCGCTACCACCGCATCATCATCATGACCGACGCCGACGTGGACGGCTCCCACATCCGCACCCTCCTGCTCACCTTCCTCTACCGCCAGATGAAGGGCATCATCGAACGCGGCTACGTTTACATCGCCCAGCCGCCGCTCTACAAAATCAAGCGCAAGAAGCGCGAGCAATACGTCGACAACGACGAACAGCTCAACCGCATCCTCCTCGAACTCGGCTCCGAGGACATCGTCCTCGCCCGCGCCGACGGCCAGCATGTGTTCACCCCGGCCGCCATCGACCAGATCGTTGAGATGCTCGGCGCCCTCGAGAAACTCGGTCACGGCATCACCCGCCACGGTGCCGGCCTCGCCGAATACCTCGACCAGCAGGGGAAAGGCACCCACGAGTTGCCGCGCTACATCGCCCGCGTCCGCGAGGGCAACAAGGAGTCGCACGAGTTCCTCACCGATGACAAGGCCCGCGCCGCCTTCCTCAAACAGGCGGGCCTCGACGCCGAGCTCAACAGCGCGGTTCCCGGGACCTCCACCGCGCCGATGCCGGTCACGCGCCGCGTCACCATCCACGAGATCTTCGAGTCCACCGAGATGACCAAGCTGCTCAAGGCCCTGGCCAAGGCCGGCCTCGACACCACGCAGTTCGCGGCGACCGAACAGGCCCGCTACACTTTCACCGAGAACGCCGGCACCAAGACCGAGGCCAAAACCGACCTGTTCTCCCCGCTCGCCATCGTCGCCCAGATCCGCGCCAACGGCCGCAAGGGCCTCTCCATCCAGCGTTACAAGGGCCTCGGCGAAATGAACCCGAAGCAGCTCTACGAGACCACGATGGACCCCGACCACCGCCGCCTCCTCAAGGTCAGCATCAACGACGCCGCCAAGGCCGACGCCCTCTTCACCCTCCTCATGGGCGACGAGGTTCCGCCCCGCCGCCAGTTCATCGAGGACAACGCCCTCAACGTCCAGTATCTGGATGTCTGACCCCAGCAGGGAATGAGGGAATAAGGGATCAGGGAAATCCGCCGCACCCCCGAGCCCCTTTCCTCACTCCCTTAATCCCTCACTCCCTTTCCGCCTCCCCCCGTGTATACCGCGAACGAAAAACTCTCCTCGGCCAACATCACCGACATCATGCAGACGGCCTACATCGATTATTCGATGTCGGTCATCATCTCGCGCGCCCTGCCCGACGCGCGCGACGGCCTGAAGCCCGTCCAGCGCCGCATCCTCTACGCCATGCTGCGCGAGGGCCTCGTCCACAACCGCGCCTTCGACAAGTGCGCCGGCGTCGTCGGCGAGGTGCTCAAGAACTACCACCCGCACGGCGACTCCTCGGTCTACGACACGCTCGTCCGCCTCGCCCAGAACTGGGTCATGCGCTACCAGCTCATCGACCCGCAGGGCAACTTCGGCTCCGTCGACGGCGACCCGCCGGCCGCCTACCGTTACACCGAGGCCCGCCTGCGCGACATCGCCGAGGAACTCCTCAAGGACATCGAGGAGGACACCGTGGACTTCGTCCCCAATTACAAGGAGTCGACCACCGAGCCGACCGTCCTCCCGGCCGCCCTGCCCAACCTGCTGATGAACGGCTCGACCGGCATCGCCGTCGGCATGACGACGAACATCCCGCCGCACAACCTCTCCGAGATCATCGACGCCGCCTGCGCCATCATCGACCGCCCCGGCATCACCGTCGACGAGCTGTGCACCTACATCCCCGGCCCGGACTTTCCGACCGGCGGCTACATCAACGGCCGCGCCGGCATCAAGTCCTACCTCACCACCGGCCGCGGCATCGTCCGCATGCGCGGCAAGGCCCACACCGAGGAGCTCAAGGGCGGCGGCGAGCAGATCGTCATCACCGAGATCCCCTACAACGTGAACCGCGCTACGCTCGTGCTCCGCATCGCCGAGCTGGTCCGCGAGAAGGAGATCGATGGCATCCGCGACCTGCGCGACGAGTCCGACGAGAACACCCGCATCGTCATCGAGCTCAAGCGCGGCGAGCAGTCCCAGATCGTCATCAACCAGCTTTACCAGAAGACTGCCCTCGAATCCTCTTTCGGCGTCATTTTGCTGGCCCTCGACAAGAAGCGGCCGAAGCAGATGAACATCAAGGAACTCCTTGAGTGCTACATCGACCACCGCCGCGACGTGGTCACCCGCCGCACCCAGTTCCGCCTCAAGCAGGCCGAGGCCCGCGCCCACATCCTCGAGGGCTACATCATCGCCCTCGATAACCTCGACGACTTCGTGAAGATCATCCGCGCCTCCGCCAACCGCGACGAGGCCAAGGTGCGGCTGATGACGAAGTATCCGCTCTCCGAGCTCCAGACCAACGCCATCCTCGAGCTCCGCCTCTACCAGCTCACCGGCCTGGAGCGCGGCAAGATCGAGGCGGAATACATGGCGCTCGAGAAACTAATCCTCGAGCTCCGCGACATCCTCGCCTCCGAGGCGAAGCTCCTCGCGCTGATCAAGGCGGAGCTCATCGAGCTCCGCGACAAATACGCCTCCCCCCGCCGCACCGAGATCCTCGATGTCGAGGGCGAGCTGCGCATGGAGGACGTCATCCCCAACGAGGGCTGCGTCATCACCGTTTCGCACCTCGGCTTCATCAAGCGCACTCCCGTCGCCGCCTACCGCGCCCAGAAGCGCGGCGGCAAGGGCGTCATCGGCGCCGAGACCTACGAGGAGGATTTCGTCGAGACCCTCTTCACCGCCTCGACGCACGACTACGTGCTCTACTTCACCAGCACCGGCCAGTGCCTCGCCAAGAAAATCTACGACATTCCCGAGGGCACCCGCACCGCCAAGGGCAAGTCCGTCTCCTCCTTCCTGCGGCTCAACGCCGGCGAAAAGATCGCCGCGATGGTCTGTGTGAAGGACTTCGCCGAGACCAACCACATCGTGATGGCCACGAAGAACGGCATCACCAAGAAGACCAACCTCGGCGACTACGCCAACGCCACCCGCGAATCCGGCCTGCGCGGCATCAAGCTCGAGGAGGGCGACACCCTCATTGGCTGTGTCATGACCAACGGCGAGAACGAGGTCGTCCTCGTCTCCGCCAAGGGCCAGGCCGTCCGCTTCGTCGAGGCCGACCTCCGCGACCAAGGCCGCGACACCGTCGGCGTCACCGGCATGCGCTTCAAGTATGACGGCGACTACGTCAAGGCCATCGAGGTTTGCGACGCCCAGGCCCGTCTGCTCATCGCCCGCGAGGACGGCATCGGCAAGCGCACGCCCTTCGAGGACTACCGCCTCATCTCCCGCGGCGGCACCGGCGTCATCGCCATCGATCTTCCCGAAGACGGCTCCGTCAACGTCGCCGGCGCGCTCAGTGTCCGCGACACCGACGAGGTGATGCTGCTCACGGCCAAGGGCCAGAGCATCCGCACCCGCGTGAAGGAGATCCGCGAGACCGGCCGCGGCGCCAAGGGCGTCCGACTCGTCAACCTTGAGGAAGGCGACAAGCTCCTCGCCATCGCCCGCGTCGTGGAGTCCGACGAGGAAGAGGCCGCCAACAGCAACCCGCCGGTCGAACCGGCGCCAGCCTAAGGTGGAGCGCGCTGACCCAGCGCGCTTCTGAGCGTCTTGAGGTTCCGACTTCGCTAAGGCTACGACGGACGAGCAAGCCGCTCCACCCCGATCCCCCCCAAGGCGCGCCCTTCCCGGCGCGCCTTTGCATTGTCCGACCGCCGCGCCCACTCCGGCCTTGCCAAGCAGCGGGGGCGTGAATCTCTTAATGATAATTCGCATGGCCGCCCGACTCTCCAGTCTCCTCGAACCCGCCCGCATCTCGCTCCATCTTGAGAGCACCAAGCGCACCGCCGCGATCAACGAGGTCGCCAAGCTGCTGGAGAGCGACCCGAATGTCGTCAACTTTGCCGGTTTCTACCAGGAGCTGCTCGCCCGCGAGCGCCTCGACACCACCTGCCTCGGCAACGAGATCGCCCTGCCCCACGCCCGCACCGAACACGTGAAGAAGATCGTCATCGCCGTCGGCCGCAGCGATCCCGGCGTCCATTTTGAGAACAGCAACCAGAACGTCCGCCTCATGTTCGTGCTCGGCACGCCCAAGTCGAACCCCGGCGACTACCTGATGCTCGTCGGCTCGCTTTGCCGCCTGATCAAGGAGGCTCCGCAGCGCGAGGCCCTCTTCGCCGCCAAATCTCCCGAAGAGTTCATCGCCACCGTGAAAACCTTGGAAGACATGATTCTCGGACCGGCGCCCGCCTGACCGCCGTAGCCTTGGCGAAGGCGGTAGGCCTTCATCGCCACCGTGAAGGAGCTTGAGGACAAAATCCTCGGCCCGGCGAACAAGTAGGGCCGGTCCGCTGGTTAGGGAAATGTAGGTCGGGCTTTACGCCCGACGTGTCGGGGATAAACCCCGACCTGCAAAAGCAAACCTGTCCGGAGGCCGGGTTCCACCTTGCCACCGCCGCGTCACCACGCAGCATTGTTTCTTGATCGCATGATCCATTCCTTCATCTTCAGCGAGGGCAAGCTCGTCGGCCGTGACCTTGAGTTCGAGGCGCTGCGCCTCGTGCATGGCGACAAGGGCCTCATCGTGTGGGTCGACCTCGACAATCCCACCGACGACGAGATCAAGAACGTGCTCGAGGGTCTTTTCCAGTTCCACCCGCTCGCAATCGAGGACTGCGTCACCCCCAGCCCGCTGCCGAAAATCGAGGACTACGAGGACTACCTCTTCATGGTCACGCACGCCGTGGACTACTCGCGGCAGAACAAGTTCGCCACCACCGAGCTCGATCTCTTCCTCGGCAAGGAATTCATCGTCACTTTCCACCGCCAGCCGCTGCGCTCGGTCACCGCCCTGATCGAACGCCTGGCCAAGAACGTCGGCCTCGGCCCGCGCGGCCCTGATCGCATCGCCCACTCGCTGCTCGACCTGCTCGTTGACAACTTCACGCCCATGTTGGCGGAATTAAACACTGAGCTGGAGGAGATCGAGGACATCGTGCTTACCCGGGACTCCGACAAGAAATTCGTCAGCGAGCTGCTGCAGGTGCGGGGCGACTTCTCCAAGCTCCGGCAGATCGTGCGACCCCAGCGCGACATCATCGAGCGCCTGGCCCGCGGCGACAGCAAATTCATCCGCGCCACTCTGCTGCCCTACTATCGCGACCTGCGCGACAACCTCGCCCGCCTTGAGGAAACCGTGACCGGCTACCACGAGCGGCTGATGATGGCCTTTGACATCTACCTGAACAAGGCGGCCGGCGAGGCCAACGAAGGCATCAAGTTCCTGACCGCCATCACCGCCATCACGATCCCCATCATGGTCGTGGGCACCTGGTATGGCATGAACTTCGAGCACATGCGGGAGTTGCAGACGCCGCACGGTTACCAGGCCGCCCTCGGCGTGACGCTGGTCTTCACGGTGCTGACGGCCATCTATCTGAAGAAGAGAAAGTGGTTTTGAATTCCTCCGCGACGCGGAGGAATTCACCTCGCCGGAGTCGCGACGAAGGCGGGTGCGCCATCCGATTAAAGGCGCGACTGCAACGCCCGGCGGACACTCCCCGCTTGCCAGCAAGTCCGTCCCGGCAATCTTGCCCGGATGCGCTCCCCCTCCCGACTTGCCGCCGTCGCGCTCTGCGCTGCTTTTTTTTTCAACGCCCATGCGGCCGAGGACACTGCCGCCGACGAGCAGATGCTGCGCACGATCTACACCGCGGCGCTGACCACCAGTCCGGCCGCCATGGCCTCCCTCGTTTACCTCGTGGACAAAGACGGACTGTGAGTGATACCAACGTCCCTTGATAATTAGACTTAACGCGGCAGCGCCGGTAGGGCGGCGAGTCCCTTCG
>LNFM01011517.1_pt1 | contig 11975 bp, 11 predicted proteins | sample 596031 | NCBI WGS metagenome assembly LNFM01 (sample SAMN04254537, study PRJNA301005) | activated carbon metagenome | isolation source: dual media filters at the Ann Arbor, Michigan drinking water treatment plant | place: USA: Ann Arbor | reverse complement strand
CGAGGCCATGTTCCCCTGGATGCGCACCATCGACAACATCGCCTACCCGCTCAAGCTCGAAGGCAAGAGCAAGGCCGAGGTCGATCGCCGCATGGCCGAGCTGGTGGCCAGCTTCGACGTGAAGTTCGACCTGAACCGTTATCCCTATGAGCTCTCGGGCGGCCAGCAGCAGACCGCCTCCATCATGCGCGCCCTGGCGCCCAAGCCCGAGGTACTGTTCCTGGACGAACCCTTCTCGGCGCTGGATTTCGAGATGACGTTGTTCATCCGCGAGAAATTGCAGGAGGTCTTCATGCAGACCGGCACCACCATGTTGCTGGTCTCGCACGACCTCGAAGAAGCCGTCTACTTGGCCGACCAGGTGCTGCTGCTGACCAAGCGCCCGACCAAGGTGGCCGAGATCCTGCCCTACAACGACCCGCGCCCGCGCACCGTGGAGACGCTCTCCGAACCCAGCTTTGTGCGAACCAAGAAACTCAGCCTGGAAATTTTCCAGCGCGAAGTTCGACGTTAGCCGCCCATCAGGGAGAGAAACATGACGGAAAGTCAGGCTCTGAATTACGTACAGGCCAGCGCCACGGCCCTGGGCCTGACGCTGGACGCGGCGCGCGCACAGCGCGTGGCCGTGCATCTGCAGCGCACCGCCGCCATGGCGGCGCAGCTGGAGCAGTTTGCGCTGGACGTGCATGACGAACCCGCCGAGATCTACCACCCGCAGCGGCAGGCCGCGCAGCAGCAGTCAGCGCCATGACCCTGCACACCCTGCGCTCGCATGAACTGGCCCGTGGTGTTGCGGCTGGCGACTTCAGCGCGGCCGAACTGCTGGAGCAGAGCATTGCCTGCATCGTGGCCACCGACGGCCGGGTCAACGCCTTCACCAGCAAGGGCTATGCGCGGGCCCGCGCCGAGGCTGCGGCCATCGACGCGCGGCGTGCGCGCGGTGAGTTGCTGCCGCCCTTGGCCGGTGTGCCCTATGCGGTGAAGAACCTGTTCGACGTCGCGGGCGAAATCACGCTGGCGGGCTCGAAAATCAATCGCGACCATGCGCCCGCGAAAGATGACGCCGTGCTGGTGCAGCGCATGCAGGCCGCTGGTGCGGTGCTGGTGGGCGCGCTGAACATGGACGAGTACGCCTACGGCTTCACCACCGAGAACACGCACTACGGCCCCTGTCACAACCCGCACGACCTGAGCCGCATTGCGGGCGGCTCTTCCGGCGGTTCGGGTGCGGCGGTGGCGGCGGGGCAGGTACCGATCGCGCTGGGTTCGGACACCAATGGCTCCATCCGTGTGCCGGCCTCGCTGTGCGGGGTCTGGGGCCTCAAGCCCAGCTTCGGTCGCCTGTCACGCCGTGGTACCTATCCCTTTGTGCACAGCATCGACCATCTGGGCCCTTTTGCCGATTCGGCCGAGGGCCTGGCCCTGGCTTACGACGCGTTGCAGTACCCGGACACTTTGGACCCGGGTTGCCATGCCGTGCAGGTCGAACCGGTGATGCAGTTGCTGGGGCGGGGCGTGGACGGGCTGCGCATCGGCGTGCTGGGCGGTTATTTTCATGAGAACGCTACGACCCCGGCACGCGAGGTGCTGCGCCGCGCCGCCCGTGTGCTGGGCGCGCAGGAGGCCGTCGAATGGCCCGATGCCGCGCTGGGGCGCACCGCAGCCTTCATCATCACCGCCAGTGAGGGCGGCCAGCTGCATCTGGACGATCTGCGCGAGCGCGCTGACGATTTCGAGCCGCTCTCGGTGGACCGTTTCATGGCCGGGGCCCTGCAGCCCGCGGCCTGGTACCTGCAGGCCCAGCGCTTCCGCCGCGTCTACCGCGACAAGGTCAACGCCTTGTTCCAGAACTGGGATCTGCTGCTCGCACCCGCCACGCCCGTCGCCGCGCCCGCCATCGGCACCGAGTGGCTGGACATCAACGGCACGCAGCAGCCATGCCGCCCGGCCATGGGCCTGCTGACCCAGCCCATCTCCTTTGCGGGCTGCCCCGTAGTGGCTGCTCCCCTCTGGCCCGAGGGCACGGGTGGCCTGCCCATCGGGGTGCAGATCATCGCCGCGCCCTGGCGCGAAGACCTGGCCTTGCGCGCGGCGCTGCTGTTGCAGCAGGCCGGCGTCGCACATCTGCGACCAGCGGCGTTGTAAAGTAGCGCCGTGCACACCACTCCCTCCCGTCGCGCCCGTGCTGCCGGTGCGCCCGTTTTCCACTCGCGTGCCGAGATGGTCTACGGACAGCTCAAGCGCGACGTGGCCGACTTCAAGCTGGTGCCGGGCGACCGCTTTACCGAAAACGAACTTAGCGAGCGCCTGGGTGTCTCGCGCACGCCGGTGCGCCAGGCGCTGTTCCGGCTGCAGCAGGAAGGTTACGTCGAGGTGCTGTTTCGCAACGGCTGGCGCGTGCTGCCTTTCGACTTCGAGCAGTTCGAGCAGCTCTACGACCTGCGCATGGTGCTGGAGACCACGGCCGTGCAGCGCCTGTGCGCCGACGATGTGCACGTGGACCGCGCCCTGCTCGACCAGATCGCCGCGATCTGGCTGGTGCCCGCGGCCGAGCGCAGCACCGACATCCGCCAAGTGGCGCAGTGGGACGAAGACTTCCACTGCAGCCTGGTGGCCGCGGCCGGCAATGCCGAGATGGCACGCGTGCACCGCGACGTGACCGAACGCATCCGCATCATCCGCCGGCTCGATTTCACCAAACAGGCCCGCATTGACGCGACCTACGAGGAACACGCCAAGATCCTGCGCGCCATCCAGCGCAAGCGCAGCGACGCGGCGGCGATGCTGCTGCGCGCCCACATCCAGACCAGCCAGGCCGAGGTGCGCAAGATCACCTTGCACCAGGTGCACACCGCACGGCAGCTGGGCTGAACGAGCCTGCGCCGGGCGCGTTCGGCGCGCAGCGGGCATGATGTGGCCCATGTTGCCCGCCACCATTCCTTGCCCTGCCAAGCGCTGCCACCCCGCAGCCCCCGGTCCATGCTGCTGAACCTGCGCGACGGTTACCGCGCCCTGGTCCTCGGCGCCTCGGGTGCCATCGGGCAGGCCTGCGTGCAGGCGCTGCAGCAGGACGCGCGCTGCGGCCACGTGCAGGCCGTCACCCGCGCCGATCCCTGCGCCTGGGACTTGCGCGATCCCGCCAGCATCGAGGCCTTGGCGCAGCAACTGCCCGGGCCCTGGCATCTGGTGGTCGATGCCACCGGCGCGCTGACGCTCGACGGCCGCGGCCCCGAAAAACGCCTGCAGGACCTGGACGCCCCCGGCCTGCTGGCCAGCCTGCAGGTCAACGCCGTCGGGCCGGCGCTGCTGCTGCGCCGTCTGGCGCCACACCTGGCGCGTGGCGAGCGTGTGGTGTGGGCCAAGCTGTCGGCCCGTGTGGGCAGCATCGAAGACAACCACAAGGGCGGCTGGTACAGCTACCGCGCCGCCAAGGCCGCGCTCAACCAGTTGCTGCAGACGGCGGCCATCGAGATCAGCCGCCAGCGGCCGCTGGCCGTGTTCGCGGCGCTGCAGCCCGGCACGGTGAAGTCGGCGCTGAGCCAGCCCTTTGTCGGGCAGGATGCCGTCGAGCCGCGCGAGGCCGTGAGTGGTTTGCTGGCCGCGCTCGACCGGCTCGACGCCACGGGCCGCGCGCACTTCGTGGACTACGCGGGCCGGCCCATCCCCTGGTGAGGGGCTGACTGGGCCGCGGCATGTGCTACGCCGTCTGCCGTATGGCACGGCGTCGCCCGGAGCGTGATACTCAGTACCTGATGCGCACCATAACCTACAGTGCCGTGCTGTTTTTCGCCGCACTGGGTGCCGGCGCTGCAGCGCAGGAGCAGCAGGCCCTTTCCACCGTGGAGGTGCGTGGCCGGGTGGAGAACCTCGAGGGCATCGCCACCGCGGCCAGCGAGGGCGTGGTTTCGGGCGCGCGCCTGGCCACCGTGCCGCTGCTGCGCCCGGCTGAGGTGCTGGAGCTGGTGCCCGGCCTGATCGCCACCCAGCACGCCGGCGACGGCAAGGCCAACCAGTATTTCCTGCGCGGCTTCAACCTGGACCACGGCACCGACTTCGCCACCTATGTGGACGGCATGCCCGTCAACCTGCCTACGCAGGCCCATGGCCAGGGCTACACCGACCTCAACTTCCTCATCCCCGAACTGGTCGATCAGGTCCGTTACCGCAAGGGACCGTATTCCGCGGAGGAGGGCGACTTTTCTTCCGCTGGCGTGGCACGCATCGCCTATGCACGCCGGCTCGACCAGCCCCTGGCGCAGCTCACCCTGGGCGCCAAGGGCTACGCCCGCACCCTGCTGGCCGGCTCGCCACTGGCGGCTGGCGGCGGCCAGTGGCTGTATGGCCTGGAGCTCTTCCGCAACGACGGGCCTTGGCAGGTGCCCGAGGGCTACCGCAAGCTCAACGGCCTGCTGCGCTACAGCGAAGGCACGCGCGAGCATGGCTACAGCCTGAGCGCCATGGCCTACCAGGGCCACTGGACGTCCACCGACCAGGTGCCCCAGCGCGCCATAGCCAGCGGGGCTATCGACCGCTACGGTTCGCTGGACCCGTCTACCGGGGGGCGCACACAACGCTACAGCCTCTCGGGCGAATGGGCGCAGCGCGAGGGCGATCGCCAGCGTCAAGCGACGGCCTGGCTCCTGCAGAGTGAGCTCGACCTCTGGTCCAACTTCACTTATTGCCTGAACGACCTGGCGAATACGGGCAGCTGCAACAGCGGCGACCAGTTCCGCCAGAGCGAACAGCGCCGCGCGGCAGGTTTTGCGGCCAGCGAATCACGCGTGGCGCTGTGGGCCGGGCGCGAGGTGGTGCACAGCGCGGGCCTGCAGGGCCGCTTTGATCGCATCGCCCCCATCGGCCTTTATGCCAGCCAGGGCCGCAACACGCTGCGCACCGTGCGCGAAGACCGCGTCAGCATCGACACCCTGGGCCTATGGGCGCAGAGTGAAGTGCGCTGGACGCCTCGGCTGCGCAGCATCACCGGCCTGCGCGCTGATCTGGTGGGCATCCGCGTCGATTCCAGCCTGGCTGCCAACTCCGGAACCGCAGGCGACCAGCTGCTGAGCCCGAAGCTCGGACTCGTCTACGCCGCTGCCGCGCGCACTGAGCTGTATATCAACTACGGTCATGGCTTCCACTCCAACGACGCGCGCGGCGCCACCATTACCGTGGACCCTGCCAACCCCGGCACCGCCGCCGAGCGCGTCAAGCCCCTGGTGCGCACCCGCGGCGGGGAATTGGGGTTGCGCAGCGAGCCGCAGCCGGGCTGGCACAGCACCCTGGCCCTGTGGCAGCTGGCGCTGGATTCGGAGTTGTTGTTTGTGGGAGATGCCGGCACCACCGAAGCGTCCCGCCCCTCGCGTCGGCAGGGCCTGGAGTGGAGCAACCGCTACCTGGTCAGCCGCTGGCTGGCGCTGGACGCCGACCTGGCCTGGTCGCGGGCCCGCTTTACCGACCTCTTTTCCGACGGCCCCTACGTGCCGGGCGCCGCAGGCAGCACGGCCAACCTGGGCGTCACGCTGGACGCACTTGGCCCCTGGTCTGGTGCGCTGCGCCTGCGCTATGTGGGCGCCCGCCCGCTGCTGGAAGACAACAGCGTGCGCTCTGCCAGCTCGGTGCTGCTCAACCTGCGCGCTGGCTACCGCATCACCCAGCGCACCCGGCTCACGCTGGACGTCTTCAACCTGCTGGACCGACGCAACAGCGACATCGAGTACTGGTACGAATCAAGGCTGGCTGGCGAGGGCGCCGCCGTCTACGACCGGCATCTGCACCCAGCCGAGCCACGCGGCCTGCGCTTGACGCTGGCGCACCGCTTCTAGTGATTTTTCGTAAGTCATGATGTCCTTCCGCTCGGGCTGGGCTTGGCCTGTCGAAGCCGCCTGGACTCGCGGCAACGCGGCCGCCGTCCACCACCACGTCCTCCCGTTCGGGCTGAGCTTGTCGAAGCCCTTCGATCCTTCGGTCAGCTCAGGACAGGCCAAGCTCAGTGCGAACGGTCGGGATGGAGGGTGCGCGATGTTCCGGAGGGTTCAACCGTTCCGGTCGGTGGCCCTGTCCAGGCCCACTGCCACGCCCCGCAAAAACTCCGACAGACCGCGCTGGGTTTCCAGTTGCAGGGCCAGGGTGCTGGCCTGCAGGACATCGCGGCGCAGCCCCAGCGTGGTCTGCAACTGCAGGGCCTGCGCGTGCCAGGGCTTCGCCTTTTGCTTCGGCAGCAGAGGGCGCAGCGCCTCGATGCCATAACGCAGTCGCTTGGCAAGAATGCGCACGCGGTGCTGCTGCTCGGCGTCGGGCGCCTGCTTCAGCGCACGCTTGAGCTGGCGGTGCAGATGGGCCGTGCGCTGGCGGGCCCAGCGGGGCAGTGCCTCCTGGGGCTGCTCGTCGCTGCTGCCCGCTGCCGGCACGGTCGACAGACCCTCGATCCATTGCGTGGTGGTCAGCAGGCAGACGCCGACGGTGGGAACCTGCAGCGCAAAGCGCACCGCCTTGCGCTGCAGTGTGGCCGCCTGCAGCAGGGAGGCCGACAGGGCCTGCCATTCCGCGGCGCGCCGCGGCTCGCCGGCCGTGTAGGCATCGGCCAGCGGCGGCAGCGTCTCGATGCGGGCCACGTCCAGGTCCCGCAGTTCGCCCAGAAAGGTCAGCAGGGGCTGTAGCGGCAGCCAGGACGGCACGGTGTCCGCAGGCAGCGAGGATCGGAACAGATGCCGCGCACTCCTGAACCGGCGCCAGGCGACCCGCGCCTGGTGCACCACCTCCGCATCGTCCGAGCTGCGCAATGCAGAGAGATTGGACGTGAACTGGCTGAAGCTCTCGCGCAGCACCTGCTGCGCTGCCTGCGTCACGGACAGCCTGGGCCCCAGGACCGGTGGCTGCGCCCTGACCGGCCTGTCGATCACACCCTGCGCCAGGGCAAAACCCCGCTCGGCCTTGCTCTGTGTGGCAGGCAGCACCGCGATATGGCGAGCGATCAGCTCTGCAATATCGAACAGCGCCTGCGGCGGGCCGGCCAGCAGCTCCAGTTCCAGTTCGCAAATGGCGCTGCGCTGCTCGCCCGCCTCGATGTGCCCGATGTCCAGCGACACCTCCACCATGCTGCCGTCGCGCCGGCGCACGGTCCAGCTGGTGCGGTGGAAAGTGGTGGCAAAGCAGGGCGCCAGGGCGCGGAAGACCGTGCCGTCCGGGTCCAGGCGCGACCAGGGTGTGTCCTTGAGCACGCTGCGCTTCAAGGCCGCGCCCGGCACGGGCACTTCCCATTCGCCGCGCTGGCTCAGGGCCGAGTCGTCTGCGCCGCCGATCTTGAGGGTCTGCAACCACCGCGGGCGGGCCTCGCTGCCCACGCGGCGCAGCCGCAGGGCCACACGCTGCTGGCGCAAGACCTGCTCGGGCGTGTCGTAGTACACGGTGTGCAGGCGCAACTGCTGGGCCTTGCGCCGCGCCAGCACGGGGATGCGTGCCAGCCGCTTGGCCAGACCGGCCGGATCCGACGTGGGCAAGGCCAGCTTCAGCTCGATTTCCTGCACGGGGCTGGCGGCGGTGTCGCGTTTCATGGGCTGCTGGCTAAGCACGGGGAACGGGCATTCACAACGCAGCGCTCAGTCTGCCGACGCGATGGGCTTGAGCGGAGTGCCGAACTTTTCGCGCAGGGGCGCATGGCCCAGCGGTGGGAACTTGACCAGGGTTTGCGGCACTTCGCGCTCGGGGATGTGGTCCAGCAGATGGCGGATCAGCGTGAGCCGGCCGCGCCGCTGGTCATTGAAGTCCACCAGCACCCAGGGGGCCTTCTTGCTGTGCGTGGCCTTGAGCATGGCGTCGCGTGCCTTGCCGTATTCGGCGTACTTGGCGCGCGCCTGCACGTCGATGGGGCTGAGCTTCCAGCGCTTGAGCGGGTCGGCCACGCGCTCGGCAAAACGCTCCTCCTGCTGCGCCTGGTCCACCGTGAGCCAGTACTTGAACAGCAGGATGCCGTCGTCCACCAGCATACGCTCGAACACCGGCGCCTGCTGCAGAAAGGCCTCGGTCTCGGCTTCGGTGCAAAAGCCCATCACCCGCTCGACGCCGGCGCGGTTGTACCAACTGCGGTCGAACAGCACGATCTCGCCGGCCGCCGGCAGGTGCGGCACGTAACGCTGGAAATACCACTGGGTCTTCTCGCGCTCGCCGGGTTTGGCCAGCGCCACCGTGCGACACTGGCGCGGGCTCAGGGTGTCGGAGATCGCCGAAATCACGCCGCCCTTGCCGGCGGTGTCGCGCCCTTCGATCACCACCACCAGGCGTTTGCCCGTGTGCTGCAGCCAGCGCGCCACGTCGTTGAGCTCCAGCTGCAGTGTTGCGAGCTGCTCGTAGTAGGCGTCCTTGCCCAGTTTGTCGGACTTGTCGCCCTTGCCGTTTTTGGGTTTCTTCATCGCTGCATCGTAGCGGAGGTGGGGCGCTTGTTCAATGGTGAACGGCCCCATTTGTCCGGGGCAGCGCCATTGGCTATCCGCGCGCTAACGCACGATGGCGATCCAGGCGCGCAGGATGAGTGAGGTGAGCTTCAGCGGCGCGTTCTTCAGCCACTGCGGCATCCAGGCCGGCGCGTTGATGGCAACGCGGGTGGCCCAGCGGATCACGGGGCGCAGCCAGCCGGGGGTAGGGATTACGCGTTGCGGGGGCTTCATGGGGTGTCCGTCGGGTTCGATGCGCCGCCCAGGGTAGCGCGCTTGCGGTCCACATGGTAGACCGTCAACACCTGACTGGCCACCATGTCCAGCGCGGGCCGCGTGTTGCCCTGCTTGTCGGTCCAGACCTTCGGCGTCAGCGCGCCAGACAGCGCCAGCGCATCACCCTCGTCCAGCGCCAGCAGGACCGCGCAGGCTTCGGCCGCGAAGGCAATCACATTGACGATCAGGCTCTCACCTTCGCCCGGCGTGGCCTTCACCTTCGCGAGCACGAAGGTGGTGTCGTTCTTACCCTGCCGCTGTTCTGCCAGGCCGACGAGAGTGCCGGTGATGAGGCCTTCGATCATGGAGTTTCCGGGAGTTGAGGGGGGATTGTCACTGACGAGACGGTGGTGCCGGCAGCTGGCTGTGAGGATAGGCGTACAAAGGTGTCCCCTTATGACCCTTTTGGGGGATGGTCATGTCCTGAGGGCGCAGCCAGAATCCGGAGGAGCAAATAAATTTGAAGATTAAGTTTCTGAGTCTTACGCTGTTCCTGGATGACGATCAATCATTAGAGAGGATGTATCAATGAAAGTGTTGAACTATCAAGCCGGTCTTGTCGCGGCACTTCTTGCTCTGTCAGCACATGCCCACGCGGAATCAAATGGGCGCTTCACGACGGCGCCAAATGGTAGTGGAATTGGTGTTTGGGTTGTGGATACAAAAACAGGAAGAGCAAAACTATGCTTTGCTACTGGCACCAATCCCAACTACAAGGTCGAATGTACCGATTGGACAAAATGAAAAAGTAAAAGATGGACTAGAGCCTCTAAACAAACTGCGACAAATGCGGCGTGAGATTGCATCACTTTGGGCTTCATATGCTTTCACAGATCGAATCGGAAACTGTACTCCTCAAGGCGGTGTGGGATCTGATAGGACAGGCCACGAATTCGATGGTCTTCACCGTGACCGGCACCGATCCGGACAGTGAAATCCGATTCGACAGTCCGCTACATCAGCAGTTCTTCAATATCGTCCTGGTCGACTTTCTGTCCGAGACAGATCGTGATGCTCCACTTAAGTCGACGACCTTCCTCGCCGGTCTTGCGGAGGTGGCGGAGACACCGCTGCTTTCGGCAGCTTCCTCGGCTACTGAGCTGGCCTTGGTAGTTAATGACTTCACTTCGTGGTTGAAGCAAGAAGTACAGGTCGTGGCCTGGCTGCCGTCGATCGATAGGCAGGTGACACTGAATTTGCCGCGGTCGAAGTTCCTTCGCATTTGCGGTAACGTTTCAAAGCACAGCTTTTTGCGTACATTCCGTGTTGCCAATGAGCTTCGTTCCTTGATCGAGCAATCCGGCGTGTCGGTTACGCTTGAAGAGGCAAGCTTGGCACTCGACGACTTCTATGAGCGCTTTCACGTCGACATACTGAACTATCACAGCAGCACGATTGCGGAGCATCTGAATAATGTCCGATGGGGAATCTACGAGTACCTGCGCCCTGAGTTCGCGCGTAGCTTCAGGTGGGACACGCAGAATCCTCTCAAGTACCGCTACGACTACCCCCATGCGCTCCAGTCGCCGTACGCGCGCACCGTTTACTGGAGCTTAATGAACGAGGTCAGGTCTCCGCCGCCAATGAGGCGGTTCAGGGTGACCCGATGGCTGAAGTTACGTTACTGACGCCTAACTCCGAGGTTGGTCATCTAGTCTCCTCTTTAGTCCCTCTATTCTTTGAGGCCGTCCCCCAGACCGCCCTGCCGCGCAGGCTGAACGCTTCACCTGCCCATATCCCTTCCCCATACGCCGTCCGGCGTATTCCCGCTTCCTCCTCCCGTCCCTAAAGTGACTCCATCGCCGCCCCCTGGCCGTTTCCCCGGCCGGGCGCGGCGAGCGGGATCTTGTTCAACCACCTGGAGTCACCCACATGCAACGTCGATTTACCCTCAAGGCGCTGGCAGCTGCCACCGCCGCCTCCACCCTGGGCCTGGCCTCCATGGCCGCCCATGCTGCCGACACCATCAAGGTGGGCGTGCTGCACAGCCTGTCGGGCACCATGGCCATTTCCGAGACGGTTCTGAAGGACACCGTGCTCATGGCCATCGAAGAGATCAACGCCAAGGGCGGCGTGCTGGGCAAGAAGCTCGAACCCGTGGTGGTGGACCCGGCCTCCAACTGGCCGCTGTTCGCCGAAAAGACCAAGCAGCTGCTGGGCCAGGACAAGGTGTCGGTGATCTTCGGCTGCTGGACGTCGGTTTCCCGCAAGTCGGTGCTGCCGGTTGTCGAGGAAATGAACGGCCTGCTGTTCTACCCCGTGCAGTACGAGGGTGAAGAGCTGTCCAAGAACGTGTTCTACACGGGTGCCGCGCCCAACCAGCAGGCCATCCCCGCCGTGGACTACCTGATGAGCAAGGACGGCGGCGGCGCCAAGCGCTGGGTGCTGCTGGGTACCGACTATGTGTACCCGCGCACCACCAACAAGATCCTGCGCGCCTACCTCAAGAGCAAGGGCGTGAAGGACAGCGACATCGATGAGAAGTACACCCCCTTCGGCCATTCGGACTACCAGACCATCGTGGCCGACATCAAGAAGTTCTCGGCCGGCGGCAAGACGGCGGTGGTCTCCACCATCAACGGCGACTCCAACGTGCCTTTCTACAAGGAACTGGGCAACGCCGGCCTGAAGGCCAAGGACGTGCCGGTCGTCGCCTTCTCGGTGGGTGAGGAAGAGCTGCGCGGTGTGGACACCAAGCCGCTGGTGGGCCACCTGGCCGCCTGGAACTACTTCATGTCCATCAAGAACAAGGACAACGACGCTTTCGTGAAGAAGTGGGCCGCCTACGCCAAGGCCAAGAACATCGCCGGCCACAAGGACAAGCCGTTGACGAATGACCCGATGGAAGCCACCTACATCGGCATCCACATGTGGAAGCAGGCCGTCGAGAAGGCCAAGACCACGGACGTGGACGCCGTCATCAAGGCCATGGCTGGCCAGACCTTCAAGGCACCCTCGGGCATCGTGAGCAAGATGGACGAGAAGAACCACCACCTGCACAAGAGCGTGTTCATCGGCGAGATCAAGGCCGACGGCCAGTTCAACGTGGTGTGGAAGACCCCGGGCCCGGTCAAGGCCAAGCCCTGGTCTCCGTACATCGAAGGGAATGACAAGAAGCCCGACGAGCCCGTCAAGAAGTAAGAAGCTACTGCGCAGCCCGATCTGGGGCTCGCAGTGCTCACCGTACGTCAGTACGGTTGCGCGCCGCGAACCCCACCTCGGGCCGCTCGCTACGCTTCTTAAAGGTCTTGCAGCGTGGGCGCGGCCCCCCGT
>LNFM01014491.1_pt1 | contig 11977 bp, 9 predicted proteins | sample 596031 | NCBI WGS metagenome assembly LNFM01 (sample SAMN04254537, study PRJNA301005) | activated carbon metagenome | isolation source: dual media filters at the Ann Arbor, Michigan drinking water treatment plant | place: USA: Ann Arbor | reverse complement strand
GGCACACAGCAATGGCTCAATACGTCTTTTCCATGAACAAGGTCGGCAAAATCGTGCCGCCCAAGCGTCAGATCCTCAAGGACATTTCGCTCTCTTTCTTTCCCGGCGCCAAGATCGGCGTGCTGGGCACCAACGGCTCGGGCAAGTCCACACTGCTCAAGATCATGGCCGGCATCGACAAGGAAATCGAAGGCGAAGCCATTCCGATGCCGGGCATCCGCATCGGTTATTTGCCGCAGGAGCCCCATCTCGACCCCGAACAGACCGTGCGTGAAGCGGTGGAAAACAGCATGAGCGGCGTGCGCGCCGCGCAGAAACGCCTGGAAGAGGTGTACGCCGCCTACGCCGACGAAGACGCCGACTTCGACGCGCTGGCCGCCGAGCAGGCGCAGCTGGAAGCGGTCATCTCCACCTCGGGCACCGACGGTGAACACCAGCTGGAAATCGCGGCCGACGCGCTGCGCCTGCCCCCATGGGACGCCAAGGTCGGCGTGCTCTCCGGTGGTGAAAAACGCCGCGTGGCACTGTGCTGCATGTTGCTGTCCAAGCCCGACATGCTGCTGCTCGACGAGCCCACCAACCACCTGGACGCCGAGTCGGTGGACTGGCTGGAGCAGTTCCTCAAGCGCTTCCCCGGCACCGTGGTGGCCATCACCCACGATCGTTATTTCCTGGACAACGCGGCCGAGTGGATTCTGGAACTCGACCGCGGCCACGGCATTCCGTACAAGGGCAACTACTCCACCTGGCTGGAGCAGAAAGAAGCCCGACTGGAGCAGGAGCAGCGCACCGAAGACGCGCGCACCAAGGCCATGAAGAAGGAACTCGAGTGGGTTCGCCAGAACCCCAAGGGCCGCCAAGCCAAGAGCAAGGCGCGTCTGGCGCGCTTTGAAGAGCTCAGCGATGTGGACTACCAGAAGCGCAACGAGACCAACGAGATCTTCATCCCCGTCGCCGAACGCCTGGGCAACGAAGTGTTCGAGTTCAAGAACGTCAGCAAGAGCTTCGGCGACCGCCTGCTCATCGACAACCTGAGCTTCCAGATTCCAGCGGGTGCCATCGTCGGCATCATCGGCCCCAACGGCGCGGGCAAGTCCACGCTGTTCAAGCTGATCTCCGGCAAGGAGCAGCCCGACAGCGGCGAAGTGAAGATTGGCCAGACCGTGCGCATGGCCGTGGTGGACCAGAGCCGCGACGACTTGCAGAACGAAAAGACCGTGTGGGAAGACGTCTCGGGCGGTCTGGACATGATCACTGTGGGCAAGTTCCAGATGCCCAGCCGCGCGTACTGCGGCCGCTTCAACTTCTCCGGCGGCGACCAGCAAAAACGCGTGGGCAGCCTCTCGGGCGGTGAACGCGGACGCCTGCACCTGGCCAAGACCCTGGCCGAAGGTGGCAACGTGTTGCTGCTGGACGAACCTTCGAACGATCTGGACGTGGAAACCCTGCGCGCACTGGAAGACGCACTGCTCGAATTCGCCGGTTGCGCGCTCGTCATCAGCCACGATCGCTGGTTCCTTGACCGCATCGCCACGCACATCCTGGCCGCCGAAGGCGACAGCCAGTGGGTGTTCTTCAACGGCAACTACCAAGAGTACGAAGCCGACAAGAAGAAACGTTTGGGTGAAGAGGGCGCGAAACCAAAACGGATGAGATTCAAGGCATTGAAGTGATGCAGGACGTTGAAGCAGCCACGCGCCACTGGCTGGAAAAGGCCGTGATCGGCCTGAACCTGTGCCCGTTCGCGCGGGCGGTCTATGTGAAGAATCAGGTGCGCATCGTGGTGAGCCAGGCGCGCCACCTCGACGCGTTTCTGGACGATCTCGACCGCGAGCTCACCTTGCTCGTGAACACGCCCGCCGAAGAGACCGACACCACACTGCTGGTGCACGCCACGCTGTTCCCCGACTTCGAGGTGTTCAACGACTTCCTGAACGTGGTGGACGACGTGGTGGCCGAGCACGAGCTCGAGGGTGTGATCCAGGTCGCACCGTTTCATCCCTTGTTTCAGTTCGAGGGCACCGAGCCCGACGACGTGACCAACTGCACCAACCGCGCCCCCTTTCCCACGCTGCACCTGCTGCGAGAAGAAAGCGTGGAGCGCGCCGTGGCCAGCGAAGGCGGTGATGCCGACGCCATCGTGGAGCGCAACCTGCAGACCCTGCGCGATCTCGGCGTCGAGGGCTGGCGCGCCTTGATGCAGAAGGCTTGAACTGGCGGCGCTTTGGGCGTCTTTTCCACGTTGTGAACAGGGTTGGGCTTCGTCACAATGGTCCGAACCTCACTTCGGCCCACTTCATCGAAAGAGATCGCCCGCATGGATGCCCAGCCTCAGGCCTTTGACGCCTGCCTCAAGGAGGCCCTCGTCCAGACGCGCGAGTGGGTGCCCCGTTGGCTGGACAAGCTGCACGCCGCGCTCAAGGAAAAGGAGCTGTCGGCGAGGCATCTGAACGACAAACAAGGCCTGGTCGAGGCGCGCACCGCGCTCGAATCCCACCGCGACCTGATCGCTGTCAAATTCATCGAATCGCTCGCGGATGCGGTAGGCAACTCCTTGCCGGCAACCGACACCCTTGGGCGTCCGGCCAAAACCGTGAGCTTTGATGAGCTTGAGCTCATGGCTGACGACCAGGTGCAGGAGACGGTGGAACTCGCCCGTGTGCAGCAGATCGTGAGCATGACGGTGGACCACGAGATCGTGGAGCTGACGGCCCGCTTGTGCACGGCGCAGGGCATGCAGGTGGTGAATCCAGACGCCAACCCTTTGCGCTCCGATGTGGTGGTGGGGGCCTTGATGAAGACACTCAAGGGACTGCATCTGGGCCCTGCTGTGCGCTCTCGCTGGCTGCAGACCGGCGCCATCTTGCTGGGCAACGAACTGCAGGGTCTCTACACACGGCTGAGCGCCTTGCTCGACCGCATGGGGGTGCAGGCGGCAGGCTATGCCGTGGTGCAGTCGCCCGACTCGCGCCCGTTCACCGGCGATGTGCCGGTTCGCCGTGGCGGAGCACCGCAGGACGAAGCGGCGCCCGGCTCTGAAGCTTTGTTGACCCTGGACCACCTGCACCAGCTGCTGGTGGGCAACCTCGATCAATCCGGCGAAGAGGGAACGCATGCGCCCGGCAGCGCCGGCGCAGGCAATGCCATGGTGCGCACGCTGGCCAGCGAAGTGGTCTCCCTCATGCTCAAGCAGATATCTGCCGACGAGCGACTGCTGCTGCCGGTGCGCGAAATGCTGCAGGACATGAAGCCGGCGTTGCTGCAGGTGGCCCGCACCGAACCGCGCTTCTTTGCCGACCGGCAGAACCCCGCACGCCGCCTGCTCGATGCCATCACCGAACACAGCCTCGCTTACACGAACGAGCAGGATCGTGGATACGCCGGATTTTCGCGCCAGGTGCGCAGCATCATCGACGCACTGCAAAAACCCGGTGGCGACCTGACCGACAGATTCTCAGGCTTGCTGCAGGGCTTCAACCGTTCGCAAACCGAGGCCATGGCGCCCGAGCAGGTGCAGGCGCGCGGCCTGGCGGTCAAGACGCTGGTGCGGGTCGAGCAGCGCAACCTGCTGGCCGAACGTGTGGCGGCCGAATTCCGATCGCGCAACGACTTCGCGCGTTCGCCCGGCGTGGTGCGTCGCTTCCTCACCGGCCCCTGGGCGCAGGTGGTGGCGCAGGCGCGTCTGGAAGTCTCCAACGCCACGGGCATGGACACCGCCGAGGTGCCGGCCTTGCGCTACACCGACATCCTGCCCGACCTGCTGTGGTCGAGCCAGCTGGCGTTGGCCAGCCTGAACCGCCCGCGCCTGGTCAAGATCATTCCCGGCGTCTTGCGCACGCTGCGCGAAGGCCTGGACTCGATCGACTATCCAAGGGAACAGGCGGAGTCCTTTTTCCAGGCCCTGATGGGCTTGCACGAAGCCGCCTACAAGACCCAGCGTGCCGAGCCACCGCAAGACTCACCGCCCAGCCAGCAGGGCGACTTCGATCTGGAGCCCTGGATGCAGCCCGCCGAGGCGCGCGACACCGGCTTCATGGACGACATCGCTCCCGAGTCCCAGCCCGACACCCAGCCTTCGTTTGTCGACACCCAGCCCTTGCAGCGGGACTGGGTGGAGCTCAAGGCCGAGATGGCGGCGCAGCAGCCGGTCTCACAACTGAGCGTGGGCACCTGGGTCGACATGTGGCAGGACGGCCAGGCCGTGCGCTGCCAGATCACCTGGGCCAGCCCGCACGGCACGCTGTTCCTCTTCGCAGGCCCGCATGGCCGCTCGCTGTCCATGACCCGCCGCGGGTTGGACCGTTTGATCGAGCAGGACAAGTTGCGTGTGGTGGCGGACCACGGCGTGGTCAACGAAGCGCTGGACGAAGTGACACGCCAGGCGTGGCTGAACAGCATCAAGGCTTCTGGAATCTAGGCCCCCACGCTCCGCCGCTGCGCGGGTCGCTGCCCCCCGAGGGGGCTGTTTTGCCTTGGGGCGGCCCGGCGGCAAAACGTCAAACCTTCCGCAACAGCTTCTTGCGCACCAGGTGGATGTTGTTGCGCAGGGCATAGAGCTCGTCGGTGTACGACAGGGGCACCACCACTTTCTCCACTTTGGATTCCATCGCGTCGAGCTGTTCGACCAGGTCGGCGGCTGGGTCGGTGCCGGCTTCGAAGCGCTGCTCCACATCGCGCAATTCGGCGTACCAGCGGAAGATCCGCTTGCGGATGCGGAAGGTGTAGAGCGGGGGGACGATGCGCGAGAGCGGCAGGGCGAGTGCCAGGATCAGGCCCATGGCCAGCCACATGCGTTCGATCAGGTTGGCCAGCCAGAAGGGCAGGTAGCGCTGCAGGAACGGAGCGCCGCTCTGGATGGCGCGTGTGGCTTCGGGCGAAATCGGTACTTCGCTGTGTTCCAGGCTGGGGTACTCGCGCGCCTTGCTGAACCAGCCCGAACCGCCATGCAGACTGGTGGCCGTTTGTGCAAACAGCTGCAGGATGGCGGGGTGGGTGTCGCTGTGCGCGAGCAGGCTGGTGGTGGAGGCGACCAGCCGCACATCCCGGGCGGGAATGTTGCGTGCGAGGTCCACCACACCCTGCGGCATCACCACCGGCGTGAGGTAGCCAAAACGCCGGGAATAGGCTTCGCTCTGCGCGAAGTCGAGCAGCCTCACACCCGGGGTCTGCAGCAGCATCTGCACCATCAGCGATTCGGGCGCCGAGGCGAACACCAGGGCGTCGATCTCGCCACCCAGAAACGCCACCGTGGCGGGGGTTTGCTCCAGTTCTGTGAGCGTCATCTGTTTCGCGTCCAGCCGGTTCACGTCCAGCAGTGTGGCGAACAGGCGCGGCACACCGCTGCCGGCGGTGCCCACGTTGACGCGCCAGCCGCTGAATTCAGCGAGGTTGTTCACCACGGGGGACTTGCGCAGGCGTTTGGCCGAATCTTCCCGGTAGAAGAGCCACAGCGGCTCCACAAACAAGCTGCCCAGTGAGGTGATGGTGTCTTCCTCGTCGTAGCCGATGTCGGCTGTGCCGCCCTGCACAAAGCCGAGGTCCGCGCGGCCGGTGCGCAGCAGTTCGAGGTTGGCCGACGAGCCCTCGGACGACAACAGCTCAACGGTGATGCCGTAGCGCGCCAGCGCCTCGGCATACCGTTTGCCGAACTCCGCGTAGGCGCTTTGCTCGGGGCCGGTGGCCAGCACCACCCGCTTGGGCGGGTTGGGGTTGAGCCACCAGTAGGCCGCGCCCAGCAAGGCGATGGTGAGCAGGGCAAATGGGCCGAATGACGCCGCCATCTCGCGCAGCGAAATGAGCGTGTAGCGAAGGGTTTTGGGCATGCCGGGACCTTAGCACGGCCCCTTGTAAAAACCTGTTGCAGCGCAGCGCCCGGGGCGCGCTCAGCGCATCGGTTCGATGCTCATCACGGTGTAGGCGCCGTTGACTTGCGTGGCGGTGAAGCGCACCTTGTCGCCCGCCTTCACCTTGCCCAGCAGCGCCGGGTCGCTCACCTGGAACACCATGGTCATGGGCGGCATATCGAGGTTCTTGATCTCGCCGTGCTTGAGCGAAATCTTGCCGGCGGCGGTATCCACCCTGCGCACCTCGGCCTCGGCCATGGGCAGGCCATCGGCCGCGGTGGATGTGCGCTTGAAACCCGTGTTGCCCGCGTAGTGCTGGTACACGCGGCTGGTGCCGTCGGACTGCACCAGCACCACGTCGTAGGCATCGCGGCGTTCGCCGTACACCGGTCCGTCCATGCCGGGGCTGCCCACCGGCATGCCGGGCACGGCCAGGCCGATAGCCTTGGGTTTTTCGGCCAGCAGGCGGCGGATCTCGCGCGCATTCACGTGGCCTTCGATCACGTAGCCACCGATGAGGCCGGTGTGGCAGGAGCCGAACTTTTCCGGCAAGCCCAGGCGCTTGCGCACCGCTGTGTTGCCGGTGTCGAACACCTGCACCTGGAAGCCGTCGGCCTGCAGGTAATTCACCCAGTCCTGGCAGCAGCCGCAGTTGGGGTCTTTCCAGACTTGAAGCACCGGCAGGGCGGCGGGTGTTTGTGCCCAGGTGGGCAAGGCCACGGCTGCGGTGAAGGCGGCGGCAGCGCTGATGAGGGAGCGTCGTTGCATGGTGGTCTCCAGTGGAATCAGGCTTTGGGGGCGACGCGGATGGTGCCGCGCATGCCGGCTTCGAAGTGACCGGCGATCAGGCAGGCGAATTCAAAGTTGCCCGGGCGATTGAAGGTCCAGACGATCTCGCCGCGCTTGCCGGGTGACACGTGCGCCATGTAGGGCTCGTCGTGTTCCATGTTGGGAAACTTTTTCATCATCTCGGCGTGGACCTTGAGCTCGTCGGCGGTGCCGATCACGATCTCGTGCAGCACCTTGCCGGCGTTGATGGCGCGGATGCGCAGTGTCTCGCCTTCGCGCACGTCGATGTGGTTCGGGCTCATCTTCATGTCGTCGGTCATGCGGATGTCGACCGTGCGTCGGGCCTGGGCTGGCTCGCCGGCGATGCCCCAGGGCTTTTGTTCTTTCACCACCGGGCCGGCGGCCTTGCCGTGTTGTTCGCCGTGGGCAAAGGCGCGCGGCAGGGCCAGCAGCAGGGGCAGGGTGAGCAGGGAGCGTCGTGTGTTGAAGGTCATCTGTGTTCTCCGGAAAAAAGTTCAGTGGTTGCCGTGGCCGCCCGCAGGCTTGCGCACGGTGGCAGCGGGTGCCGTCGTTGAGGTGGGCGCAGCAGGTCGGGCGGCTGTGGGCGCGGTGCCGGTGTCCACCAGCCGCGCCTGCGTGCCGGGCGGCATCGGGTAGACACCAGGGTCGGTGTAGTCGCCGGCCTTCTGGTCGGCGCGCACCTTGAGGGTGGTGAACATGCCGCCCATCTCGATGGGGCCGTAGGGGCCGGTGCCGGTCATCATGGGGAAGGTGTTGGCGGGCAGCTCCATTTCCATTTCACCCATGTCCGCCATGCCGCGTTCGCCCATCACCATGTAGTCGGGCACGGCGCGCTGCAGCGGCGCCACCAGACCCCGGTGGTCCACGCCGATCATGGTGGGCACGCTGTGGCCCATGGCGCCCATGGTGTGGTGGCTCTTGTGGCAGTGCATGGCCCAGTCGCCCGGCTCGTCGGCGATGAATTCCAGCTGGCGCATCTGGCCCACGGCCACGTCCGCCGTCACCTCGGGCCAGCGCGATCCTTTGGGCGTGGGACCTCCGTCGGTGCCACTCACCTCGAACTCGATGCCGTGGATGTGGATCGGGTGGTTGGTCATGGTGAGGTTGCCCACGCGCACCCGCACACGTTCGCCCAGTTTGGCCACCAGCGGCGTGATGCCCGGAAACACGCGGCTGTTCCAGCTCCAGATGTTTTGGTCGAGCATGGTGTTGACCTGCGGCGTCATGCTGCCGGGCTCCACGTCGAAGGCGTTCAGCAGGAAGCAGTAGTCGCGCTGCACGTCTTCAATGAGCGGGTGCTTCGCCTTCGGGTGCGTGACCCAGAAGCCCATCATGCCCATGGCCATCTGCACCATTTCGTCGGCGTGCGGGTGGTACATGAAGGTGCCGGGGCGGCGCGCGGTGAACTCGTACACAAAGGTCTTGCCCACCGGGATCTGCGGCTGGTTCAAACCGCCCACACCGTCCATGCCGTTGGGCAGGCGCTGGCCGTGCCAGTGGATGGTGGTGTGCTCGGGCAGGCGGTTGGTCACGTAGATGCGCACCTGGTCGCCTTCGACCACCTCGATGGTGGGACCCGGGCTCTGGCCGTTGTAGCCCCACATGTTGACCATGAAGCCGGGCGCCATTTCGCGCACCACGGGCTCGGCCACGAGATGGAATTCCTTCACGCCCGCGTTCATGCGCCAGGGTGCGGTCCAGCCGTTGAGCGTGACCACCGGGTTGTAGGGTCGGCCAGCACCGGTCACGCCCGGGGGCATCCAGGGCGGTGCGGTGTTGGCTGAGGTTTGTTGCACCGGCTCGGGGATGGCGGCCAGGGCCACGCGGCTCACGCTGGTGGCGGCCACTGCGCCCACGGCGGCGCCGGTCAGCCAGTTTCTGCGGTTCATGGTTTTGTTCATGTCAGTGTCCTGCCGGGGCTTTGGCGGCGCCTGCGCCGGTGTTGGAAGCGGTGTCGGGGCCAGCGTAGTCGGCGCCGGCGAGAAGGGCTTGCCAGTCGGCCTGGGCGCGCCAGTAGTCGCGCCGGGCCTGCAGTGCAGCGTCGAGCGACTGCATGCGTTCGCGCGCGCTGGCCAGCAACTCCCAACTGCTTTGGAGCATGCCGTTGTAGCGCAGCAGGGTTTCCTGCTCCAGCGCAGCTTGCAGTTGTGCGACCACGCCTTGCGCGTGCAGCGCGCTGGCGTGGCGCGCCTGCAGGTTGGCCCAGGCCTGGCGAGCCATGGAACGTCGTTCACTCGCTGCACGCAGCAACCGGGCTTCGGCGTCGATCGAGCGTTCCAGCGTGTGGTCACGCAGCAGCGACAGGTTGTCGATGTGCGGCGGGGTTGGCCTGGTGCCAGGCGCGGGCATCGCTGCCAGCGCGGCCTCCACGGCGGTTTGCCAGTCTTGCCGGCGACCAGGGGTCAGGGCGGCCAGCCCGCGTTGTGCTTCGATCTGTTGCTGCGCCAGCAACGGGTCAGCGCGCAGCACGGCCGCTTCCAGCGTGGCTTCGCTCAGGCCTTCGCCCGGCGTGGCGCGCGATGGCACGGGAGGCAGGCTGGCGGGCAGGCGCTCACCGAGCTGCGCCACGGTTGCCGCGTCCCACATGCCCAGCAGTTGCGCCAGCCGTTCCCGGGCGGCCAGGGCCGCCGCTTGCGCGTTCACGCTGGCCTGCCATGCGCTGGCTTCTGTCAGCTGCTCGCGCATCAGCCGGGCCTGGCTCCAGTTGCCGGCCACCACCATGCGACGACCGAGCTCACTGCCGGTGCGGGTGGCGTCCCACATCTCGCCCGTCTGGCGCCAGCTCTGGCGGGCGCTCACGGCATCCACCCAGGCGCGCTGCAGGTCGCGCACATGTTTCGCGTAGGCCACCTGCACGGCGCCTGCTTCCAGCGCGTTCATGCCGGCCCGGGTGAACAGGTCGGGCCGCTGGCGCAGGGACAGGCGCAAGGCCTGCGCCACATCCGGGCCCGGCGTGACCATTTCACCGGGGTTGCTGGCCTCCCAACGCAGAAGGTCGATATGACCGCGCGGAAATTCGGCCACACGCTCGTTGGCGCGTTGCCAGATCTCGCGCGCCCGGGCAAGGTCGGCCGGGCGTTCCGGTGCCGCCGTTGCGCCGGCGGCGGGCAGGGTCATCGGTGCTGGTGCCGATGAGGGGGTTGCCGGATTGGCGGCCTGCAAGGCGCCAGCTGTTAGCGCCAGCGCCGGCCAGCAGGCCGTTGACAACGCAAGGCTCAAGGCGGCCAGGCGACCGGGGGTGCTCTTCAAAGGCGGTGACAACCGCCGCAAAACCATCATGGGAATCTCCTGAAATCACGGACCGGCGCCCGCTGACGCAGCCTGATCGGGCCGCTGCGGACGCACCTGTGGTGTGTGAACTCAGGAAATGGGTGGTTTGATGCCCCGTTGGGCCTCGCTGCTGGCAAAACGCTCGGCGGGTGGGGTCAGCTGGCGGTGCACGCCGGGCATTGACTGCAGTGCAGGCACTGCGGTGGCCAGGGCAGGCACGTTGCAGACATCGCAGCTGCCGCCTTCATGCTGGGCGTGCTCGTCGCAGGCGCATTGATCGTGATCGGCACCGTGTTCGTCCATCGCCACGGATGCGTGGACAGGCATGGTGAGCATCTCAACCGCCATGGCGTCGCCCACCCAGCCGCGCAGGGGCAGCAAGGCAATCATGAGGACGAGGAACCAGTGGCGCATGGACATGAATGATACGGACAGCAGGGCGTTGGTTCCATCCAGGGCGGTGGATGGCACGTTTTCAGGTGGGGCATTGCAGCACCAGCGCCTGCAGCGGTTGCGTCAGCACTGCCCAGTAGCCTGCGACATCGGTGCCGGGGACGGATGCAATCGTTGCAGTGAGCACCTGGCCGTCCCGGCGCAAGTGCAGGGCAGGCGCCGAGGCTGAAGGCATGGCCATCTTCAGATGAGAGATGGCGGCTGCTCTAGCCCGTCCCAGCGGGCTTGCAGGCGAACCGACGGGAGGCAACGGGATGGGGTCGCAGCGGCGGTTTCAGCGGATGTCAGGGGCAACGCCGAAACGAACTGGCTCTGGCTGCTGCGCCGGCGCCACCATGCTTGCAGACCTGACCGGCGTGGACACCGCAGGTGGCAAGACCATGCCGCGTTCCTGCATGACGGCGCGCAGCCGGTCCGGGTAGTCGGTGATCAGGCCGTCCACGCCCCAGTCGATCAGCCGTGCCATGTCGCTGATGTCGTTCACCGTCCACGGGATCACGCGCAGGTTGAGTGCCCTGGCACGTGACAGCGTGGCTTGGCTCAGATCGCTGAAATGGGGAGACCACAACTTGCCGCCTGCGGCGGCGACCATGCTCGGTGCGTCGTCAAAATCGCCGAGCTTCAGGCCGGAGGTCCATGCGCCGTCTGCGAGCGTGTTGAAGCGCGGAAGCTGGGCTGACAGGAAGGACAGCGGCAGATGGGGAGCGAGGGCCTGACCTGCCTTGAGGACGCGCCAGTCGAAGCTCTGCAGCGTTGTGCGCGAACCCATGCCGTGGGTGTTGATCACGGCCATGACGGCTCGCACGAAGGCTTCAGGCGCGGGTGATTCGGCTGGACGCAGCGGATGGCGCTTGAGCTCGATGTTGAAGCGCACATGGTTCGCCCCCAGCCGCTTGATCCGTTCGAACACGGACGCCAGCATGGGAATGCGTTCACCATCGGCCGGTGACTGGTTGGCGAAGTCGCGTGCGTATCGGCTCGACGGATTGATGCGGCCCACATCCAGGCCGGAGATTTCATCAAGGCTCAACTGGTTGAAAGGCTTGCCGCGGGCCTGCAGCCACTGGCCGCTGGCGTCGCGCGTGATGTCGGGATTCGGGGTGGTGTCGTGCGAAACCACGGGCACGCCTTCGGCGCTGAGCACCACGTCGAATTCGAGCGTGGTCACGCCGATCGACAGCGCCTGCTCGATGCCCGCGAGCGTATTCTCGGGCGCCAGCCCTCGGGCACCGCGGTGACCCTGCGCGTCAAACGCCAGCGCAGCACCGGCACACCACATCGACAGGCCCAGCGCGGTGGTGCAACTCCAGCGCAGCCAGGAGAGCCGCTGGACGGTGAACGGGGGTGATGTGGTCATGTGGGGCCTCCTTGCAAACCCGCGCATTGTCTCAGCGCCACATGACCCTCACAAGTCAAAAACCCTGCGGTGAAAAGATCCGTTCTGAATCAATGGCCGAGGATCTTGGAGAGGAAGTCCCGGCTGCGCTCGTTCTGCGGATTGTTGAAGAATTCGGTGGGCGTGTTCTGCTCCACGATCTGACCCTGGTCCATGAAGATCACGCGGTCGGCCACGGCCTTGGCAAAACCCATTTCGTGCGTCA
>LNFM01011514.1_pt1 | contig 11979 bp, 11 predicted proteins | sample 596031 | NCBI WGS metagenome assembly LNFM01 (sample SAMN04254537, study PRJNA301005) | activated carbon metagenome | isolation source: dual media filters at the Ann Arbor, Michigan drinking water treatment plant | place: USA: Ann Arbor | reverse complement strand
CGCGCTTCTTGAGTTCGCCCGTCGTCGGGTCGCGATCGGCGAACAGCGGCGGCGCGAGATGGAAGGTGAGCTTGTAGTCGCCCTCGAACTGCGCGCCCAGCTTCTTCAGGAAATCGCCGTCGCTATAGAGACGGCCGACTTCGTACTCGTCCTTGTAGGCCATCAGCTTGTAGAGCGATTTGGCGACCGCTTCGGCAAGCCCGCTGCGGCCGCGCGCTTTGTCCTTCTCCGCTGCCGCCACCTTTTCGACGAAAGCCCGGTAGCGCTCGGCATAGGCCTTGTCCTGATAGGCCGTCAGCAGCTCGACGCGCTTGGCGACGATGTCCGTCAGCGTCCGCGCCACCGGCTTCTCGACCCGCAACGTCGGTTTGGCGGCGGCCTGCACGGCCTTCAGATTGTGGGCGGCAAGCCGGCCCCAGTCGAAGGTGCGCTTGCTCGACTCGACCGCCACGCCGTTCAGCTCGATGGCGCGCATCAGCGCTTCGAGCGACAGCGGCACCAGTCCCTTCTGCCACGCATAGCCCAGCATGAAGAGGTTGGTGGCGATCGAATCGCCCAGGATTGCGGTGGCAAGCCCGGTGCCGTCGACGAAGGTCGATGCCTCTTCGCCTGCGGCGTCGCGGATCGACTTCATCATCGATTCGGCGCCGAGATCCATGTCGCCGTTCAGCACGAAGGCCGCGACCGGCTGCATGTAGCCATTGATGACGGCCTTGGTGACGCCCTGCTCGATGCGCGACAGCGCCGCAGGGGCCGCAGCCACGACCATGTCGCAGCCGAGGATGAGATTGGCACCGCCGGCCGCGATGCGCACCGCGTGCAGGTCCTCGGGCTTGGGCGCCAGCCGGATGTGGCTCATCACCGCGCCGTTCTTTTGCGCAAGGCCCGTGAAGTCGAGCACGGTGCAGCCCTTGCCCTCTAGATGCGCCGCCATGCCGATCAGCGCGCCCACAGTAATGACCCCGGTGCCGCCGATGCCGGTGACGAGGATGCCGTAGGCTTCGCTCAGTGGCCGCAGCGCCGGCAGCGGCAGCGGCAGCGAGGCGAAGGGATCGTCCTGCACGACCTTCAGCTGCGGGCGCATGGCCTTGCGAACACCGCCGCCATGCACCGACACGAAGCTCGGGCAGAAGCCGTTCACACAGGAGAAGTCCTTGTTGCAGTTGCTCTGATCGATCTGGCGCTTGCGGCCGAGCTCGGTTTCGAGCGGCTTCACCGACACGCAGTTGCTCTTCTCCGAGCAGTCGCCGCAGCCCTCGCACACCGCATCGTTGATGACCACGCGCTTGGCGGGATCGGGAAAGGTGCCGCGCTTGCGGCGCCGGCGCTTCTCGGCGGCGCAGGTCTGGTCGTAGACCAGCACGGTGAGGCCAGGAATCTCGCGCAGCTCGCGCTGGACGGCGTCGAGTTCGTCGCGATGGCGGATCGTCACGCCATGCGCGAAGCCGGCGTTCAGTGGGTATTTGTCGGGCTCATCGGTGACGACAACCACTTTCTTGGCGCCCTCGGCCTCGACCTGGCGTGTGATCTCCGGCACCGACAGCGGTCCGTCATGTGGTTGGCCGCCGGTCATGGCCACGGCGTCGTTGTAGAGGATCTTGTAGGTGATGTTGACGCCCGCGGCGGCCGACTGGCGGATCGCCATCAGACCGGAGTGGTAGTAAGTGCCGTCGCCGAGATTCTGGAAGATGTGGTTGTCACCGCTGAACGGCGCCTGGCCGATCCAGGCCACGCCTTCGCCGCCCATGTGGGAGATCAGCGACGTGCGCCGCTCGGGCATCCAGATCGCCATGCCATGGCAGCCGATACCGGCCATGGCGCGGCTGCCTTCCGGTACCTTGGTCGAGGTGTTGTGTGGGCAGCCGGAGCAGAAGAACGGCGTGCGCGCCACTTTCGGCGGCGGCGCGTTCAGGAGCTTTTCCTTGGCTTCGAGGCGCGCCAGGCGCTGGTTGAGTTCCGGCGATTCGCCGCCGTGCTTCATCAGGCGGCCGGCAATCACCATGGCGACGCCGGTCGGCGACAGCTCGCCTTCGCTCGGGAAGATGATGCGGCCGTTCTCGTCGGTCTTGCCGACGACCAGCGGACGTTCGCTGGCCGGCAGGTTGTAGAGCAGGCGAACCAGCTGATCCTCGAGGTTGGAGCGCTTCTCCTCGACGACGATCACTTCCTCGAGGCCATGGGCGAAGCGCCTGGCGCCTTCGGGTTCTAACGGCCAGGTGACGCCCACCTTGTAGAGGCGGATGCCGAGCGCGCGGGCGCGTTCGTCGCTGATGCCGAGATCTTCCAGTGCCTGGCGCGTGTCGAGATAGGCCTTGCCGGTGGTCATGATGCCGATGCGCGCGCGCTGCCCGGACGAGGAGGGATCGATCACCGTCTTGTCGAAGCCGTTGGCGCGCACGAACGCCTTCACGGCGTCCATCTTGGGCCCATGCAGGCGGCGTTCGGCTTCCAGCGGCGGATCGGGATTGCGGATGCCGAGCCCGCCCGGCGGGAGCTGGTAGTCCGTCGGCAGCATGATCTTGATGCGCTCGGGATCGACCCATACCGAGGCGCCACTCTCGACCGTCTCGGAAATCGCCTTGAAGCCGACCCAGCAGCCCGAATAGCGCGAGAGCGCAAAGCCCAGGATGCCGAAGTCGAGATACTCCTGGACGTTGGCCGGATTGACGACCGGAATCATCGCGGCCGCAAACACCTGCTCGCTCTGGTGCGGCAGGGTCGAGGACTGGCACCCGTGATCGTCACCCGCCAGCGCGATGACGCCGCCATGCGGCGAGGTGCCGGCGGCGTTGCCGTGCTTCAGCACGTCCATCGACCGGTCGACGCCCGGACCCTTGCCGTACCAGATCGAGAACACGCCATCGACCTTTGCGCCGGGGAAGAGGTTGACCTGCTGGCTGCCCCACACCGACGTCGCCGCGAGGTCCTCGTTGAGGCCCGGTTGGAAGTGGATGTTGTTTTCCTTGAGGTAGCGCTTGGCGGTCCAAAGCGCGTTGTCGTACATGCCGAGCGGCGAGCCGCGATAGCCCGAGATGAAGCCGCCAGTATTGAGGCCGGCAGCGAGGTCGCGCTGGCGCTGCATCATCGGCAGGCGCACCAGCGCCTGGATGCCGGTGAGATAGACGCGGCCTTTGTCGAGCCGGTAGCGATCCTCGAGGGCGTAATCGCCGAAAACGAGTGGAACGGACGTGATGGCGGTGCTCATCGCGAAAGGCCCTCCGGTGCGGCGGCGTAAACGGGCGTTTATCCGTCGGCAGCATAGCGGGCCGGGCCGTCGGCGGGAAAGGCCATGAGGCCTCCCGCCGTTGCAAATTTCGCTACTGGGGCAAGTAGGGCTAGTTGGTCGGCTTCTTGCCGGCCTTGTAGTTGGCGACCGCCGTCTTGAGCAGGCGGTATTCGTTGCAGCCGAACACGCAGAGCGAGTCGAGGCGGGCGAGATGCTGCTCGGCCTGGGCCGGCTGATCCAGCATCAGATAGGCTTCGCCGATGTATTCGTGGGCCCCGAGATGCCGGGGATCGATGGCGAGTGCTTGCTGGTAGTATTGCAGCGAGCCTGCGGCATTGCCCGACTTGCGCGTGGCGAAGCCCATCAGGTTGTAGGCGTCGGCATTCTTGGGATCCTTTGCCACCACCTGCTGCAGAAGAGGCAGCGCGTTGGCGTAGTCGCGGCCTTCGATCATCGCCTTGGCGCGCGCGAAGTTGGGATCAGCGGGCTTGCTTGCAGGCTGTTCCGTGCTGCCGCCGCCGCCCGCGGCGAAAGCACTGGCCGTGAAACCGACGCCGAGCGCGGCAATGATGGCGATTAGGGTCGAGCGCATGGTCTACCTCCTGTTGCGGAGGGATTGTTGCCGTGCGGCGGTCGAGGGCAACGTTTTTTTTATGACATTGCCGTGAGTTTGGCCGCTTGCTTGACGGCGCGCACGGCCAGGCGACCTTGGCGACCGCGAATGTCGACATCATGTTGCGGTGCGGCTGCGAGATCTATGCCGGCACTGTCGAGCAGTTCCTGCGACACGACGAGTTCGGCGGCGAATTCCTTGGTCAAGGATTCGAGACGGCTGGCCGTATTGACGGTATCGCCGATCGCCGTGATCTGTGCCGCGCGCTCGTATCCCATCTCGCCGACGATTGCCGGTCCGGCATGCAAGCCGATGCCGATGCGCAAGGGCATGTCGAGGTCGCCCGACATGGCCTCGTTGAGATCGTCGAGGGCAAGCGCCATGCGCCGGGCGGCATCGAGGGCCTGTCGACACGCCGTCTGCGGATCGGTGCCGAGGCCGAAGATCGCCATCACGCCGTCACCGATGAACTTGTCGACCCGGCCGCCGGCCGCCTCGATGGCCTGCCCGGTGGCGCGGAAATAGCGGTTGAGCAGGAACACCACGTCGTAAGGCAGCTTGCCCTCGGAGATCGAGGTGAAGCCGCGGATGTCTGCAAAGAGGATGGCGACATAGCGCTCGCCGCCATGGGCCTGTGGCTGCCGACGATAAGCCTCCACGGGCCCTGCCGAGGCTGGCAGCAACGGCGTCACGCGATACCGGCCCGGCGGAGGCCGAAGCTGGCAGGCCAGGCGCACGTTGTCCGGCGCGCCGACGCGCGCGAGCACCTTCTGCTCCTCCGCCGAAGGCGGCAGCAGCTTGGCGCGATCCTCGCCGCCGATGCGCACCCGGCAGGTCGAACAACGGCCGCGTCCGCCGCAGACGGAGGCATGCGGAATGCCGGCAATGCGGCTCATCTCCAGAACGGTGAGGCCCGTCGCATGAGAGGCCGTCCGTCGCTCGCCGTAGCTCAGGTGAACGACGCCGGCGCGGCGCTCCCAAAGCGTGCGGGCCGGGCGCGCCAGCAGCAGCGCGACGAGCAGGCCGAGGGCGATGAATTGAAGCGCATCGGCAATGGTGTAGAGCGTGGCGATCTGGTCCGCTGTCGGGACACGCACGCGGACGAAGAGCTCCTGGAGGAAGCCTGGCCGCTGGGCGAGTTCGGCAACGTCACGCAACGCAATGCCGGCGCCGCCGATGCCCGCGATCGGAATCAGCAAGGCGAAGGCGTAAAGCACCGGCAGCCACGTACGGTACCAGGGCCGCAGGCGCCAGGCGAAGTGTAGGCCGATGCAGGCATGCAGCCAGACGACGAGCGGCAGCGAGAACTGACGAAGGATGCCGGTCCAGTCGCTGACCAGGAGCGAGCCCAGGACCCAGGGGTAGCCCGCCTCGACATTGTAGAGCTCGTGGGCGACGCGTGTGCCGACGACATGGATGGTGCCCAGCGGCACGATCAGCACGCCCAGGATCCACTGCGACCATTCCCAGCGCGACAGCCGCAGCGTCCGCCGCCGATAGAGCGACCACAATGCCAGGCAGAAATGCACGAGCAGCGCGCCGTAGAGGACGATCTGGCCGAGTGGATTGTGCCAGATGAAGACGAACCAGATCCGGCCGGCCTCGAGCACACGCAGCGAGATCAGCCCGAGCGCGTGATTGAGCAGATGCGTGACGACATAGAAGAAAAGGACGTAGCTCGACCAGAGACGGATTCGTCCGGCCATGGTGCTATCTCAGCAGCGGCAACACTGCTTCGGGCGGCCGGCCGATCGCAGCGCGTGCGCCCGCCACCACGATGGGCCGCTGCAGCAGGATCGGATGGGCAGTTATCGCCTTGGCGATGTCGGTCTTGCCGAGGTCGGCCTTCTTTTTGCCGAGCGCCTTGAACTCCGCCTCGCCATCGCGGATCAGCGCCTGCACATCGCCGCCGACGAGGGCGATCAGCTTCTCGACCTCGGCCTTGCTCGGCGGCTGCTTGAGATAGTCGCGGATCGCGGGCTCGACGCCCTTCTTGCGAATCAGCTCGAGCGTTTCGCGCGATTTGCTGCAGCGTGGATTGTGCCAGATCGTGACCGTCATGACCCAACCATGGCCGGGCGGTCAGCCTTCGTCCAGCGCATCGGGTGTGGCGGCATCGACCACCTTGCGGGCGATGTCGTAGGCGAAGCCAGCGCGGGCCATGGTGGCGAGATCGCGCAGGCGATGCTCTGCGCGGTGTTCGGCCAGACGATAGGGGCCGAGCCGGCGGCGGCGGGCGAGGGCAGCTGCCGCCTGCCATTCGCGCTGCGCTGGCGTCACGTCGAGCTCGACATCGAGGCCCTGCATCGCATCGTCGAGCGTGCCACCGTCGACGCCTGCCATTTTCAGTTTCTGCCGGGTGACCCGGCTCGACGTGCCGCGCCGGTGCAGAGAGCGCGCCTTGGTCTGGGCAAAGGCCTTGTCGTCTATAACGCCGGCATCGACGAACTTGGCGACCACGGTTTCGATCGCCTGCTTGACGTTGTCCATGATCGGCGCGTCGAGCATCCTGGCCTTGGCGACACGTCTGTTCAGTACACGGCGCAGACCTTCGGCGGTGCTGGGATAGCGTTCGAGGTAGAAGGCCGCGGCATTCTGGAGATATTTTGCGGTGATCGGACGCGCGACCCGTTTCACCCTTCAACCCCGCAGCGGGATGCCGACCATCTCTTCCAGTTCGGCGATCGCCTGGTCGGGATCGCCGACCTTGATGGTGCGCATGCCCATGGCGCGCGCCGGCTTCAGGTTGATGCCGAGATCGTCGAGATAGATGCAGCTCTCCGGCGGCACATCGAGCAGTTCGCAGGCATGGCGATAGATGAGTGGGTCGGGCTTGCGCAGGCCGAGCTTGCTCGATTCCACGACATGCTCGAACAGCGCCATGACGTCGGCAACGGCCTTGGCCTTTTCCGGGCTGCGCGCCATGCCGGGGCCTTCGCCCGCCTTCATGTTGTTGGTGATGCAGGCTACGCGGAAAGCCACCTTGCAGCGGCGGAGTGCCTCCACCATCTGCGGCCGAATGTCGCCACTTATCGTTTGCAGAACCCGCCAGCCATCGAGCTTGTGGCCCTGTGCCAGCGCTTCGCCTTCGAAGAGATCAACAAAGTCCGCGCGGGAAATCTCACCGCGTTCCATCTTTGCCCAAGCGTTTGTATCGGGATTGCGCGCATTCAGGCTGCGGATGAAATCTTCGGGAAGGCGGGCCTCGATTTCGTAGCGGCGGAAGGCCTCGAAAGGGCTGCTCAGGATGACCCCGCCGAAGTCCCAGAGGATGGCGCGAGGGGGATTTGCATGGCTCGTATTCATGGTGGTGCGGCGGTCTTTACCTTGTTCCTGCCCTAGTCGGCCCCTATCTCATGCCTTCCATAGGCGACGGCTTGGCTATTGGCCACCGATTGCCTCACTCCGGTTTAGGAACACGGAAATGAGCGAAGCAGCCTTTGTAGGGCGCGGCGATGCCGTGGCGCATAACGACGAAGCGGAAGCGACCAAAGTGGTTCATCGCGACGGCCGCAATCGGCGTGCCGTCGAGACGCGCCGCAAGGTGATCGCGGCCGCCAAGGCCATGATCTCGGAGACCAGTACGGCCCCGACGGTCGTTGCTGTCGCCCGGCGGGCAGATGTCTCCGTCCGGTCGGTTTTCCAGCATTTTGGCGACGTTGAGTCACTTTTCGTAACTGTCATGGATTCCATCCGGCAGGATATCGTCGTGCCGCCTGTGGGCTCGAACGATCGTCCCCTGGCCGTTCGCATCGCGTCGGTCGTGCAGGGGCTGGCCGAAATTTTCGACAAGATCGTGCCTCTGCGTGTCGCGGCCGGGCAATTCGCCGGTCATCCGGCGCTGATCGAGCGTGGCCTCGCGTCCAAGCGGGAGTTGCGGGCCGCCACTTTCGAGGCCTTCGCGCCTGAGTTCGGGGTGTTGCGCGAGCAGGCCCGCGAGGAGCTTGCCGACGCCATCGGTGCCGCTTTGTCCCTCGACGCGTGGATCGTGCTGCGCCGCCGGGACGGTCTCAGCTTCGAGCGGGCAACGGCCGTTTGGCGGCTGACGCTCACGGCGCTTCTGGCCCACCGCTTCGCCGCGCCTGCCGCGGAATAGCTTCCACCGCTGGCTCCGCTGGTCCCAATTGACTTGTCGATTGAGATCAGTGACTTAGGGGCCCCTGTACGGAAATTCCAGCGCTGCAAATGGCGACCAGCCAGCTTCATGAAGACTTTTCGCGAGAGGAGCACGTCCAGGCGGGCTCCGATCGTGGTTTCGGGTTCGTTTTCGCGGGCGTCTTCGCCATCGTGAGCGCGATCTCGCTGTGGCGGAGCGGCTCCACCTGGCATTGGTCGCTGCCGCTGGCGACCGCCTTCCTGCTGGTGGCGCTGGTCTATCCCCGCCTGCTCGGCCCGATGAACCGGCTGTGGCTGAAGTTCGGACTGCTGCTCTACAAGGTCATGAACCCGCTCATTCTCGGCCTGCTGTTCTTCGTCACCATCATGCCGATCGGCCTGGTCATGCGGGCATTCGGCAAGGATTTCCTGCGGCTGCGGCTCGACGGCAAGGCCAAGAGCTACTGGATCGACCGGAGCCCGCCGGGGCCGCCGCCGCAATCGATGCGCAACCAATTCTGATCTGGGGAAGGGCTGATCCATGGGCTCCATCATCGTCGAACTCTGGGCCTTCATGCGCGAGCGCAAGAAGTTCTGGTTGCTGCCGATCATGATCATGATGGTGATCTTCGGCGGCCTGATCGTACTGACCAAGGGCTCGGCGATCGCTCCCTTCATCTACACCCTGTTCTAGACGGGTCCGGTTCGTCGCATGCGGGTCCTCGGCATCTCGGCCTACTATCACGACAGCGCTGCCGCGCTGATCGAGGATGGTCACCTTGTCGCCGCGGCGCAGGAAGAGCGTTTCACCCGCAAGAAGCACGATGCGAACTTTCCGGACAAGGCGGTCGAGTATTGTCTTGGCCGCTCCGGCATCAAGCTTGCCGACGTCGACTATGTCGCCTTCTACGACAAGCCGTTCCTGAAGTTCGAGCGCCTGCTCGAGACCTATCTCGCCTACGCGCCGCGCGGCTTCACCTCCTTCCGCATGGCCATGCCGCTGTGGCTGAAGGAAAAGCTCTTCCAGAAGACCCTGCTGCGCGACGAGATGAAGAAGTGGCAGCCCGACTTCGACTGGCAGAAGCGACTGCTTTTCGGCGAGCATCACCAGAGCCATGCCGCTTCGGCGTTCTTTCCATCGCCGTTCGAGGAAGCAGCCGTCCTGACCATGGACGGCGTCGGTGAGTGGGCCACCACGTCGCTGGGCTACGGCAAGGGCAACAGCCTCGAAATGTTGAAGGAGCTGCACTTCCCGCATTCGCTGGGGCTGCTCTATTCGGCCTTCACCTACTACACCGGCTTCAAGGTCAATTCGGGCGAGTACAAGGTCATGGGTCTCGCGCCTTATGGCGAGCCGCGATTCAAGTCCCTGATCCTCGACAAGATCGTCGACCTCAAGGAAGACGGCACCTTCCGCCTCGACCAGAGCTACTTCGACTATTGCACCGGCCTGCGCATGACGAACGACAAGTTCGCCGATGTGTTCGGCATCAAGACGCGCAAGCCCGAAGAAGAGCTGACGCAAATCCACATGGACCTCGCGGCATCGGTCCAGGCCGTCACCGAGGAGATCGTGCTCCGTCTCGGCCGCTCGGTCCGCAAGGAAACTGGTGCCAAGAACATCTGCTTGGCTGGTGGCGTGGCGTTGAACTGCGTCGCCAACGGCAAGCTGCTGCGTGAGAACATCTTCGACAGCATCTGGGTGCAGCCGGCGGCCGGCGATGCCGGCGGCGCGGTCGGCGCGGCCTATGCCGCCTACCACGGCTTCATGGGCCAGCCGCGCAAGCTCAACGGCCACATGGACGGCATGGCAGGTTCCTATCTCGGGCCGGAGTACGGCGACGACGAGATCGCCGAGCGCCTGGCCGCGGTGGGCGCCAAGCTCACCCGCCTCGACCATGCGCAGATGATCGACCAGACCGCGCAGGCGCTGGCCGACGAGAAGGCGGTGGGCTGGATGCAGGGCCGCATGGAATTCGGGCCGCGCTCGCTGGGCGCCCGTTCCATCCTGGGCGATGCGCGCTCGCCCTCTATGCAGAAGACGCTCAATCTCAAGGTGAAGTACCGCGAATCGTTCCGCCCCTTCGCCCCGGCCGTGCTGCGTGAAGATGTCGACAAGTACTTCGAGATCAATACCGACAGCCCCTACATGCTGATGGTGGCGCCGGTGGTCGAGAGCCGCCGCCGCAAGATGACTGCCGATGAAGAGAAGCTGTTCGGCATCGAGAAACTGAACGTGCCGCGCTCCGATATTCCGGCGGTGACGCACATCGACTATTCCGGCCGCGTGCAGACCGTGCACAAGGAAACCAATCCGGCCTTCCACGAACTGCTGGAGTCGTTCAAGGCCAAGACCGGAAGCTCGGTGCTTGTGAACACCTCGTTCAACGTGCGCGGCGAGCCGATCGTCTGTACGCCCGAGGACGCCTTCCGCTGCTTCATGGGCAGCGAGATCGAGGTGCTGGTCGTCGGCAACTGCCTGCTGCGCAAGGAAGACCAGGATCCGGCGCTGAAGCTCGACTACAAGAACGCCTTCGAGCTCGACTAGCCCCATGCGGGCCGTGGTTTGCGATCGCCTCGGCGATCCGTCGGTCCTGCGCATCGAAGATCGGCCGATTCCCCAAGTCGGGCCGGCCGACGTGCTGGTCAAGGTCGGTGCCGCCTCGGTCAATTTCCCCGACGTGCTGATGTTGAGTGCCGGCTACCAGCACAAGCCCGAACTGCCTTTCATTCCCGGCATGGAAGGCGCCGGCACGATCGCGGCGGTCGGGGCCGACGTGAAAGGCTGGCAGGCCGGCGACAAGGTGATCTTCGGGGTCCGGCCTGGCGCCATGGCCGAGTATGTTTGCGTGACGGCATCAGGGATACAGATGCGCCTGCCCGAGGACTGGTCCTTCGCCGAGGGCTCGGCCTTCCGTGTCGGTGCCACCACCGCCTTCCATTCTCTGGTCCATCGCGCCGGGCTCAAGCGCGGCGAAGTCCTGCTGGTGCATGGCGCCTCGGGCGGCGTCGGCATGGCCGCGGTCCAGCTCGGCAAGCATCTTGGCGCGCGCGTGATCGCCACCGGCGGCGACGATGCCAGGCTTGCCGTCGTGAAGGCGAATGGCGCCGACGAGGTGGTGAACTATCGCACGACCGACTTCGTCAAGGCCGTGAAGGAACTGACCGACGGCAAGGGTGTCGACGTCGTCTACGATCCGGTGGGCGGCGAGGTGCTGGAGAAGTCCGTGCGCACCGCGGCCTATGGTGCGCGCCTGCTGGTGGTGGGTTTCACCGCGGGCGGGCCCAGCAAGCTCATGTCCAACCATATCCTGATCAAGGGCCTCACCATCCTGGGCGTGCGCGCCGGCGAGACGATCCGGCGTCATTCACCCGAACTCGGTCGCGACTACACCGAGGAATTGCCCCGCCTGGCCGGGCTCGGCGTCATGCGGCCGCACATCTCGCATCGTTTTCCAATTGAGCGTGCGGCCGATGCCTTCCGTGCCCTGATCGACCGCAAGGTCGTCGGCAAGGCGGTCATTGAGATGCCGGCTTAGCGCGAGAAGAAGATCGTCACCTTTCGGTCGATCACCGAAGCGTCCTCCTTGCCGAGACCCATGTTCCCGAAAGCCTCGGGGTCGGCCACGATATAGAGATGATTCGCCGGCACGCCGTCCCGGACCATCTGGGCGGCGACAGCCTGGGCGCGCGAGCGCGACAGCTTTTCGTTGAATGCCTTGTCGCCCAGCTTGTCGGTATGGCCGATCAGGCAGATGACCGACACCTGTCGCGCTTTGGCCGTGGCCGCCGCTTGGGCGATGACAGGCTTGTTGTCGGCCCTGATCTGGGCGCTGCCGAGATCGAACAGCACCCGCACGGGCTGCGGCTGGTTGCCACCACCGCCGCGCGGGCAGGTGCCGACGGTCTGGGCGAAAGAGGGCGCGGCGGCGAAGAGGAGGCCAGCCGCTGCGAATACACCGAGTCTTTTCACTTGAGCTCTCCCTTGAGGGCCATTTCGACGAACGGCAGACGATCGTTGCCGAAGAACATCATATCGCCCACG
>LNFM01028272.1_pt1 | contig 11983 bp, 11 predicted proteins | sample 596031 | NCBI WGS metagenome assembly LNFM01 (sample SAMN04254537, study PRJNA301005) | activated carbon metagenome | isolation source: dual media filters at the Ann Arbor, Michigan drinking water treatment plant | place: USA: Ann Arbor | reverse complement strand
CCACCCGCTTGGGTAGCTTCCACTGCGGGCGTGGAAAGTGGCAGGTGTACCCATTCGGACGACGTTGCAGATAGTCCTGGTGCTCCGGCTCGGCCTGCCAGAAGGGGCCGGCTGGTTCAACTTCAGTGACCACCTTCCCCGGCCACAGGCCCGACGCGTCGACGTCGGCGATCGTTTCCAGCGCGATCTGCTGCTGCTCTGGCCTAGTGAAGTAGATGCCGGAACGGTAAGACCACCCGCCTTCGTTGCCCTGCGGGCTGAGCGTACTGGGATCGTGGATCTGGAAAAAGAACTCGAGCAGCTCGCGATAACTGGTGCGCGCCGGATCGAATACCACTTCGAGCGCCTCGGCATGCGTGCCGTGATTGCGGTAGGTGGCATCGGCAACGTCGCCGCCGCTGTAGCCGACGCGTGTGGTCACGACACCCGGGAGCCTGCGCACCAATTCCTGCATGCCCCAGAAGCAACCTCCGGCGAGGATGGCAGTTTCTTTCGAACCCATGTTGCGACTCCTTGCAGTCCGGACCATCCAGTCAAGTTCGCAAGCCGAGCTGCGCTTGATCGAACCCGTGCCGCTGCCAGGTACGCGAGGGCGTTACCCACAGGAGGCATCCTTTCATTCTTGCTCATGTTGAGCCGAAGGCCAGCGGTACAAGACGCCGGTGCGTCTTGTTAAGTACGCCGTGCGTCCGATTCGGCCATCGCTGCCGCGCCCAGGCTGGACCTGCGCCGGTTTCACGGATGGGTAGCTTCGCGACCTACTTGCCGTGAACGCGGCCTCTGCTCGTCCACTTGTGGCCAAGCAAGGCGTGATTCGGGACGATGGGTTCGGCCAAGCAGGGTGCTCAAAAGGTCAGGACGATGGGTGCTAAAAGCCGGACCATCGGCAGCGGCTGCACCCCTACAGTTTGACAATCATCAGATTTCGCTGCGGATAGACCTATCGACAATAGAGTGGGCAAAGGCTTCACCGGCTCGTGAGTTCGCTGGATCTTGGCCAGTTGTGCCGCTTTAGTTGCTACGCGGCCGAACTCGGCGCGGATCCAGCGCGCCCGGCAAGGTGAGGCCTCCCGAATGGCACAACAGACCAAATAGCAGTGCAGTTTTGAGCAAAGAACGTTAGCCTTGGCCTTAACCGACAAACAGGAGCCCTCGATATGGTTACGCGCGGATTCAACGGGCGACGGCCCACGGCAGACATTGCCAACCGCTTGCCGCCGGGCCAGTTCAAGACTGACGACTTTCCGGTGCTCTCGAAAGGACCGATGCCGCGCATCGACATGGCTTCCTGGCGGTTCACGCTGAGCAATGGCCCGCGGCCCTTGAAAAGCTGGACCTGGGACGAGTTCGTGGCGCTTCCGCGCACCGTGTGGCAGGGTGACATCCACTGCGTCACTACCTGGTCGAAGTTCGACACGCATTGGGAAGGCGTGACCATCGACGACCTGCTGGCCGACGCCGGAATTGAGGCTCCCACTCCCTGGCTACTTGCGCTGTCGCTAGACGACTACGACACCAACGTGCCGGTTGCAGATTTGCTAGGCGGTCGCGCCATGGTCGCGACTCATTTCGACGGTCAGCCATTGGCGCCCGAACACGGCGGACCGGCCCGCTTGCTGGTGCCGCACTTGTATTTCTGGAAGAGCGCGAAGTGGATCAAGGGGCTTAAATTCACGGCGCGCGATGAAGCTGGATTCTGGGAGCTGCGTGGGTATCACATTTACGGCGATCCTTGGCGGCAACAACGTTATTCGGACGATTCTTGATGGCGCCCAACGAGCATCAGGGTCCGTGGCGCAACGCGAAGATCGAGCGCATCTCGCAGCTCACGCCGCGTATCAAGAGTTTCTTTCTCGATGCGTCGGAACTGACATCGCGTCGTGCGGGTCAACACATTGATGTGCGGCTGACAGCGCCCGATGGTTATGCCGCGCAACGCAGCTATTCCATTGCATCTGCGCCTCGCGCTGATACCGTTGAGATCATCATCGAGAAGCTCGAGGATGGTGAGGTGTCGCCCTTTTTCCATGACATCGCGGAGGTGGGCGAAACCATCGAAGTGCGTGGACCGCTCGGTGGGCATTTCGTCTGGGGGCCCGCCGATGGCGGGCCGCTGCTGTTGATTGCGGGTGGTTCCGGTATCGCGCCGTTGATGGCGATGGTGCGCGCTTGGGCTACGGACCCCACAGAGGTAATGGCCCCGACGGGCGTCACGGCCGAACTGCCGCCGGTGCCTATGCCATTGCTGTTGGTTTGCTCCGCACGTACCCCGACCGACCTCCCTTTCAATGCCGAGTTGCTTGAACTCGAAGCAGCACGGCCCGACTTCACCTTCATCTCGGTGACCACACGCGAGCCGCCACCGCGGCCGACCGACCTGGGGCGTCGGCTTGATGCCGCGGCTATTGCAAACGTACTTGCCCGCTGGAACCACGCGCCTCGTCATGTTTACGTATGCGGCGCCAATCGGTTCGTCGAAGCCGTTGCCAACGGACTGGTCGATGCCGGCATACCAGCGGCCCGCATAAAAACTGAGCGGTACGGCGGCGCATAAACTTCGGGCTTCTATAGGCGGCGCATGTCAATCGTCCCACGAGGCTATTCGACACATTCACTACTGCCGCACCTTGTCGAACTGTGCGACAGCAGTGCCAAGCCGTCCTGCTTCTGGATTTGATTGGCGTTGGAAAGGCAAGCGCACCTTCTATGGAAGTTGAGCTCGTCACAGCGGAGAGCGCCACTTGACCTTTGCCCGCTGCTCCCGGCACTCTTGCGCGCGCCGTTTGGCCTGGGGTGGGTGTCTTGCCGTGCGCAGATCCGAATTGCGCTGCTTACTTTTCCCGACCGTCGCGCATCCCAGCAGCCCGATTGAACACAAGCTTTCCATCGGTGGACGCTTTTGCATCCACCACGAAGTACCCGTGCCGCTCGAACTGAATACCCTTGCCGCCAACCTGCGCCACAGCCAATGACGGCTCCGCGAAGGCCGCGCATGTCACCAAGCTCTCCTTGTTCAACTCATCCAGTAACTCCCCGCTGCCCGGCTGCGCCGTGGAGAACAGCCGTTCATACAAGCGCACCTCGACCGGCACCGCATCGGCTACGGCGACCCAGGTGATGTTGCCTTTCACCTTAACCGCATCCGCGCCTGGTGTTCCGCTCTTGGTATCGGGCACCAGCGTGGCTTGCACTTCAACCAGCTTGCCGCCGGCGTCGCGCGTGGCGCCCGTGCATACGATGGTGTGGCCGTATTTCAGGCGCACCTTGTTGCCGGGGAACAGTCGGAAGAAGCCCTTTGGCTGCACATCTTCGTAGTCGGTGCGTTCGATCCACACCTCGCGGCCGATCTTGAAGCGGCGAATGCCGCCATCGGGGTCGCGCGGGTTTACGGGGGCGGTGCAGTCGTCCAGTGAGGTGTCGCTGCCCATCAGCTCGGCCCAGTCGATGATGACGAGCTTGACCGGGTCGAGCACGGCCATCGCGCGCGCGGCGATGGGGTCGAGCGTTTCGCGAAGTGCCGCTTCGAGGCTCGAGTAGTCGATCCATCCGCCGGACTTGGTCACGCCGCTGCGTTCGCAGAAAAGCTTGAGCGCTTCGGGTGTGTAGCCGCGGCGGCGGAGGCCCGCGAGGGTAGGCATTCTTGGGTCGTCCCAGCCATCGACGTGCCCGTCTTCTACCAACTGGCGCAGCTTGCGCTTGCTAGTGATCACGTGCGTCACGTTAAGCCGCGCAAATTCATACTGGCGCGGATGCGGCCTGGCGATCAAGCCGCCGTCTTCCAAGCGGGAGAGCAGCCAGTCGTAGAACGGTCTCTGGTCTTCGAACTCCAACGTTGCGATTGAATGGGTGTACATCGGGTAGATGCACCACTTGTCACCGGTGTTGTGGTGCGTGGCCCGGCGGATGCGGTAGAGCGCGGGGTCGCGCAGGTTGATATTGGGGTTGGCCATATCAATCTTCGCGCGGAGGATGGCGGCACCGTCTTCGAGCTCGCCGTCTCGCATCTGGCGGAAGCGCGTCAGGTTCTCGTCGGGGCTGCGGGTACGGAACGGGCTGTCAGTTCCGTGCGTGTTGAAGTCCCCGCGCGCTGCGCGTATCTGGCCGGGCGTCTGCTCGTCCACATAGGCGAGCCCAGCGATGACCAAATACTCGGCCGCGCGGTACATGAAGTCAAAGTAGTCACTGGCGAAGTATTCGTGCGGCTGCAGGGTGCCGGGTGCCAGTGCGCTGTCTGCCACGTAGGTTTCGTAGCCTAGCCACTCCACCGCGTCGCGGATGCTATCGACGTATTCCTGTTCTTCTTTTTCGGGGTTCGTGTCATCGAAGCGCAGGTGACACACGCCGCCGTATTCCTTGGCGAGCTCAAAGTTGAGCCAGATACTTTTGGCATGTCCGATATGCAGGTAGCCGTTGGGTTCAGGCGGGAAGCGCGTTCGGACCTTGGCCGGGTCTGGCATGCCTTGCGCATGGTGCTGCGCGTCGCCGGGACTGCCCCCCCATTTGCGCGCGGCATAGACGCCTTTTTCAAGGTCGTCTTCGATGACGTTGCGTAGAAAATTACTTGGCTTGGCAGCATCTTTGTCAACGGAAGAAGTCATCCGTTCATTCTAGGAGTAACGACCACTATGTGGGGCTCGGTCGAGCACTGCTGCGCAGTCTTGCCTCCGAACTTCCAGGTTGGCGTATGAGTAGGTTTCGTGTTTGAATCTTGCAGTCGCGGCCACCTCGACTGCGGTTCAACGTGCGCATTAAATTCGGTGAAACATGACCAGCCTTAAAGTTGAATTCCCCGGGAGCCTCGGCCATTTGCTTGCCGCACGGCTTGATCAACCAAACACTTTGCCAAGAGCGTGGGCTGTCTTCGCACACTGCTTCACGTGCTCAAAAGATTCGAAAGCGGCCGCGTACATTGCGCGTGCGTTGGTCGAGGCCGGGTTCGGTGTCCTTCGCTTCGATTTCACAGGGTTGGGTGGAAGCGGCGGAGATTTCGCAAACACCCATTTCAGTTCAAACGTCGGCGATCTAGTCGCGGCCGCCGACTGGCTGCGAAGTGAGCATGGCGCGCCAGCGCTTCTCATCGGGCATTCGCTTGGGGGCGCAGCTGTTCTGGCGGCTGCGCACCGTATTGCCGATTCGCGTGCGGTGGTGACGCTAGGCGCGCCCTTCGACCCCGCACAAGTAAAGCGCCAGTTTGGTGAAGGCCTGGCTCTCATCGAATCCAACGGCGAGGCCCGTGTCACGCTTGCGGGCCGCGAGTTCACGTTGCGGCGGGAGTTTCTTGACGACGTCGCCGCTCAACCGCAGGCCGAGCGCATCCATTCGTTGCGTCGGCCGCTACTTGTCCTGCACGCGCCCGGTGACACGATCGTTGACGTGGACAACGCACGCAGAATCTTTGAACAGGCGTTGCACCCCAAATCCTTCGTGTCGCTCGACGATGCCGACCATCTGCTCAACAGTCAGAGCGATGCCACCTACGCCGCAGGGCTTATTGCTGCCTGGGCGAAGCGGTATTTGCCTGCTCCCACCCCTTCGGGCGAGATGGCGTCGACAGCTGGAGCGGAGCCGCTGCCAGTCGGCGCTGTGCGAATCAGCAACCTTCCGGGCAACTTTGCCGTCAACGTTGAGGCAGGGCGCCATACGCTGGTGAGTGACGAACCAGTGGGAGTGGGCGGTGACGACCTCGGCTTGGGACCATATGACCTTCTGCTCGGTGCGCTAGGAACTTGCACCGCGATGACTTTGCGCCTTTACGCTCGCCACAAGAAGTGGCCCCTCGAGGACGTCCGCGTCACTTTGAATCACGCCAAGATTCACGCTGCAGACTGCGCGGAATGTGAGACCAAGGAAGGCAAGATCGACCGAATCGAGCGGACGGTGGAACTCGCGGGGCCACTCGACGCGCCGCAACGGGCACGTTTGCTGGAGATCGCCGACAAATGCCCCGTGCACCGTACGCTCAAATCCGAGGTAGAAATCAAGACGCTCCTGTCCTAGGGGCTAGGTTGCCCTGCCGTGGGCCCGCCTGGCGTAGCGACGTGAAGCCATTCGACAGCACGGGATTGCAAGCGCCCATGGTGACGCTTGACATCGTTTAGCGAACTTCGCTCACGCGCAAGCAGTACACAAGAGAAGGCGAACGACTTCTTCTCGGGGCGCCCGTCGACTCCTGGTGAGCCGTACGGACGATGATGATTGTGTTGATGCTGCCAAGCCTTCAGTTTTTCTCTCGCGTCTCGCATTGTTGCGACTTGGTAGAGATTCAGGAACTCATCACGCAACCGACCATTGATTGACTTGATGAGCCCGCTGTCTGGCCGCTATCGACAGTCTGGCTGGATGGCTGGTTGGTCGCTGGTGTGCTGTCACCGCCAGAGAGAGTCAGTTCAAGGAGAGTTTCGCTTCGGACTGTTCAATGGGGGTACGCCACCCGTTTTTCCATCCATCTTTGTATTTGCTCAAAACTCAAACTGAGCACCCAGTAGATGGCCGCCGCCCCCAAGTACAGCGGAAAAGGTTGGAAGGTGGTGGAGATGAGCTCCTTGGTTGCCAGCATCAGTTCGGTTACTGCTATCACCGATACCAGCGAGGTGTCCTTGATGAGGCTGATTAGGCTGTTGGACAGGCTCGGCACCGCGGCCCGGAGTGCCTGCGGCCCCACCACGTAGCGCAGCGTCTGATCGCGGGTCAGGCCCAGGCTGGTGCCTGCCTGCCATTGACCCTGTGTAACGGAGTTGATGGACCCGCGTAGCGTCTCGCTCATATAGGCCGCCACATTCAACGTCAGGGTCAGGATTCCTGCGGTGATCGGCGACAGCTCGATACCGACGCTTGGCAGGCCGTAGTAAAAGATAAAAATCTGCACAAGCAACGGTGTGCCTCGGATGACGCTTACATACACCGCCATCAGGTTGCTCAAACCCCACACCTGCAACACGCGGATGAGCGTGACGAGGCCCGCCAGAGGCAGACCGAAGATCATCGAGGCCACGGCGAACATCAGCGTGTAGCCCGTCCCCTTGAGCAGCATTGGCCAGGCCAGGGCGAACAGTGATGCCAAGTCCATCGCGATCTGGCGCGGGTTAGCGGGCCGCCAGCGGCTTGCTCACGTCGCGTTCGAACCATCGGGTGGAAATCTTCGCGTAGCTGCCGTCGGCCTTCAGTTCCTCCAGTGCCTTGTTGATGGCCTCCTGAAACTTCGGACTGCCTTTGCGGAAGGGGATCGCGTTGCTGTCAGGCTTGCCGATCGGCGCGCCGGCCTTGACTGGCAATTTGGTCTTCTCGCGCAGATAGGGGATCAGCAGGCTGTCGTTGATAGCCGCATCGATGCGACCAGTGGCCAGATCCTGCAAGTACTCAGGGGCACCAGGGTAGGTCCGCACCTCCGCCCCGGCTATGCTCTTTGCCAGCTCCGCATAGTTGCTTCCCTGGCCGACCCCAATCTTCTTTCCCTTCAGGTCCGCAGCAGTTTCCAGCTTGCGCGTCTCATCGGCGCGAACTATCAGTTGCGGGTAGGAAATGACATAAGGCCCGCTAAAGTCAAAGACCTCGCGGCGCTTGTCGGTCGCTGCCACCTGGTTGACTATCACGTCGTACTTGCCTGCTTGCAAGCCGGCAAGGATGCCACTCCACTCGGTGGTGGTGAACTCCGGCTTCACGCCGAGCTTGGCCGCAATAGCCCGACCAATCTCGACATCGAAGCCCGTCAGATTGCCCTTGTCGTCCTTGAAGTTGAACGGTGGGTAGCTGCCCTCGCAGGCAATGCGCAGGGTACCGCGCGCCTTCACTTCGTCAAGCAGTTCAGCGTGGGCGCCGGACACCGAGGCGATGAACAGCGCGGCAGTGAGCCAGGATTTGAGCAGTGTCTTCATGAGTGTTTCCTTGAAAAAATGAACGAATCTTCCCAGCACGGAGCAGGGGGCCAGACGCTAGCCCCCTTGCCGGCTGTTCTCTGCCGATCAACTGCCGCTCATCTATCGATGGTCGATGGCTAACCATACATTCGGGCATATTCGCGGCTGAACTACAAACGCTCACGCACTTCACCTCGAAATCGACCTCACTCAATCTCTTGCCCTTGGAAGAGGTCAAGCATTGCGCATCCATCAAGCGAGGGTACTTCTGGAGCTCAGCGGCGACAGCGGAGTATTCGAATGAAAGTGCAGGTGAAATGCTGAGAGGCTCATCCCGGGCGCTGCTGCCAGTTGCTCAACCATTGGCAGCTGGGTTTGGTTGGCGCATGCGACCGTCACAGCGCTCGTGATGTGTCGCGTGTTTTCGTTCAGGCCAAGGTGTCGAGTATCCGGTCCTAGACGCCCCAACGGCAGCCAATGGTGCGTCGGTGTGACCAGACTGGCTTTAGGCACAGGCAATTCCGAACGGTATAACCGACGCATACATCGACGCAAGGCATTTCGCAGATGCTCGCAGCTGTGGAGTGCATTGGGGTGGGTGGAGGCCTTTTGCTTCAGTGCGGCTGGCATTACTGATTTTGGCATTGCGGCTCGCTAACGTGCACTCAACCTGGACTGCCAGGCAACAAATGCGGACGTTTGGACATGAGTCGACGCCACCACTGTCCTAAAGTGGGTCTCCGACCAAAAGAACGTGCCCATGACTCAGTTACCAAACCAAGACAAGCCGTGCTGGCCGCGATGTGCTTCCCCAGTCGCTTCCGTCGCGACGCGGTTATCGAACCCAGACGTTGGGAGGTGGGTAACGCCACTCCGCCGCTGTCACCTCGCCAAGCTCTCACAACCACGTCAGATTTGGCAACCTCTTTGAACACGCGGCGCAGGTCAGCAGTACTGCGTGGTCTGCACATCCCTGCGAGGCCTGCATGAGCGGGAAATTGCGCTCGACGAGCGCTTCGAGCAGGATGAGGCGCGCTCGGGCTTCTGCTGGATCGCGCTTCGCGAGCCCAGCGCCGACGAACTTCACATGCTCCAGGTGGCGTATCAGCTCCATCCGTTGGCAGTCGATAACGCGATGCATCCGCTTTGCCCGCCCAGGCTCGAGGTCTACAACGATGAGCTGTACATCGTCACTCAGACCGCAGAGCTGGTTGGCGACAAGATCCGCTATGGCAAGACGGCGATCTTCACAGGTCACAACCACCTCATCACCGCACGGCACGGCAACGGTGGAGCGTTAGGCAATCTTCGGGAGCAACTTGAGGCTTCGCCGGCGCTCTTGGGAAAGGGTGCCGACTACGTGCTACACGCGATATTGCACCGTATCGTGGATCAGTATTTGCCCATCTTCGAGATGATTGAGGATGACGTTCTGGCGATGGAGAAGCGATCGATAGACGAATTTCTTGAACGAGATGAAGTCGCCCGAATATTCAGGCTGAGATGCGAACTCACTCGCTTCCAACGAACGCTTGGAGCTATGTCCGAACTCGTCAGAAAGCTTGTTCGCGGGCATTTTCCATGCATTAGCCCTGAAGTAAGACCGTACTTCGACGATGTCGCCGACCACGTAGATCGCGTGCAGTCCATGGTCGACGGCCTCCTCAAGGTTCTGACTACAGTCTTCGAATTCAGCAGCCTGCTGCAAGTGCAAAGGACTGGTGTGGTCACTAGGCAGTTTGCGTCTTGGGCGGCAATACTGGCAGTCCCGACGGCGGTCGCTGGGTTACACGGCATGAGCCTCAAGAGCATGCCGGCACTTGATACGGCCAACGGATACCTCGCCGTGCTTGGGCTTATAGCGGTGCTGTGCATTTTCCTGTTCGTGCGCTTCAAGAAAGCCAAGTGGCTGTGAGTAGCGCGCTTCGCATTTTTCTTCGTTATCTAAAAGGTTACACCGCGCCTAGTGCGGAGGTGTCCAATTCAATTCAACCCGAGGTGAAGGTGCATCCATGACAACGAGAATAACCGACGTTCTAGAAGCGGTTCAGGCCTTTATCGCAAAAGGCTATGACCGCGAGTACCGTGTCAAGGACGGCAATCTCGTCGATCTTCAGCTAGGAACGATACTCGACCCATGCACCTTGCGCGTCGATGCCGCGTTGCGCCTCGAGAGCGAGAATGATGCCGAAGATGCCTCCAATATCTATGCAATCACTGATCCAGCGACTTCGCATAGGGGCTTGTTGATCGATGCATTCGACGTGTTCGACGAAATATGTCATCGCGACCTTTCCGAGCGGCTTGTAGCAAATCGAGAAACGGCTTCGGTTGGCGACCTGGATGTACCGCACAAGCATGGACTGCGCAAGGTCTTCAAGAAGGAATTCGACAGCGACCCAGAGCGATATGTTCTGCGGGAGGGATTTCCAGACTTCCCACCATGCCCTTTCGGAGGAGACTTCAGCATCCTCGGCTTCGATACCGCCGAACAGTCTTATGTTTGGCTCGTCACTAGCATCATCCAGGACTCGCGGCTGATTCGAACTCCCTACCAAGGAGAAGACGCCATCAGTGAGGAATAGTGGCGTGGATGCCTAGGAGACTTTCGCTCCAACAGTTCACGGACCAATCTAGTGGACATCTGAATTAACGAAACAAAACGAGGTGAGTATGAACTGGAATAAAGATCAGATCCGCGAGACGATGCTTTCGCTGGAGACAGCAGCCTTGCGTAGCGCTCGCATCAATTATGAAGAGTACGTTTCCACAGCTCGGACTGACCGGACCGAACCGGTCGAAAGTGATGAGCACGCTCAGGCCGAAATTGCGAGCGACTTAGCTGAAGCGCTTGATGACACACTTCATGACTATGAAGAAAAGCTAGACAAGCTCAGGACTATCAATTTCGGACCTAAGTCGGCAGTCAGCGAAGGGGCTCTTGTGAAGCTGTCTGGTCGCTATTTTGTGATCTCAGTGTCAACCAGCAAGTTCATATGTCACGGGCATGAGCTCATGGGTATTTCCACCATGGCGCCGATATACCAAGCTATTGAAGGTGCCCGAGCAGGGGAGACAGTGCGGTTCAACGGTCGGGAACTCACGGTCGATGACGTTGCGTAGGACGCCTCCCCCTCAGTCGCCGCGGAAGAACCGAGTACCGGGGCCTGGTCGGACACTTTGTGGAATCAGCTTTTCACATGAATGACGAAGCCCCTGCCATCGGCCAGCAGACGTGCCGCGCGCTCGTAGCAGGTGGCTCCATCAGCGGCCACCTTCACCCGCCGCGTGGTGCGCTTCAGCAGTATCACGCGCAGCCGCGCCTCCATCTGTTGCGCCAGTTGCACCAGTTGCAGCACGATGGTCTTGCTGATGTGCAACGTCTGCGCCGCCTTGGCAAAGCTGCCAGCTTTCACCACACGGGCAACGGCCTGCATTGCATCGAACCGGTCCATGACGGTTCCTCACACTCATCGATTGTTTGAGAATCACAAATAGTCTTTGTGCGACTTGCCTGTTTATCTGCAGGTAGTGAACGCCTAGAGTCCACCCAGTCCCCACCAACAAAGAGGTAGTTCATGTCTTCACGTGATGTTGTATTTCCCGCCGGCCGCCAGGCGCTCTATGAAAAGAATCGCTACTCGCCCGCGATTCGCTCGAACGGTTTTCTGTTTGTCTCGGGCCAAGTGGGCAGCCGACCCGATGGCTCTCCCGAACCCGAGTTGCAAGCCCAGGTGCGCCTCGCGTTCGACAACCTCAACGCCATCCTTTCGGCCGCCGGTTGCACGTTCAAGGACGTGGTTGACGTGACCGTGTTCATCGTCGATCCCGAGTCGAAGTTCGAAACCATTTGGGAGGTGGTGGGCGAGTACTGGGGTGATGCTCCGCACCCCACGCTAACAGCCATTGGCGTGACCTGGCTGTATGGGTTCCAGTTCGAGATCAAGGTGATTGCCAAGCTGCCCGAGGCCAGTGCTGCCGTATGAACTGACTTGGCGCGGTGCAAGCCTTTCAGGACGAAGTTGACGATCAGGTTGGTGGCGATGGCAACCAACAGGTAGTCGCCGTCGGACTGCATAGCTGCTGGCCACGCGGCGGCGCGCACAGGCGGTGCTGGTGTGGGTTCGCCG
>LNFM01011512.1_pt1 | contig 11984 bp, 11 predicted proteins | sample 596031 | NCBI WGS metagenome assembly LNFM01 (sample SAMN04254537, study PRJNA301005) | activated carbon metagenome | isolation source: dual media filters at the Ann Arbor, Michigan drinking water treatment plant | place: USA: Ann Arbor | reverse complement strand
GCCGCGCATGATCGGTGAGGTTGGCGAAGAACTCGGTCGAGAAGGCCGACGCCTCGGGGTCTGCCCCGTGTGGGGCATCGACCGGCAGGGCCGAGAGCAGGATCCGGCCCTGACCATAGGCGCCCTCGAGCAGCCCCGCCTTCGTGCCGTCGTCGCCCGCGGCGAGGACGATCTCGAAGCCGTCCTGGGCGTCGAAGCTGTCGCGGCCGATCGCGCCACGCCACGCGAGCGACCCGCCGTCGACCTCGATCCCGTCGAGCAGGGGGTGGTCGGGCGCGAGCACCCGCAGCTCGTCCAGCGCGCCCCCGGATCGGTGGGCCGTGTGCGTGCTCGGGAGGAACGGCGGCTCGGGCTCGGCCTCTGCGGACTGCGGGAGCTGGACGAGCACGTTCGCCGCGTCCACGAACGAGTAGAGGTCGTCGGCATACGCCTGCATGTACGGCGCGTAGGTGGGCAGCGTCGCCGCGTCGGACCCGATCACGATCACGCCCTCGAGTCCGAACGGCGAGCGATCGAGGGGCAGCGGCGCGACGTCGAACCCGGCCGCCGTGAGATGTTCGTCGGCGGCGCTGGATCCGGGCGCGAACACCCACGCCGTCGGTCGATCCAGGCACGTGCCCATCCGCGCCGGCTCCTCGACGGCGTCGGCGGGGGAGCATCCGAGTGACGCGACGATGGCGAGGGACACGGCGACGACGGCGTGCTTGGACATCGGCGGGCACCCTAGGCGGCCAACGCAACGGCGACGCGGTGCGAGGGCGACGCGTCGGTGACAACCTGTGGCGTGCGCCTCTTGGCGGGCGGCGCCTGCCTTGCTAAAAAGAGCTGCCATGCGCTCCCATGCCCGCGTCGCCCCCGTGCTCCTGTCGATCGCGTGCACGGGCTCCGGCGCGGGGGCGCAGGACGACGGCAGCACCGGTGCGCCCGCGGACACGAGCGGCGGCTGCGTCGACGCGGGGTGTGGCGACACGAGCGACGGCGACACGGGGGCGCCTGCGGGCGCGCTGCCCTGTGACGTCGCCGAGATCCTCGCGGCACACTGCGGCACCTGTCACGGCGCGACGCCGATGTTCGGCGCGCCGATGTCGCTGGTCGACTACGCGGACCTCATGGTGCCCTCGGTCACCGATCCGACGCGCACCGTCGGCGCGGTGGTGTCCGAGCGCATGGTCGCCGAGCAGCTGCCGATGCCGCCGACCGACGACGTGCCCGCGGCCGACGTCGCCACCGTGCGCGCGTGGATCGACGCCGGCATGCCCGCGTCGAGCGAGACCTGTGATCCGCCGGGCGGGACCACCGGCGACACCGGCGAGCCGCCGCCCGAGCTGCCCTGCGACGACCCGGTCGTGCTCGCAGCGAACGGCGGCGGTGACGGCACGAAGTTCGACGTGCCGCTCGTCGACGATCTGTACCAGTGCTTCACGTTCGAGTCGCCGTTCTCGGGCGACGAGCACGGCATCGCGTGGTCTCCGGTGATCGACGACGCGCGGGTGATCCACCACTGGTTGCTGCTGCGCTCGCCCGAGGGCACCGAGCCCGGCCAGTCGGTGCCGTGCGGCGACCCATTCGCCGGCAACGGCGCCCTGCTCATGGGCTGGGCCCCCGGCGCGCCGTCGTTCACGCTGCCCGACGACGTCGGCCTCGAGCTGCCGGGCCCCGGCGAGGTCCTCACGCTGCAGATCCACTACAACAACATCGCCGGCTACACCGACGCCAGCGACGCGAGCGGCGTCGCGCTGTGTGCCGGGCCCGCGCGGGCGAACACGGCGGCCACGGTGTGGCTTGGCACGCTGAACATCGACATCCCGCCCGGCGCCGAGGGCTACTCCACGAGCGGCGACTGCGACACCGCGCTACTGCAGGAGCCGCTGCACATCCTGTCGAGCTGGCCGCACATGCACGAGTTCGGCGAGAGCCTCACCACGACGATCCTCCGCGGCGGCGACCCGGCGGACGCCGAGGTGCTGGTGGCCGTCGACGACTGGAACTTCAACAACCAGATCTACTACCCGCACACGCCCGCGGTGCAGATCGATCCCGGCGACGTGCTGCGCACGACCTGCACCTACGACAATCCCACCGACCACGGCGTCAGCATCGGTGAGGGCACCGGTGACGAGATGTGCTTCAACTTCGCGCTGGTGTACCCGATCGACGCCGTCGGGCCCTTCCGCCAGTGCGGCCTGCTGTAGGGAGCGACCATGCCCGACGGATCTTGCCTCTGCGGCGCGGTGCGCTTCGAAGTCGCCTGCGCCTTGCCGCCGCCCGACGCCTGCCACTGCACCGCGTGTCGCAAGCACTCCGGGCACGTGTTCGCGTCCACCGACGTGCCCCGCACCGCCGTGACGATCCACGGCGCCGAGCACGTCAAGTGGTTCCAGTCCTCCGAGAAGGCGCGGCGCGGCTTCTGCTCGACGTGCGGGTCGTCGCTGTTCTGGGATCCGCTGCACCACGACTGGATCGGCGTCGCGATGGGGGCCTTCGACGGGCCCACCGAGACCGCGCTCAAGATCCACATCTTCGTGTCGCAGAAGGGCGACTACTACGAGATCGCCGACGGCCTGCCGCAGAACCAGCGCTGATCGGGTCGACGACGCGACCTCGGGTCGAGGCGCCGGTCGGCGCTTCGGTCAGTCGGGCGCGACCCGCAGGAACGCGACGCGCATCCGCAGGCCTGGCCGCGCCTCGACGTGGTGCTCGAGCTCCGGCGGGATGATCGCGTGCTCACCGGCGGTGAGCTCGCGATCGATGCCGAGCGCCGGCATCACGAAGCGCATGGTGCCCGCGAGCACCTCGGCGCGGCCCCACACCCCGCCGCGCGTGGTGTGCTCGCGCCGCAGACCGGCGGGCAGGGTGTGCTCGTCGAACTCGGCGGTCGTCTTGTAGACGCTCGCCCCGTCGGGCAGCTCGGAGGCAGCGCAGCGCGTGCACTCGAGCGGCGCGCCGATCTTCGCGGCGCGGGCGGCTTCGGTCGTGAGCCAGGGGTACGACGACTGCGGCGGGCGGTGTCGGACGTGGCGGCGGTGCCCGCAGTCGAGCGCGGCGATCCACACCTCGCCGTGCTCGTCGGCGTCACGGGTGAGCGCGACGATCGCCCGGGGGACGTGGGGAAGCACGGGACGAACGTAGCATCACGCGGACGTGATCAGAACCGGTCGAGGTTCGTCGCTTCGAAGAGGGCGTGCTCGATGCTCTCGAGCCCCAGGGAGTCCCAACCCGCGAGGCGATCCGCCGCCTCTCGGATGCGCTGTGCGGGCTGAGGACCGTAGTCCACCTCCTCGTTCACTCCGCCTTCGGCGTACGCCACCGCCCACGTCTCGACGTTGCGCTTGGGTACGAAGAGAGCCACTCGGTCCGTGGGAAGGCGCGGCGCCTCATCCTCGAGCGAGGCGACGCGGTCGTGGACCGTGCGGGTGTCGGCGTCGGTCACGACGAGAAGGCAGAGCGCGAGGCTGTTGGCTCGCTTGCGGTATGCGAGAACCTCCTTCTCGAACCGTTGGCGGACATACTGCTCCGCCGAACCGCCCGACGGCGGTGCCTGTTGTACACGGATGCACCGCGGAGCGAGGTCGAAGCGGGTCCGAAGGTAGCGGATCGCCAGCGTCGCATGGGCCTGATCCTCACAGAGCACGACCGCGAAAGCAACTCGGCGGTCACCCATGACCCGTACCTTCCAGGCCCCGTGCGATGAGTTCGCTCGGTGTCAGCGGCTCGTCGTCGTCGAGACGCATGCGGGCCGTTCGAACGGGGCCATTGTCTTCCCGCCACATTCGTGTGATCGGCAGCATGTCGAGGAGCTCCGGGTGGTGCGTGGCAATCACGACCTGCCGCCTCCCGTCCTCGACCTCCTCGAGGAGGCGCTGCATCCAGGGCTGAATCTCTCCGAGCGCCAGGAAGTTGTCCGGCTCGTCGAAGAAGCACGTGGTCCACTGCTTCCCGAAGTGTAAGACCGCGTAGAGGGCGACCAGCAGCCGCTGGCCGGTCGATAGCTCGTCGAGGTCGAACTCTCTGGGGCCGCCCGGGCCTTCGAGCGAGGCCACGAGCACCTTCGACCGACCCTCTGCGCGAAACCTCAGGCCGCGGAAGCCGGGGATGACGCTCGCAAGCTCCGTCGTCAGGCCGTGGCCCGCCGCGGTGTCCTCCTGCAGCGCGAACCGATACCACGACGCGAAGTTCGCGAGGTCGGGGTCCAGGGTCGAGCTCTCCCGGCGGGTCTCGGGGTCAATGCCCTCGGGGTCGGGACGGACCACCCGGAGCCGGGCGATGTGGGCCTTGAACGTCTCCAAGCGGGCGAACGCGGGGCGGTCTCCACCGATCAACGAAAGCGCTGACGTCAGAGCGGCCGCAGGAAATCGGGCCAGCTCGCCGTCGTCGTCGGGGAAGACGCGTGCTTCTCCGTCTGCGTACTCGAAGAGGATGCGACTACCTACGAAGAGGCGCTCCGCGACGATGACGGAGAGGTCGGCGTCGGCGTGCTGGTCCACCTCGAGCCGGTAGCTGAACGTCTCCCCATCGACCTCGAGGTCCATTTCGAGGACCTGCGATGTTCGTGGGTTCCAGTGGTTCCTGGTTTCGTCGCCGAAGAACATCGCGATCGGCTTCGACCCGAGGATGATCGCAGGGATGAACGCGATCACCTCCATCAACGTGGACTTGCCGCTGCCGTTCGCGCCGACGAGCGCCATCACGGGCTCGAAATGCAGCGTGAAGTTCACGAAGCACTTGTAGTTGTCGACGTAGAGCCGCTTCAGCATGGCCCGAGGAAGGCTAGCGAGCGAGGACTGCTTCCGCAAGGCGACGCCTCCACCGCCGTCGATCTCGATTTGACAACAAATCTTGTCCATTGTAGACCAAGCCCATGAGCGACGCCGCGATCGCCCTCGTGTCGGACAGCGCGCAGGCCCGGGCCGCGCTGACGCCGATCCGTCGGCAGCTCCTCGAGCACCTGCGCAAGCCCGGCTCGGCGGCCTCGCTGGCGCAGGAACTCGGCGTCGCGCGGCAGAAGCTCGGCTATCACCTGCGGGCGCTCGAGGCCGCGGGGTTGGTGCGGCTCGTCGAGGAGCGACAGCGTCGCGGCTGCACCGAGCGCGTGCTGGTCGCGTGCGCCGACGCGTTCGTGCTCGACCCATCGATGATGGGCGCGCCGCGGCCGGCCGCCGTCGACGCGCAGGATCGCTTCGCGTCGGATCACCTGGTGCGCACGGCCGCGGGCGTCGTGCGCGAGGTGGCGCGCATGCGGGCGGCGGCCGACGAGGCCGGCAAGCGCCTGCTGACGCTCACGCTCGAGGCCGATCTCGGCTTCGCGTCGCCCGAGGATTTCGATCGGTTCACCGCCGCGCTCACGGACGCGGTGGCCGAGCTCGCGCGCCAGTTCGCCCCGCGCCGGGGCGCACGGCGCTTTCGCCTGCTCGCAGCCGCCCATCCGGCGGTGGCGGGCAAGGTCAGCCCCGCCGTGCAGTGAGGACGCACCCATGCCCGCATCCAGCGATCCGCCCGCATCCCCGTCGTTCGATCGTCCCCTCGTGGAGGTCACCATCAGTGCGCCCGCCGCCGATGTGTGGCGAGCGCTGCGGGATCCCGCCGCGATCCGCGAGTGGTTCGGCTGGGACACCGACTCGCTCGAGGCCGAGATCGCCTACATCTTCGACGAACACGCAGCGGCCGACGACGACGCCCGCGTCCTGCGCTTCGGCCTGGGCGATCGGTTCGAGGTCGAGGATCGCGGCTCGACGTGCATCGTCCGCGTCGTCCGCCCCGCGCCGACCGCCGACACCGACTGGGACGACGTGTTCGAGGACATGACCCAGGGCTGGATCGCGTTCACCCAGCAGCTCGCGTTCGCCTTCGCCCGGCACCGCGGCGAGCACCGCCGCACGTTGTACTTCTCGGGCTCGCCGCGCGAGCGCGAGGCGACGCTTGGCGCCGCGGCGCTCGGCCTCGACGACGCTCGCGCGGGCGAGCGCTACGCGATCACGCCGGTGTCCGGCGAGCCGCTCGCGGGCACCGTGTGGCACCGCGGGCGCCACCAGCTCGGCGTGAGCGTCGAAGCGTGGGGCGACGGACTGCTGCTCGTGATGGATCGACCGGCCAACGACCGCTGGCCGCGCGGCGGCAGCCAGGCGATCCTCACCACGTACGGCCTGGACGACGCGGCGTTCGAGTCGCTGCGCGCCCGCTGGACCCGGTGGTGGGACGAGCACTTCGGGGAGAGCGCGCAGCAGTCGTGCGAGTAGCCGGGCGCGGGCGCTGTCGCCGGAATCCGGGTAGCATGGCGCGGTGAGTGAGGGAGGCACGCAGGAGCGCGCAGCCGGAGATGGGTCGGGTCCTCGACCGACGCCCGGGACGCCGTCGCGTGGCGGGCGTGACTCGCTCCTGACGCAGACGCTGGTCGATCCCTCGGGGGACGACGCGGGTGTGCCGCAGGCGAATCCCCTCGAGCGCGGCGCGAAGATCGGTCGCTACCTGGTGCTCGAGCGCGTGGGCGCGGGCGGCATGGGTGTCGTGTACGCCGCGTACGATCCCGATCTCGATCGGCGGGTCGCGATCAAGCTCCTGCACCACGACATCTCGCGGCCGGGATCGCTGAGCGGTGGCCACGCCATGCTGCTGCGCGAGGCCCAGGCGATGGCGAAGCTCTCGCACCCCAACGTCGTCGCTGTGCACGACGTCGGCGTCCACGACGGGGTCGTGTTCGTCGCGATGGAATTCGTGCAGGGCAGGACGGTGGCCGAGTGGATCGCCGCCGAAGCCCGGCCGTGGCGGGCGGCGGTCGAGGTGTTCGTCGCCGCGGCGCGAGGGCTCGAAGCGGCCCACGCGGCCGGCCTCGTGCACCGCGACTTCAAGCCCGCGAACGTGCTGCTCAGCGCCGACGGAGCGGTGAAGGTCACGGACTTCGGCCTCGCGCGGTGGCGCGGAGATCCTGCGCGCGAGCCCACCGACGACGTCGCGGCGGCGGTCGCTGCGGCCTCGACGGGGCGGTTGGGCTCGGCGCCGACGCAGGCCGGCGCGGTGATGGGCACGCCCGCGTACATGGCCCCCGAGCAGCACCTGGGGCTGCCGATCGACGCGCGCAGCGATCAGTTCAGCTTCTGCATCGCGCTGTACGAGGCGCTGTACGGCAAGCGCCCGTTCACCGCGGCGGCCCCGTCGGCGCTGGCCATGGACATCGTCGAGGGCCGGCTGCCCGAGCCGCCCGCCGGCACGAAGGTCCCGACGTGGCTGCGCGAGCTGCTGGTACGCGGGCTCGAGCCCGACCCGGAGCGTCGCCATCCGTCGATGGCGGCGATCATCGCCCAGCTCGAGCGCGATCCCAACGCGGCGCGCCGCACGTGGATGTTCGGGCTCGGCGCCACCGGCGTGCTCGGGGCCGTGCTCGGGGTCCAGCTGCTCGCGCGGGGCGAAGCGCCGTGCAGCGACATGGGCCGGCACCTCGTCGGCGTCTGGGACGGCGAGGTCCGCGAGCGCGTCCGCGACGCGCTGTTCGCCACCGGCGTCGGCTTCGCGGCCAGCACGTGGGAGCGCGTCGAGCAGGGCGTCGACGCGTACGCCGAGGCGTGGACCGCCGCGCGGGAGGATGCCTGCGCCGCGACGCGGATCCGCGGCGATCAGTCCGAGGCGTTGCTCGATCTCCGGATGGCGTGCCTCGATGGTCGCCTGCACGACGTCCGCGCGATGGTCGGCGTGCTCGCGGACGCCGATCAGACGGTCGTCGCGAACGCGGTCGCGGTCGTCGCCGCGCTGCCGCCGTTGGGCCCGTGCGCCGACGCCCAGGGCCTCGGCGCCGCGATCCCGCGACCCGACGATCCGAGCGCGCTGGCGGCCCTCGAGCTCGCGGAGCAGCGCCTCGCCGAGGCCGAGCAGTACGGCAAGGCCGGCAAGTATCCGGAGGCGCTCGCGCTGGCCCGTGCGGTGTTCGACGAGGCCGCGGCGATCGGCTACGCGCCGATGGACGTCCGCGCGTTGCGTCGTCGCGGCGCCCTCGAGCACACCAACGGCCTCGACGCCGAGGCCGAGCAGACCCTCGCCGCCGCCTACTTCCTCGCCGTGCGCAACGACGACGACGACCTCGCCGCCCAGGCCGCCGCGGAGCTCGTGACCGTGGTGGGCGAGGTGCTGCAGCGCCCCGTCGACGCCCGTCGATGGGCCGAGCACGCGGCCGCGCACGCCGACGCCGAGGGCGACGGATTGCTGCAGGCCGCGGTGCCCCACGCCCTCGCCGGTGTCGCGCTGCGACAGGGCGAGTACGCCGAGGCCCGCGAGCTCGCCGCCCGCGGCCTCGCGCTGCGCGAGTCCTTGCTGGGGCCCGAGCACGACACCGTGCTGTCGTCGATCAACATGCTCGGGCTGATCGCGATCGAGACGGGTCGTTACGACGAGGCGAGGGCCTACTTCGAGCGGGCGCTCGGGATCGCCACGCGCAAGCTCGGGCCAGACCACCCCGAGCTGGCCAAGCCGATCAACAACCTCGCGAACATCGCGTGGCGCCAGGGGAAGTACGCCGAGGCGAAGGCCGCGTTCGAGCGGGCGCTCGCGCTGCAGCGCGCGGCGCTGGGCGAGGGCCACCGCAACGTCGCGCAGCTCGAGAACAACCTCGCGGCCGTCGCGATGTCGACCGGCGATCACGAGGAGGCGGGGGAGCGCTTCCTCCGGGCGCTCGCGATCTGGCGCGAGGCCCTGGGGCCGGAGCACCCGCTGGTGGCCGACGCGCTCAACAACCTGGCGGTCGTGGCTGCGGCGCGCGGCGAGTTCGAGCAGGCGCGCGAGTACGACGAGAAGGCCCTCGCGATCCGCGAGAAGACCATGCCGTCCGATCACCCCGCGCTCGCGCAGAACTTCTCCAACCTCGGCACCGATCTGTATCGACTCGGCCGCGTGGACGAGGCGTTGGCGCTGCACCAGCGCGCCCTGGCGATCTACGAGAAGAAGCTCGATCCCAGCCACGACGACATCGCGCTGACGTTGACCGCCCTCGGCGACGATCTGCTCGCGCAGGGCAAGGCCGAGGAGGCGCTGCGCCTGCTCGAGCGGGCGCTGCAGCTGCGCGAGGGCAAAGAGATCGCCGCGGCCGACCTCGCGCAGACGCGGTGGTCCTTGGCGCGGGCGCTGAGCGAGGTCCCGCACGGTCGCCTGCGTGATCCTGCGCGCGCGCGTGGCCTCGCCCTGCAGGCGCGCGTGGCCTTCGCGGCGTCGCCTGGGATCACCGACAACCCGCTGGCTGCGATCGATGCCTGGCTCGCGCGACCGTGACGCGCGTCGCCCGCCGGTGCCTCCACCGGGGCTCGAAGCGGCGTTTCAGGGCCATTGGCGACCATGATCGTGCTGTGAATGATAGGTATTGCGGGTTACTTCTTGGCGTGGCAATGATCGCGGTCCGATGTTCAACAAGCGCCGCAAGCCCCCCGTCTCCGAGATGAAGGCCCTCGCGGAGGCACCGACGGCGCCGCCCGTCGTCGCGAGCGCCCCGGCGTCCGTCGTCGCCGCACCGGCGCCCGAGCCGGAGCCCGAGCCGCCGCGGTGCGCGAACGTCATCGCCAGCGACGCGCGGATCAAGGGCTCGATCGTCGCGGTGCAGGACCTCGAGATCGCCGGCATCGTGCGCGGCGACGTCGAGTGCCACGCGCGGCTGGTCGTCGCCGCCGGCGGTGAGATCCACGGCCAGGTCACCGCGCGCGAGCTCGTCCTGCACGGGCTCGTGCAGGGCGACGTCGAGGTCTCGGGACGGCTCGCGATCGGCAGCGAAGGGCGACTCATCGGCGACGCCTCGGCCCGCGCGGTGTCGATCGAGGAGGGCGCGGTCGTCAGCGGCAGCTGCTCGATGGGTCGACGCGGCGCGACGCCGGCGAACGACGAGCCCGAGACGATCTTCCTCAGCCGCATCATGGACGACGACGACGACGTGATGCCGATCGGTCGCACGGCCGTCGGCGCATAGTTCTCGTCGCCATGGCCGACGACGCGATCGATCTCAACCTGCTCCGGGTCCTCGATGCGCTGCTGGCGACACGCAGCGTGACCGCGGCGGCCGAGCGCCTCGGCCTGTCGCAGTCGGCGACCAGCCACGCGTTGGCGCGGTTGCGGGACGCGATGGGCGATGCCCTGCTGGTGCGCGGTCGTGGCGGATTGGTCCCGACCGCGAGGGCCGAGGCGATGCGCGGCGACCTGGCGGATGCGCTGGCGGCGATGCAGCGCGTCGTCGCCCGACCCGAGCCGTTCGAGCCCTCGACCGCGCGGCGGACGTTCCGCATCGCGAGCGCCGACTACACCGAGTTCCTGCTGTTGCCCCCGCTCATGCGGCGGCTCGCCGATTCGGCCCCGCACGTCGATCTCGTGATGCGCAACACGGGGGCCGAGCTCATCGGCGAGCTCACGCGGGGCGACTGCGACGTCGGCATCGGCCCCGCCGTGTCGACCAACGATCGGCCGGGGATCCGCTCGCGCGCGCTGTTCGACGACGCGTTCGTCTGCGTCGTGCGCCGCGACCACCCGGCGCTCGGGCGGCGCTGGACCCCGGAGCGCTTCGCGGGTTTCGCCCACGCCTTCATCGCCCCGCGCGGCCAGCCCGGCGGCATCGTCGACGACGCGCTCGCGCGTCTCGGTCTCACCCGCCGCGTCGCGCTCATGGTCCCGGACTTCCTCGCGGCGCCCTTCGTCATCGCGCAGACCGACCTCGTGCTCACGCTGCCCGAGCGCGTCGCGCGGGCGTTCGCGGCCTCGCTCCCCCTCGTGATCGTCCCGCCCCCGCTCGAGGTCGCGGGCTTCTCGATGATGTTGCTGTGGCACGACCGCGTGCACGACGAGCCGGGGCAGCGGTGGCTCCGCGAGCGCATCGTCGACGCGGCCCAGGAGGCGACGCCGCGGGCGCCCGGCCGCACGAAGTCCCTCGACGCGGCGCGTGGCGGTCGGTCGCGCAGGCGGTGACAAATCACCCGGCGCGTCCGTTCGTGCTACGTGGAACCCATGCGACAGCTCGCGGAGGATCTCTGGGTCGTGGAGCGGCCGCTGCGGTTCGGCGGGCTCCCGCTGGGCACGCGGATGACGGTGGTGCGCCTGCCGGACGGCGGGCTGTTCCTGCACTCGCCCGTGGCCCTCGACGATGCGCTTCGCGATGCGCTGCTCGCCGTCGGCACGCCGCGGTGGGCGGTGGCGCCGAACCGCTTCCATCACCTGTACATCGGGCAGTACCGCGACGCGTTCCCGGAGATCGAGCTGTTCGCCGCGCCCGGTCTGCCGGAGAAGCGCCCCGATCTGCGCTTCGATGCCGTGCTCGGCGACGGCGCGCCGCCGGCGTGGGCCGAGCACCTCGACGTAGAGTGTTTCGCGGGCCTCCCGATGACGAACGAGGTCGTGTTCCACCACCGCGCGAGCCGGACGCTGCTGCTGTGCGATCTCGCCTTCAACCTCGGTCGCGGGGCCCCGCTCGTGACGCGCCTCGCCTTCCGCGTCATCGGCGGCTACGGCCGCCTCGGCCCCACGCTCCTCGAGAAGGTGATGATCCGCGATCGCGAGGCCGCCCGCGCATCGATGGAGCGGATCCTCGCGTGGGACTTCGACCGCGTGGTCGTGACCCACGGCGAGGTGCTGGAGACCGGGGGGCGCGAGGCGCTTCGGGCGGGGTACAGGTGGTTGCTCGGGTAGCGAGTGGGAGGCCGAGCCTCGCGAGATCAAGCGGTTCCGTGCCCTCCGCCGGGAGTGAGCGTTTGCTCACTATACGCGGATCCATGTGTAAGCGTCCCCCGTTGCAACGGTCCCGCGATCAGATCGACAAGGGGACGGATGCCGCGCCGTACTCTGGAACTTGCTCTCTTGCTGGTCCTTTCGCCGAGCTGCTACTCGCCCAATCAGCAGGTCGCAGCCGAAGAGGGTGGTGATGCCTCGACGAGTTCCACCGCGGGAGGTCTAGCGACCGTCTCGGGAACGGAGACGACGACCCCTGCAGAGACAGGCACCGAGGGCGGTGCGGACGTCGAGACCACCGCAGCCACGCA
>LNFM01011511.1_pt1 | contig 11985 bp, 10 predicted proteins | sample 596031 | NCBI WGS metagenome assembly LNFM01 (sample SAMN04254537, study PRJNA301005) | activated carbon metagenome | isolation source: dual media filters at the Ann Arbor, Michigan drinking water treatment plant | place: USA: Ann Arbor | reverse complement strand
CTGGTCATGGCCCTCGAGGAAGAGTTCGAGTGCGAGATCCCGGACGAAGAGGCCGAGAAGATCACCTCGGTCCAGCAGGCCATCGATTACATCAAGGCCCACGTCAAGGCCTGAGTGCCTTAGCGTCGTCCACGCCAGGGCCGCGCTTGCGCGGCCCTGCGCGTTTGCGGCACCCGGCCCAAGCGCAGGCTCGTGCGCCGGCGCAAGCGCGGCAAGGCCGCGTACCCTGAATCCATGCGGAGTTTCGCCATGAGTCATCGTCGCGTCGTCGTCACCGGCATGGGCATCGTCTCGCCCATCGGCAATTCCCTGGCCTCGGCCTGGGCCAGCATCGAGGCCGGCCGCAGCGGCATCGGCCCGATCACCCATTTCGATGCGTCGGCCTACGCCACCCGCATCGCCGGCGAGGTGCGCGACTTCGACGCCAAGTCCTTCCTGCCGCCGAAGGACGTCAAGAAGATGGACACCTTCATCCACTACGGCCTCGCCGCCTGCTTCCAGGCCATGGACGACGCCGGGCTGGAAGTGACCGACGCCAATGCCGAGCGCATCGGCGCCATCATCGGCGCCGGCATCGGCGGCGTGCGCGGCATCGAGGAGACCGCGATCACCCTGCACGAAGGCGGCCCGCGCAAGGTCTCGCCGTTCTACGTGCCCAGCACCATCATCAACATGCTGCCGGGCCAGCTGACGATCATGAAGGGCATCAAGGGCCCCAACTTCTCGGCGGTGTCGGCCTGCGCCACCTCCAACCATTCGATCGGCATCGCCATGCGCATGATCCAGTACGGCGACGCCGACATCATGGTGGCGGGCGGCGCCGAGCACGGCTGCACGCCCACCTCGGTCGGCGGCTTCTGCTCGATGAAGGCGATGTCCACCCGCAACGACGACCCGACGCGCGCCTCGCGCCCCTGGGACAAGGAGCGCGACGGCTTCGTGCTCGGCGACGGCGCCGGCATCCTGATCCTGGAGGAATACGAGCACGCCAAGGCCCGCGGCGCCCGCATCTACTGCGAACTGGCCGGCTTCGGCGCCAGCTCCGACGCCTTCCACATGACCGCGCCCAGCGAGAACGGCGACGGCGCGGCGCGCTGCATGCGCGCGGCGCTCAAGGACGCCGGCATCAATGCCGACCAGGTCGGCTACCTCAACGCGCACGGCACCTCGACGCCGCTGGGCGACCTTGGCGAGACGATGGCGATCAAGTCCGCCTTCGGCGACCACGCCCGCGAGATGATGGTCAGCTCCACCAAGTCCATGACCGGCCACCTGCTCGGCGCCGCCGGCGGCGTCGAGGCGGTGTTCTCGGTGATGGCGCTGCACACCGGCGTGATCCCGCCGACCATCAACCTCGAGGACCCGGGCGAGGGCTGCGACCTCGACTACGTGCCCAACGTCGCGCGCCGCAAGCAGGTGGACGTGGCGGTCTCGAATGGCTTCGGCTTCGGCGGCACCAACGGCACCCTGGTCTTCCGCCGGCTCTGAGCCCGCGACGGGCGGCCCCGCGATGCTGATCCGCGAGCTGCCGCCCGGCACCGACCTGCTGCGCCTGCAGTCGGCCGACCCCACGCGCTTCCCGCTGCTGCTCGAAAGCGTGGCGGGCGGCAACGCGCTGTCGCGCTGGGACTTGCTGCTGGCGACGAACGGAGAGGGCCTGCGGCTCGACGCCGACGGCGTGACCCGGCGGCTGGACGGCGCGGTGGCCGATGGCGACTTCCTCGCGGCCCTTGACGCCGACTGGCATGCCGCGGCCACGCCGCGCGACGAGACCGCCGCGCTGCCATTCCTCGGCGGCTGGGCGCTGTTCCTTGCCTACGAGCTCGCCGGCCAGGTCGAAACGCGGCTCGCGCTACCCATGGCGCCGGGCCCGCTGCCGGTGGCGCTGGCGCTGCGCTGCCCGGCGGCCATCCTGCGTGATCGCGCCAGCGGCCAGTGCCTGGCCGTGGCCGAGCCGGGCGCCGAGGCGCTGCTGGACCTGCCGCCGGCCGCGCCGGCGGCCGACCCGGCCAGCTTTGCGCCGCCGCGGCTGGGCGAGGACGCGCCCGCGAAGTTCCTCGACGGCGTCGCCCGCATCCACGACTACCTGCGTGCCGGCGACGTGTTCCAGGTCAACCTTTCGCGCGCGTGGCGGGCCGAATTCGAGGCCGCGCCGGACCCGGCGGACGTCTACGCGCGCCTGCGCCAGGCGAACCCGGCGCCGTTCGCCGGCCTGCTGCGCCTGGGCGACGCGGCACTGTTGAGCTCCTCGCCCGAGCGGCTGGTGTCGGTGCGCGGCCGCCGCGCCGAAACCCGCCCGATCGCCGGCACCCGCCCGCGCTTCCCCGGCGACGACGAGGCCGCGCGCATCCGCGACCTGGTCGGCAACCCGAAGGAGCGCGCCGAGCACGTGATGCTGATCGACCTCGAGCGCAATGACCTCGGTCGCGTCTGCCGCCCCGGCACGGTGCGCGTGGACGAACTGATGACGGTGGAGAGCTACGCCCACGTCCACCACATCGTCTCCAACGTGGGCGGCGAACTGCGCGAGGGCGTCACGCCGGGCGAAGTGATCCGCGCGGTGTTCCCCGGCGGCACCATCACCGGCGCGCCGAAGGTCCGCTGCATGGAGATCATCGCCGAGCTCGAGGGCGAAGGCCGCGGGCCTTACACCGGGGCGCTGGGCTACCTCGGGCGCGACGGCGACCTCGACCTGAACATCCTCATCCGAAGCGCCTGGCTCCGGGGCCGCGAGCTGCAGTTCCGCACCGGCGCCGGCATCGTGGTCGATTCCGACGCGGCCCGCGAACTCGACGAAACCCGCGCCAAGGCCCGCGGTCTGCTGCGCGCGCTGGGGGCGGAAGGATGAGCAGCGACGGTGTCGCCATCTATCGCGGCCGCGAACGCGTCGCCACCGTCGATGCCGCCGACCGGGGCCTCGCCTATGGCGATGGCGTCTTCGAAACGATCCGCGTGCACGCTGGCGCGCCGGTTTGGTGGGACGCGCACGTGGCGCGCCTGGCCGGGGGCGCGGCGCGCCTGGGATTCGCACCGTCGGAGCCGGCCTGGCTGCGCGCGCAGGTCGATGCCCTGCTGGCCGGGCACGGTGCGCCGACCGTGCTCAAGCTGGTGCTCACGCGCGGCGCCGGTGGCCGCGGCTATCGCGCGGCCGACGGCCTCGCGCCCACGCTGGTGCTCTCCCGCCATCCGCTGCCGCCGCCCGTGCCGGGGCCGCTGGTCCTGCGCTGGTGCCAGCTGCGCATGGCGCTGCAGCCGGCACTGGCGGGGCTCAAGCACCTCAATCGCCTCGAGCAGGTGCTGGCGCGTGCGGAATGGCGCGACGAGGCGATCCACGAGGGCCTGCTGCTGGACGCCGCGGGGCGCGTCGCGTGCGCCACCGCCGCCAATGTGTTCGCGCGCATCGAAGGCCGCTGGCTGACGCCGAAGGTGGACGACTGCGGCGTCGCCGGCGTCGCCCGGGCCTGGGTGCTGGCGAACGTGCCGGACGCCGCCGAGGCGACGCTGTGGCCCGCCGACGTGGAACGGGCCGAAGCGCTTTTCCTGTGCAATGCCGTGCGCGGTATCCTGCCGGTCGGCCGCCTCGGGGACCACGCCTGGGCGCCGCACCCGGCGCTGGCTGCCCTGCAGCGCCAACTTGGCCGGGCTGAGCCGGCATTCGAAGGGAGTTAGGTCTTGGCGAAGAAGCAGTCCTCGCATCGCGCGCTCAAGGCGATGTTCGCCCTGTTGCTGCTGGCTGGCGTCGCCGTCGGCGGCTGGCTCTGGCAGCAATACAAGGGCTTCGCCGACACCCCGATCGCGCTGGCCGGCACCGAGCGGATCCTGGTGGTCGAGCGCGGCGACGGCTTCCAGGACATCCTGGGCAAGCTGCGCGAACTCGGCGTCGCCGAGGGCCACGACCTGGAATGGAAGGCGCTGGCGCACGAGATGCAGGTGATCGCGCGGCTGCAGGTTGGCGACTACAGCATCCGCCACGGCATCACCCCGCGTGAGCTGCTCACCAAGCTCGAAAGCGGCAAGGTGATCCAGCACCGCTTCACCGTGGTCGAGGGCTGGAGCTTCCGCGAGCTGCGCGCGGCGTTGGCCAAGGACGAAATCCTGGCGCAGTCGCTGCCGGGGATGGACGACGACGCGGTGATGGCCGCGATCGACCGGCCGGGCCAGCATCCCGAGGGGCGCTTCCTGCCCGAGACCTACCACTACACCCGCGGCGCCAGCGACCTGGACCTGCTGCGGCGCGCCGCGCTGGCCATGGACAAGGCGGTGGCCGATGCCTGGGAGGCGCGCGCCGCCGGCATCCCGATCGAGACGCCGGAGCAGCTGCTGGTCCTGGCTTCGATCATCGAGAAGGAAACCGGCAAGGCGTCCGAGCGCCCCGAGATCGCCGGCGTCTTCAGCCGCCGTCTCAAGCTGGGCATGCGCCTGCAGACCGACCCGACCGTGATCTACGGCATGGGCAGCCGCTACGCCGGCAACATCCGCCGCAGCGACCTCACCACCGACACGCCCTACAACACCTACACCCGCGGCGGCCTGCCGCCGACCCCGATCGCCATGCCCGGCCGCGACGCACTGCTGGCGGCGGCGAACCCGGCCGACGGCGACACGCTCTACTTCGTGGCCCGCGGCGATGGCAGCCACGTGTTTTCGGCCACCCTGGCCGAGCACAACCGTGCCGTCGCCTGCTACCAGCTCAAGCGCTGCCGATGAGCGCACCCGGCCTGTTCATCAGCATCGAAGGCGGCGAAGGCGCGGGCAAGTCCACCGTCATCGCCGCGCTGCAGGAATCGCTGGCCGCGAGCGGCCGCGAGGTGGTGCTGACCCGCGAGCCCGGCGGCACGCCCGAGGGCGAGGCGATCCGCGCGCTGCTGCTCGATCCGGCCAACCAGCTCGCGCCGGAAACCGAACTCCTGCTGATGTTCGCCTCGCGCGCGCAGCTGGTTCGTCGGGTGATCCGCCCGGCGCTGGCGCGCGGCGCCGTGGTCGTGGCCGACCGCTTCACCGACGCCAGCTTCGCCTACCAGGGCGGCGGCCGCGGCCTGGACATGGGCCGCATCGCCGAGCTCGAGCGCTGGGCCGCGGGCATCAAGCCCGACCTCACCCTGCTGCTGGATGTCGGCGTGGCCCAGGGCCTGGCGCGGGCCCGCGCCCGCGGCGGCGAGCCGGACCGGATCGAGCGCGAGCGCGAGGATTTCTTCGAGCGCGTGCGCGCTGTTTACCTCGCGCGCGCGGCGGCCGAGCCGGCGCGGTTCCGCGTGGTCGATGCCAGCCAGCCGGTGCAGGCCGTCCGTGGCGCGGTGCAGTCCGCGCTGGCCGGGTGGCTGGGATCGCGCACGTGACGGGGCTGGCGCCCTGGCAGCAGCGCGTGCTGGACGGCGCGCTGGCCTCGCTGGCGGAAGGCCGGCTGGGCCACGCGCTGCTGTTCGCCGGCGCCGCGCACATGGGCAAGCTGGCGGTGGCGGAACGCCTGGCGGCGCGCCTGCTGTGCAGCAGCCCGGGACCGGACGGCCTGGCCTGCGGGGCCTGCCGCGGCTGCCAGCTGATGGCGGCCGGCACGCATCCCGACTTCAAGCTCGTCAGCTTCATCCCCAACGACAAGGGCGACAAGCTGCGCAGCGAGATCATCGTCGACCAGATGCGCGAGCTGGGCCAGTGGTTCGCGCTGACGCCGCAGATGGGCGGCGCGCAGGTCGCGCTGATCAGCCCGGCGCACGCGATGAACCTCAGCGCTTCCAACGCCCTGCTCAAGACGCTGGAAGAGCCCTCGCGCGCGCGCTACCTGCTGCTGGTCAGCGACCACCCGGGGCGCCTGCCGGCCACCATCCGCAGCCGCTGCCAACGGCTGGCGTTCCGCCCGCCCGCCCGGGCCGAGGGCGAAGCCTGGCTGCGCTCGCAGGGCCATGCCGGCACCTCGCTCACCGCGGCGCTGGATGCGGCCCGCGGCCACCCCGGCGTGGCGGCGGCCTGGCTGGCCGAGGGCAGCCTGCCGCTGCGGGCCGAGGTCCAGTCCGAACTCAATGCACTGGCGGCGGGGCGACAGACGCCGGTGGCCCTGGCCCAACGCTGGCTGGCGGATGGCCAGGGCGAGCTGCGCCTGCGTTTCGCCGCCGAACTGGCGCTGGAAGGCATGGCCCGCCACCTGGGCGCCGGCAGCCCGGCCGGCTTGACCGTGCCGCCCGAAATCCAGAAGCTGGCCGCCTGGTTCGACGGCATCAACCGCGCCCGCGAGCAGCTGTCGGTGCCCGCGCTGCGGCACGACCTGGCGCTGGCCGGTCTGCTGCTGGAATGGCGTAGCATGTTCAGGGACACGGCAATGCAGGGAGCACGGCGATGATGGGTGGCGCAGGCGCAAGGCAGGGCATCCTGTCCCTGGCGATCAAGGACAAGGCGGCGCTGTACAACGCCTACATGCCCTTCGTGAAGGGCGGCGGCATCTTCGTGCCCACCACCAAGCGCTATGCCCTGGGCGACGAGGTCTTCATCCTGCTGTCGCTGATGGAAGAGAAGGACCGCCTGCCGGTCGCCGGCAAGGTGGTGTGGATCACCCCCGCCGGCGCGCAGGGCAACCGCGGCGCCGGCATCGGCGTGCAGTTCGCCGAAACCGCCGAGGCCGATGCGGTGAAGGGCAAGATCGAGACCTTCCTCGCCGGCACGCTGGAAGCCGACAAGCCCACGCACACGATGTAGGCGCGGCCGCGCCGCGGCTTTCAGCCGATCCGGCCGTCGAGCCACAGCCCCAGCAGCATCCCGCCCAGCCCCAGCACGATGCCGGTGGCCGCGCCGACCCGCGACCACCGCTGGCCGCGCCGCTGGCGGCGCCCGGCGTCGGGATCGACCTGGCGCTCATGCGCCATCCGGCGCGCCACGATGCGCGGGAACCACCAGCCGCTGGTGAACACGATGCCGACCACGAAGGCGAAGGTGACCGCGACCGGCGCGATCCAGCCCGGCGTGCGCGACGCCCAGACGATGCCCACGGCGAACGCTACCGTCAGCGCACTGGTGCTGAGCGCATAGGCCAGCACGCCGCGCCGCTCGCGCGAGTCGAACGGCGCGCGCAGCAGCCTGCGTACGCCGAACCAGACGCCCCACAGGCCGGCGGCCACGCCGATGAACACGCCGCCGAGCGAGCCCAGCCCCAGCTTGGCCAGGCCGTGGCCGCCGCCCAGCGCACCGGCCCCCAGCGCGGTGGCCGCCGCGGCCGGCGGCGCGCCCACCACCAGCATCGCCGCCACCGCCGCGGTGAAGCCGGCGCCCGGCGCCGTGCGGCGGGCGAAGTCGCCCAGGCGCGCCAGCAGCTCCTCGCGCACCTTCTCGCGCGCCCGCGACAGGCGCTTGCGCACCGCGGCGTCCTGCAGGCCCAGCAGCCCGGCCACCTGGCGCGAACTCTGGCCCTCGCGGTAGTAGAGCAGCAGCACTTCGCGCGATTCCTCCGGCAGCGCATCAATGACGCCTGCGGCCACGGCGCGCTCCTGCTCGGTGGCCAGCTGCTCGGCGGGCCCCGGGTGCGGGTCGGCGACGGTGGCGATCAGGGCTTCGATGTCGGTGGTGGGGTTGGCGCGCAGGCCCTGCGCGCGCAGGTGGTCGCGGGCCAGGTTGCGGGTGATCTGGCGCAGCCAGGGCAGGAAGCTGGCGCGGTTGTTGAGCTTGCGCAGGTTCTGCCAGGCCGAGAGGAAGGCCTCCTGGGCGATGTCCTCGCTGGCGGGCACGTCGCGCACGATCGCCAGTGCGATCGAGGTGACGGTGGACTGGCAGCCGGCGACGATGCGGCCGTAGGCGTCGCGGTCGCCGCGGGCGGCGGCCGGCAGGTGGCTGTCGATCAGGGAATCAAGGATGTCGCTCATGGCGTGCTCCTGGGGGGTTCAAGCCCAGGGACGGACCGGCGCGGCGGATGTGACCGCCGCGCCGGGATCGATCAGAGGCAGTTCTTGCGGGCCGAAAGCAGGGCGGTGCCGCGAGACTCGTTCCAACTGCCGGTCAGCGGGCTCAACAGCGGCGCGTTCACGCCAACCTGGGTCAGGCCGCGCTTGCCGTCGGCGTTGGCGCCGATGGTGCGGGTCAGTGTGCCCGTTGGGCGGGAGATCGTCGGCATGTGGCCGCAGGTCGGACAGAAGCCGGTGAGCTGCTCCATCGGCACGTTGGTCACGCCCTCGTTCCACGGCTTGGCGCCGATCAGCCAGCGCGCCACGCCTTCCGCGTCATACAGGTAGGAGATGTAGATCTCCTGGGTCGGCTCGTACTGCGCGCTGTAACCGAAGCCGGCGAGGGTGGGCGAGTACCAGTGGCCGGTGGCGTCCAGCGGCGCCGCGGCCGACACCGGGCACCCGGAGCCGCCGCCAAGGCGGAACATGGGCTCGCTGCCGGCTTCGCCGTCGAGGTTGTAGGAGAACTCCATCTCGTTCGTGCTGACCGGCGTGACCACGAGGTCGCCGACCACGGTCGAGGTGGTCTGGCTGCCGTTCCAGCCCACCCGGAACAGCGGTGCGTTCCAGATGCCGCTGGCGCCCGGCGCGGCGGCCTGGCTGTAATACCAGGTCGGGGTGCCGTCCTCGCGGTAGGTGTACCAGACCGCGACCCACTGGTCGCCGGCGAAGTCGACGAACACGCCGTGGCCCGGGCGCTGCGGGTTGTAGTACTGGCCGCTCTGGAAGGCGGGCGCAGTGGACTGGGTCTCGACCCGGGCGGTCACGGTGGCCTCGTTGTAGACCAGCGAAGCGCTGGACGGACGCCCCAGGCCAATCATCCAGCGCTCGGCGCCGACCGCCCCCGCGGTGCGGGTGATCACGATCTCCTTGGTCGTGGCGGTGCCGGTGTCGGACACCTGGGTGGCGCCACGCTCCAGCCCGGGGCCGATCAGGGCCGAGGTCGCGATCGCGCGCGGGCCGGCCGGGGTCGCATAGAGGTCGATGTCCGCGTTGGAGACCATTCGGACCCGCGCGGTGTTGGCGTGCGGGGGCAGCACGAACTGCATCCGGGTCTCGTGGTAGTCGCGGCTCACCGACCAACGCGCCGACGCCAGCGAGACCGGCCGGTTGTCGCCGAGCGTGATCGGCGAGGGCATGTAGTCGCGCAGCGTCAGCTGCAGGTTGCGGGTGCTGGCGACGACGGCAGGCGAAGATTCGACCACCAGCTGCACCGGGAACGCGCTGTTGAACGGCGCCTGCAGGCCGCTCCAGGACAGCCGGGCGCTGATCGTGGCGCCGGCGGCCGCGCGGGTCGGGCCGGTCAGGGTGAAGCTGCCTGCGCCGGCGTAGTTCACCCGCCAGCGGGCGTCGGTGAGGGCCGGCAGGCCCGAGAAGGTCACGTCCATGTGGCCGCGCGAGCTGTTGATCTGGCGGGCATCGCCGTCAGCGGGCTGGAACCAGGCCGCCACCAGCGGCATCGTCTCGGCGAGGCTGCGCGCCACGTCGGCTTGGGCCGTTCCGCAGGGCAGGTTGCTGCACTCGGTGTGGCTGACCAGCGGGTTCGAGAAGATGTTGGCCGAGCGCTGGCTGCCGGTGCCGTAGGCCATCACCGTGCTGAAGCCGTTCTGGCCCTCGGGCGTGATGCGGTAGCCGTGTGCGTAGCTGTGCGCGGCGTTGCGGGCGCCGCCGGTGGTGTCGATGTCGTGGGTCTGGCCCAGGTTGTGGCCGATCTCGTGCGCGATGGTGGTGGACAGGCAGAAGAAGCCGTTGTCGGTGCCGTGGTTGGCGTTGAAGTAGCCGGAGTTCTGCTGGAACGGGATGCTGCCCGGGTTGTTGCCGCCGCCGTTGACGTAACCGACGCCGCAGCTGCCCGAGTCGCTGTTGAGGTAGCGGCGAACCAGGCCCACCAGGTCGGCGCCGTGGCGATAGCGCAGCGTCGCCAACTGCATCGCCAGCGGATGCGCGCCGGCGCCGTTCCAGGCCCGCATCAGCGCGAGCGTGTCGCTGTTGGAGCCGGTGTCGGGGTAATCCACCCGCGGCGTCGCCACCAGCCGGAAGCGGCCGACCACGCCCGCGTTGGCGAGGGCCGTGTTGCCGAGGTCGATGCGGTTCTGCAGCAGCGTGCGGGTCGCGAGGTCGCTGCCCACGTAGGAGGCCAGGCCCGGCGTGTAGGCCAGCAGGATGTCGATGCGGTGCGCCTCCGACTGGGTGCTCGGCGCGGGACGCGCAGCGGCGAGCGCCTTCTGCGCCGCGACCAGGTCGCTGGCGTCCGGGATCACTTCGTCGTCGACCTGCACGGCCGAGCGCTGGCCGATGTCCACCGCGAGGTCCTCCATCAGGCGCAGCTCGCCGCCGACGGTCTCGACATAGAGCAGGCTGCCGTCGGCGCGCGGCGCCTGGCCGAACACCGCGCCGCCGCCGACCGTGAACACGGCCTCGAAGCCCGCCAAGTCGCCCTCGCGACGGCCGACCCAGGTGGTGATGCCGTTCGCATGTTCGGTGTGGGACACGTAGTCGTAGACCAGTTCGCCGCCGTCGGGATCCGGCACCGCGATGCTGCCGCGCGACGCGGCGGCGAAGGCGAGCGCCTTGGTGTCGATTTCCAGCGGACGGAAACGGAGCAGGCCCTCGTGCTCGACGCGTTCGTCGAGCTTGAACAGCCGGACGGCGCCCTTGCCGTCGGCGGCGTGGGGCAGGGACGTCGGCGCGAGCGCGAGCGCGACGGCCAGGGCAACGCAGGAAAAGACGGCAAGGCGCATGACCGTGGAGCTCCGGGACACTGGGGAATGCCCGGATGTTCGCATGGGGCGGCACGCCCCTCAAGACAGCGCCGCTACGCGGTCTTCACGCCATCAGCGCGCGCACCAGCAGTCCGCCGGCCATGATCACGACGATGAACAATAGCGCCATGCGGATCTTCGTCATGCGGGCCGCGGGCGACTGGCTGGCGGGGTCGCGGAAGTTGAGGTGCTCGGGCAGGTAGCTTGCGTCGCGCGTGGCCTCGAGCAGGCCGGCGTCATGCAGGATCTGGCGCGCCTGCTTGAAGTCGTCGGGCTTGATCACCCACAGGGCCGGCTGCTGGCTGGGGTCGTGGTTCTTGGCGCTGTAGCTGAACTCGCGGCGGCTCACGCCCTTCCAGCTGCGGCCCTGGGTGACCTTGGTCTCGATGCCGACGTCGTTGAGCATCTTCTCGACGCGCTCGACGTTCTCCAGCCGCACCGACGTGAAGACCTGGCGCATCAGCGGGCCTCCGGGGCGTCGGGCAGCACGCGGATCAGGCCTTCCTGCGCGGTGGACGCGACCAGGCGGCCGTCGCGGGTATAGATCTGCCCGCGTGAAAGCCCGCGCGCGCCTTGGGCGCTGGGGCTGTCGATGGAGTAGAGCAGCCAGTCGTCGGCGCGGAAGGGGCGGTGGAACCACATCGCGTGGTCGAGCGAGGCCATCTGCACGTTCGGCTGGTAGTAGCTGATGCCGTGCGGGAAGGTCGCGGTGCCCAGCAGGTGGAAATCGGACGCATAGGCCAGCAGCGCCTGGTGCAGCACCGGCGAATCGCCGACCTCGCCGTTGAGCTTGAACCACACCTGCTGGAACGGCGGCCGCTTGGGCGGCTTGAGTTCGTCGCGCGGGTACACCGGGCGGATCTCGAACGGCCCCATGCGCGAGAGCCAGCGCTGGGCCTTGGGCGGCAGCTGGGCCAGCTGCTCCGGCGTGGGCGCGGCGACCGGCTCGATGTCCTCGGGGCGCGGCACTTCCGGCATCGACAGCTGGTGCTCGTTGCCCGGCTCGGGCTCCTGGAACGAGGACGCGAACACGAAGATCGGCTTGCCGTGCTGGATCGCGGTGACGCGCCGCACCGAGAAGCTGTTGCCGTCGCGAGAACGGTCGACGTCGTAGACGATCGGGTGCTCGACGTCGCCGGCGCGCAGGAAGTAGGCGTGGATCGAGTGCACCTGGCGGTTCGGGTCCAGCGTCTGCTGGGCCGCGGACAGGGCCTGGCCCAGCACCTGGCCGCCGAAGACGTACTTGGTGCCGATGTCGCGGCTCTGGCCGCGGAACAGGTTGTCCTCGAGGCGCTCGAGGCGGA
>LNFM01014760.1_pt1 | contig 11988 bp, 11 predicted proteins | sample 596031 | NCBI WGS metagenome assembly LNFM01 (sample SAMN04254537, study PRJNA301005) | activated carbon metagenome | isolation source: dual media filters at the Ann Arbor, Michigan drinking water treatment plant | place: USA: Ann Arbor | reverse complement strand
AGCTGGCAGATGGCGCCCGACGGCATGTCGGTGGTGTTCAAGCTGCGCAAGAACGCGAAGTTCCACGACGGCACGCCGGTGACGGCCAAGGACGTCAAGTGGAGCATGGACCGCGCCATCGCCGCCGGCGGCTTCCCCACCTTCCAGATGGCCGCCGGCTCGCTGGAGAAGCCCGACCAGTTCGAGGTGGTGGACGACCACACCTTCCGCGTCAAGTTCATCCGCAAGGACAAGCTGACGATGAACAACCTGGCCGTGGTGGTGCCCTGCGTCTTCAACAGCGAGCTGGTGAAGAAGAACGCCACCGCGCAGGACCCCTGGGGCCTGGCCTGGACGCGCAACAACGTGGCCGGCGGCGGCGCCTACAAGGTCGAGAGCTGGCGCGCGGGGCAGGAGATCGTCTACGTGCGCAACGAGGACTGGAAGAGCGGCCCGCTGCCCACGCTGCGACGCACGTGCCCAACGCCGGCAACCGCCGCGCGCTGCTGCTCAAGGGCGACATCGACATCACCTACGACCTGCCGCCCAAGGACTTCAGCGAACTGGCCCAGCCCGGCAGCGCGGTGAAGGTCAGCAGCACGCCCATCGAGAACGCGATGTTCTACCTGGGCATGAACACCACCAAGGCACCGTTCGACAACCCCAAGGTGCGCCAGGCCGTGGCCTGGGTGCTGCCCTACGACAAGATGTTCGACAACGCGCTGTATGGTCGCGCGGCCAAGCTCTACGGCGCCGCCGGGCCGGTGAAGACCATCGCCTGGCCGCAGCCCACCGCCTACAAGACCGACGTGGCCAAGGCCAAGGCGCTGCTGGCCGAGGCCGGCTATCCCAACGGGTTCGAGACCACGCTGAGCTTCGACCTGGGCGGCGCCACCATCGGCGAGCCGATGGCGGTGCTGACGCAGGAGGCGCTGGCCTCCATCGGCATCAAGACGCAGATCAACAAGATCCCCGGCGCCACCTGGCGCTCGGCGCTGCTGAAGAAGGACATGCCGATGATCATCAACCGCTTCGGCGGTTGGCTGGACTTCCCCGAGTACTTCTTCTTCTGGTGCTACCACGGTCAGAACGCGGTGTTCAACACCATGAGCTACCAGAACCCCAAGCTCGACAAGATCATCACCAACGCGCGCTTCGCCGAGAACAAGTCGATCTACGTCGCCTACGACGAGGTGCCGCGCGTGCCGCTGTTCCAGCCCACGATGGACGTGGCGATGCAGAAGAACGTCAACGGCTACATGTACTGGTTCCACCTGCAGCCGGACTATCGCCAGCTTTCCAAGGCTTGAGCGATGGACACCGAAGCCTACGTCGATGCCGCCGCCGCGGCCCTGGGCCTGCCTCTGGCCCCCGACCACCGCCCGGGGGTGATCCGCTACTTCCAGCTGGCCGCCTCGATGGCGCCGCGCGTGATGGACTTTCCGCTCACGCCGGCCGACGAGTCGGGCAATGTCTTCGTGCCGGTGGAGGCGCCCCGCCCATGAAGGCCCTTGCTGCCGTACAGGCCAGTCTCGACCGCATCGCGGCCACCGACGGCCGCGTGAACGCGTTCACCTCGGTGCTGGCCGACCGCGCGCTGGCCCGCGCCGAAGGCATCGACCGCGACGGCCATGCCGGGCCCCTGGCCGGCGTGCCCTTCGCGGTGAAGAACCTCTTCGACATCGACGGCCTCATCACGCTGGCGGGATCGAAGATCGAGCGCGACGGCGCGCCGGCGCGCAGCGACGCCGTGCTGGTGCAGCGCCTGGAAGCGGCCGGCGCGGTGCTGGTGGGCGCGCTCAACATGGACGAGTACGCCTACGGCTTCACCACCGAGAACTCGCACGAGGGCCCGACCTGCAACCCGCACGACCTGTCGCGCATCGCCGGCGGCTCCTCGGGCGGTTCGGCCGCCGCGGTGGCCGCCGGGCAGGTGCCGCTCACGCTGGGCAGCGACACCAACGGCTCCATCCGCGTGCCGGCGTCGCTGTGCGGCGTGTTCGGCCTGAAGCCCACCTTCGGCCGCCTGCCACGCACCGGCAGCTACCCCTTCGTCGCGAGCCTCGACCACCTGGGCCCCTTCGCGCGCTCCACGCGCGACCTCGCGCTGGCCTACGACGCCATGCAGGGCCACGACGCGCACGACCCGGCCTGCAATCCCCGCGCGGCCGACCCGGTGATGCCCACGCTGATGCGCGGCACCGACGGCCTGCGCGTCGGCATCCTCGGCGGCTGGTTCCGCGCCATGGCCCAGCCCGGCGCGCTGGCCGCGGTGGAGCGTGTGGCCTCGGCACTGGGCTCGCACCGCATCGTCGAATGGCCCGAGGTCGACCGTGCGCGTGCGGCCGCCTTCATCATCACCAACAACGAGGGCGCCAGCCTGCACCTGGCCGACCTGCAGACACGGCCGCAGGACTTCGAGCCGCTGTCGCGCGACCGTTTCCTGGCCGGTGCGCTGCTGCCAGGCCCAGCGCCTGCGCCACTGGTTCGCGCGCCAGGTGGCCGAGTCCTTCCGCGACGTCGACGTGCTGCTGGCCCCGGCCACGCCCTGCACGGCACCGGCCATCGGCACCGAATGGCTGGACATCGCAGGCCAGCGCCTGCCGGCGCGCGCCAGCATGGGGCTGCTGACGCAGCCCATCTCCTGCATCGGTCTGCCCGTGGCCACGGTGCCGGTGTGGGGCTGCGACACCGCCGCGCCGCACCTGCCCATCGGCGTGCAGATCATCGCCGCGCCCTGGCGCGAAGACCTCTGCCTGCGCGTGTCGCAGGCCCTCGAACAGGCCGGCGTCGTGCACGCGCCCGTGGCCAAGGACCTCTGACCATGCAGATCAACCTCCCCGACGTCCACGCCGAGATGACCGCCGCCTTCGCGCGCTACGAAGACGCGCTGGTGAACAACCGCGTCGAGGTGCTCGACGAGCTGTTCTGGACCAGCCCCCACACCGTGCGCTACGGCGTGGGCGAGAACCTCTACGGCATCGACGAGATCCGCGCCTTCCGGCTGGCCCGTCCCAGCGTGGGACTGGCGCGGACGATCTCGCAGACCGTCATCACCACCTTCGGCCGCGACTTCGCCACGGCCATGACCCTGTTCCAGCGCGAGGGCAGCACCAAGACCGGCCGCCAGAGCCAGACCTGGGTGCGTCTGCCGGAGGGCTGGCGCGTGGTGGCCGCCCACGTCAGCCTGATGGCGTGAGCCGCAGCGACGCCCGTACTTCAACGACCCCCTGTCCGCACTCCTCGAAAGGAAGCCCCATGAACCACGATCAAGACTTCGGCGCCGACAGCGCCCACGCCGCCGCGCGACGCCGCCTGCTGGCCGGCGGTGCGCTGGCCGGCGCGTCGCTGGCCTTGCCCGGCGCGCTGCGCTCGGCGCTGGCCCAGGCCCCGATCACCGTGGGCATCATCTATGTCGGCCCGCGCGACGACTTCGGCTACAACCAGGCGCACGCCGAGGCCGCCGCGCAGCTGAAGAAGGTCGCCGGCGTGAAGGTCGTCGAGGAAGAGAACGTGCCCGAGACGCAGGCCGTGCAGAAGAGCATGCAGGGCATGATCTCGCAGGACGGCGCGAAGCTGCTGTTCCCCACCAGCTTCGGCTACTTCGACCCGCACATGCTGGAGATCGCGAAGAAGAACGCCGCCGTGCGCTTCAGCCACTGCGGCGGCATGTGGACCAAGGGCAAGCACCCCGACAACACCGGCAGCTTCTTCGGTTACATCGACGAGGCGCAGTACCTCAATGGCGTGATCGCCGGCCACATGAGCAAGAGCAAGAAGCTCGGCTTCGTGGCCGCCAAGCCCATCCCCCAGGTGCTGCGCAACATCAACGCCTTCACGATGGGCGCGCGCTCGGTCGACCCGAAGATCACCACCACCGCCATCTTCACCGGCGACTGGAGCATGCCGGTGAAGGAGGCCGAGGCCACCAACGGCCTGGCCGACCAGGGCGTGGACGTGTTCACGATGCACGTGGACGGCCCCAAGGTGGTGGTCGAGACCGCCGCCAAGCGCGGCAAGATGGTCTGCGGCTACCACGCCAGCCAGGCCAAGCTGGCCCCCAACGCCTACCTCACGGGCGCCGAGTGGAACTGGCTCACCGCCTACACCTCGATCCTGGAAGCCGCCCGCACCGGCAAGCCGCACCCGAACTTCGTTCGCGGCGGCCTGAAGGAAGGCTTCGTCAAGAGCTCGCCCTACGGCGCGATGGTCAGCGAGGCCGCGCGCAAGAACGCCGAGGACGTGCGCAAGAAGATGATGGCCGGCAGCTTCGACATCTTCGGCGGCGAGTTGAAGGACAACACCGGCAAGGTCGTCATCGCCAAGGGCACGACGCTGAAGCAGACCGACCTCACGCTGGAGGGCATGAACTACCTCGTCGAAGGCGTGATCGGGAAAGTGTGACCACCCCCGTAGCGCCTGCGGCGCTCCCCCTCTAGGGGGCGCCGCCAGCGGCCCGGCATAGCCGGATCCGCGGCGGCCGCTTGACGAGCCAGCACACGCCACACGCAACCAGCCGATGACCACCACCCGCGACACCGCCGAAGCGATTGCCCTGCCGCTGCTGGCCCTGGCCGGCGGGCTGGGGCTGTTCGGGGTGTTCGTGTGGGTCGACGGGCACGACCCGGTGCAGGCCTGGACGCTGCTGTTCCGCGGTGCCTTCGGCGATGCCTTCTCGCTGCAGAACACGCTGCAGCGCGCCGCGCCGCTGATGCTCACCGCGCTGTGCGTGGCGCTGCCGGCACGCGCCGGGCTGACCATCATCGGCGGCGAAGGCGCGCTGGTGCTGGGTGGACTGGCCTGCGCGGCCCTGCCCGTGCTGGTGCCGCTGCCCGGCGGCGCGGCCGGCACGACGCTGCTGCTGCTGGCCGCTGCGGCGGCCGGCGCCGCCTGGATCGCGCTGGCCGGGTGGCTGCGCCAGTGGCGCGGCGTGAACGAGACCATCTCCAGCCTGCTGCTGGGCTACATCGCCATCGCGCTCTTCAAGCACATCGTCGAAGGACCGATGCGCGACCCCGCCAGCCTGAACAAGCCCAGCACGCTGCCGCTGCCCGACAGCCTGCAGATCGGCACCATCGGCGCCTGGGGCCTCACCGACGTGCACTGGGGCCTGGCATTCGGCGTCGTGCTGTGCCTGGTGGCGGCCTTCTGGCTGTCGGCCACCACGCACGGCTTCGCCACCCGCGTGGTGGGCGGCAACCCGCGCGCCGCGCGTCTGGTCGGCCTGCCGGCCACGCGCCTCATCGTCGTGGCCTGCGCGCTGGGCGGTGCCGCCGCGGGGCTGGCCGGCGGCATCGAGGTGGCCGCGGTGCACACCTCGGCCAACGCCTCGCTCATCGTCGGCCTGGGCTACACCGGCATCCTGGTGAGCTTCGTGGCGCGGCACCACCCGCTGGCCATCATCCCGGTGGCCGTGTTGTTCGGCGGCTTCCTCGCCGCAGGCAGCCTGCTGCAGCGGCGCATGGGCCTGCCCGATGCGTCGGTGCAGGTGCTGATGGGCTTCTGCTTCATCTTCATCCTGGCCAGCGAAGCCTGGCGCGGCAAGCTCGGGCAGCTGTTCGTGCTGCGGCGGCCGCCCGTCGGCGCCGTGGGAGCCAACGCATGAGCGACAGCGCCTTCCTCGACGTGCTGCTGGCCGTGCTGGGCGGCGCCATCCGCGTTGGCACGCCCTTTCTCTTCGTCAGCCTGGGCGAATGCATCACCGAGAAGGCGGGGCGCATCAACCTCGGCCTGGAAGGCGTGCTGGTGTTCAGCGCGATGGCCGGCTTCGCCGGCAGCTACCTCACCGGCCAGTGGTGGCTGGGCGTGCTGATGGCCGGCTGCAGCGGCGCCCTCATCGCCGCGCTGCACGGGCTCATCAGCAGCCTGCCGCGGGTCAACGACATCGCTGCCGGCATCGCCATCATGATGCTGGGCGCGGGCCTGGCCTTCTACCTGGGCAAGCCGCTGATCCAGCCGCAGGCGGCGCAGATCCCGGCACTGCCGCTGGGCGCGTGGTCCGACTCGCCCAAGGTCAGCGCCGCGCTGGCCATCAACGCGCTGTTCCCGCTGGGCGTGGTGCTGGCGCTGGTGCTGGCCTGGGGCCTGAAGAACACCGGCTGGGGCCTGAAGGTGCGCATGGTGGGCGACAGCGCCGACGCGGCACGCGCGCTGGGCACCAGCGTCACCGGCGTGCGCGTGGCCGCCACCACGCTCGGCGGCTTCATTGCCGGTCTGGGCGGCGCCAGCCTCAGCCTGCACTACCCCGGCAGCTGGAACGAAGGCCTCAGCAGCGGCCAGGGCCTGATCGCCGTGGCGCTGGTGATCTTCGCGCGCTGGCACCCGGTGAAGTGCCTGTGGGCCGCCCTGCTGTTCGGCGGCGCCGGCGCGCTGGGGCCGGCGCTGCAGTCGGTGGGCATCGGCGGCTACTACCACCTGGCGAACGCCGTGCCCTACGTGCTGACGCTGGCGATCCTGATCTGGACCTGTTCGCCGCGCCAGAGCGTGCGCGGCGCCCCTGCTGAACTTGGAGTAACAAAATGAGTGGTCTGGGTGGTCTCAACAAGTCGCCGAACGGCGTCGTCGTGGGCCTGGTGCAGCTGCAGCTGCCGGTGGTGGAGACGCCGGCGCAGCTGAAGGCGCAGGCCGAGCGCATCTGCTGGATGGTGGGCAAGGCGCGGCGCAACCTCGGCACGATGGACCTCGTCGTGTTTCCCGAGTACAGCCTGCACGGCCTGAGCATGAGCACGGCGCCCGAACTGATGGTGAGCCTGGACGGCCCCGAGGTGGCCTCGTTCAAGGCCGCGTGCATCGAGCACCGGATCTGGGGCTGCTTCTCCATCATGGAGTTCAACCCGCACGGCAACCCCTACAACACCGGTCTCATCATCGACGACCAGGGGGTCGTCAAGCTCTACTACCGCAAGCTGCACCCCTGGGTGCCGGTGGAGGCCTGGGAGCCCGGCAACATGGGCATCCCCGTGTGCGACGGGCCCAACGGCAGCAGGATCGCGCTGATCATCTGCCACGACGGCATGTTTCCCGAGATGGCGCGCGAGGCCGCCTACAAGGGCGCCGAGATCATCCTGCGCACGGCCGGCTACACCGCGCCCATCCGCCACGCCTGGAAGATCACCAACCAGGCCAACGCCTTCCAGAACCTGGCCATCACCGCCAGCGTGTGCCTGTGCGGCAGCGACGGCAGCTTCGACAGCATGGGCGAAGGCATGTTCTGCAACTTCGACGGCAGCGTCATCACGCAGGGCGGCGCGCGGCCCGACGAGATCATCACCGCCGAGCTGCGCCCCGACCTCGTGCGCGAGGCGCGGGCCGTGTGGGGTGTCGAGAACAACCCCTACCAGCTCTGGCACCGCGGCTACGTGGCGGTGAAGGGCGGGGCGCAGGACTGCCCCTACACCTTCATGCAGGACATGGTGGCCGGCCGCTACAAGCTGCCCTGGGACGCCAGCATCCAGGTGCGCGACGGCACGCCCTGCGGCTTCGCCGCGCCCACCCGCGCCTACCGCGGCGCCGAGCCCAACCCGGTGGAGTGAGCGCCATGCCCCACGTCGCAGCCCAACCGTACCCCTGGCCCTTCGACGGCAGCCTGCGGCCGGACAACACCGCGTTGATCGTCATCGACATGCAGACCGACTTCTGTGGCATCGGCGGCTACGTGGACACGATGGGCTACGACCTGTCGCTGACGCGCGCGCCCATCGAACCGCTGAAGCGCCTGATGGCCGGCATGCGCGCGAAGGGCTACGCGGTGATGCACACGCGCGAAGGCCACCGGCCCGACCTGTCGGACCTGCCGGCCAACAAGCGCTGGCGCTCGCAGCGCATCGGCGCCGGCATCGGCGACCCCGGACCCTGCGGCCGCATCCTGGTGCGCGGCGAGCCTGGCTGGCAGATCATCGACGAGCTGGCCCCGCTGCCCGGCGAGGTCGTCATCGACAAGCCCGGCAAGGGCAGCTTCTGCGCCACCGACCTGGAACTGATCCTGCGCACGCGCGGCATCGTGAACCTGGTGCTGACCGGCATCACCACCGACGTCTGCGTGCACACCACGATGCGCGAGGCCAACGACCGGGGCTTCGAGTGCGTGATCCTGTCGGACTGCACCGGCGCCACCGACCGCGGCAACCACGAGGCCGCGCTGAAGATGGTGACCATGCAGGGCGGGGTGTTCGGCGCGGTGTCCGATTCGACCGCGGTGCTGGAGGCGATCGGCGCATCGCGGGACGAGCGCCGGGCCGCTCCCAAGCCGGCCCGCATCCCCCCGGGGGATCGTCCGGCGTACCCGTCGGACGAGGGGCTCCAATGACGGCCTTGGCGCTGCAGACCTTCGAGCTGAGCAAGCACTTCGGCAGCTTCGTCGCGCTCGACAAGGTCTCGATGACGGTGCGGCCGGGCACCGTACACGCGTTGCTGGGCGAGAACGGCGCCGGCAAGAGCACGCTGGTGAAGTGCATCGTGGGCTACCAGAAGCCCGACGGCGGCGCGGTGCTGATCGACGGGCGCGAGCAGGACATCGCCACGCCCACCGTGGCGCGCTCGCTGGGCATCGGCATGGTCTACCAGCACTTCACCGTCGTGCCGGGCATGACGGTGGCCGAGAACCTGCTCATCGCCAAGGGCGCGCTGCCCGCCGTCATCGACTGGAAGGCCGCGCGCACCGAGCTGAAGGCCTTCATGGCCGGCGCGCCGTTCCGGCTGGACCTGGACGCCACGCCGCAGGACCTGAGCGCCGGCGAGAAGCAGAAACTCGAGATCCTGAAGCAGCTCTACCTGAAGCCGCGCCTGCTGATCCTCGACGAACCCACCAGCGTGCTCACGCCGCAGGAGGCCGACGAGGTGCTGGGCACGCTGCGCGACCGTGCCCACGCCGGAGACTGCAGCGTGGTGATGATCACGCACAAGTTCCGCGAGGTGCTGGCCTTCGCCGACGACGTCACCATCCTGCGCCGCGGCCGCCTGGTGGCCAGCCGCGCGGTGGCCGGCGCGGCGCCTTCCGAGCTGGCCGCCAGCATGGTGGGCGAGGACGCCGGCGCGCGCGCCGAGGCCGCCGGCGACGACGCGCCGGGCCTGCAGCGCAACGCCGCTGCGCCCGGCCCGGCGCGGCTGCAGCTGCGCGGCCTGCAGGTGGAGGGCGACCGCGGCGAGATGGCGGTGGCAGGCGTGGACCTGGACGTCTGCGCCGGCGAGATCGTCGGCATCGCCGGCGTCTCGGGCAACGGCCAGCGCGAGCTGATGGAAGCGCTGGCCGGCCAGCGCGAGCGGGCCGGTGGCAGCGTCAGCGTGGCCGGCCAGCCCTACCGGGCCACGCGTTCGCAGAACCGCCGCCTGAAGGTGCGCGGCCTGCCCGAGGAGCCGCTGCGCAACGCCTGCGTGGCGCAGCTGAGCGTGGCCGACAACATCGGCCTGCGCAGCTTCGACCAGCCGCCGCATGCGCGCGCCGGCCTGCGCCGGCCGGGCTCGCTGGCGCGGCGGGCGCGCGAGCTGATCGCCACCTACCGCGTGAAGACGCAGGGCGAGCGCGCGCCGATCGGCTCGCTGTCCGGCGGCAACGTGCAGCGCGCCGTGCTGGCGCGCGAACTGTCCGAGGAAGCCGACGTGCTGCTGGTCAGCAACCCGGTGTTCGGCCTCGACTTCACCGCCGTGGCCGAGGTGCACACGCGGCTGATCGAGGCGCGCAACCGCGGCACCGCGGTGCTGATGGTCAGCGAGGACCTGGACGAACTGCTGCACGTGGCCGACCGCATCGTGGTGATGAGCGAAGGGCGCATCGTGCATGCCTGCGCGGCGGCCGGGGCGGACCGGCATGACATCGGCCGCTACATGGGCGGCGGCGCCCATCACTGAGAAGCGAGCCATGAGCGAACCCCTGACCGTCGCCGCGCGCCCCTTCGCGTACCAGCTGCCGCCAGGCCGCACGGCGCTGGTGATCATCGACATGCAGCGCGACTTCATCGAGCCCGGCGGCTTCGGGGCCTCGCTGGGCAACGACGTGTCGCGGCTGGAAGCCGCCGTGGGGCCCACGCGCACGCTGCTCGATGCCTGGCGCGCGCGCGGCTGGCCGGTGGTGCACACGCGGGAATGCCATCTGGCCGACCTGTCGGACCTGCCGCCCGCCAAGCGCGACCGGGGCGCGCCCGCGCTGCGCATCGGCGACCCCGGGCCGATGGGGCGGCTGCTGGTCCGTGGCGAGCCGGGCAGCCAGATCGTGCCGGCGCTGGCGCCGGCGGCCGGCGAGGTCGTCATCGACAAGCCCGGCAAGGGCGCCTTCTACGCCACGCCGCTGCAGGCCGAACTGCAGCGGCTGGGCGTCACGCACCTGGTGTTCGCCGGCGTCACCACCGAGGTCTGCGTGCAGACCACCATGCGCGAGGCCAACGACCGCGGCTACGAGTGCCTGATCGTCGAGGAAGCCACGGCCAGCTACTTTCCCGAGTTCAAGGCGCAGGCCATAGCGATGATCGTCGCGCAGGGCGGCATCGTCGGCTGGGCCGCGCCGCTCGCTGCGGTGATGGAGGCCCTGCGATGACCCGAATCATCCTGCAGCGCCTGCTGGCGGCGCTGCCCAACCTGGTGGGCGTGGTGGTCATCACCTTCCTGCTCACGCGCGCGCTGCCGGGCGACCCGGCGGCCTACTTCGCCGGTGGCGCTGCCACGCAGGAGGCGGTGGAGCAGGTGCGCGCGCAGCTGGGCCTGGACAAGCCCCTCGTCGAGCAATTCTTCCGCTACTGCGCCGGCCTGGCGCGCGGCGACCTCGGGCTGTCGCTGACCACCGGCCAGCCGGTGCTGACGGAGCTGCTGCAGCGGCTGCCGGCGAGCCTGGAACTGGTGCTGCTGGCTCTGGTGCTCTCGTGCGCCGTCGCCATCCCGCTGGGCGTGCTGGCGGCCACGCGGCCGGGCTCGTGGATCGACCAGCTCTGCCGCGTCATCACCACCGCCGGCGTCTCGCTGCCGACCTTCTTCACCGGGCTGCTGCTGGCCTATGTCTTCTACTTCCTGCTGGGCTGGGCGCCGTCGCCGCTGGGCCGGCTCGATCCGATGTATTCGCCGCCGCCGGGCGTCACCGGCCTGTACCTGATCGACGCTTTGCTGGTGGGCGATGCCGGCCTGTGGTGGGCCGCCTTCAAGCAGCTGATCCTGCCTGTGCTGACGATGGCGATCTTCGTGCTGGCGCCCATCGCGCGCATGACGCGCGCCTCGATGCTGGGCGTGCTGTCGGCCGACTTCATCCGCACGGCGCGGGCCAGCGGGCTGTCGTCCAGCACGGTGCTGCTGCGCTACGGCCTGCGCAACGCGCTGCTGCCGGTGGTCACCACGCTGGGCATGGTGTTCGGCTTCATGCTGGGCAGCAGCGTCATCGTCGAGAAGGTCTTCGGCTGGCCCGGCGTGGGCAGCTATGCCATCGACGCGCTGACGGCGAGCGACTACGCGCCGGTGCAGGGCTTCGTGGTGGCGATGGGCATCTTGTTCGTCTTGCTGAACCTGCTGGTCGACGTGCTGTACGTGCTGATCGACCCGCGCGTCACTCTCGAAGGCTAGACACCGTGGCCGCCGTCACCTCCACCTCGCCCCAGCCATCGTCATCGACGCTGGGCCATGTTCGCCACGTGCTGGCCGAGAACCCGGTCACCTTGCTGGCCGCGGCGATGTTCGCGATGTTCGTGCTGCTGGCGCTGGTCGGCCCCTGGATCGTGCCCTACGACCCGCTGGCCAGCAACGCGGCGGTGGCGCTCAAGCCGCCGTCGGCCGCACACTGGTTCGGCACCGACGCACTGGGGCGCGACATCCTGTCGCGCGTCATCGTCGCGACGCGGCTGGACCTCGGCATCGCCGTCAGCGCGGTGGCCGTGTCCTTCGTCATCGGCATGCCGCTGGGCCTGGCTGCGGGCTTCTTCGGCGGGTGGTGGGACCGCATCGTGACGCGCGTGTCCGACACCATCATGGCCTTCCCGCTCTTCGTGCTGGCCATGGGCATCGTGGCGGCGCTGGGCAACACGGTGGGCAACATCGTGC
>LNFM01011510.1_pt1 | contig 11988 bp, 4 predicted proteins | sample 596031 | NCBI WGS metagenome assembly LNFM01 (sample SAMN04254537, study PRJNA301005) | activated carbon metagenome | isolation source: dual media filters at the Ann Arbor, Michigan drinking water treatment plant | place: USA: Ann Arbor | reverse complement strand
CGGGCCCGTGTTCCAGCACGTCCATCCACCATGCGTTGTCCGCACCGAGGACGCCCATGTGGTTGGGGACGATGTCCAGCAACTGGCCCATCCCGTGAAGGCGCAGTGCCGTGCAGAACCGGTCGAAGCCGGCTCGCCCGCCCAGTTCGGGATTGATCTCGTCGTGCGCGACGATGTCGTAACCGTGCCGGCTGCCTGGCCGGGCGCGCAGGATCGGCGAGGCGTACACATGGCTGACGCCGAGCCTCGCGAGGTAAGGCACGATGCGGACGGCATCGTCGAAGGTGAAGGACTCGTTGAACTGCAGCCGATAGGTCGCGCGGGGCACGCGGGCGCCGGCGGCGGCCATCGCGGCGGGCACCACGGCGGCGGCGAGGTCTACCCCGGGCCTATGCGTCGCGCCGGGCGCCGCCGGGCCGGCGCGCGTCACGCGCACCCCGCCCGGTTCGAAGGCGAGCCTGCTTTCCGTCGCCTGCGAACCCCCGGTGCGCTGCCCGGGCGCCACCCGGTCGGCGAACACCACGGTCGAGCCATCCGCGGCGGCGAACTCCACGCCGTCGCCGAAGTTCGCCTGGATGCGCCAGGTGGTGCCGTCCCCGAGCAGCCACTCTACCTGCAGCAGCCCCCCGGCGCGGGCGAAGCGGCCGCAGCCGGTCGTGCCCGGCAGGCTGGGCACCAGCACGTCGCGCCGGATCTCGAGCAGCAGGGCCACGCGCGCCAGCCGCTCGCGGTGAGGGCCCTGTTCCCGTTCCAGCCAGTCCAGCTTCGACGCCGTGAAGGTGTCGATGCCTGCCGGGTCGGGTACCTGCACGTCACCGTCGCCGGCCGCGAAGCTCGCGAACCCGCCGAACTCGCGGCGGCGGCCTTCGGTCACGGCGCGGGCGAGCTCGGGGCCGAAGTCGCAGAAATAAAGGAACGGCGTGGAGGCGGCCCACTCCTCGCCCATGAACAGCATGGGCACATGGGGGGACAGCAGCAGGCAGGACAACGCCGCGACTTCGCTCCCGGGATCGGCACGCGCATGCAACCGGTCGCCGAAGGCCCGGTTGCCCACCTGGTCGTGTGTCTGCAGGAAGGACACGAAGGCTGCGGGAGGCAGCGTCGTCGTCGGCGCGCCGCGCGGGTCGCCGCCGCGCCACGCCGACGCCTGTCCCTGGTAGACGAAACCCTCCGCCAGCGCCCGGCCCAGGTCGGACAACGGATCCTGCGCATAATCGGCGTAGTAGCCGTCGCGCTCCCCGGTCAGCACCACATGTGCCGCATGGTGCAGGTCGTCGTTCCACTGCGCGGTGCCGGCCCATGCGCCACCGCCGCGGGTGCGCTCGAGCAGCGAAGGATCGTTGCGGTCGTTCTCGAGGATCAGGTGGATTTCGCGGCCGCGCCGGCTGCCACTGCGCAGCGCGCCTGCGATCTCGCGCACGATGTCCGGATCGGAACGGTCCTCGATCGCGTGCACGGCATCCAGCCGCAGGCCGTCGAAGCGGTATTCCTCGACCCAGTACAGCGCATTGTCGATGAAGAAGCTGCGCACTTCCGGCGCGTCGCGGTCGTCGAAGGCGATGGCCGGGCCCCAGGGCGTATGGCGCCCGGCATCGAAGAACGGCGCCGCATACGCGTGCAGGTAGTTGCCCTCCGGCCCGAAGTGGTTGTAGACCACGTCGAGGATCATCATCAGGCCCAGCGAATGTGCATGGTCGACGAGCGCCTTCAGCGACCCCGGCGTGCCATAGGATGCGTCGGGCGCGAATGGCAGCACCCCGTCGTAGCCCCAGTTCCGATGTCCGGGGAAGTCCGCGACCGGCATCAGTTCGATGGCGGTGAACCCGAGCGCCGCGAGCGATTGCAGCCGCGCGGCGGCCGCGTCGAACGTGCCCTCGGGCGTGAAGGTGCCGACATGCAGTTCGTAGATGACGGCCTCCTCCCACGGTCGCCCCGTCCAGTCGTCCTGCCGCCAGTCGTAGGCGAGCGGATCGACCACCTCGCTCGGGCCATGCACGTCCAGCGGGTTGAAGCGGGATGCCGGGTCGGGCACGCTCAGTTCGGTCTCGAGGATGTAGCGGTAGCGCGTGCCGGCCCCTGCCCCCCTCGCCAGGTGCTCGAACCAGCCCCCGTCGACGGGGGCCATCGTGGCGCGCGCGCGTACCTGCGGGCCCAGGAGTTCGATGTCCATGCGCGTGGCCGACGGCGCCCAAAGCCTGAACAGCGTGCTGCCGTCGGGCTGCAGCGTCGCGCCGAACGGCATTGCATGCGCATGCCTCATCCCGGCGGCACCCGGCGCGTCAGCAGCGCGAACGATCGGGCACAGAGCGGATAGGCCCTGCCCGGCGCGTACATCCCGGTTCCGGCCAGCCCGTCCTCGTTCACCGTGTCGAGCAGAGCATGCCAGGCATCGCCGCCCTCGGGCAGCGTGAACGGCAGGTCTTCATGGTGGGCGTTGAACAGGAACAGGAAGTCCTCGTCGAAGGCCGGCAACCCCTGGTGGTCCAGTTCACGGAGGTCCCCGCCCGCCAGCTTCATGCCCAGGCAGCGCGCGTAGTCGGTCTCCCATTCCTGGTCCGTCATCTCGGTACCATCGGGCTTCAGCCAGAGGATCTCCTTCACGCCGCGTCCGTGCAGCGGATGGCGCTGGAAGAAGTCGCGGCGGCGGAAGGTGCGGTGCGCGTGGCGCAGGCCGATCACCGTGCGCACGAAGCGGGTCAGCCGTTCGCGCTCGGGGGTTTCGGTCCAGTCGATCCAGGTGCTCTCGTTGTCCTGGCAGTACGCGTTGTTGTTTCCCTGCTGGCTGTGGCCGCGCTCGTCGCCGGCGAGCAGCATCGGCACGCCCTGCGACAGCAGGAGGGTCGCCAGCAGGTTGCGTTTCTGCTGCTCGCGCAACCGGTTCACGTCGGGATCGTCGGTGGGACCCTCGATGCCGCAGTTCCAGGACAGGTTGTCGTTGTGGCCGTCCCGGTTCTCGTCGCCGTTGGCCTCGTTGTGCTTGCCGTTGTACGAGACGAGGTCGTTCAGGGTGAAGCCGTCATGCGCGGTGATGAAGTTGATGCTCGCGTACGGCCTGCGCCCGCTGCTGCCGTAGAGGTCGCTCGAACCGGTGAGGCGCCGCGCGAACTCGCCGGTCAGTCCACCATCGCCCTTCCAGTACGCGCGCATCCCGTTCCGGTATCGATCGTTCCACTCGGCCCATCCGAAGGGGAAGTTCCCGACCTGGTAGCCGCCGGCGCCGATGTCCCAGGGTTCGGCGATCAGCTTGACCCGGTTCAGCACGGGGTCCTGGCGCACGACGCTGAAGAAGCCGCCCATCCGCTCCACTTCGCTGCCTTCGCGCGCGAGCGCCGGCGCGAGGTCGAAACGGAAGCCGTCCACGTGCATCTCCTCGACCCAGTAGCGCAGCGAGTCCATCACCATCTGCAAGACCCGCGGATGCTCCACGTTGAGCGTGTTTCCGCAGCCGGTGAAGTCCATCATGTAGCGCGGGTCGCCGTCGACCAGCCGGTAGTACGACGCGTTGTCGACGCCGCGCAGCGATACCGTCGGCCCGAGGTGGTTTCCCTCGCAGGTGTGGTTGTAGACCACGTCGATGATCACCTCGATGCCGGCCGAGTGCAGCCGCTTGACCATCGTCTTGAATTCCTTCGCGCTGCCGCTGGTCGAGTAGCGTGGCTCCGGGGCGAAGAACGCGAGGGTGCTGTAGCCCCAGTAGTTGCGCAGCTTCCGGTCCGCGAGGTGCCGGTCGTCCACGAACGCATGGACCGGCATCAGCTCGACGGTCGTGATGCCCAGCCGCTTCAGGTAGTCGATGACCGGCGCGGAACCGAGGGCGCTGTAGGTGCCCTGCTGGGCCGGCGGGACGGCCGGATGGCGTCGGGTGAAGCCGCGCACATGCAGCTCGTAGATCACCATCTCGTCCCAGGGCACGGAAGGCCTGCGGTCGTCCCCCCAGGTGAAGGCGGTATCGACCACCCGGCATTTCGGCATGTACGGCGCGCTGTCGCGCCGGTCGAATGCCAGGTCTTCCCTGCGGCTGCCGATCGTGTATCCGTAGAGCGCATCGTGCCAGCGCAGCTCGCCGGCGATCTCGCGCGCGTAGGGGTCCACCAGCAGCTTGTTGCCGTTGAAGCGGTGGCCCTGGTCGGGTTGCCACGGACCGTGCACCCGGTAGCCATAGGTGAGGCCGGGTCGGGCCTCGGGAAGGTAGCAGTGCCAGATCTCCTCGGTCCGGTCGCGCACCACGATGCGCTGCCGCTCGCGCCGCCCCGTCTCGTCGAACAGGCAGAGCTCGACCCGTTCGGCGTGGGCCGAGAACAGTGCGAAGTTCACCCCTTCGCCGTCCCAGCTGGCTCCCCGCGGATACGGCTTGCCACGCCAGACTGCGGTGACCTGCGGCGGTTCCTTCATCCTGCACGCTCCCCGGCGGGTGGCTGCCGCGGCTGCACGAAGCCGAGCAGCCCCTCGATCGGGATCGCCGCCCACGCCGGGCGCATGTCGAGCTCGTAGCGCAACTCGTACAACGCCTTCTCGATCTCGAACAGTTCGACCAGCGGCCAGGCCTGCTCGAAGGACCGCAGCAGCGGCCCGCCTTCGGCGACCGCCGCATAGCCCGCGAGGAAGGCCGACCGGGCAGCCTGCAGCCAGGCATCGGCCACCGGGATGCAGCGCGCCTGGTCGTCCGGGCTCTCGGCCACGCGGCGCAGCGCGCACCATCGCGCATAGTCGAACGACCGCAGCATCCCCGCCACGTCGCGCAGCGGGGAATGCTTCGCCCGGCGGGCCTCGAGCGGGCGTCCCGGCTCCCCTTCGAAGTCGATGATCAGGAAGTCGTTCTTCTGCAGCAGCACCTGCCCCAGGTGGTAGTCACCGTGGTAACGCAGGCGCAGCGTCCCGGGGTCGTCGGACGGGCCCGCCGCCAGCCGGGCGAGCAGCGCGGCCCGGGAGGCGAGCAGCTGGTCGGCGGCTTCAGCGGTCGTGGCATCCAGCCGGTCGCGCGACCGCGCCAGTTGCTCGAGCGTGTCGCGCGTCTCGGCTGCGACCCGCGCCTTCCATGCCTCGATGTCACCGCGCCGGACCGGCTCCGGGTCGAATGCCGCCCCCCCTCCGGGTTGCGCGAGTGCCACGTGCAGTTCCGCCGTCCTGCGGCCCAGGATGCGTGCCATCTCGCGATAGGCGCCATGGACATCGATCCGCTCGTCGGCTGGCGGGGCGCGGCTGTCCTCGAACTGGCGATCCAGGTATTCGAGCGTCCAGGTCCAGCCGTCCCCCTGGTTGAGAACGAAGGCCTGCAGCATGATCAGTGCACGCGATCCGCCATCCGCCGCGATGTGCTCGACCGAACCGGCCACGGGAACGCAGTTGGGAAAGCGCGCGACGTCGGTGAGGAACCGGCCCATCTCCAGTTCCGGGTGGATCCCGGCCAGGGGCCGGCGGTATCCCTTCAGGAACAATCGTTCCCCCAGCGCGATCGCCGTGTTCGAGCCTTGTGCCAGGGGGGCGCCCACCGGCAGCCCGGCGATGTCCGTACCCAGCGCGGCGAACGCAGAGGTCGGCTCGAAACGCAGGTGTCCGTCGCCCATCGGTACCTGGCCGCCGGCACCGATCGCAGCCACCAGCGCATGGCAGAAGTTCCGGTCCGCGAACGCGTCCACGAGGACCCCTACGCTGGCCTGCTGGCGTGCCTTGGCGATGGTCGCCGGCGATCGCTCGCGGATGCCACCGTCGTCCCTGCGCGAGTCGAGGTCCAGCGCCAGCGGGATGAAGTAGCGTTGCGCCGCAGACCCCGGCGCGCCGACATCGAACAGGCCCATCAGCCAGGAACGTCCGTCGTGGCTCCAGACCGCGTGGTCGCCCATCAACGCGCGTCCTGGCGCGCTTCCCTTCGCGCCGTACCAGCGCTGCAACGCAATGTATCCGGGCAGCGCCTCCTGTTCGAGCTTGGCGCGCGTCGCGGCGGCCATCGCATGGCGCCATCGTGCGACCTGTTCCGGGAAGAAGCTGGCCCAGCCGTCGAACAGGACGATCACCGGCAGGTCGTCGCGCACCAGGCGCTCGTCGTGCCATGGGGGCATCTCGGCGTCCCGTGACAGGCGGAACCAGTAGAACCCGGAGCCGGGCAAGGTGAGCAGGTAGGGCAGTTCCCCGATCGGCGGGAACGCGGTGCGTCCGAACATCTCGACCGGAACGTTGCCCTTGAAGCGGCGCAGGTCGAGCTCCACCGGCTGCGCGGACCGGCCGAGGTTGGCCACGCACAGGATGGTCTCGTCGTCCAGCTCACGCAGGTAGGCGAGCACCTTGCGGTTCCCGGGCTTCAGGAACGACAGCGTGCCGCGGCCGAACGCGCGGCTCGTCCTGCGCGCCGCGAGCACCTTGCGCATCCAGTTCAGCAGCGAACTGGGGTCGCGCGACTGCGACTCGACGTTGACCGCCTGGAAGCCGTAGATCGGGTCCATGATCGGCGGCAGGTAGAGCCGCTGCGGATCGGCGCGCGAGAACCCTGCGTTGCGGTCAGGGCTCCACTGCATCGGCGTGCGCACGCCGTTGCGGTCCCCGAGGTAGATGTTGTCGCCCATGCCGATCTCGTCGCCGTAGTAGATGATCGGCGAGCCAGGCATCGAGAACAGCAGGCTGTTCATCAGCTTGATGCGGTCGATGTCGTTGTCGAGCAGCGTGGCGAGCCTGCGCCGGATGCCCAGGTTGATGCGCGCCCTGGGATCCACCGCATACATGCGGTACATGTAGTCGCGCTCCGCGTCGGTGACCATCTCCAGGGTCAGCTCGTCATGGTTGCGCAGGAAGATCGCCCACTGGCAGCTGTCGGGGATCTCCGGCGTCTGCTGCATGATGTCCACCACCGGGTGGCGGTCTTCCTGCGCCATCGCCATGTACATGCGCGGCATCAGCGGGAAGTGGTAGGCCATGTGGCATTCGTCGCTGTCGCCGAAGTATTCGCGCACGTCCTCGGGCCACATGTTCGCCTCGGCGAGCAGCAGCCGGTTCGTGTAGCGGGCATCTATCTGCGCCCGGATACTGCGGATCACCGCATGCGTCTCCGGCAGGTTCTCGTTGGACGTGCCTTCGCGCTCGATCAGGTAGGGCACGGCATCCAGGCGGAATCCGTCCACGCCCATGTCGAGCCAGAAGCGCATCGCCCGCACCACGGCCGCCAGCACGTGCGGATTGTCGAAGTTGAGGTCGGGCTGGTGGCTGAAGAAGCGGTGCCAGTAGAACGCCTTCGCCTCCGGGTCCCAGGTCCAGTTCGACTTCTCGGTGTCGGTGAAGATGATGCGCGTGCCGCGGTAGCGTGCGTCGTTGTCGCTCCAGACGTAGTAGTTCCGCTTGGCCGAGCCTGCCGGGGCGCGGCGGGCTGCCTGGAACCAGGGATGCTGGTCCGATGTGTGGTTGATGACCAGTTCGGTGATCACGCGCAGGCCGCGACGGTGCGCCTCTCGCACGAAATCGCGGAAGTCCTGGCGGGTGCCGTACTGCGGATGGACGTTGTGGTAGTCCGATACGTCGTAGCCGTCGTCCATCAGGGGCGACGGGTAGAACGGCAGCAGCCACAGGGTGTTCACCCCGAGCGACTGCACATGGTCGAGCTTCGAGGTCAGGCCGGCGAAATCCCCGGCGCCATCGCCGTTGGAATCGAAGAACGCCTTGATGTGCAGCTGGTAGATGACCGCGTCCTTGTACCAGAGCGGATCGCCGCCGGCGGCGGCGGCCGACACGCGGGCGTTGTGCAGCGCCTCGGATAACGGCTGGGGCGACTGTGCGCGCGGCGCGGACTGCGGAAGGCGCGTGTTCATGCGGTAGGCCGGTTCACAGGAAGTAGTCGAAGTCGTGTTCGCGCCGCAGCCGTCGGCGCACCCTCAACAGGTGGGCCGGGACCGTGGCCGGATCGAGGCTCACGAAATGGCGGTCGCCATGCCAGAGGAAACGCGCATCGGTCAGCAGGTCGTGCACCTGGAAGGCGTCTGAAGTCCCGGGCCCGAGCACGTCGCTGCCCGCCTCGATCCATCCGGACTGCACATGCACCGGATCCAGGTTCACCACGCCCAGGACCTGGTTTCTGCCTTCGGGATCCTGCTTGATCCAGGCGATCAGGCTGTCGTTGTCCGTCGGCAGGAAGCGCAGGCCGCCATTGGACTGCAGCGCGGGATTCTCGCGGCGTATCCGGTTCACCCGCGCGATCAGGTGGCACAGGCTGTCGGGATGCTGGAGGTTCCAGTGCCGGAGCTGGTATTTCTCCGAGTCGAGGTACTCCTCGCTGCCCGGCTCCCGGGGTTCGGACGCCATCAGCTCGAACGCGGGACCGTAGATGCCGTAGCTCGAGGACAGCCCCGCCGCCAGCACGAGGCGCGCGACGAACGCCGGGCGCCCGCCGACCTGCAGCGGCTCGGGCAGGATGTCCGGGGTGTTCGGCCAGACATTGGGCAGGAAATAGTCGTTGCCCTCACCGGAGGACAGTTCGGTGAAGTACGCCGTCAGTTCGCGCCGCGTGTTGCGCCAGGTGAAGTAGGTGTACGACTGCGAGAAGCCGAGCTTGGCGAGCCGGTGCATCACCTTCGGGCGGGTGAACGCCTCGGCCAGGAACAGCACGTCGGGCCGGTCCTTGCGCACCTCCGCGATCACCCATTCCCAGAAGCCGAACGCCTTGGTGTGCGGATTGTCGACGCGGAAGATGCGCACGCCGTGGCCGATCCAGAACGCGATCACGCGATGCAGCTCGGACCAGAGCGCACGCCAGTCGTCGCATTCGAAGTTGAACGGATAGATGTCCTGGTACTTCTTCGGCGGGTTCTCGGCGTACTGCACGCTGCCATCGGGCCGCCGGCGGAACCATTCGGGATGGGCGCCGACATAGGGATGGTCGGGCGCACACTGGTAGGCAAGGTCGAGCGCGATCTCCATCCCGCGCGCGGCGGCACTGTCGACGAGTCGCCTGAAGTCCTCGAGCGTTCCCAGTTGCGGATGGATCGCGGTGTGGCCGCCGACTGCGCTGCCGATGGCCCAGGGGCTGCCCGGATCCGAGGGGCCGGCCGCTAGGGTGTTGTTCGGTCCCTTGCGCCGCTCGACGCCGATCGGATGGATCGGCGGCAGGTAGAGCACGTCGAAACCCATCGCGGCCACGTAGTCGAGGCGTGCTTCGACGTCCCGGAGGTGGCCGTGCACGCCGGGGACCGGCGACGCAGAGCGGGGGAAGAGTTCATACCAGCTGCTGAAGCGCGCACGCACCCGCTCGGCCACCAGCGGCATGTCGACGGGCCAGGTCGTCGCCAGCGCGCGGTCCGGGTGGCGCAGTGCGATGCGCGCAGAGTCGCCGTCGAGGCCGAGCGTGCGTGCCTCCTGCGGCGAGGCGCAGGTGGACATCGCCTCGGCCCAGCGGTGAAGCAGCGCGGCATCGGCGGCATCCGCCGCCTCGGCGCGTGCCGCGATGCCCTGGATGATCCCCGTGCCCAGCTGCGCTGCCAGCAGGATGTCGGCCGGGTCGTCGCGCCGGGCGAACTCGTTCCGCCAGGTCAGGAAGGCATCGACCCACGCCACCACGCGATAGGCGAAGCGGCCCGGCGATGCGGGGACGAAGTGCGCCACCCAGCAATCATTGCCGGTCGCCGCCATCTCGACTTCCCGTCGCATGACTTCATCGGCTGCCGACCACTGCAGCATCACCCGCAGGGCATCGTGCCCGTCGGTGAAGCAGTCGGCCTCGATGCGCACCGGCTCGCCGGCGACACGCTTGACCGCGAACCGGCCGCCGTCGATCGACGGTCGCACCGCATCGATCACCGCGCGAACCCGTCCATCCTGCAGTCCAAGGACGGCAACGGGCCGTTCGGCGCCGGCGGTGTCGACCGCTGGCACCGCCGCAGCCGACGCCTTCCGGACCCGCTTCCGGGGTGCGGCCTGACCCTGCTCACCCTGCGCCATGGCTTTCGCTCCGCAGGAAGAGGGTCGACAGCGGGGGCAGCGTCACGGTCAACGAGAAGCGGTGTCCATCGGCGCCGACCGGCGCTGCCTCGACCGCGCCGAGGTTTCCCCACCCTGCCCCGCCATAGTCGCGTGCGTCGCTGTTGAGAACCTCGGTCCAGCGCCCGCCCCGAGGGACCCCGAGCACGCGGTTCTGCCGCGGCACCGGCGTGAAATTGCAGACCACCGCGATCAACGGACCGTCCCCGATGGGGCGGCGCAGGAAGGCCAGCACGCTGTGCCGGGAATCGCTGCCGTCGATCCACTGGAAACCGGACGCGTCGTGGTCCAGCTGGTGCAGCGCAGGCTCGTCGCGATACAGCCGGTTCAGGTCCGAGACCCAGCGCAGCACGCCTGCGTTCGGCGCCTCGGCGCTGGCGCGCCAGTCGAGCTGGGTGTCATGGTTCCATTCGCCCGGCTGCGCGAACTCGCACCCCATGAACAGGAGCTTCTTCCCGGGATGGCCCCACATGTAGCCGTAGAGGGCGCGCAGGTTCGCGAACTGCTGCCAGGGATCGCCCGGCATCTTGCGCAGCAACGACCCTTTGCCGTAGACCACCTCGTCGTGCGACAGCGGCAGCATGAACCGTTCGCTGAACGCGTAATGCAGCGAGAAGCCCAGGCGGTCGTGGTGGTGGCTGCGATGCAGCGGATCCTCGCGCAGGTAGCCGAGGGTGTCGTGCATCCAGCCCATGTTCCACTTCATGCCGAATCCCAGCCCGCCTGACTCGACCGGATGGGTGACCCCGGGCCACGCAGTCGACTCTTCCGCGATCACCAGCGCGTCGGGCTCCTCTCGCCGAACCGTTTCGTTGAGGGCCCGCAGGAAGTCGATCGCGGCGAGGTTCTCGTGGCCGCCGTGCTCGTTCGGGACCCACTGTCCCGGCTGGCGGGCGTAGTCCAGGTAGAGCATCGAGGCCACCGCGTCCACCCGCAGCCCGTCGACATGGTAGCGGTCGAGCCAGCACATCGCCGACGAGAGCAGGAATGAGCGGACCTCGTGCCTGCCGTAGTTGAAGATGGCGGAATGCCATTCGGGGTGGAATCCCTGGCGCGGGTCGGCATGCTCGTACAGGTGGGTGCCATCGAATGCGGCAAGCCCGTGCGCGTCGGTCGGAAAGTGCGACGGCACCCAGTCCAGGATCACGCCGATGCCTTTGCGGTGCAGGTGGTCGACCAGGTACATGAAGTCCTGTGGCGTTCCGTAGCGCGCGGTCGGCGCGAAGAAGCCGGTGACCTGGTAACCCCAGGATCCGTAGAACGGATGCTCGGCGATCGGCATCAGTTCGACATGGGTGAAGCCGGTGCCGGACAGATGCGCGGCCAGGCGGTGCGCGAGCTCTCGATAGTCGAGGAAGGCGCCGCCTTCACGCTGCCACGAGCCGGCATGCACTTCGTACACCGAGATCGGCGCGTCCGCGCCCTGGCGGGCGGCGCGCGCGCGCATCCAGTCGGCGTCGTGCCATTCATGGTCCAGTGACCATGCACGCGACCCGGTCGCCGGCGGCATCTCGCAGAAGGCTGCGAGCGGGTCGGCCTTGTCCATCCCCTGCGCACGGTGGCCGGTCTCGACATGCAGCTTGTAGGGGCTGCCGTGGGCGACGGCACGCACGCGGCCTTGCCAAAGGCCGCTTCCATCGGTGCGCGGATGGAGCGTGTCCGCGCCCGGCGTCCAGTCGTTCCAGGTGCCGATCACCGAGATCGCCCGTGCGTTGGGCGCCCATGCGGTGAAGCAGCCACCCCTGTCGCCATCGAGCACGCATCCCATCGTCCGGTACAGGCGGCAATGGGTACCTTCGCGGAAGAGGTGCACATCCAGGTCGGTCATCATCTGCGTGTCGGGTGTTCCGTGTCGTCTGTTGCATCCGGTCCGGTGCCGCATGCGATGACGCATGAAGGTCGAAAGCGCATGCCGACGCTTTTCGCAAGCGACATGCCCGAAGCCGTGCGCGGAGGGCCCGGTGCCTGCTTCGGTGGCCCTACCGCCCCCCCGAAACGACGGCTGTCGCCATGTGCGATCGGACGCAGTGCCGCAGT
>LNFM01011509.1_pt1 | contig 11989 bp, 10 predicted proteins | sample 596031 | NCBI WGS metagenome assembly LNFM01 (sample SAMN04254537, study PRJNA301005) | activated carbon metagenome | isolation source: dual media filters at the Ann Arbor, Michigan drinking water treatment plant | place: USA: Ann Arbor | reverse complement strand
GCGCTGACCGGCAAGGTGGCGCCCTACAAGAAGAAGTTCGGCCCGATGCCGGGTGGCATCTGGCACATCCCGTTCCCGGTGCCGCAGCATGGCACGACCGTGGCCGATAGCATGAAAGCGCTCGACTATCTGTTCCGCGCCGACGTCGATCCGGTCAATGTGGCGGCGATCATCATCGAGCCTGTGCAGGGCGAGGGCGGTTTTCATCCGGCCCCGGCGGACCTGCTTGAGGGGCTGCGTGCGCTCTGCGACCAGCATGGCATCCTGCTCATTGCCGACGAGGTCCAGACCGGCTTTGCGCGGACCGGCAAGATGTTCGGCATCGAGCATTCCGGCGTGGAGCCCGACCTGGTCACCATCGCGAAGTCGCTTGCCGGCGGCTTCCCCCTGTCAGGGGTGATCGGCCGCGCGGCCATCATGGATGGCCCCGACCCGGGCGGTCTCGGCGGCACCTATGCCGGCAGCCCCATCGCCTGCGCGGCAGCGCTTGCCGTGCTCGACGTCATAGCCGAGGAACGCCTTATCGAACGGGCCTCTATGCTCGGCGACCAGATCAAGGGCGAACTCCACCGCTTTTCCCGGCGCAACGACACGGTGGCGATGGACGCGATCCGGGGACCCGGCGCCATGGTCGCCTTCGACATCGTGAAGGCCCGCGGGGGCTCGGAACCGGACCCGGATGCGACGAAGCGCGTGACCCACGCAGCCCTTGCCGAGGGGCTGGTGCTTCTGTCCTGCGGTGTGCATGCCAACACGATCCGCATCCTGATGCCGCTGACGATCTCGGAAGCCATGCTGGCCGAGGGCCTGGGCAAGCTGGAGAAGGCGCTGGTGACCGCGAACGGGTGAGGGGCCTTCTACCGGCTCAGGGCGAGAAGGAAGAGGGCGCTCAAATCACCACGATCTGCCGTTTGGCGCCCTTTACCATGACGCGGTTGTAGAGGTCGATGACGTCCTGGTTGATCATCCGCACGCAGCCCGACGACATGGCCTTGCCGATGGTCCACCACTCGGGCGAACCATGGACGCGGAATCCGGTATCCTGATTGTCCTTGTAGATATACAGCGCACGAGCCCCGAGCGGGTTCTGGAGGCCGCCGGCCTGTCCGCCGGCATATTTGACGAGTTCAGGCTTTCGGGCGATCATCTCCCGCGGCGGTGTCCATGTCGGCCACTTCTTGCCATACTGGATTTCGGCCCGTCCCGACCAGACGAAGCCGTCGCCGCCGATGCCGACGCCATAACGGATCGCGTCGCCGCCCGGCTGGACGAGATAGAGATGCCGCTCCTGCAGATGCACGACGATGGTACCCGGCGCTTCGCCGGTGGGATCAACCACGATCTGGCGCCGATGCTTCGGGTCGAGCTTCTTGTACGGAATTTCCGGCAGCTCGAAGCCCTCGTCCACGAAGGACGCGTACATGAGTTCCGGACGGGTGATCTTGTCGTCGATGCTGATCTTTGGCCGGATCGACCCGGTCGCGGTGTTGTCGAGGTCCAGCGTCGGAATCTGTATCGCCGACATGTCGAGGGTCCGCGTGCAGCCGCCGACACCGAACATGGACGCAGCCGCAAGCCCCGACATCATCTGGCGGCGCGACAGGCACGGCCGTCCGGCAGCGTCGGATTCTATGGAAATGAACGGCTCGAACAGATGCGGCACGATGGTGATCCCGAAACTCGAGGGCAATCGGCAACTGAACGCGCGCACCGATCGGTCGCATCTTCATCAATCATGGTTTAGAAAGGGTGAACGTCACAACATATTGAAAGCTAACGCTTTCTGACTTGCGATGCGGTGCATGGGCGCCGCACGCGGCAGGCCGTCGCCGGAAAGCCGGAATGCGGTCACATTGTCGGCACGCAGCCTGCCTAGGTGCCTCGCTTCAAGTGAGGGCATCATGAAACCGATTCGCACGACCGCTTTTCCATCCACCCACGCGGCACGCACCGTGACCCAGGATTCCCGCCCCGGCCGGGTCAGCGAACGGGGTGTCCGGGCCGCTCTGGCGCGCGGCATGTGATGGACCGCTCCAAGCACAGTGGCGCGAGAGCGTCGAGTTTCGCCGACTGCCCCTTTACATCGGTGCGCTGGCAGGGATTCATCGTCTCCTTCGAGCAGAGGAGACATCCATGTCGCTTGAAACCTGGGCAGCTTTCGCGGCAGCATCGGCTGTCCTGCTGATCATACCGGGGCCGACGATCCTGCTCGTCGTCTCCTATTCACTCGGCCAGGGCTGGCGCACCGCACTCCCCATGGCGGTCGGCGTCGCGCTTGGCGACTTCACGGCCATGACGCTTTCCATGCTGGGCGTCGGCGCGCTGCTTGCCGCGTCGGCGACCGTGTTCACCGTTCTGAAATGGGTCGGCGCCGCCTATCTGATCTACCTGGGCGTAAAGCTCTTCCGAGCCGGCGGCTCGCTGGATGCCGAACCGCGCCGTAGCGCAGCCTCTGCGGCGAAGATGGTCGGGCATGCCTGGCTGGTCACCGCGCTCAATCCCAAGAGCATCACCTTCTTCGTTGCCTTCCTGCCGCAGTTCATCAGCCGCGACGCGGACTTCCTGGCTCAGATGCTGGTGTTCGAGACGACGTTCCTCGTACTCGCCTTCGCCAACGCTCTTGGCTACGCGCTGGTGGCCGCCCGCGCGCGCGACCTCGTCAAGAACCCGAAGGCTGTCACCATCTTCAACCGCACCGGCGGCACGCTGCTGGTTGGCGCCGGCATCGCCACCGTCGCCATCCGGTCCGGTCATTAACGGGAGTGTGAGATGAGCATGTTGCGAGACCGCCAGAACTTCCCCCTGACCGGCGCGACCGAGTCGGCCCTCGCGCATTACGAGCGGGCCAATCGCGAGTTGCGCTGCTTCATCGGCGATCCTGTGGCCTCCATCGAGGCGGCGATCGCTGAGGCGCCCGATTTCGTCATGGCGCATGTCTTCAAGGGCTATCTCTACGGGCTGTCGACCGAACGTGCGGCCGCGATGGTGGCGCGCCAGTGTCATGCGGCCGTGGCGGCGATCAGTGCCACTGTGCGCGAGGCGCACCACGTTGCCGCGCTCGGCCACCTCGCCAATGGGCGGTGGCGCGCATCCGGCGCGACACTTGGCGCGCTTTCGTCGGATCATCCACTGGACGTACTGGCGTTGCAGACCGGGCACCAGATCGATTTCTTCACCGGCAACGCGTCGATGCTGCGCGACCGTATCGACCGCGCGCTGCCGTTCTGGTCGCCAACGGTCGACGGCCATCACGCGTTGCTCGCCATGGCCGCCTTCGGGCATGAGGAGATGGGGGACTATGGCCGCGCCGAAACGCTCGGACGCAACGCTCTTTCGCTCGAACCGCGTGACGGCTGGGCGCAGCATGCGGTGGCGCATGTCATGGAAATGCAGAGCCGCCAGCGCGACGGCATCGCCTGGATGCGCGACAACTCCGACGTTTGGTCAAAGGACAGCTTCTTCCAGGTCCACAACTGGTGGCATCTGGCGCTGTTCCACTATGAGCTTGGCGAAATTGACGCGGTCCTCGACCTCTATGACGGCCCGATCTATGGCGAGCGCTCGACCTTGGCGCTGAACATGCTGGATGCGTCGGCTCTGTTGTGGCGGCTTCAGCTCGGTGGCGTCGATGTCGGCGATCGCTGGGCTGCACTTGCCGACAACTGGCTGCCGCTTGCACGCGACGGCAACTACGCCTTCAACGACATCCACGCCATGATGGCCTTCGTCGGCGCGGGGCGGCACGACGCTGCACATGATCTCATCGAGGCGCAGCGCGAGGCGATGGCGGGGCAGGGCGACAACGCGATGTTCACCCGTGACGTCGGCCATCCGGTGACGCTTGCCATTCAGGCCTTCGGCGCTGCGCGCTACGACGATGTTGTGCGGCTGCTTCTGCCGATTCCGCCCATCGCGCATCGCTTCGGCGGCAGCCATGCTCAGCGCGACGTGATCGATCTGACGCTGATGGAGGCCTCGCTTCGTGCAGACCGGTTCGACGTCGCGCGCGACCTTGCTTCCAGGCGATATGCAGCGCGCCCGACAAGTCCGCTCTCCGCGCTCTTTGTCCGCCGAGCGCAGCCGCCCGTCGCCCTCAACTGATTCGGCAGCCGGCATTCCCCGCCCCTATTTGCCTGACAAATCGATTTTTTGGCGATTGGCAATGCCGCAAATTTTGTTATGAAGCTCGGGCGGGGGAAATCGCCAATTCTCGAAACGCGCCTGTATCAATTGCGCGGCCGATGAGCAGAGCGCTGCGTCCGGGAGGGAAGACCATGTATCTCGGGATCGATCTCGGCACGTCCAGCGTCAAGGTGCTTCTCATTGGGGCCGACCAGGCCGTCGTTGGTTCGGCCAGCGCCCATATCGAGGTGGCGCGCCCGCATCCCGGATGGTCAGAGCAGGACGCCGCGGACTGGCTTTCGGCCACGGGGACCGCGATGGAGGGCCTACGCGCCAAGCATCCCAGGGAGTTCTCCGCCGTCAGGGGGATCGGGCTTTCCGGCCACATGCATGGAGCCACGGTGCTTGACGCGGACGACAAAGTCCTGCGTCCCTGCATTCTGTGGAACGATACGCGCAGCCACGCCGAAGCGGCTGAGCTCGACGCCGATCCACAGTTTCGGGCGCTCACCGGCAATATTGTGTTTCCCGGCTTCACGGCGCCGAAGCTTGCCTGGATCAGGAACAACGAGCCGGCGATTTTTTCCAAGATTCGCAAGGTCCTGCTTCCCAAGGACTATCTGCGGCTCTGGCTGACCGGAGAAGCGTTGTCGGACATGTCCGACTCAGCCGGCACGGCCTGGCTGGACGTGGGGGCACGGCGCTGGTCGGCGCCGCTGCTCGCCGCTACCGGGCTCGACGAGAGCCAGATGCCGGGCCTGGTGGAGGGCACCGATCCGGCGGGCCGGCTACGCGACGCGCTCGCGGCACGGTGGGGTCTGGCCAAGGGCATCGTGGTGGCCGGCGGTGCCGGCGACAACGCGGCTTCGGCCTGTGGCATGGGCACGGTCGGACCCGGCCACGCCTTCGTGTCGCTCGGCACGTCGGGCGTTCTTTTTGCGGCCAACGCGTCCTATCTGCCCAACCCGGCAAGTGCGGTCCACACTTTCTGCCATGCGCTGCCCAATGCCTGGCACCAGATGGGTGTCATCCTGTCGGCGACCGATTCCCTGAACTGGCTGTCTGTGATTTCCGGCAAGGGAGCGGCCGAACTCACCGAGCAACTCGGCACCGCTTTGCGCAAGCCGACCGGCGTCACCTTTCTTCCCTATCTCTCCGGTGAACGCACGCCGCACAATGACGCGGCGATCCGTGGATCCTTCACCGGACTGGCTCACGAATCCGATCTTGCTGCATTGACCCAGGCCGTGCTTGAGGGCGTCGCCTTCGCCTTCCGCGACAGCCTTGAGGCATTGCGCGCCGCCGGGACCGAACTTACGCGCGTCACCGCGGTCGGCGGCGGCTCACGCTCGCACTACTGGCTGAAGGCGATCGCGACGGCTCTGCAGATCCCGGTCGACATCCCCGCCGATGGCGATTTCGGCGCGGCCTTCGGTGCCGCGCGGCTTGGTCTGATCGCCGCGGAAAAGGCCGATCCGCTTGCCGTCTGCACCGCGCCGACCACGGTCAGCGTCATTGAACCCAGCGACACGCTCACTGGCGCCTATGCCGATGCCTATCAGCGCTATCGCGCGCTCTATCCCGCCATCAGAGGAGTTTCAGGATGACAACCGGCTTTTTCGGCGACATCGCCCCCGTAAAATACGAGGGCCCGGAGTCGACCAACCCGCTCGCCTATCGCTTCTACAACAAGGACGAGGTGGTAATGGGCAAGCGGATGGAAGACCATCTGCGCTTCGCCGTTGCCTATTGGCACTCCTTCGCATGGCCAGGCGGCGATCCGTTCGGCGGCCAGACATTTGAGCGGCCCTGGTTCGGCGACTCGATGGAGAACGCGAAGCTGAAGGCCGATGTTGCCTTCGAAATGTTCTCGCTGCTCGGCACGCCGTTCTACTGTTTCCATGACGCCGATGTGCGCCCCGAGGGCAAGAACTTTGCTGAAAGTGCTGCGCGCCTCGACGAGATCGCCGATATCTTTGCCAAAAAGCAGCAGGAGACGGGCGTCAAGCTGCTCTGGGGCACCGCCAACCTCTTCTCGCACCGCCGCTTCATGGCAGGGGCCGCCACCAATCCGGATCCGGATGTCTTCGCCTATGCGGCGGCAACCGTGAAGTCCTGCATGGACGTCACCAAGCGGCTGGGCGGCCAGAACTATGTGCTGTGGGGCGGTCGCGAGGGCTACGAGACGCTGCTCAACACCGATCTCGGCCGCGAGCGCCAGCAGGCCGGCCGCTTCCTGTCGATGGTCGTCGACTACAAGAAGAAGATTGGCTTCAAGGGCACGATCCTGATCGAGCCGAAGCCGCAGGAGCCGACCAAGCACCAGTACGACTACGACGTCGCCACGGTGTACGGCTTCCTCAAGGATTTCGGGCTGGAGAAGGAGGTCAAGGTCAACATCGAGCAAGGCCACGCGATCCTCGCCGGCCACTCCTTCGAGCACGAACTGGCGCTTGCCGACGCGCTCGGCATCTTTGGCTCGATCGACATGAACCGCAACGACTACCAGTCGGGCTGGGACACCGACCAATTCCCCAACAATGTTCCGGAAATGGCCCTGGCCTTCTACTATGTCCTGCAGGCAGGCGGCTTCAAGACGGGTGGCACCAACTTCGACGCCAAGCTTCGTCGCCAGTCACTTGATCCGCAAGATCTCCTGATCGCGCATATCGGCGGCATGGATTGCTGCGCACGCGGTCTCAAGGCCGCGGCCAAGATGGTCGAGGACAAGGCGCTGTCGGGTCCGCTGGAGGAGCGCTATGCGGGCTGGAAGTCGGGCGAGGGCAAGGCCATGCTGTCGGGCAAGCGCACGCTGGAAGAGATCGCCGAGCGTGTCGTCAAGAAGGCCATCGAGCCGCAGCCGAAGTCCGGCCGGCAAGAGCTTCTGGAGAACATCGTCAACCGGTATGTGTGAGGGCTAGGGGCGAGCGGACAGCGCTCCGCTACGCCCTTCTCATTCGCACAGGCGCCTCGCCGAACACCTTTGAAAACGCGCGGGAAAAACTAGCGGCGCTGGAAAAGCCGCAGCGTCCTGCGATGTCGGCCATCGGCACGCGGGTGTCGAGCACCAGGCGGCGCGCGGCGTTGAGGCGCAGCCTGAGATAATAGGCGCCGGGCGTCTCGCCGATCGACTTGCGAAAGATGCCTTCAAGCGTGCGCGCCGTGACGCCCGAACGCAGCGCGATCGCCGCAGTCGTCAGCGGTCGATCGAGATGCGACTCCATCAGCCGGATGGCGTTCGCCAGCCGCGGATCGTAGCCTTCCAGTCGGCCGAGCGAAACAAGCGGCTGTGCGTCGGTTGCCGCGCGCGCCTGATCGTAGATGAACACGCTCGCAACGTCGAGCGCGACCGCCATGCCGAGCCGCGAACGCACCAGATGCAGCATCAGGTCGAAAGTTGGCGACGCGCCGCCGGACGTGAACGCCGGCCCGTCGATGACATACCGGTCGGGGCGAACATCGGTGCCGGGAAACGCTGCCGAAAAATCCTCTAGATCCTCCCAGTGCGTCGTCGCGGCTCGTCCTTCCAGCAGGCCGGCGCGCGCCACGAGCCAGGTGCCCGCCTCGACGCCGCCGCAGGCGCGTGCCGCCCGCGCCGCGCGGCGAAAGCCGGAGACGAGCGGCGACGCGGTTTCCCAACGTGTGCCGAAGCCACCGATGGCTATGAGCACGTCGGTCTTCTCCGCCGAGTCGAAGCGGCCGGAGACGGCGACCGGCAGGCCCGAGGTCGTGATGGCCGGCTGCCCGTCCGGCGAGACGAGCTTCCAGTCGAACATTGTCGCGCCGGCGATGCGGTTTGCCGCTCGCAGCGGATCGACCGCCGAGGCGACGCACATGATCGACGCACCGGAGAACACCAGCAGCGTCAGCCGCAACGGCGTCGCTTCCGATACGAAGATTGAGGATGTTTCGCTTTTCATCAAGGAGAATTCGTAATCCGCAAAGCGTACGGCGGCAAGCCGGAGGATGGTGCTGTCGCGCTCGTCCATGGCATATCTGCCTGGTCGACTATTGTACCGGGAGGAATGCGATGCCGCTTGCCATGAACCGAGAGGTTTTCATCACCTGTGCCGTCACCGGCTCAGGCGGCACGCAGGATCGCAGCCCACATGTGCCCCGTTCGCCAAAACAGATCGCCGACGCGGCAATAGACGCTGCCAAGGCAGGTGCCGCGATCGTCCACTGCCATGTGCGCGATCCCGAGACGGGCAAGCCGCGCCGCGACGTTTCGCTCTACCGCGAAGTGACCGAGCGGATCCGCGATGCGAACGTCGATGTCGTGCTCAATCTCACCGCCGGCATGGGTGGCGACATGGTGTTCGGCGATGTCGAGAACCCACTGCCGCTGAAAGCGCAGGGCACAGACATGGGCGGCGCGTCGAACCGCATGGAGCACGTGCGCCAGTGCCTGCCGGAAATCTGCACGCTCGACTGCGGCACGATGAATTTCAACGAGGCCGACTATGTCATGACCAACACGCCCGGCATGCTGCGCGCCATGGGCGGCATGATGACGGCGCTCGGCGTCAAGCCGGAGATCGAGGCCTTCGACACCGGCCACCTCTGGTTTGCCAAGCAGCTCGTCGAAGAGGGCGTGCTGGCCCCGGATGCGCTGGTGCAGCTCTGCATGGGGGTGCCGTGGGGCGCGCCGGACGACCTCAACACATTCATGGCGATGGTCAACAATGTGCCAACGACGTGGAACTGGTCGGCCTTCTCGATCGGCCGCAACCAGATGGCGTATGTCGCCGCGGCGGTGCTGGCCGGCGGCAATGTTCGCGTCGGGCTGGAGGACAATCTCTGGCTCGACAAGGGCGTGCTTGCCACCAACGCGCAGCTGGTGGAACGTGCCGTGTCAATCGTCACCAACCTCGGCGCCCGCGTACTCGGACCGGAGGAGGTGCGCAAGAAACTCAACCTAACAAAGCGCGCGCCGCTGGCGGCTGTGGCGTGACGAACCGAACAGTTTGACGACGAAGAGACAGGGGATCGCGGCATGAGCATCATCGGCAAGGCAGCCTGCATCGGCGGCGGCGTCATCGGCGCGGGATGGGTCGCGCGCCTGCTCCTCAACGGCATCGACGTCGCCATTTACGATCCCGACCCGGAGGCTTCCCGCAAGGTCGGCGAGGTCATGAAGGGTGCGCGCCGCGCCTACAAGCAGATGCTGCCCGGTGGCCTGCCCAAGGAGGGCAAGCTCACCTTCGCCAAGTCCATCAAGGAAGCGGTTTCCGACGCCGATTTCATCCAGGAAAGCGTGCCCGAAAGGCTCGACCTGAAGCACAAGGTGCTGGCAGAGATCGACGCGCATGCGCCCGCCAACGCGCTAGTCGGATCATCAACCTCCGGCATCAAGCCGTCCGACATGCAGACGGCGATGAAGCATCCCGAGCGCCTCGTTGTCGGCCATCCCTTCAACCCCGTCTATCTCCTGCCGGTCGTAGAGATCGTCGGCGGCAAGGACACGCTGCCGGAAGCCATCGAGATGGCCCGCGAGATGTATGCCTCGATCGGCATGAAGCCTGTCGTCATCCGCAAGGAGATCGAGGCTTTCGTCGGCGACCGCCTGCTTGAGGCGGCGTGGCGCGAGGCGCTGTGGCTGATCAAGGACGGTATCTGCACCGTCGAGGAACTCGATGACATCATGCGCTACGGCTTTGGCCTGCGCTGGGCGCAGATGGGCATGTTCCAGGTCTACCGCGTCGCCGGCGGCGAGGCCGGCATGCGTCACTTCATGGCGCAGTTCGGCCCCTGCCTGTCCTGGCCCTGGACGAAGCTGATGGACGTGCCCGAATTCAACGACGAACTGGTCGACCTGATCGCGACGCAGTCGGACGAGCAGGCGCACGGCCTGTCGATCCGCGAGCTGGAAAAGATCCGCGACGACAACCTCGTCGCGATCATGGAAGCGTTGGCGAAGCAGAACAAAGGCAAGGGCTGGGGCGCCGGCGAACTGCACAACAGCTACGTCAAGCAGCTGTCCAAGCTGGCGAAACCGAAGGCGTCCAAGGCCGCGGAAAAAGCAAAGGCCGACAAGCCGAAGAAGAAGAAAAAGGGCTGAGTCATGGATTTCGGCCTGTCAGACGAACAAAGGCTCATCGTCGAAACCACCCGTGCCTTCGTCGAGAACGAGCTCTATCCGCATGAGCGCGAAGTGGAGCGCACCGGCCATCTGAGCATGGATCTCGTCAAGGAGTTGCAGGCCAAGGCGATCGCCGCTGGGCTCTATGCCGCCAACATGCCCGAAGAGGTCGGCGGCGCCGGGCTCGATACGGTGACCTGGCTGCTCTACGAGAAGGAACTCGGCCGCGCCAACTATGCGCTGCACTGGACCTGCGTGGCGCGGCCCTCCAACATCCTGCTCGCCGGCACCGACGAGCAGAAGCAAAAGTACCTCTACCCCTGCATTCGCGGCGAGAAGTGGGACTGCCTCGCCATGACGGAGCCCGGGGCCGGTTCCGACCTGCGCGGCATGAAGGCGACTGCCGTGCAGGACGGCGACGATTTTGTCCTCAACGGCACGAAGCACTTCATCAGCCACGCCGACATCGCCGATTTCGCCATCTGCTTCATGGCGTCCGGCGAGGAAGAAACGCCGCGCGGAAAACGCAAGAAGATCACCGCCTTCTTCGTCGACAAGGGCACGCCAGGCTTCACGGTGCGCGACGGCTACCGAAACGTCTCGCACCGTGGCTACACCAATGCGATCCTCGAATTCGACGACTGCCGCCTGCCAAAGAGCCAGGTTCTGGGCGAGGTCCACAAGGGCTTCGAGGTCGCCAACTCGTGGCTGGGCGCGACCCGCCTGCAAGTCGCCTCGACATGCCTCGGTCGCGCCGAGCGCGCTTTGCAGCACTCGATCGAATATGCCGCGCAGCGCGAACAGTTCGGCCAGCAGATCGGCAAGTTCCAGGGCGTCTCGTTCAAGCTCGCCGACATGGCAATGGAGCTGAAGGCTGCCGAACTTCTGACGCGCGAGGCGGCCTGGAAATACGACCAGGGCACCGTCACCGAAGAGGACATGGCGATGGCCAAGCTGAAGGCCACCGAGGTGCTCGCCTTCATCGCCGACGAGGCGATCCAGATCCACGGCGGCATGGGACTGATGGACGACCTGCCCCTGGAACGCATCTGGCGCGACGCCCGTGTCGAGCGCATCTGGGAAGGCACCAGCGAAATCCAGCGGCATATAATTTCGCGGGCGCTTTTGAGGGCGGTGGGCGGTTGATGACCAACCGCCTCGAACGCCTGTTGCGCCCCAAATCCGTCGCCATCATCGGTGGCGGAGCGTTCGGCAACAACGTTGTCAAGCAGTGCCTGAAGATGCGCTATGCCGGCGACATCTGGCCGGTCCACCCCTCGAAGGACACGGTCGAAGGTTTGCGGGCCTATAAGTCGGTGGCCGATCTCCCAGGTGCGCCGGATGCAGCCTTCATCGCCGTCAACCGAAACCTGACCATCGAAATGGTCCGACAGCTGCGCGAAAGGGGCGCGGGCGGTGCCACCTGCTTTGCGGCCGGGTTCCTCGAGACCGGCAGCTACGACCCCGATGGCGAGCGTCTGCAGCGCGACCTGATCGAGGCGGCGGGCGACATGCCGATCATCGGGCCAAACTGCTACGGCCTGATCAACTATGCCGATGGCGCTCTTCTGTGGCCGGACCAGCATGGCGGCATCCGGCTCGAACCCGGCACGCGCGGTGTCGGCATCATCACGCAATCGTCCAACATCGCCTGCAACCTCACCATGCAGCAGCGTGGCCTGCCGGTGGCGTTCTTGATGACGGCCGGCAACCAGGCGCAGACCGGGCTGTCGGAGATGGCGCTCGGTCTTCTGGAGGACGATCGTGTCTCGGCGCTTGGCCTCC
>LNFM01015902.1_pt1 | contig 11990 bp, 13 predicted proteins | sample 596031 | NCBI WGS metagenome assembly LNFM01 (sample SAMN04254537, study PRJNA301005) | activated carbon metagenome | isolation source: dual media filters at the Ann Arbor, Michigan drinking water treatment plant | place: USA: Ann Arbor | reverse complement strand
TGGAGAAGCTCAAGGAGCGCTACGGCGAGGACCGCCAGCGCATGAACCAGGAGCTGATGCAGCTCTATCGCCGCGAGAAGGTCAATCCGGCCGCCGGCTGCTTGCCCATCATCGTGCAGATCCCGGTGTTCTTCGCGCTCTACAAGGTGCTCTACACCACCATCGAAATGCGTCACCAGCCGTTCTACGGCTGGATCAAGGACCTCGCCGCGCCCGATCCGCTGACCATTCTCACCGGCTTCGGTCTCTTGCCCTGGAACGTTCCCGAGTTCCTGGTGTTCTTCAACATCGGCCTTTGGCCCATCATCATGGGCGTGACGATGTACCTGCAGCAGAAGCTGAACCCGCAGCCGACCGATCCGGTGCAGGCCCGCGTGTTCCAGTTCCTGCCGATCCTGTTCACCTTCATGCTGGCGCCGTTCTCGGCCGGCCTCGTGATCTATTGGGCCTGGAGCAACATGCTCTCGATCGCGCAGCAGTACATGATCATGCGTCGCCACGGCACGCCGATCGGCGGCGGCAAGGCCAAGCCGCCGGCTCTTCCAGCGCCGGCGCCGACACCCGCGGCGACCAGCGGCAACGCGGGCAAGAAGGGCGGCAAGGGCTCGGGCAAGAAGGGCTGATGGCCGACAACACGCAGGACGGCCGCGCGCCTCACGAGATCGAAGCGGCGCGCAAGCTCTTTGCCGGCCCCTGCGACTTTATCTCGGGCGCGGCCTCGGTGGAATCGTTGCCGCCGATCGCCTTGCCGGAAGTGGCCTTCGCCGGCCGCTCCAATGTCGGCAAGTCGAGCTTGGTCAATGCGCTGACCGGCCGCCGGACGCTTGCCCGCGTGTCGGCACGCCCCGGCCACACGCGACAGATCAACTTCTTCGACTTGGCCGGCCGCCTCTATCTGGTCGACCTGCCCGGCTACGGCTTCGCCCAGGTCTCGAAGTCGATGAAGGAGACCTGGCAGGATCTGGCGTCGGCCTACCTGCGCGGCCGCCCCACGCTGAAGCGCATCTGTCTGCTGATCGACTCGCGCCACGGCGTGAAGGACAGCGACCACGAGACGATGAAGAACCTCGACCGCGCCGCCATCTCCTACCAGCTCGTGCTCACCAAGACCGACCAGCTCCGCCCGGCCGAAATCCCGCGCGCTATCGCAGCGGCCCAGGCCGCAGCGCGCAAGCACGGCGCCGCCCATCCCGAGGTGTTGCCCACCAGCAGCCAGACCGGCTTCGGTATCCCCGAACTCAGGGCCGAGATCGTGGCCGTCGCGCTGGGCTGACGCGCGACGATCCTTTGACCGGGCCGTCCGTATTGTCGAAATCCTGCGGCCGGTCGCCCAGCAGGAACCGGGGGCCGGGACCGCCCCGGGCCGCCCGGTCGTCGCGGTTGTAGAGGGCGCATTTGTCGAGCGACAGGCACCCGCAGCCGATGCAGCCATCGAGCAGGTCGCGGGTTTTTCTGAGCATGTCGATGCGGGCCTGGAGAGTGGCCCTGATCCGCCGGCTGATGGCCTGCCAGTCCCGTCGGGTCGGCGGCCGGCCCGGCGGCAGCGTCGCCAGTTCGGTCTCGATTTCCGAGAGTTTCAACCCCAGCTGCTGGGCGATCAGCGCAAAGGACAGGCGCCGGATGTCGGCGCGCATGAAGCGCCGCTGGTTGCCGGGTGTGCGGATCGCCTGAACCAGGCCGCGTCCCTCGTAGAAACGGATCGCCGAGACGGACAGTCCGGTGCGGCGGGAAAGGTCACCGATCGACAGCAGCGATGGGGGCATCAGACGGGCTCCGATGAAGCTTGACCTCAAGTTAGGTTGAGATTGTAGCCTGGGCAAGCGCATGCACCTCAACGCCTATCCCTCAACGCCTTTCCACGGGAGTCGACCGCGATGTCCAGTCCACGCCTAGAACATGTAAATGTCACCGTCACCGATCCGGAGCGCTCGGCCCGCCTGATGGAGGCGCTGTTCGGCTGGCATGTGCGGTGGCGCGGCGCTGCCCGGGACGGCGGGCATACGATCCACGTCGGATCGAACGCGCACTACGTCGCGCTCTATACCGGGCGCGACGTCCGTTACACGGCGGACGATTTCGCCAAGGGCCGGCCGCTCAACCATATCGGCGTGGAAGTCGACGATCTCGACGCGACCGAGGTGCGCGTGGTGGCGGCCGGCCTAAAACCCTTCTCCCACGGCAACTACGAGCCCGGTCGCCGCTTCTACTTCCTCGATCCCGACGGCATCGAATACGAGGTCGTGAGCTACGCGGCGTCGTGAAAGATGATGCCGAGGGTGAATCGCTCGCTCCCCTGGATTCCTGGGCGCAGGCTCGAGACGCCATGCCGCATCGCCGTGCGGTGGAAGCCGCGTGCTCCCTGCACCGGCCGTTCATTGACGGCAAAGACCACGGCATCTCCCTGCCGCAGCGGCACGACCTCGCCGCGCGATTGCTGGCGGGGCCGCTGTTCGACCAGCATGAACTCGCCGCCGGTGAAATCCCGATCGGGCTCGCTCAAGAGGATGGCGACCTGGAGCGGAAAGACGAGATCGCCGTAGAGATCCCGGTGCAGGCAGTTGTAGTCGCCGGGCCCGTAGCGCAGCAGCAGCGGCGTCGGCCGCTTCTGGCCGCCCGCATGGCACTCCTCGAGCCAGCCCTTCAGGGTCGCCGGAAAGCGCTTTTCCCGTGCTAACTGCCCGTTCCAGCGGTTGGCGATCCCGGACAGCGGCGGATACAGCGTCTGGCGCAGTTGCTCGACCGGGTCGGGCAGCGGGTAGCTGAAATACTGGTATTCGCCCCGGCCATAGCCGTGGCGCTGCATGACGATCTTCTTGCGGAAGAGCCCCTCGTCGGGCCACAGCGCGGCCAGCTCGCGGCAGGCGGTGGGGTCCAGCAGGCCGGGCAGGACGGCGAAGCCCCGCTCCTCGAGCGTTTCTGTGTCGATCATCCGGACATTCTGCCGTGTCGAAGGACGCTCTTCTATCCGGCACGCGATTGATATATTGGCTTCCTGACCTTGGCCCTCTCGCCGCCTTCTCCCGAGGCGGGCGGAGAGGGCTTTTCACGATCGGGGCGGTTCAGACCGACAAGGAACAGAGGCGGCTCATCCGCATGGCGGAGACCATCTCCAAGGCGCTGCCCTACATGCGCCGGCACAACGACGCCACCTTCGTGGTGAAGTACGGCGGCCACGCCATGACCGACCCCAAGCTTGGCGATCTCGTGGCACGCGACGTGGTGCTGATGAAGCAGGTCGGCATGAATCCCATCGTGGTCCACGGCGGTGGCCCGCAGATCAACAAGATGCTGGAGCGCGTCGGTATCAAGAGCACCTTCGTGAACGGGCTGCGCGTCACCGATGCCGCCACCATGGAGATCGTCGAAATGGTGCTGGCCGGCTCGATCAACAAGGCGATCGTGGCCGACATTAACGAATGCGGCGGCATCGCCGTCGGCATCTGCGGCAAGGACGGCAACCTGATCCTGGCGCGCAAGGTCGTGGAAATGCGCGACCCCAAGACCGGAGAACTTCTCAAGGTCGATCTCAAGCAGGTGGGTGAGCCCGCCAAGATCAACGTCATGGTGCTGGAGCAGCTGCGCCGCGCCGACGTCATCCCGGTGGTGGCGCCGATCGGCTTCGGCGTCGACGACGAGCTTACCTACAACATCAACGCCGACACCTCGGCCGGCGCGATCGCCGGCGCCATGCGGGCCAAGCGCCTCCTGTTCCTGACCGACGTCCCGGGCGTTCTCGACAAGAATGGCCAGCTCATCCAGGACATGACGGTCGATCAGGCCCGCGCCCTGATCGCCGACGGCACGATTTCGGGGGGCATGATTCCCAAGGTCGAGAACTGCATCGATGCCGTGAACAGCGGCGTCGAGGCCGCCGTCATCATGGACGGTCGGGTGCCGCACGCGCTCCTGCTGGAAGTCTTCACCGAGTCCGGCATCGGCACCATGGTCAAGCGCGCCTGATGGTCCTTGAATAGCCCTGTTTTGCTGCATATTTACCTGACATGGCTCTCCTCCCTATCCTGACGGCCCCCGATCCGCGCCTGAAGAAGATGTCCCTGCCGGTCGCTGCGGTCGATGCAGGCGTGCGCCAGCTCATGGACGACATGCTGGAGACGATGTACGCCGCTCCGGGCATCGGCCTCGCCGCCCCGCAGGTGGGCGCGCTCAGCCGTGTCATCGTGCTCGACATCGATCGCGAGGAGACCAAGACCGGGCCGCTGTTCATGGCCAATCCGGAGATCGTGGAAGCCTCGGACGAGGACGTGACCTACGAGGAAGGCTGCCTGTCCGTGCCCGAGCACTATTCCGACGTGGCCCGCCCGGCCAAGGTCACGGTTCGGTACCTCGACCGCGACGGCAAGCAACAGGAACTGGCCTGCGATGGCCTGCTCGCCACCTGCGTGCAGCACGAGATCGACCATCTCGACGGCATCCTGTTCATCGACCACATCTCGTCGCTGAAGCGCAACATGATCCTCCGCAAGCTGCTCAAGGCGCGGAAGGAAAAGGAACGCGACGAGGCCGAAGGCAAGGCTCCGGCCAAGGCCAAGGATCCCGAACACGCCCTCTGAGGGCGGTCACGCCAACCGACAGAAGTTTCGACCCTTCCGCCCATCGCCCAAGGTCCCTCGTTTTTTGTCAGTCTATCAGCTTGCCGTCGGCATCGTGGAACGGGTGCGGCCCGTCGTAGCCGCCGATGACGGCGGTGTGGCTGATCAGTTTGCCATCGTTCCACCAGTGCAGCATGAAGCCCGGCGGTTCCATCTGGAAACGACTCGGCGCGTCCGGATCGATGTCGAGCGCTACCTGATGCGCCGGACTGGGGCAGGTCAGAGCCGCCCGCCCGCCGACCCGGGCGTGGATCGTGCGATGCAGGTGCCCGCACAGGATCAGCTCGACCTGGTCGTGCCGTTCCACGATGGCCGCGAACGCGTCGCGGCCTTTCAGGCCGATCTTGTCCATGTGACCGATGCCGGTGACGAAGGGCGGATGGTGCATCAGCACGAGCGTGGGCACATCGCGCTTGTCGGCCAGCGTCCGGTCGAGCCAGGCCAGCCTCTCGGCGCAAAGTTCACCGCCGCCCTCTCCGGGGACCAACGTATCGAGCCCGACGATACGTAGCGGATAGTCGTCTATGGCGAACTGCAGGAAACCGTCCGTGGCCGGGAGGTAGCCCTCGTGGCGGAACGCCTCGCGCATGGCGCCCCGCTCGTCGTGATTGCCGGGGATGGCGACGATGCGTTGCTTGATCGGCGCCAGGATCGCTTTCAGGTGTTCATATTCCTCGGGCCGGCCGAGGTCGACCAGATCGCCGGTCAGCAGCACGAGGTTGGGTTGCGGATCGAGCGCCAGCAGCTCCTGCACGCAACGCGCCAGCATCCCGGCTGTGTCGACCTTCCTGTAGGCGAGCTTGCCCGGCAGTTTGATGTGGGTGTCGGTGATCTGTGCAATCAACATGGCAGTGTCCTCACAATACGAGCAGACCGCGCGGGTCGATGGCGAGCCGCACGGCTTCGCCATGATCGAAGTCGCGCCGCGCCGTGCTTTCAACCACCAGGGGGCGCGCCTCGCCGACGTCCACGAACAGCCGGGTACGGTCGCCCAGGAAGAAGGCCGCCGCGACGGTGCCCTGCAGGCCCGTCGTCTCGCGGCTTTCGGCGACGCGGGTGTCCTCCGGGCGAAACAGAATCTCGGTGGCGTTCGCGGGTGCCTCGGCCCAGGGCAGATTGCCGGCGCGGCAGGCGAAGACGCCGTTCGCCACCGCGCCGGTCAGGCGGTTCATCGTGCCGATGAACTCGGCGACGAAGCGCGTCGCCGGGCGCTGGTAGATCTCGCGTGGCTTGCCGATCTGGGCGACGCGGCCGTGCTCCATGACCACGATGCGGTCGCCCAGCGCCATCGCCTCGGCCTGGTCGTGGGTGACGTAGATCGCGGTGATGCCGAGCGAGCGCAGGAGCTTGTCGATGTCGAGCCGAAGCGTGTCGCGCAGCTTGGCGTCCAGCGCCGTCAGCGGCTCGTCGAGCAAAAGGGCACGCGGCCGGACGGCGATGGCGCGCGCGAGCGCCACGCGCTGGCGCTGGCCTCCCGAGAGCTGGTCGATGCGACGGTCCGCGAGCTTGCCGATCTGCATCATGTCCAGCATCTCGGCTACGCGCGCCTTGATCGCCGCCTCTCGTGTTCTGCGGATGCGCAGGCCGTAGCCGATGTTTCCGGCGACGGTCATGTTGGGGAACAGCGCGTAGGACTGGAACACCATGCCGACGTTGCGCTGTTCGATGGGCAGATGAGTGACGTCCTCGCCATCGAACAGGACCCGGCCGCCGGCGTCGGGCTCCTCGAGCCCGGCGATGATGCGCAAGGTCGTCGTCTTGCCGCAGCCCGAGGGGCCGAGGAACACCACGGTCTCCCCGGCCTCGATGGCGAAATCGAGCGGCTCGAGCGCTTTGGTGCCGTCGGGGAAGGTCTTGGCGCAGTTCTCGAGCGCGATCGCGAGCGGCTTGCCGGCTTCGGTCGTCATTCCGTTTCCTCCGCCACGAACTTCGTCGGGCGCGGCTTGGCGAAGGCCTGCAACGCCAGCAAGAGCGGCATGATCATCAGGAAGAACACCAGGGTGTAGGCACTGCCGACCTCCAGCCGCAGCGACGCATAGGCATCGGCGAGACCGACGGGCAGCGTCTTGGTGAACGGCGTGTGCAGCAGCCAGGTCATGTTGAACTCGCCCATCGAGAGCGTCACCACCATCAGGGAGCCTGCGAGGATGCCGGAGCGGCAGTTGGGCAGCACGATGTCGCGGAAGCGCGGCCAGAAGCCGGCGCCCAGCGAGGCAGCACCTTCCTCCAGTGTCTTGAGGTCGATGGCGCTCAGCACGGCCAGCACACTGCGCACCATGAAGGGCAGGGTGAAGAGCACGTGGCCGACGAGGATGAAGCCCCACGATGTGCGGAAGCCGGACAGGGTGCCGTAGGTGACGATCAGGGCGAGTGCGGTCGCGAGCCCGGGGACCGCCACGGGCATCACCAGCAGCTCTTCGATGGCCCGGGTCAGCGCGGTCTGGCGCTTGGCCAGCACATAGGCGGTCGGCACGCCCAGGATCAACGTGACGACGAGGCAGGCCAGCGACAGGCCGATCGAGAGGAAGATCGTGTCGCGATAGCCGTTCCAGACCTCGATCACCCAACGCAGTGTGAGGCCGCTCTCGATGCCGACGAAATAGTTCACCGTGAGGCCCGCCATGATCGAGAGGATCACCGGGACGATGAGGAAGGCGCAGACCAGTAAGGTGAAACCGAGCTGCAGCAGGAAGAGGCCGCGATGCTTCATCTCAGCCTGCCGCCGCCACGCTCGATCCGGCGGCCGTGCGCGCCACCGCGAGCACGATCCAGGTGACGACGCCCAGCACGAAACTCAACGCGGCCGCCATGGCGATGTTCGCCGACAGGGTGAACTCGGTATAAATCACCATCGGCAGCACGTTGATCTTGGCGGCGAGTGTGAAGGCAGTACCGAAGGCGCCGACCGCGGTGGCAAAGCAGATCGCGCCGGCCGAGATGAACGCGGGCTTGAGGCCGGGAATGATCACGTCCAGCACGACGCGCCAGGGCGAGGCGCCGAGCGAGCGGGCCGCTTCCTCGAGCCTGGGGTCGAGCTTTTCGGCCGCGGCCATCACCGTGAGGATCGTGCGCGGGATGGAGAAGTAGACGTAGCCCATGAACAGGCCGGACATGGTGTAGGCGAACACCAGCTTCTCGCCCGTGAGCGCCTGCGTCACCTGGCCGATCAGCCCCATGCGGCCGGCCAGCATGATCACCATGAAGCCGATCACCACGCCGGGGAATGCGAGCGGCAGGGTCAGCATGGCCACAAGGGCACCGTTGCCGGGAAACTTGTGGCGCTGCAGGAAGACGCCGGAGATGCCGCTGATCACGAGCGTGGCCGCCGTCGTCGCCGTCGCCACGCCGAGCGTGGAGAGCAGGCTGCTGAAATAGTGGGCGTCGGTCAGGATCGCGGCGTAGGCCGCCCAACCGGTCTTGCCGCTGCCGCCGATGAAGAACAGTCGTGCCATGGGCAGCAGAAAGAAGGCCGCGAAGAAGATGCCGGCCGGCAACAGAAGAAGAATCAGTCGGCGGGTTTCATGCCGCATGGTCGCGCACTTCCCGGACGAGTGTCGGCGGGATGGCCTTGCGGCCACCCCGCCGAGCCGCCGATATCGACGTTTCGGTCAGTTCACTTCCTTGCGGTAGCGCTCGACGATCTGGGCCTGCGCCTTCGCCAGGCTCTTGAGATCGACCGGCTTGGCGCGGGCATATTCCGCGTCGGGCAGGAACTTGGCCTTGGCCTCGGCCGACAGCTTTTCGGCGAACACCGGGCGCAGGTAGGCGTTGCCCCACATCGCCTGGCTCTCGTCCGACAGCACGAAGTCGAGCACCTTCTTGCCGTTGTCCGGGTTCGGGCCCTTGTTCACCAGGCCCATCACGTAGGGGAACACCAGCGTGCCCTCCTTCGGGATGACGAACTGTACCGGCGCCTTGTCGGTGTACTGGCCGCGATAGGCGTTGAAGTCGTAGTCGAGCAGGATCGGGATCTCGCCCGAGATGACGCGGGCATAGGAGGTCTGCTTCGGCACGATCGGCTGGTTCTTGGCCAGTTCCTTGAAGAACTTGATGGCCGGATCGAGATTTTCGTAGGTGCCGCCCAGCGCGAGATTGATCGCCATGACGCCGAGCTGTCCGACGGCCGCCGACGTCGGGTCGAGATAGCCGATCAGGCCCTTGTATTCGGGCTTCAAGAGGTCGGCCCAGCTCTGCGGCACCGGCTTGTTGCCCAGTGCCGCCTTGTTCACGAACAGACCGAGCGTGCCGGAGTGGATCGTGAACCAGTTGCCGTCGGGATCTTTTAGGTCGGCCGGGATCTTCTCCCAGTTCGCGGGCTTGTACGGCGTGAGCACGCCGGCATCCTTGGCCGGATCGGCGGCAATGCCGCCGAGATAGGTGACGTCGGCCACGGGGTTGGCCTTCTCGGCGATCAGCGCGGCGATCGCCTGGCCGGAGTTCTTGTTGTCAGGCGGCACCTGGATGCCGAGCTTGGCCTGGATGGCCTTCAGCTGCGAGCCCCAGTCGGCCCATTCCGGCGGGCAGTTGTAGCAGATGGCGCGCTGCTGGGCGGCGGCCTCCGTCACATTGGTCAATGCGGCGATGCCAAGTGCGGCAGCGATTGCGAGATGTTTCAACATGGGATCAGCCCCTCCTTGTTTGACTTGCTGCGGTCGTGAACGAGACGTCGTCGGACCAGAGGACGAGACGCACGCGGGCGGCGCTCAACTGGTCGGCGATGGCGGCGGGAACCGGGCGATCGGTGAACACGGTGCTCGCCTCGGCGATGTGGCCGCCGCGCACGGTGGCACCGCGGCCGAACTTGGTGTGATCGAGGACCAGGAAGCGCTGCCGGCAATGGCGCGCCAGTTCGCTCCGCATCGTCACCTCGTCGGGACTGAAATCGAGCAGCGTGCCGTCCTCGGCCACGCCGCCCACGCCATAGATGCCGATGTCGACGGCGAACCGGCTGAAGAAGCCGTGCGCGTCTCCGGCCACCACGTCGCGATCGAGATTGCGCAGCCGTCCGCCCGCCACGGTGATCTCGCAGGAGGAATTGCGGCTGAGGGCCAGGGCGGCATTGAGATTGTTGGTCATGACGCGCAGACCCGAGTGGTCGGCCAGGGCGAGCGCGCATTGTTCGGGGGTGGTGCCGATGCCCAGGAACAGCGAGGCTCCTTCGGGCACCTCGCGCGCCACGAGCTGGGCGATGCGGCGCTTGGCGTCGATGTTCAGCACCTGCCGGGCGGGATAGGCAAGGTTCTCGCCCTCGGGCGGCAGCGCGACGCCGCCATGGCGACGGCGCAACAGGCCGCGGTCGCAGAGATGGTTGACGTCGCGACGGATGGTCTGCGGCGTTACGCCGAACTGCGTCGCCAAGGCCTCGATGGCCTGGAAGCCGTCGCTGCGGACAAGCTCGACGATGGCGCGTGCGCGATCTTCCGCCAGCATAGCTGGATCCTGAGTCCGTTTCCTGTCCCGTTCGATCTGCATTGTTCGAATGAACTGTGAAGATCGTTCTTTTCGTTCATATGACTTTCACATGAACATTCGGTGACGTCAAACGAACCAAGGCCGAGCAAAGCTCGGCCTGGGGAGCGACAGGACATTGCCTTAGCAATGTCCGGGAGCGCCGAAGGCTAGAGCCTACTACTGAGCCGCGATCTTCGACGCCGCCGGGGCGAAATCCCGCTCCATCTTGCGGCGAATTTTTACGGCGGTCAGGCTCTCGTCCATCGCCACGTCGGCGTAGGTGAGCGACTGGCCGGCCTTGATCGGCTTCAGGAGCTTTACGTTGTGCGCCAGGCCGAGCGGCAGGCTGCCGAGCGTCGTCGACTTCTCCGACGGGAACAGCTTGCCGTAGACGGTATAGCCGCCTTCGCCGTCCAGCATCTCGCCAGGTTTTAGGTCGCGCTTGGCGGTGGCAATGACGTCGGCATGGAAGCCGATCGGGCAGCCGGTCGGCTCCTTGCGCAGGCCGATCGAAGCCACCGACATGCCGACTTCCAGGCCGATCAGGTGCCAGCGCTTGTACATCACCGAGTACCGGCCGCTGGGGTCGGTGCAGAGCATGTACTCTTCGAAGCAGTTCTTCTGGTAATCCGTGGAGGCCTCGAACACGACCCACACGCCCTTGCGGATTTCGTAGGGGATGGCGCGGCCGTCTTTCTCGAGCGACGAGGCCACTTCGACCTGGCCTTTATGATGGAGCTGGCCGCCTTCGGAGATCGGCCGCATCACGAACGGCAGATCGTCCACCGCGCAGGGCGGGAAGGCGAGGCCGTCCGGGGCCGGCGTGAGGCCGGTGGCGTTGGAAACCGCCGTGCTCTCGATGGCGGGTTTCGAACCGTCGAGGAAGGAATTGAACATTTTCGGGTTCAGTCCGCCGCGTTTGGCCTGATCTTCGTTCAAGCCCCAGTACTTCCACACCGTCTCGGGCGTCGACTGCGCGAAGTGCGGCAGCCACTTGTGGCCGCGGCCGGCCGCCGTCACCTCGAAGCCCGAGGTGCGTGCCCAGTCGACCAGCTCGCAGATCAGCGCCGGCTGGTCGCCGTAGGCCAGGCTATAGATCACGCCGGCTTGGGCCGCGCGGCGGGCGAGCAGTGGACCGCAGAAGGCGTCGGCCTCCACCGTCACCATCACCACGCTCTTGCCGTGTCTAAAAGCTTCCAGCGCATGGTCGACGGCGGCGATCGGGTCGCCCGTCGATTCCACGATGATGTCGATCTCGGGATGGCTGATCAGCGCGCGCCAGTCGTCGGTGAGGTAGGTGCTGCCGTGCTTGCGCGCTTCGGCGAACGAGGTGGCCCCCGTGACCTCGGGTTTCCAGCCCAGCCGTGCGAGGTTTTCGCGCGCGCGAGGCGGCGAGAGGTCGGCGATGCCCAGCAGATGGATGCCCGGTGTCGTCGGGATCTGCGACAGATACATCGAGCCGAACTTGCCGGCGCCGATCACGCCGATGCGCAAAGGGTTGGCTTCGGCCGCGCGGGCCATGAGCATGCGATGGAGACTCATTCTTTCCTCCGGAGTTTCTTTGCTATTCCGCCGCGGCCTTGCGGCGGGCGGCGCGCGTCACGCAATCGTCTTCCCAGGCGTCGAGCGGCGTAAAATCGCGATGGGCGATATGGGCCGGACGCTTGTAGCGGGTGATGGCGTTCCGCACTGAATTGTAGGTCACATAGATGATCTGGCGGTCCCACGGCGACATGTTGGGTGGGCTGCCGTGAACCAGCGTGCCGTGGAAGAAGATCGCCGAGCCTGCAGGCCCCTTGGGCGCCACGATGCCGCCTTGCTTCACCAGCTTGGCGATGACGTCGTTGTCGATCACCCACAGCGGGTACGACGTCGTGGTGAGGTCGTGCTTGGCCTCGATCGCGCCCTTCTTGTGGCTCTTCGGGATGA
>LNFM01011507.1_pt1 | contig 11992 bp, 11 predicted proteins | sample 596031 | NCBI WGS metagenome assembly LNFM01 (sample SAMN04254537, study PRJNA301005) | activated carbon metagenome | isolation source: dual media filters at the Ann Arbor, Michigan drinking water treatment plant | place: USA: Ann Arbor | reverse complement strand
AGAAGCTCGGCGGCAATGTCGGCGTGGCCGGCATGGTCATCAACAAGGATGACGGCACGGGTGAGGCGCAGGCCTTCGCCAAGGAAGTCGGCATTCCGATCCTGGCCGCGATTCCGGCCGATGACGACATCCGCCGCAAATCCGCCAATTACGAGATTGTCGGCGTGCCCGGCGGCCAATGGGCCAGCGTCTTCGAGGAACTCGCCTTGCAGGTCGCCGGCGCCCCGCCGGTGCGACCCTATCCGCTGACGCATGAGAACCTGCTGAACCTGTTCAAGGGCGATGCGGTGGGCCGTGGCGTGGTGCTGGATCCGGCGACGATGGAGGACATGTGCGGCGCCGAGGTGCTGAACAAGCCGTCCCTCGAAGTCGTCTATGAGGGCGCTTGAGCCATGAGCGAGAACGCCGGCTGCCACGGAGGCCGCGAGACACTGGAGGCTGCCGCGCGCGCCGCCGGCAAGTCCCTGGTGATGGACGAGCTGACCAAGAACTATCCGCGTGGCCCGCATGATCAGCCGCAGAGCATGTGCCCCGCTTTCGGCAGTTTGCGCGTGGGGCTGCGCATGCGGCGCACCGCCACCATCCTCTCCGGCAGCGCCTGCTGCGTCTACGGCCTGACTTTTACAAGTCACTTCTACGGCGCGCGTCGCACGGTGGGCTACGTGCCCTTCAATTCCGAGACGCTGGTCACCGGAAAACTGTTCGAGGATATCCGGGATGCGGTGACGGAAACCGCAAGACCCGAGGACTACGACGCCGTCGTCATCATCAATCTCTGCGTGCCCACGGCTTCCGGCGTGCCGCTGGACCTGCTGCCGAAGCAGATCAATGGCGTGCGCATCATCGGCATCGACGTGCCCGGCTTCGGTGTGCCGACGCATGCGGAAGCCAAGGACGTGCTGGCCGGTGCGATGCTGCGCTATGCCCGCGGCGAGGCCGAGGCCGGCCCCGTGGCGCGGCCGCGGCAGATGGTGGAGGGCGAGCGTACCGTCGCGCTGATCGGGGAGCTGTTTCCCGCAGACCCGATGGGCGTGGGCGCCATGCTCGCGCCGATGGGCCTGGCCGTCGCCCCGCAGACGCCGGCGCGCGAATGGCGCGACCTCTACGCCGCGCTGGATTGCGAAGTCGCCGCCGCAGTGCATCCCTTCTACACTGCCAGCATCCGCGAATTCCGCGCCGCTGGTCGGCCTGTGGTGGGCTCCGGTCCCGTGGGGCTGGACGGCACGGCGGCCTGGCTGGACGCGATCGCGCGTGCCACCGGCACCAGTGCCGCGCAGCTGGATGCGGCGAAGGCGCGGGCGCTGCCGGCCATCAAGGCAGCTCTCGCCGCGGCACCGATCTCGGCGCGCATCACCGTCTCCGGCTATGAAGGCTCCGAATTGTTGGTGGCGCGGCTGATGGTCGAGGCCGGTGCCGAAGTGCCCTATGTCGGCACCGCCTGCCCGCGCACCGAATGGTCCGATGCCGACCGGGAATGGCTGGAAGCGCGCGGCACGCATGTGCAGTACCGCGCCAGCCTGGAACAGGACATGGCGGCGATGCGGGAGGTGAAGCCGGACCTGGCGCTCGGCACCACGCCGCTGGTGCAGAAGGCGAAGGAACTCGGCATCCCCGCGCTGTACTTTACGAACATGATCTCGGCGAGGCCGCTATTCGGTGCAGCCGGCGCGGGCTCCATGGCCAGCATCGTGGCCGCGCAGACCAAGGGGCGCGAGCGGTTCGGCCGCATGGTCAGCTTCTTCGAGGGCGTCGGCACGCCGGATGGCGCGGGCTACGGCTTCCGCGACAAGCCGGTGGACCCCCCGGGGTTCCGTGAGCGTCAGCGCAAGATCCAGGCCGCCAAGGCGAAAGCCGAAGAATCGGTGGGGACCTGACGCATGCTTGTCCTCGATCACGACCGGGCCGGCGGCTATTGGGGCGCGATCTACGCCTTCTCGGCCGTGCGCGGATTGCGCGTGGTGATCGACGGCCCTGTGGGCTGCGAGAACCTGCCTGTGACCGCCGTGCTGCACTACACGGATGCGCTGCCGCCGCATGAGCTGCCCGTGGTCGTCACCGGCCTCGACGAGGACAGCCTGTCCAAGAACGGCACCGAGGATTCCATGCGCCGGGCTGCCGGCACGCAGGACAAGGAATTGCCGGCGGTCGTCGTCACCGGCTCCATCGCCGAGATGATCGGCGGCGGCGTGACGCCGCAGGGCAGCAACCTGCAACGCTTCATCTGCCGCACCATCGACGAGGACCAGTGGCAGGCCGCGGACCGCGCCATCATGTGGCTTTGGACCGAATTCGGCGCCCGCGGCCGCAAGATGCGCGCGCGCAACCCGAAGCTCGGCACCACGCCGCGCGTGAACATCATCGGCCCGATCTACGGCACCTTCAACATGCCCTCGGATCTCGCAGAGATCCGCCGCCTGGTGGAGGGTATCGGCTGCGAGATAAACCTCGTGTTTCCCCTCGGCAGCCATGTCGAAGATGTCGGAAAACTGCCGGATGCGGATGTGAACATCTGCATGTACCGCGAATTCGGCCAGAAGCTGTGCGAGGAGCTGGAACGCCCCTGGCTGCGCGCACCGATGGGCCTGTTCGCCACCACCAACTTCCTCCGCAAACTCGGTGAGATGACGGGCCTCGACCCCGAGCCTTTCATCGAGCGGGAGAAGCACACCACCATCAAGCCGATCTGGGATTTGTGGCGCAGCGTCACGCAGGACTTCTTTGCGAGTGCCAGCTTCGCGGTCGTCGCAACGGACACCTACGCCCGTGGCTTGCAGCGTTTCCTCGGTGAGGAAATGGGCGTGCCCTGCGCCTTCGCCTTCAGCCGCAAGGCCGGTGAGAAGCCTGATAATGCGGCGGTGCGGGAGGCGATGAAGAAGACCCCGCCGCTGGTGCTGTTCGGCAGTTTCAATGAGCGCATGTACGCGGCGGAGCTGAAGTCCCGCGCCATGTACATCCCGGCCAGCTTCCCCGGCGCGATCATCCGCCGCGCCACGGGCACACCCTTCATGGGCTACGCCGGTGCCACCTACATCGTGCAGGAATACTGCAACGCGCTGTTCGATGCGCTGTTCCACATGATCCCGCTCGGCACCGACCTCGACCGTGTCGAGCCGACACCGGCCCGCGCGGCGGAGCCCTGGGATGATGACGCGGTCGCGCTGCTCGATGCGCATGTGGAGGCTGAGCCCTTCCTGCTGCGCATTTCCGCCGCCAAGCGGCTACGTGAGGCGGTGGAGCGTGCCGCACGCGCCGCCGGCGAGTCCCGAATTTCCCGCGATCGCGTCCGGCACACGCTGGGCGCATTGGTTGCGCACCCCGTTGCGGAGGGCGTGGCGTAATGCCGCCCCTGCACCTTTCCGTTTCCGCCAGCCGCTTCAAGCGGTTTGTGGACCGGCCCCGGCGGTTTCCCGCCGCTTCCATCCCAGCCGCGCGGGATCAGCGCGGTAGCGGCCGAAAGGCAAGTTGGAGGTCATGATCATGGCCGAAGGTTCAAAGACCGGCCTGACCGAAGGCGAGGCACGAGAGATCCATTCCCTGTTGATCCAGGGCTGGGCCTTCTCCGTCTTCGCGTCGATGGGCGCGCATATTCTGGTGTGGCTGTGGCGGCCGCTGGTTTACGGCAACCAGATCGTCCCGCCGGATTGGCGCTTCTTCTGAGGCGCCAGACCCTGCGAGAGAGAGGAGACAGAAGCTATGCATAAGATCTGGATGGTAATTGACCCGCGGCGATCGCTGTTCCTGGCGATGGTCGGTGTGGTCGCTGTGGCGGGGCTGATCCACATCGTGGTGCTCTCATCGCCGCGCTACTGCGATCACGTTGGCTGGTGCGCGACGCCTGCGACCTTCACCCCGGGGCAACCGGTCGGGTCCCTGCGGTAAGCAGGGCGAAGGCGCCGGTGTCGCTCCGCGGCAGCGGGCGAGGCCATTACAGCGGCCCTCGTCCGCTGCCCGGGACGACGACACAGGCAGGCGGGCACTAAGCCCCGCCCATTTGGGAGCGTCATGCGATGGCGATAATGACTTTCGAGCGGAAATATCGCGTCCGCGGGGGCACCCTGGTGGGCGGCGACCTGTTCGATTTCTGGATAGGCCCGTTCTGGATCGGGTTCTTCGGGATCACCACGGCCTTCTTCACCTTCCTGGGTGTGGGCCTGATCCTGATGGGCGCGGCGATGGGCGGCACCTTCAACCCTTGGCTCATCAACATTGCGCCGCCGGACCTCAGCTACGGTCTGCGCCTCGCGCCGATGGCAGAGGGCGGGCTATGGCAGGCCATCACGGTGTGCGCCATCGGCGCCTTCGTGTCCTGGGCTCTGCGTCAGGCTGAGATCGCACGCAAGCTGGGCATGGGTTATCACATCCCGATCGCCTACAGCGTCGCGGTCTTTGCCTACATCACCCTGGTGGTGATTCGCCCCGTGCTGATGGGCGCCTGGGGGCACGGCTTCCCCTATGGCATTTTCAGCCACCTCGATTGGGTGTCGAACGTCGGCTACCAGCATCTGCATTTCCACTACAACCCGGCGCATATGATCGCGGTGACCTTCTTCTTCACCACGACCCTGGCGCTGTCGATGCATGGTGGCCTGGTGCTGTCCGCGCTGAACCCCGCAAGGGGCGAGGTGGTGAAGACCGCCGAACATGAGAACACCTATTTCCGCGACCTGATCGGCTATTCGATCGGCACGCTCGGCATTCACCGCCTCGGCCTGTTCCTGGCGCTGTCGGCCGGGTTCTGGAGCGCGGTGTGCATCGTCATCAGCGGTCCGTTCTGGACGCGTGGCTGGCCCGAATGGTGGGGCTGGTGGCTCAACCTGCCGATCTGGAACAAGTGACGGGGAAGGGGGAAAACAAAGATGCCTGAATATCAGAACCTCTTCACCCGCGTGCAGGTCAGGGGCCCCGTGCCCTACCCGGGCACGCCGATGGGCACGGCGCAGCTGCTCGCCGGCAATTCCGAACGCGAATTGCCAGGCACCTTCGTCCATCTGTTCGGCAAGATCGGCGATGCCCAGGTCGGGCCCGTCTATCTCGGCACGCTCGGCGTGTTGTCGCTCGTCTTCGGCTTCATCGCCTTCGAGATCATCGGCCTGAACATGCTGGCCTCGGTGAACTGGGACGTCGTCCAGTTTGTCCGTCAGTTGTTCTGGCTGGCGCTGGAGCCGCCTTCTGCGGAATACGGCCTGCGCATTCCGCCGCTGCGCGAAGGCGGCTGGTGGCTCGTCGCCGGCTTCTGCCTCACGGTGTCGATCCTGCTGTGGTGGGCGCGCACCTATCGCCGCGCGCGGGCACTCGGCATGGGCACGCATGTGGCCTGGGCCTTTGCCGCCGCCATCTGGTTGTACCTGGTGCTGGGCTTCATCCGCCCGGTGCTGATGGGGTCCTGGTCCGAGGCGGTGCCCTTCGGCATCTTCCCGCACCTGGATTGGACCGCGGCGTTCTCCATTCGCTACGGCAACCTGTTCTACAATCCGTTCCACGCGCTTTCGATCGTGTTCCTCTACGGCTCCACCCTGCTGTTCGCCATGCATGGCGCGACCATCCTCGCCCTCGGCCGCTATGGCGGTGAGCGTGAGATCGAGCTGGTGCTGGACCGCGGCACGGCGGCGGAACGTGGTGCGCTGTACTGGCGCTGGTGCATGGGCTTCAACGCCAGCTTCGAGAGCATCCACCGCTGGGCCTGGTGGTTCGCCGTGCTCTGCCCGCTGACCGGCGGCATCGGCATCCTGTTGACCGGCACGGTGGTGGATAACTGGTACCTCTGGGCGGTCGATCGCCACTTTGCGCCGGCCTATCCGCAGATCTGGGAACCGGTGATCGATCCGGCTCTCGCCCCGACGCAAGGAGCACCCCGATGAGCCTTACGGCACGCGTCGGCCTGGTCTTCGCCGCAGCTCTTTGCGTCGCGATCGTGCTGATGACCTTCGAACGCCCACCCGTCACCACCAGCCAGCAGGGCTTCCGCGGCACGGCGATGGAGCAGGTGGTCAACCCGCGGACCCAGGCCGTGCGCCTGGCCGCCAACCGCGTGCCCGAGGCGCCTGAAGCCGCCGATGCAGAGGGTGAGAAGGCACGCGAGATCTATGAGAATGTGCAGGTGCTGGGTGAACTGAGCGTGGCGCAGTTCGGCCGCATCATGCAGGCGATGACGGAGTGGATCGCACCCGAGCAGGGCTGCGCCTATTGCCACAACGTCGAGAACATGGCCTCCGACGAAGTCTACACCAAGGTGGTGTCGCGCCGGATGCTGCAGATGACGCGGACCATCAATGCCGGCTGGACACCGCATGTCGGCAATGCCGGCGTCACCTGCTACACCTGCCACCGGGGTCGCCCGGTGCCGGCCGAGGTCTGGGCCGCTTCCATCCAGCCGCTGAACGGGCTGCATGCGCCGAACGGGCAGAATCATCCGGCGCCGGTGGCCAACCTCAGCTCCCTGCCGGCCGAGCCCTTCACGCCCTTCCTGCTGCAGGACCAGGAAATCCGCGTGATCAGCACCGCGGCCCATCCGAATGGGAACCCGGCCAACACCATGCAGGCCGAGTGGACCTATTCGCTGATGATGCACATGTCCGAGGGTCTCGGCGTGAACTGCACCTTCTGCCACAACAGCCGATCCTTCGGCAGCTGGGCCACCAGCCCACCGGCACGACTGACCGCCTGGCATGGCATCCGCATGGTGCGGGAGATCAACAACACCTACATCGTGCCGCTGACGCCGCTCTGGGCTGCCAATCCGCGTGGGCCGGCCGAAGGCCCGCACATGGCCCGCCTGGGTCCGGCCGGAGATGCGTTGAAGGTGAACTGCGCCACCTGCCACCAGGGTGCCAACCGGCCCTTCTACGGTGCGCCGATGCTACAGGATTATCCGGAACTGGGCCTGGTGTCCCAGGGCCCGCTGCGCTCCGCCTCGGCGACGCCGCAGTGACGTGCCACGGCGCCAGGCCCGCGCGGCCTGGCTGCCGTGTTTGCATCCAGCGCATAATCGGGCATAGCAGGGCCTGTGTCGGGCGCGCTGGAACTTCTCGGATTATTCGTGGTGGCGCTGGGCGCCGCCAGCCTGCTGCCGCTGCAATCGGAACCGGTTCTGGTCGGGCTGCTGCTTCTGGGCGAGCAGCCCGCCTGGCTTTTGGTCGCGGTGGCCAGCCTGGGCAACACGCTCGGCTCCGTCCTGAACTGGGTGCTGGGCCGGCAATTGGTGCGCTGGCAGGACCGGCGCTGGTTTCCGGTGAAGCCCGCGGCCCTCGAACGGGCCAGTGCCTGGTACCGGCGCTGGGGCCATTGGTCCTTGTTGCTGAGCTGGGCGCCAATCATCGGCGACCCGCTGACCCTGGCCGCGGGCGTGATGCGCGAGCCGTTCGGGCGCTTCCTTCTGCTGGTCGCCATTGCGAAAACCGGACGCTACGTGGTGCTTGCGCTGGCGACGCTCGGCCTCACCTGATTCAACAGGAGGACGCGGCATGATGGACGGCACGGACCTGCATCGGGATACCCGCCCGCATGCCATCGTCATCGGCGCCGGCTTCGGCGGGCTTGCCGCCGCGATCCGCCTCGGCGCGCGCGGCTGGCGCGTGACGGTGGTGGAGAAGCTGGATGCGCCCGGTGGCCGCGCCTATGTCTACCGGCAGGATGGCTTCACCTTCGACGCCGGCCCCACCATCATCACCGCGCCCTATCTGCTGGAGGAGCTGTGGACCCTGGCCGGACGCCGGATGTCGGACCACCTCGACCTGCGCGCCATGAATCCCTTCTACCAGATCCGTTTTGACGACGGCACGGTGATGAATTGCAGCGCCGACCTTGCGGCGACGCGCGCCGAGATCGCGCGCATCGCGCCGGAGGATCTGCCGGGCTTCGACCGTTTCATCGCCGATAGCGAGAAGATCTTCGAAGTCGCCTTCGCCAAGCTGGCCGACCAGCCCTTCCACCAGCTCGGCACGCTGCTGCGCGCGGTGCCGGACATGCTGCGGTTGCAGGGCTACCGCACCGTCTATGGCAAGGTCAGCGACTATTTCACCAATGACAAGCTGCGCATTGCCTTCAGCTTTCATCCGCTGCTGATCGGCGGCAATCCGCTGAACACCACCGCCTATTACTGCCTGATCGCGCATCTGGAGCGGCTGCATGGCGTGCATTACGCCATGGGCGGCATGGGCGCCGTGGTGGATGGGCTGGTGGACCTCATCCAGCATTTCGGCGGCACGCTGCGCACCGGCACGCAGGTCGAGCAGATCACCGTCCACCAGGGCCGCGCCAGTGGCGTGCGGCTGGCCAGTGGCGAAACCCTTGAAGCCGACATCGTCGTCTCCAACGCCGATGTCGGCTGGACCTATACGAAGCTGCTGTCCGAGCATAAGCGCCGGCGCTGGACGGATGCGAAGGTGGCGCGCGCGAACTACTCGATGAGCCTGTTCGTCTGGTATTTCGGCACCAATCGCCGCTTCGACGATGTCTACCACCACACCATGGTGCTGGGTCCGCGCTACCAGGAATTGCTGACGGACATCTTCAAGCGGAAGGTGCTGTCGGAGGATTTCTCGCTGTACCTGCACCGGCCCACCGCCACAGACCCCTCCCTCGCGCCGCCGGGCTGCGACAGTTTCTACGTGCTGTCGCCGGTGCCCCATCTCGGCAGCAACACCGATTGGGCGCAGCATGCCGAGCCCTACCGCGCCGCCATCGAGAAGCGGCTGGAGGACACGGTGCTGCCTGGCCTCGGCGCCAGCCTCGTCACCTCCCGCATCCTGACGCCCCAGGATTTCCGCGACCGGTTGCTCTCGGTCCAGGGCGCCGCCTTCTCGCTGGAGCCGCAGCTTTTCCAATCCGCCTGGTTCCGTCCGCACAATGTCAGCGAGGATTTGCCCGGCCTGTACCTGGTTGGCGCTGGCACCCATCCCGGCGCCGGCGTGCCGGGCGTGGTCTCCTCCGCACGCATCCTGGACCAGGTGGTGCCGCATGGCAGCGTGGTGGCAAAAGCGCGCGTGTGACGGCAGGCGCCACTCAGCGCCGCCGCCCCGCCTCCAGCACCCGTGCCGCCGCCAGCCGGCCGGACATCGCCGCCATGGGAATGCCCGGCCCCGGATGAACGGAGCCACCGGCCAGGAACAGGCCCGGCAAGCGGGATGTGGCGCCCGGGCGGGCGAAGGTGCCGGTGGCGCCGTGGCTGGCGCGGCCATACAGCGCGCCGCCCGTGCCGGGGAACAGGCTGTGGAAGCCGGCGGGGGTGGTTGTGGTGGTGTTGGCGGCCGTGGCCTCGATGCTCAGGCCGCAGCGTTCCAGCAGGGCCAGGCTGCGCCGTTGCAGATCATCGAGTGTATCCGGCGGCAATTCGGCCAGGTCGCCATCGGCGGGGGCGTTGACCAGCAGCAGCAGCCTTTCGGGCGTTCCGGGTGGCACGGCGGCGTGTCCGCGATCCTGGGCGCAGATGTAGACGGTGGGCGCCTCCGTGATCCGCCGGGCGCGGAAGATGGCGGCGAATTCGGCGGCGTAGTCTTCCGCGAAGAAGACGTTGTGGTGGGTCAGCGGGAAGCCGCTTGTCACCGCGTTCATGCACCAGGTGACGGCGGATAGCGACCGTGCGGCGTTCGGCGTGGTCCGCGCGGCGCGGATGGCGCCGCCGCCGAGCAGCCCCTGGCCGAGCGCCGCCACATCGCCGTTGAACACCACCGCATCGGCATCCAGTGTCTCGCCGCTGGCCAGGCGCACGCCGGCGGCGCGACCGTGATGCACCAGGATGTCCTGCACCTCCGCATTGAAGCGGAACCGGGCGCCCTGGCTTTCGGCCAGGTCGCGGATCGCCTCCGCCACCCGCCGCATGCCGCCTTCCACCAGCCAGACGCCGTCCTGTTCGACATGGGCCACCAGCATCAGCGTGGCGGGTGCGAGGAAGGGGGAGCAGCCGCAATAGGTGGCGTAGCGGCCGAATAGCTGGCGCAGGCGCGGGTCGCTGAAATGGCTGCCCAGTGCCTGCCACATCGTGGCCCAGGGCGCCGTTCGCCACAGCGCATCCAGCCGCCCGACGCGGCGTACGAGATCGAGCGGGGAAGGTCGCTGTGCCGCGATGAAGCTGTGTTGCAGCGTGCGGAAGATATCCGCGCTGCGGGCCGCGAAATCACGAAACCCCTGCGCATCCCGCGCGCCGGCGAAGTGGCCGATGGCATCCGCCGATTGGTCGAGATCCGCGAACAGGTCCAGCCGCCCGCCTTCGCGCCAGGCGTGCCGCGCCAGGATATCCGCGCGTCGCAGCACCAGCGCATCCTCAAGCCGCTTGCCGGCATCCGCGAAAAGCCCGGCAAAGATCCAGCGCATGGTGAAGACGGTGGGACCGCCATCGATCGCCGTGCCGCCGGCCTGCACATGGCGCATTTTGCCGCCAGGCGTCGCGGCGCGTTCCAGGACCGTCACGCGCACGCCCTGGCGCGCGAGGTCCGCGGCCGCCGACAGGCCGCCGATACCGGCGCCGATCACCACCACATGCATGAGGTCAGGCGACCGCGCGCTGCCGCTGCCGGTTGCGCGCCTGGCGCTCCACCTCCAGCCGATGCCAGATGATCAGCGCGAGGCCGACGATCAGCGGAATGCTCCACATGCCGGGATGCAGCGCCATTTCCGGGAAGATGCGGACGGAGCCGAAGGCCATGAAGGCGGTGTAGACCGAGATTCCGGCGCCGACCAAGGCCTTGATATGCTCCTTCAGCCAATCCTCCCGCGCCACTTGCGGCTTGTACAGGAACCACAGATTGGTCAGCCCGGTGGCCACGCCGACCACGGCGATGCCGATCATCAGATTCTGCCCGATGATCCAGCCCTGCACCGCGCAGGCCAGCGCTGCCGCGATGACGGCGTATTGCAGGCCGAGGTTGAGCGGCGTGCGGTTGGCCGCGTGGCGCTGCTTGTTGGTGATGCAGAGCCAGCCATACCAGGCCAGGTTGATGGTCAGGATGCCGGTGTGCAGCATCATCCAGCCGAACATGCCGCGCAGGAAGGCGGTATCGAACTGGCCTTCCAGATGCGGATGCGTGCCGATCGGGTCGATCAGGGTCAGCAGGCTCATCGCCACGGCGAAGCCGCCGGTGGCGAGCATGGCGAAGGTGAAGATGCGGCCCCAGCGCCGATGATTCGTGCCGCCCTTGCGGCCCAGCACCGGGACCCAGAAGGCGATGGCGCCGGTCGTGCCGGTCAGGATATGGGCGACGATCAGGCTGTGGAACAGCATCAGCTCCATGACCTGTTCTCCTCCCTTGACAGAATGTGACAATGCCACTTGACAGTTCCGGCTGCAAGGCGAGGAATTGGGGCAGGATGAAGGGTTTCAGCGGCAAGATGGGCCAGGATTTCGTGCCGCCGCACCCGATACCGCGATCCCCCGTGGTGGCGCTCTTCCGCGCGCTGCTGGAGGGGGAGGGCGATCTGCTCGGCCTGCTGCCGGCGGAAGCCTACACCATGCCGATCGGCCCGCTGGGCTATTCGCGGCGGTCCATCGTGGTGGTGAATGAACCGAAGCTGGTGCGCCACGTGCTGGTGGACCCCGACGGCATCTTCCCGAAATCCGACCTGATGGTGAATGCGCTGGAGCCGCTGATCGGCGACAGCATCTTCGTCAGCTCCGGCGCCACCTGGAAGCGCCAGCGCCAGATGATGGACCCGGCGCTGACCCTGATGCGCGTGAACCGCGCCTTCCCGAGCATGGAAGCGGGCATCGCGGCGGCGGAAGACACGCTGGACCAGGCGGTCTCCTCGCAGGCCGCCTTCTCGCTGGACCTGGCGATGAGCCATTTGACGGCGGACATCATCTGCCGTTCCGTCTTCTCCACCAGCCTGCAATCGCGCGTGGCGCATGAGGTGTTCGACGCCTTCACCTTCTTCGAACGCAGCGTGGCGCAGGTGGAGATCCGCCGGCTGATCATGGACCGCGCCTGGACGCGCATTCCCCAGACCCAGGCGGTGCTGGACAGCTGCGCGCTGATCCGCCGCAGCCTGGGCGAATTGCTGG